>PVMK01176668.1_pt1 | contig 80516 bp, 64 predicted proteins | sample 1853481 | NCBI WGS metagenome assembly PVMK01 (sample SAMN08533507, study PRJNA380276) | Marine sediment metagenome, whole genome shotgun sequencing project.
TAGCTGCGCGGATGGGGTTTAAATCCACATAGGCCATACAGGCCAATAATGCACGTTCATCCAACAGTGCCTGGGATTTGAACCTTCCTTCCCAGAACCTGCCGCTGCAGTGATCCTCACGGTTGGCCATCCTGGCAATGGGTTCATTGATACAACGCATAAACCAGGAAAGGTCACACAGCCTTTCACGCCAGGTGGCAAATAACTCTTCAACCCATTGGTATTCAGTACGGGTTAAATCGGCATTGCCAAGATACTGGTGCATCAATAACGGCCCCCTGAAAATCTTCATCCAGCGTTTGGCGACTTCTTCATCCGACCATTCCGCTACCTGTTCAGAATTGATTCTGACCACGATGTGGTAATGGTTGCTCATGATGGCGTAGGCGCATAGATCTACAGCGAATACGGAGCAAAGCAGTTTAATGCGATCGACGATCCATTGACGGCGGTGTTCAAAGTCATAACCGGAGATCGGATCGGAGCCACACAAAAAGGCCCGACGTACACATCGTGAGATGCAATGGTAATACGGTGTGTTGTCAACTGAGACCTGGCGATAGCGTGCTTTGGGCATGTGTAAAAGCTTAAACCACAAGATTGCATATCAGTAGGGCAAAACACCCCGATGTCTTGTAGGATATTCACAGTGATGTGGATGTCTTAGCTTTTGTTCTGCTTAGCTTTTGTCTTAGCTTTTGTGATGTGTATGTCTCAGCTTTTGGAAGGAAACCAGTATGAATAAAGAAAAGAAAGTAATCCGTTTTGAACCCCTTGGACCCGCAGATACAGGCATGCCTGCCTTGGATCTGGATCCGGTGGATTTCCAGTCGGAACTACCGGAACAGCATTTACACGTCTATTTTTCTGATGAAAATCTGGGCCTGGAAGCCGGTGTCTGGACCACAACGGATATGCAGGAAGCTTTTGGCCCCTATCCAGGTGATGAATTCATGTGGGTGATCGAAGGTCAGGTTGACATGCTGGATGGCGATGGCGCTGCGACACATGTTAATCAAGGTGAAACCTTCTGTATTCGCAATGGCATCCCTGTCAGCTGGAAACAGACTGGATTTTTGCGCAAATTTTATATGACCTATACCGATCCAGATGCCGAAACACCTGACATTGCTTCTGCTCAAGGTGGAGTTGTGGTGCTCGACCCGGTCAGCTTGCAGGGCGGGCTGATAAAGATGGGTTCCGCCGATCCTTTTGTAATCAAGGGTGAAGCACCCCCGCAACATGACAGCAATGCATTTACCAACGATGCGGGCAACATGTTCATCGGAATGTGGGATAGCACGGCATTTGAAAGCGAGATGCTGCCTTTCCCGTGTTATGAGTTTGTGCAATTGCTGGAAGGTGAAATAATAATTACCGAGCAGAATGGAACCGTGCATGTATTCGTCGCTGGTGATGCCTTTCTCGTACCTGAAGGAACGGTCTGTAGCTGGAAAACCAACGCTTATGTGAAGAAGTTCTATTGCATGCTGGATGCCCCGGAATAACTGTGGCGGCGGGTTGACTGGTAAATAGAAACCGTAGCGGACATTGTGTGAAGGCAATCCCATGGTTCAAACTTTGTCACATGCCCGATAGTATGCGTATACTGCCAATAACGTATTGGGTTCAGGTATCGGATTCAAGATTTGGCGGCAACTATTGAATATCGACAGACAACAGGGATTTCAGTTAGGTGAGTGGGGAGTTTATCCTGACCAGGGTCTGCTTGTAGGCGTTAGTGGCCAGTCACACCTTGAGCCCAAGGTGATGGAAGTTTTGATCTACCTTGCCGAACGGCAGGATCAAGTGGTACGTCGTGACGACCTGATCAATGATGTCTGGCATGGGACATTTGTAAGCGACGAAGTGCTTTCCCGGGCCATTTCCCTTCTGCGCACCTGTCTGGGTGATAACCGCATGACGCCCTACTATATTCAAACCGTGCCGAAGGTAGGTTATCGCCTGTTGATGGAGGTGACCCCGCTGGCAGTACCTGAATCTGAACAGGAATCCGAAACCGAACCCGCTTCACCACTCCCAAAAAACCGCGGAATTAAACTGGCTCTCGCCATCGGCGCCATGATCATTCTTGTTGTGACCATTGCAATGTGGTCAAAAGAGAAAACAATAATTGCCCCGGGTTCGCCGGCAGCCTTTGCGACTCTATCGGAATGGTTTGATTTTCTGGCAGCGAAAAAAGAAGGCCCGGAAGGAATCATATCCATCGCTGTACTGCCATTCGATAACTTGAGCGAAAACAATAACAGTACCTATTTCAGCGAGGGTTTAACCGATGAACTGACCATGTCATTGAGCAGAATCAAGGGTTTGAAGGTGGTCGCACGGCGTTCTTCCTACAGCTTCAAAAACCGCACCGATGATGTACCAACCATTGGCAGACTGCTGCATGCTGATGCGATTTTTGAAGGTACGATTCGACGTGTTGGCGATCAGTTACGAATTAACGCACAGTTGTGCGCCGTGAGTGATGGTTACCTGATGTGGTCCGGGTTCTATGAACGCAATGTCAGCGACGTTTTTGATGTGCAGGAAGAAATAGCCGCCGCTGTCATCGAGGCTATGCGTGAACACTTCGATGATGACAGTTTGCATACACCATTGGTCAACCAGGCTCCACCGGATATAGAGGCTTATCAGCTTTACCTGATGAGCGGGAATTTCCTGTGGCAATTACGTGGCGAACAGCCATTACGGCAAAGCATAGAACTTTACCACCAGGCATTGGCTATAGATCCCAGCTTTTCACGCGCAGCTCTAGGCCTTGCCAAAGCACTGGTAGTCCTGCCTTTTTATTCTGCCGAAGACATGGAGACTATGTTTCAACAAGCTCTGGAGGTGTTGACGAGTCAAACGTTTACAGATCAAAGAGACTTGGGAGAGATGGAGTCCATTTACGGATTTATTGCAATGAAGCGCTGGCAATGGATTAAATCGGAAGAACACTTTCGAAAAGCCCTGCAACTGGCACCGGATAGCCCGAATATTTATCAGTGGTACTCAACACTACTTTCTGGAGTTGGCCGTCACGGCGATGGTTTAGAAGCCGCAATACGTGCAAGGGACCTCGATGAGGTCTCCCCGGTCCTCAACAACCGCCTGGCTGTTGCCTATCTCTGGTCAAACGATAACCTTCGTGCTGCTGAACAGTTTGCCATCGCCGCTCAATTGGGTTTCAGGAATTTTATCAACCCGGCGTACGTGGTCTTCCTTTTACGTCAACAACGTTTCAATGAAATCAAAGCCTTTATAGCCGCCATTCACCAGAACTCCCCCAGCCCACCGCTCTGGTTGATTGAAGGCGCAGACACCCTGTTTAGTCCCGGAAATCGTGATGCGTTACTACAGGCTGCTATACAGGCGAAACAGGAAGGGAGCTTTTCAATACCACCAGTTGAGTTTGGTTTATGGCTTGTAGTCGGTGGAATTGACCAGGCTTATGAAACGTTCAATGCGATGCGGGAAATCGCTCCCCAGTACCTGCAAATTGAATTTATTTTTACCGAGGAGGGCAAGACATTCCGACAGGATTCGCGTTTTGAACAACTGTCTGAAGATATTGGCTTACAGGAATACTGGGGTACTTATGGCGAACCGGACACAGAATAATCGCACATAATCATATATATAGAGTGCTTCCGTAAGCTCTGCTTAACAAATCTAAGAAAGAATCACCTAACCATCATGTCATTGCACTGTCTTGTGCATATGCTGTCTCCCACGTTTTAAATATCCGGGAGATAAAGTGAAACTTCGCCACATATTTGTCCTGATTCCCGGTTGTTTTTTACTGATGCAAGGTTGCGCAGTCAAACAACTCGCCATTTCCAAACTGGCTGACACGCTCGCGGAAAGCGGTAGCGTTTATGCTTCTGACAATGATATCGAACTGATCGGTGAAGCGTTGCCATTCAGCCTTAAAACCATTGAGGGCCTGCTGGCAGAGGTTCCTGAACATGAGGGGTTGCTACTCACTGCTGCCAGCGGCTTTACCCAGTACAGCTATGTCTATGTTGATTACGAGGCTTTTGAAATTGAACAGACACAGCCTCAAAAAGCACGAGAATTAAAGCAACGGGCAACTAAGCTCTATTTGCGCGGCCGCTCTTACGCATTGCGCGCCATTGAGTTGAAACAGGAAAATTTCATTGCCGGATTGCGACAGGATCCTGATACCACTTTATCCGCTTTTTCGAAACAGGACATTCCTGCGCTTTATTGGCTCGCCATGTCGTGGGCGGCCGCCATAGCCACGAATAAATCTGATATGGAGATGGTCGCGGATCTTAACCTGATAGAACCCATTATCTTCAAATGCCTTGAACTGGATGAGGGCTATGACGGGGGTGCATTACATGCATTTTTGATTTCCTATGATGGGGGGCGTTCAACTTTACAGGGTGGGGGTGTCGAAAAAGCCCGCCAGCATTTTGAAAGGGCAGAAGAGTTGTCCGGTGAAAGCAGGGTCGGTCCACTGGTTTCACTCGCGGAATCTGTTTCAGTGAGCGAGCAAAACCGCAGTGAATTTGAACAGCTGCTAATCAGGGTTTTAGACTTTGATGTTGATGTCCACTTGCAAACCCGTCTCGCCAACCTGGTAGCGCAACGACGCGCGCGGCTGCTGCTATCCCGTGCCGATGATCTCTTTCTGGAGGACTATTCCCATGTTAACTAAGCTCTTAAAATTAGTTGTACTAATCACTTTCCTGACCGTTGCGATGTCTTCCAATGCCGCGGTGGTTATCAAACTTGCGACGGCGGCTCCAAAAGATTCGGTCTGGCATGAGCATCTGAAGAAGGTTGATCAGCGCTGGCAAAACGCCACAGACGGGCAGGTCAAGTTGAGAATCTTTGCCGGTACATTGGGTGATGAAGATGACATCCTGCGCCGGGTACGGGTGGGGCAATTAGATGCGGCTACTATCTCAACTGCCGGTCTTAGTTCTATCCACAAGGCAACCCAGGCCATGCATATCCCGCTGGCGTTCAGCTCAAATGAAGAAATGGAGTATGTAAGGAACGGGATTTCAAAAATCCTCGGTCCCTTACTTGCAGACAAAGGCTTCAGGGTATTGTCCTGGGGGGGAGGTTGGTTGGGTTCACTTTTTTACCAGATATCCGGTCGCCAGCCCGGATGATCTGCGTAAACAGAAACTGTTTGTATGGTCGAATGGTGATTCGGCAGATGGCGAAAAATTGTGGCAGATATTTGGTTTCAATACCGTTTCCCTGTCATCCATCGATATCATGCCGGCATTACAAACCGGCATGATAGACGCCTACCAGGCGCCGCCGTTGGTGGCCCTGGCCTATCAGTGGTTTCCTTTCACTCCTTATATGACCGACCTGAGATGGGCGCCACTTACGGGTGCAACGATCATCACCGAAAAAGCCTGGCAGAAAATTCCGGCTCCATTCAGAGATGAATTGGCGCTGATTGTTTTTGAAGAAGGACTCAATCTTCAAGTGGACGTGCGTAAGCTTGAGCAGGAAGCAAAGAATGCAATGATCAAAAGAGGTTTGAAAATTGTTGCTGTAGATTCTGTGGCAAGAAAAGCCTGGCAGTCGATGGCAGAGCAGGGCTACTCAAAAATACGCGGTAGCGTTGTTCCAGAAGAATATTTCGATGAAACACTCCGGTTGCGTGATGAGTTCCGGGCACTGAAACAGGCCGGTCAATGAGAGCCCTGAATTTACAAAAAGGCGGTGCGGCGGAAACCCTGTTACATTTTTATCGACAATATCGCTTTAGTTTTATCGCCGTGTGCGCGGCCATAATATTGCTGGCGATCGTCGTGCTGCCCTTGTTGGAAATTGGTAGTCGCCCCTTCGGGCATGGTATCAATGGTTCGATTAACTATGTCAGGCATGCCACTTTGTGGTTTGGTTTCCTGGGTGCCGTTCTTGCTGCAAAGGCAAAACGGCATATTTCACTGGGTATATCTTCTTTTTTAAGTGGACGGGCGAAAAGCCTGACCGAAATGATCGCCAATTCCCTGGCGGTCATTACTTGCCTTGTACTTGCTGATGCCGCATTGGATATGGTGATAGCCGAACGGAGCTCAGAAGTACGCCTGGGCGGGATTGTGCCGTTGTGGATGGCACAGTCGGTAATGCCATTAAGTTTTGTCCTGCTTGCCTACCACTACGGCAGAGGGTTGATGCAATTGCTCGGTGGCAGGAAACTGATTTTTTTGACGGTTGCTGTATCTGTTTTAGCCTGGTTTATCGATCTCGAAAGTAGTTACTTTTTACCCCTTGGTCTGACCGTCATTCTTGTCTCCACCCTGGCCGGTGCGCCTATTTTTGTCGTACTTGGCAGTCTTGCCGGTCTGTTGTTTGCCGTTGACGACGTTCCACTGGCGTCTATCTCGGTTGAAGCCTATAGAATCGCTTCCAACCCCATCCTGCCAACGATCCCCCTGTTCACGCTGGCCGGGACCGTACTGGCTGCAGGAGATGCGTCATCCCGCCTGGTGCGTTTATTCAAGGCGTGGGTTGGTTGGATGCCGGGTGGCTCGGCCGTAGCGGCCATTTGTGTGTGCGCATTTTTTACCACCTTCACGGGTGGATCAGGCGTCACCATCCTGGCCCTGGGCGGGTTGATGTTGCCGGTGCTGATAAAACAGGGATACAGCGAGAATTTTTCACTGGGTGTTTTAACATCATCGGGCAGCCTCGGTATTTTGCTGCCTCCGAGTCTATTGATCATTCTTTACGGTGTGGCATCGCATACACCAATAAATCACTTGTTCGTTGCCGGGTTTATACCCGGGTTGATGCTGATCAGCATGATTTGCGGCTACGCGATTTACAAAGCCAGGTCGACAAAAGAAAAGAAAACGAATTTTGACCTTGTGATTGCACTACGTGCCTTGTGGGAATCCAAGTGGGATGTCCTGCTGCCTGTTGCAGTGCTTTATGGAATATTCTCGGGTCGTGCGACCCTGGTTGAAGTTGCAGCCGCGGCGGCGGCTTATGCACTTGTTGTTGAATTTGCCGTTCATCGTGATCTCAAGATCAGGAATGATCTCGCGGATATCTTTAAGGAATGCGCGATCATGGTCGGCGGCATCATGATAATCCTTGCCTCGGCCATGGGTTTAACCAGTTATCTTATTTACGCGGATGTGCCCTCGCTGGCCGCTGAGATGATCCAGTCGGTGACCAATTCACCCTGGGTATTTCTGCTGGCTTTGAATGGTTTTTTACTGGTGGCCGGATGTCTGCTGGATATTATTTCCGCCATCGTTGTGGTTGTGCCACTGATGTTACCGGTCGCAGCTGAATTTGGTATCGACCCGGTTCACCTTGGCATTATTTTCCTGGCCAACATGGAATTGGGTTACCTGACCCCGCCGGTGGGAATGAATCTTTACCTCGCATCATTTCGTTTTGATAAACCGATCATGTCCATATTCAGGGCTTCACTGCCATTTTTCATTCTCAACCTGATTGCAGTGCTGGTCATAACATTTGTTCCCGCGATATCTGTGGGAGTTGTCGAGTGGTTCAATTTCTGAAGGTTGTCAGAAAAAAGTTCGTTTGATTTGGCCCTGTCCAAATCATGTACAAAGGAGTCTTTCAATGAAAAGACTAACAGAATCTCGCTCAATGGTTTGGGAATCCCGGTTCGTGTTCTTTGCGAAGACTGTTGTTTTTTTTGCTGTATTTATGATTGTCTGTGCGTGCAGCACCGTAAAAACAAGCAGCTTGCCACCCGATCAGCTCCGCCATCAAATCGCTTCTGGTGAACTCATTCAGAAGGGAGACCAGGTAACGATTTCCAGCTTTGATGGTAAGAAGCATGATCTGAAAATAATAGCGGTGATAGATGACAGCGTTTGGGGTAAGGGGAATGTTGTGAAGGAAGTTGAAACGATAGACGAAAATGCCGTTGTGCGAAATCAGGTTTTCGAAAAGCAAATTATCAAAATCCCTATAGTCGATATTGTTTCCATTGAATCGAGAGAGGCCACAGGTATCGCCTATGTGGGAGCCGTGGCGGCTGGGGTTGGTATCGCATATTTATTGTGCTTCTTACTGCCCGCATTTCTGGTTGGGCTGGCGGTTGGATTGTGATGCCTCCAGTGCCTGGAGTCCGAACGATCAAACGATTCCCGATGAACTACCGCCTTTCGCGGGTCTATTGCTTGCTAACTGCAGCCGATAGTCGGCAGCACGGTAGGTCGCAATGGGATCAATTGCGCCACCGGAGCGCTTTCTGGCCATCGCCAAAATTGGCGAAACGTCGGTATTGTAGGCAGATTTCAAGGTATTGGCAGCCATCAATGCATCATTCGTTTCCTGATAACCGTCCAGCGCAACGCGATCAACCAGCAGCGCCTTGATGTAGGAGCGTTGTACTTCCGCCGCAGAATTCATCAGGCTTTCGATCGGGTCGGTGATATTGTGCGATTGATCGAGCATGTAGGCAGGATTGAAATCCGGGGCATTACGATACTCGGCATCTACCAGCTCATTGAAAATAAGAAATTGTTGATAAGTGTTGATACTGCCGCTGTCGAGATCATCGTCACCATATTTGCTGTCATTGAAGTGAAAACCCGCCAGTTTCCGGAACTGGATCAGGCGTGCGACGATCATCTCGATATTCACATTGGGTGCATGATGTCCCAGGTCGACCAGCGATTTCGCTTTGGGCCCCAGTTCCATCGCGCAAAGCACGTTGGTGCCCCAATCCTGGATGATGGTGGAATAAAAAGCCGGTTCGAACATCTTGTGTTCAATAAACATTTGCCAATCATCCGGAATCGCGGCATAAATCTCGCGTGCGCTGTCCAGGTAACGCTCGAGGGAATGGATGAAATGCTGTTGGCCGGGGAAATTGCTGCCGTCGCCGACCCAAACTGTCAGTGCTTTGGAGCCTAGAACCTTGCCCCACTCGATACACTCGAGATTGTGTGCAACGGCCTGGTCACGCGCTGCTTTGGAAGTATTGCCGAGGCTGCCGTATTTATAAGTATGCGCCTGGCCGGGCTGATCCTGGAAGGTATTGCTGTTCACCGCGTCGAACACAAGACCCAGTTGGTTGGCATGCTCTTTGAGTTCGGAAAAATCGTCAACCCGGTCCCAGGGGAAGTGTGGTGACACCCCGGGGGTACACCGAACCAGCTTGTTTATAACTGGCACAGTCTTCGAGCTTCTCGAAAACATTACGCGGTTCTGCCAGTCCTGGAAAACGCGCGAATCGTGTTCCACCGGTGCCCGTACCCCAACTGGGAACAGCAACCGTGAACGCCTGAGCTTTTCTTTGGTGATTTCCTCGATATCATGTCCGCGGTGCTGGAGTTGACTCGCAAGACTTTCGAAATCCTGATCAAGCCGGTCAGCCAAACTGGTGTTCTGATCAGCGATCAGACTCTCGCTAACAATATCAGTCACGCTGTTTTCTCCTGACGCGTTCTAATCACCGCGTAAATGAAGGCGCATGACCGGCATCCACATTAATAATGTTGCCCGTCGATTTTCCAGATGCCTCAGAAGCGAAAAAGTACACCGCTTCGGCAATATCCTCTGGATACACGTTACGCTTCAACAGACTACGTTGTCGATAGTGTTCTTCGAGATCTTCGCCATTCATGTCGTATGCGGCAGCCCTTTCTTCGCGCCATTTTCCATTCCAGATTCCTGAATCTCTCAAAACAGCATCCGGATTAACGACATTACAGCGCACACCAAAAGACGCGCCTTCCAGGGCAACAGCACGGGAAAGCTGCACTTCCGCGGCCTTCGCCGTGCAATAGGCAGCCGCGTTAGGAGAAGCAACCAGGGCATTTTTGCTGGCCACCATAACAATGGAACCACCAATATCCTGAGCCTTCAACACCTTGAATGCCTCGCGACTCACAAGAAAATAACCAGTGGCCAGAATACTGATATTAAGATTCCACATTTCAAGGCTGGTTTCGTCAAGTGGTGCCGAACTGGCAATACCGGCGTTAGACACTACGATATCCAAACCACCGAACTCGACAGCGCAGAAATTGATCGCGGCTATGACCGACTCTTCTTTCGTAACATCACAAATAACGCCACGAATCACATCTTTACCAAACAATCGCGATGAATCCGTGACCGCGCTGTCCAATGACTCCTGATTGATATCGGCCAACACGACACAAGCACCCTGCTGCAACATCCTGACACCGACCGCCTTGCCGATGCCGCCTGCACCACCGGTTACAAAAGCGACCTTGCCAGCCAAACTCTTCGGTTTTGGCATCCGCTGCAGCTTTGCTTCCTCAAGCAACCAGTATTCAATATCAAACGCCTCCTGTTCATCGAGCCCAGCGTATTCACTGACACCGTTTGCCTCGCGCATGACATTGATCGCATTGATATAGAACTCTCCGGCGATACGCGCTGTTGGCTTATCCTTGGCGAAGGTAATCATGCCCACACCAGGAATCAGGTAAACCACCGCATTCGGGTCACGCATGGCCGGGCTGTTGTCATGCTTGCAGCGCTCGTAATAGGCCGCGTAAACTTCTCGATAGGCGGTGACCTGTTCATCCAGCTGAGCGACAGTAGCATCAAGCGCTTCAGCTATATTGGATGCAGCCGGATCAAAATTGACAACAAGTGGACAGATTTTTGTACGCAGGAAATGATCGGGGCATGACGTCCCCAGGGCTGCCAGTTCTTCGAGTTGGTTGGCATTCACAAACTGCAGGATTTCCGGCGCATCGTTAAAGTGCCCTACCTTACTTTGGTCACCTGTGATCTTGCCGCGCAACAATGGCATTAATCGTGCCGCAACCTGTCGCCTCTGTTTCTCATCCAACGACTGACTGTGCCTGGGACCACCAAATGCTTCCGCCTTGTTGTTCTCCGCTAGCCAGTCGACAGCGCGCTGCAATATGGTGAGTGTGGTTTCGTAGCATTCCTTAGACGTGTCGCCCCAGGTAAACAAACCGTGACCAGCGAGAATGGCACCTTTGAGTTCGGGATTTGATTTCGCAACTTCTTCCAGCCGCAAACCCAGGTCAAAGCCCGGACGCTTCCAACCAAGCCAACCCAATTCACCATCGAATACCTCCTCGGTCAGTTTCTGGCTGTTTTTGGTGCAAGCAATCGCGATCACAGCGTCGGGATGCATATGATCGACATGCTTGTGTGGAACGTAGGCATGCAATGGAGTGTCGATGCTTGCCGCTCGCGGATTAAGATCAAAGGTACAGTGCGGCAAATAACCGACCATTTCATCTTCGTGTTCGAGGCCTCGATACAGCGACTTAAGCTGCTCGAGTTTATCCAGGTATAGCGTCGAAAATCCATCCAGCCCCATGCTGCCGAGGTCACCGCCGGATCCTTTGACCCACAACACGGTCTCCGTATTCCCGGACAGTGGATCACTCATTTCGACTTTTGCGGAGGTATTACCACCACCATAATTGGTGATGCGCAGATCTGACCCTAACAGATTAGATCGGTATTGCAGGAGCTCGGGTTCGCTCAATGACTCCGCGGCGTCATCGTTCCATTTATTTTCGAGAATAATTGGTGTTTGTAGAATCATAGCTCCCCTTTGGCACCCGAGGTGTCCTGGAGTTAATTAATCAACTATGAACAGTATACGCTATATTCCGTCAAATTCATTCATTATCCGTCCAATAAACCCACAGTTATTACATTGAAAGAGAGCCGGGGAGACTCCCTAGACGGTAGGTTCGACAGCGGCATTTTGTTCTTCAACTACCGCAGGCACAGCTATAACCTCGACGCCCTGTGCTTCGAATTGACGAATCATTTCGGCATCGGCATTACTATCGGTGATTAGCACGTCAACATCGGACAGCGGGCAGAAAATAAAATTGCTACGCTTGCCCAGCTTTGAACTGTCAGCCAATACAATCAATAGATCCGACTGCTTCCTGAGTTTTTGCTCAGCACGAATCAACAAGGGATCAGACTCCGTGACGCCCTGCTCAGAGATGCCTGGAGTGCCCATAAACATCTTTCTGCCGTGGTATTGCTGAATGGTGTCATTTTCGAAAGAACTCAGAATGATTCCCTGTTTGCGGTAGATCTCACCACCGGGAACCGTTACCTGGTTGCTGCTGTTTTCTGCAAGATACTGCGCCAGAACAAAGGAGTTGGTGAGTATACTCAGTTGCCGGTCGACCAGGAACTCACCCATCATATAAGTAGAGCTGCCACCATTGATGATAATGGCTTCGTTCTCAAGACAGAGCTCAACCGCTTTTTCTGCAATCAGGCGCTTGTTACTGGCGTGCATCTCTTTGTCCGCCAGAAATACTGAGCCTTTTACACGGTTGCGTTTAAGCTGCCCAACATTTTCCGAAATAACTTCTGCGCCGCCACGTATCTTGTTTAACTGGCCACTCGCAGCCATCTTGGTGATGTCCCGGCGAATGGTCGCCTCTGAAGCATGAAGTTGGGAAGATAAGGCGCGCACGCTGGCAAACTGCTGTTCATCCAGTATGTCGAGAATGAGTTGTTGCCGCTGCTTTTCCAGCATAGGAATCCTCTGTTTGTGTTTTAAGTTGACTTAGTACTCCCAAATTTAATCATAATGATGCAATGATGCAACGATGCAACGAATTTAGAGCAATAATAACTGATATCGCTCATTGGTGCTATTGTTTGACATATTATGATTTAATATGCAGAAGGTTGGGTGAATGTTGTGTACGGCATTCGACGGATAGTGGAGAGTAACACTAGGGAATATGAAATGGCAGTAGCGCAAGAATTTGAAACGCGGGCAATCCCGCCCCAACAATTGCAGCAGGCACGCAAATTTGCCGCCAGTTATGCGGGCGAACACATTGCCGGCACCGAGTTTGTAATAGGTGCATTATTTGTAGCATGGGGCGTGAGCACGCACGATATTCTGTACGGGCTGCTGCTGGGGAACCTGATGGCAGTTTTGACCTGGGGCTTGATTACCGCACCGATCGCCACCGATACCCGTCTTACTTTATATGCTTATCTCAAAAAAATTGCGGGTCCGGGCACCATTAAGCTATACAGCGGTATTAATGGCATTTTGTTTGCCGTGTTGGCAGGCGCCATGATTACCGTGTCAGCGTCAGCGGTGCGGATATTATTTGGAATTTCGCCACAAGTGAATTGGTATCCGACCGATATCAGTTTTGTGCTGGTAGCCGTAGCAGTTGGCACCGTGGTGGCTATCGTGGCCGCCAGGGGGTTCAAAAAGGTGGCTCATTTTTCTGAAATCTGTGCACCCTGGATGATCCTGATGTTTGTTGCCGGTGCCTTGGCCACATTGCCGGTGTTAACAGGCGCGACCGCCAACGTCACGAGCATCAGCAGCTTTGGTGATTTTGTCGAAGTAGCCGATGCCTACATCTGGGTCGATAACGGGTCAGACATCGGCTTCTGGCACGTGGCAGCCTTCGCCTGGATCTGTAACCTGGCTATGCACGGCAGCATGGGCGATATGACCCTGCTGCGTTTTGCGAAGCGCTCGAGCTATGGCTATTTTTCAGCCCTGGGTATGTTTCTCGGTCATTACCTGGCATGGGTGTGTGCGGGCATCATGGGTGCCGGTGCAGCACTGTTATTGAGCAGCACCATCACGCAACTGGATGCAGGCGCGGTGGCTTACCAGGCCCTGGGCGCCACGGGTATCCTGGCCGTAATCATTGCCGGCTGGACCACATCCAACCCTACCATTTACCGCGCAGGACTGGCGTTTCATTCGCTGAACAATAAATGGAGCCTGAGCAAGGTCACACTGTTAACCGGTGTGGTGACGACGGTTATTGCCTGTTTCCCCTTTGTGTTTACCAAGCTGCTTTCTTTTGTTGGCATCATGGGTTTAATGCTGGTGCCGATAGGCGCCATTATCGTGTCAGAACACTGGTTGATGCCAAAACTGGGTATGACGCGTTACTGGTCGGGTTACCGGAAAAACAACACCAATTTTGCAGCCGTCATCACTTGGCTGTCATCCCTGGCGCTGGCATTTTTCCTTGAACAAAGTGGCACCTTGCACCTGTTCTTCCTGTTAACCCCCGTCTGGATATTCGCCACCCTTACCTACCTCTTGCTGGCAGGTATGATGGGCGCACGCGAATCTTACCCGGAAGCGGAATCTGCAGAGCAGGCTGAACAATTGCGCAAGCAACAGGAAAGAGAATTTCTGGCCAGCCGGGCGAAAAGCGCGAGCAAGACAGAACCCACGTCTTTCAGCATGGCTGTCAGGATTGCGCGCCTGGTCTCGTACGCATCCTTGTTGGCATGTGCAGGTTTGGCGATCGCGGTCTATGCCACCGGCGACCTGGCGTCTTTCCATCAATGGTTGATCCTGCCAACCCTTAGCTACTTTGTTTCTGCGACGTACTGGATTATCAACAAGGAGAAGCAGGCAGAAATGAAAAAGGGATGAAATTTGGAGTCAGTGTTAAGAGTTTTTACTCCGACCCCATTTAGTTATTGCTTAAGCTCCGCCGGCCAGGGTGTTGCCCCAGCCGATAATGACAATACTCAAAATCAGCACGATTAACCCGGCTGCATTCCAGGTATGGGTAGCTCGACTGACGCCACGCCACTCCCGCAACGCGAGCCCCCAAAGCGTACTGAACACGATGATGAAGGCCATATGCAAGGTCCAGCTCGAAAACTCGTATTTTCCGAGCTGCGTCGTTCCCATACCGTAAAAAAAGAATTGCAGATACCATGTAAAACCCGCTATTGCGCAGAAAAGGAAATTCAGCGATAGCCGGCGCCGTCCCAACGCTGGAGTCAACTCCTGGTTTGCCATCCCTCTACCGAGTAACTCAGCCCATGTCCCATTCTTTATGATGAGCGTCACACACCAAACGAAGTTGGTAATGAAACCGCCGAAAAGGATCACAATAAGAACCGGCAAGTTCTGCCAAAGCGGAGGGGCGCCATTATCAATTGCCATCTCGGCGATCGGCTTGCCGGCGACGAAAGCCACAGCCATTGAGGCGCTCATGATGCCCGCGACAATAGCAACGATTAGACCCTTCGCAAAATTGAACTCAGCGATCGTTTCCTGTTTCTGTTCGTCTGTCAACTCAGCCTCTTTGCGTCTTCCAGCAGTTCCACCAAGAATAATGCCGATGACGCAAACGAATACGCCTGAAAGCAAGATCTGACCAGAAGCGGTTTGAGCGATTACGAATAATTCTCCACTGAACAGGGGCGGAATCAGGGTGCCGAACACGGCAGTTAGCCCGAGTGCGATGGCGTAACCCAAAGCGACGCCCAGGAACCGCATCGTGAGCCCAAACGTCAGACCCCCGATACCCCACATCGCACCGAAGAACACCGTCCATAAGATCGACTTGATTGGCGCCTGAGCCAGAATGACCGGTGTCTGGGGAAGGATGAGCATTGCCAGAACCCACGGAGCAATGATCCAGCTAACAAAGCCGCCGACCAACCAGTAGTTTTCCCAGGCCCAGTGCCGCACTTTTGTATACGGGATATAGAAGCTCGCCGCGGCCAGTCCACCAATTGCATGGAGCAGCACCCCTGAAACAGGAAATGATTGAGTCTGAATTAACGTGTCCATTCTTGAAATTCAATTTCCTGTAGAACCATACCGTAATGACTGCCCGGTGGGTTGTCCGCGATAACCTGTCCCAAATCACCTTCAGAAAACTGGCCTGAATAACACAACCATGCGGTCTTTCCATCGTCACTGATAAATTTTGACGGGAAGTTAAGGAAATACCCTTGTTCTCCAAAATCTTTCATGTAGGTAACGAGCTTCCATGGGCCTGTTATGTTGTCAGATTCCAGGACGTAGGAATTCATCTTTTCGTCTGTGGGCCAGCCATCGGTAATGCACATCAGGTATTTCCTGAGCGGTGCGTTGTAGGTCATCGTGACGCAACCACAATTGTTGTTCCAGTCAATCAGTGGCTTTATGGACTCAAAATCGTTTGTCCAGACAGCATCACCATTCTGATCAAAACCGCCGAAGAATTCGTATTTCGACGCATCATTCATGTTCTCAATGCCTGGCTTTACCCGAAGCATGTAAATCTGGTCCCCGCTGATCCACGACAGATTTCCAAAGCGCGGTTTTTCATCTGTCACTTCGGCACCGTGGCCAACCAGGTAGGCATATCCGTCCGGGGAGTGTTCCATGTTCTTGCCGAAATCGACAAAATGAGGCGCCCCGATCTTGACCGGATAGCCGTACATACCGGTTTCACCAAATATAGGTTTCTCGGGCGTATGGGGGGTGTCAGTCCAGCTTCGGCCATAATCGGTAGATGTTCTGAAACCGACAAAAGGACCCAGCCAGGGCCAGTTGAACTTGTCATCACCGTACTGTGTCTCTCCCAGCGGACCGAGGCAATAGGTGCCGTAATACCAAACGCCGTCATAGACCAGGGAACCGCAGGGGTATCTTCCACCGTAGGGTTCAGGCGGAGAGGGCGTCAATCCAACACTGTATATTTTCAGATTGATAGGGTCATCGCCCTCGGCGACTGCCTGTCCGGTTGTAAAGGGAAGACGCCACGATACGGAGTGGTCAACCCCTCCACCAAGCCGGGTAACAGCACCATCGGTGAAGGGTGAATACAACCTGTCGTCTGAGGCCCAGGAGAAATACCATGTATCGGCCGGCGGTTTGCCGGGCGTTAAGAATTCATTGCATCTGCCCTTGAAGCGTAGACCCGTTATTTCGGTTGAATTCTCAAACGGGCAATCCGCCGGTGGCTGACTTGGCCATGTGAAAGGATCAAAGTTTATTTCTACATTGGTTTGATAGACGTAATTCCTGTCGTACTTGCCTTGAGCGGCATGGGCTATGCTACCCAACTGCGAATAAGTAACCACGCCAGCCACGGCAGAGGCACTAGAAAGCAAAAATTTCCTTCGAGAGACAAAGGTCGATTCTGTACTTCTATTATTTCGTTTCATAATTTATGTCCGAGTTTCAAGAATAACCGGGCCGATCAGCCCTGCCCTTTGCACGCGATAGGTTTCGTCCCCAGCTTCTGAATAATACCGGCTTTCTGGCGGACGATTGGTTTGACAAAAACGTTTCTCGGGCTGGCAGGTCCAGATCCCCTGTCAGCCGGTTGATCCACATATTTGTGATTTTAATCTCCAGTGTATTGACGCCTTCCTTTACATGGTCATGAATGTCAATCTTGAATGGCCTGGTCCACAACACTCCTGCGGATGCCCCGTTGACAAAAACTTCTGCCACATCCAGCACCTCACCAAGATCCAGGCTGATAACAGTGCTTTCACGTCGTGCCGCCTGTGAGACCTCGAAGCTGCTCACATAGGTCGCCGTACCGGAAAAATGTCGAATACCTTCATGGTCATGATCCGACCACGACATGAGTTCGTTGAGTGTCACAGATGAAGGCGCACCCCAGTTTTCCGGGAAAGCAAGCGTCCATGGCCCCTTAACCTCCGACGTATGAACCTCGTGTCGTTGGTCATATGCCGGCAGATTCCGGCTTTCAGCGTCAAACACTATGAAACACGATCCATAAGGAGGTAGCCGCAGGTTCAATGTGGTCCTGCCACCGCTGACCCTGGCATTCACAAATTTATATTGGCGCGCCGTGACGGGGTCCCAGAATTCCGGCTGTGCTGATGTTGCCCTGAATTCACAGGTTTCCGAAAGGGACTCACCGGTCTTGTTGCGGACGAAATACAGTTCCGTATCGCCGATCCTGCGATGAATAAAGTCCAGCTTTTCGCTATTGCCAACAAAATCCTCGACGACCAACATTCTGGCCAGGGCGTCATCGATGCTCATGCCCTTGAATACTGTCCCTTGTATCGTGCGTGCAACCGCCGGGTTCTGGATCAGGACACGAGCACCGGTAGCAATCAGTGTTTCCACCTTTGCGACGACATCAGTGGGTATGTCCGTTATGTCCGGCAAGACCAGCAACTTGTAGGCCATACCATCCGGTAGCACCAACTCGCCGGACGACACGCTCATGCGATTCAGCAGGACATCTGTGTTGATAACGTCAAAGTCATAGCCTGCACCCAATCCATCAAGACCAGGGCTGTCGGGGTCTTTTTGAAACTCGGGAAAGAAATTCGGCGCCCTGTCGCCGTAATACCAGGCCACATCGGCGGTAAATTTCCCCTGCCTCAGGAGATATGAACAACGCGTCAGGTAGTCCATGAACGGCGCTGCCTGCTGCCACCATGTTGTTGTGGGGTTGATATCAGAGCCTGCATGGTAGGCACGTCCGGGCAAGCCATGCTCGGGGCGCGTATTGGCAAACGTATGGAATGTTACGGCGTTGAGCCCCTCGCAAAACGCACGATCAACGTGTTGCTTGAGGGCATGGGGTGCATCTTTCCAGCGCCGCCAGGTCGTGAACGATTCTGCGTCGACAATATCCAAACCATAAATATGGGACGCGCTGGCCACTTCCTTTATGAGAAAAATATTGTGCCGGTTACGCACCCAAAATTCACCGCGCGGGATGCTGACATTACCGAGGGCTTTGAGGGCATCCACCGGACAGCTATCCCAGATGGGCGGCCCCGGCCCGCCGGCTTCGGCGACCAGGTCCATGCCATAGCCCGCCAGGAAGTTGCTGCCGGTTGTATAGTGGCTGAAGATCAGTTGGTCGCTGACCGTTTTGGTGAAGTCATACAGAAAGGACTCGTTACCACCCGGCAGGTTCCAATCGACAAAGGCAGGCAGGAACTGTAAGACATCGTAGCCATGATGCTCCTCGAAAATACTGCCCATGGCATCTGTCCACGGTATCGCTTCACTGAGTTCCATGCTGTCGAATTCGAGATAGGACAAGCCTGATTGCGCCGCATTCTCCGGCGTGATCCCCAAACGTTCCAGGATGTGCCCCAGGTGCCGTTTTGTAGCTTGCGGGTCAAAGAAATCGATGAACATGCCATCGGAATTAGGGCTTGGAACGATCAGAGTCTGCCCTGTGTTCGAGCAAACGAACCGCAGTATTTTCCAATCCCCCTCCGGAACTACCCAGGTCAGCGCTCTGCCATCAAAATTTTCATTGAGAATGACAATTTCCGAGAGGTCTTTGATCTGCTTCCCGGGATCGTCAGGAATAGCAAGGACGGCAATTTCTTTGCTGAAGACAGGTACGCCATTGTCGTCTTTTGGACACTCTTCAGGCACCTCGGGAAATGGCAGTGGCCCGGAAAAAGCTTGCGGACCGGCGATTGATAATTCTGACGAGTAAAGGGCTTTTGTAGCCCAGTCAGGTGTCACCCAGGAACCACCCGCGTTCCATCCGCTGGAGGCGACCATGCCAATATCTATCCCCAGACGCCTGCCTTCAAAAAGCGCGTGTTGGATCATCCCAACCGACTCATCACTCAAAAACGCCGGACCCACACCGTAGATACCTTCCGGATCATCACGCAGGGCCACATCCCATATTTCCGCCCGCCCAATGCCCTTGTCCTTCATTTCCTCCAGATCATAGGTGATGGATTTTTTGGTCATGTCGCCATTGAGCCAGCACCAATAGGCGCCGGGCCGTGATGATGATGGAGGGGCGACAAAATCCATTGTCAGCCTGGTGATGTCCTTGGCCTGTGAGTCGATGGTGGTCGTTGTAAAACCACCCATGGCCCACGAATACCTGCCTATTGAGTAAGCAGGCAGCAGAGAACCCAAAATGCCGAGAGTTTTTCGTTTGGATTTATCCATGCGTTCTACCTCGCGAGGACTAACAGACTTTGCGTGTGTTAATACCCAGCAGCGCACCGAGTTTTTCGATCTTGCCGCCGATGTGACCCACGCCAACAGCACAATGGTGCGAAGGGCCACCGCGTGACCATTCATTCACAAAATCCCTGGCGCCGATCGGAAACCTGTAGCGGCTGTTTGTATTGCCAATATCAAGGACGGGCCCGGCGACCGAGTGCCCCTCGGCCACTTGCAGGAAGACACTGCCTTCCCGGGTTTGCACAACGGCCAGAACGGTTACGGGGCCGTGCCGCACAGTCATCTGGATGGAAAGGCCCTTGCCCGGCTTGCCGTGATAGACCGGCAGAGGCACCAGGCCGACCCGGCCTTCGGCAATCGCAAAATGCGCAGGGCCGTCATGGCCCAGGTAGACGACGTCGTCGACATAATCGGTGAGGTAAAACTCGGAAAAGGAGCCACCCGCAGCAAAAAGATCCATGATCTTCATGGCCTGTACATTCTTGATTTCGCATTCGCCAGCGACCGGGATGTTGCGTCCCGTGAGCAAGGTATTACCGGCGATCATGGACGCAGCGATATCCTCGTATGCGCCAACGCCTTCATAGTAATAGGCCATCGACCCGAGACTGTGCCGTTCGACCAACTTGTCGAGCGCCACGGATGTTTTCGCGGCCCGCCGAAGCTCCGCTTGTTCGCATTCCGGCGAGACATCAAAGCTGCTCTCGAACTCGGTCAATTTTGCGTCGAGCTCCGTATCCGTGACAGCCTCTCGCAGCTCATGAACCTCGCACATTTCCAGTAGCTCAAAATGATTGCCAAAAACAACCGACTGTTGCGTCAGATCACTGTAAACGTCCAGCATACCGCCGTAGTAGTGACCCAGGACCCCTACCCTGTTACCGCGCATACCTGCTGCCACCCGTGCCGCATCGACCCACCCGGCAATCTCTTGCCAGACAAACTCTTCCAGCAGGTAGCCTGTCACAAGGTGATAATCGATACCCGCGCGGTTAAACACGTTCGCGAGCTCCGGCACTGAGCAGGTCTGGCAATGCTCGAGCCAGACACCGGTTTTTGCCCCACGATCGCCGAGCGCATTAAAACTGTCATAATCAAGCTGTGCCACTGGCTGAATGTTCAGGATGACAACAGGCACCTTTGCCTTTTGCACCACGGGCAGCACTGTTGATGAAAGTGCGTAGGTCGAAATGAACAGAAAGATGATTTCCGCATCATCACGTTTGAAGAGGTCGGCGGCGAGCCGTGCCTTTTGCGGATTATCAACCATGCCCGCATCGATCATCTCGACATCCATGGCGGTGATGCGATCGCGAATCTGGTTATGGTAGCCGGTCAGCTTATCGAGCAATCCATCAAACTGCGACCAGTAGGTATCAAGGCCAATTGAAAAGAGTCCGGCTTTCATAGATCACACTCCTGGCGTCAACCACTGGGCAATGTGGTTATTTCAGTTTACATTATTCCCAATTGAAAATGAGTTAGCGAACACGGGCGACACCAGCGCGGCGAGTCAGGAACCACTAAGATTGATCCTGGTGCCCAGCATGAGTGCACGGGCGCCGTCGATGAGACGGTCACCATAGCTGAGAGTGAATTCCATGTCGCGGTTGGGGAACCAGGACAGGGTGCCGCTGCCGAAAACATCTTTGTGATCTTCGCGGGATTCTTTGCGCTTGTTGACTTTAAACGCCACCGAGTAGTAATGCGATGGCGACCAGGCCAGGCCGGCACCGTAGAGGGTCTCATTGAAGATGTCGTGCTCAAGACCCCCGTCAAACATGGTTTCATCCTTGCTGCGACCGGAAAGCTCAAGTCGAAGTTCAGGCACCAACTGGTAGCGGGATTCGAATTCCAGTAGCTCGGTACTTTGCAATTGCCAGGCACCACCGAACACATCCGTGGTGTCGTAATTGCCCTTCCAGGTCAGGCGACCGCCCCGGACTTTGCCGCTGAGCGCCATGCGATAGCCAGTCTTTTCTTTTTCCAACGCCTTGGTATTTGCCTGGTCCAGCAAGTATTTGTATTGCACACTAAGTGTGGCCAGGTCAGAAAAAGATTTGGAAAAACCTGGCGAAATTGAATAGACGTAGGCATCACCACCCTGCTTGATGTTTCCATCGGCGCGGATATCTGCATTCAGCCCCAACATCCGGTTGAGGGCGCTACTGGAAAGTGAAGCACCAACTTTCTGGGAAATAACGGCACCGTCCGCTTCGTCCTTTAGCAGCATCTGGATTTTGTAATCGACGGCGAACTGCAACAATACACTTTGAAGCTTTAAACCCAGGCCAGAGTCGAGCCTGGCATCCTGCAGTTTATTATGCTCGCCTTTCTTGAACTCAACACTCAGGAAATTGGGGGTGAAGTTCAGTGCGGTATTCGGGCCTTCAGCATGCACGGATGTTCCCACGAACACCCAAGATGCCAGTGCAACAATCGCCCAAGTACGCATCCCTGCCATGAAATTTCCTGTTCGCACCAATGTAAAATGTTGTAGTTTCAGGAATTATAAACCAGTTTTTGCAAAATAGGTCAACTATTGCCATATATGGTCATTCTGATTCCAAATTACTTAAAGAAATGGGATCTTGAGTACTTATTCATAGCCTAATCAGTGCTGAATGGTGAGGCCGGCAGGCCCTCCTTGTTGTACAGGTTGATCATGTCCGGGTTATCCGCCCAGCCGTATCTCACAGATTTTGGTTCTGCAATGCGATCACTGCGCACCTGGACAAGCTGGTGCTTCTGCCAGAACTTCCAGACGTTGGATCGTTCAACGATTGTGGCATCGGCCCAAACATAATCGCCATTCTCACCTTTGATGGCAAAGCCGCGTAACTGGCCATCTCCTTCTGCCACCAGGCCAGACCCTTTATGCTCAAAGTCGACCAGGATACTGTCACCCTCAATCTCAAAGGACCTGTAAAGCGGCCCCGCCGGGACAAGGTCATGCCCGTAGTCGTTATTCAGTGCCTGCAGGGCCAGGCGGCGACCGAGTTCCATTTTATTGCGGGGATGTATATTCTCGGCGTCACCGATATCGATGGTGACGGCCATGTCCACATGCGCCATTTCGTCAGCCACCTTTCGCATGGACTCGCGTACGATCGGCCAATGCTGATCAGCTTCAACCGGCTTGACCTGGGGGGCTCTGAAATTGGCAAGCTGCACAAAATAAAATGGCATGTCGGCATTATGCCAGTCGTCGCGCCAACTGGTGATCAGGTCAGAAAGCTGCCGCCGGTAAAATGAGGCATCCTCCGCGGCAACGCCATTTGATTCACCCTGGTACCAAATCGTCCCTTTAACCGCATACGGTTTTACCGGATATATCATGCCATTGTATAAAGTGCCGGTGTAATTCCATATTTGATAGCGCCAGTAAACAGGCGTGGGTCTTGTCTGGGTAAACTCGATATTTTGTTGTTCGGCCTGCGCCTTGGCCTCTTGCCATGTGAGGATATCGATTTCAAATTGTGTCTGAAGTTCTTCTGCGTCATGCTCACGGGCCCATTCGTCCCTTTCTGCGACATAGGTTTGCGTTACAGCATGTGATTTTTGCGCGTCCCTGGATATCCAGGCTTCAACGCGGGTACCACCCCAGCTCGCATTAATTATTCCGACCGGGACGTTCAGGGCTTCTTGAAGAGAGCGCGCGAAGAAATATGCGGTACCGGAAAACGACCCAATGGTTTCGGGGGATGCCTTCGTCCAGTGACCCCGCGTGTCGGTGGCGGCCTCGTATGTCGCGTTTCTCTGGACGGTATATTCCCGGATCATCGGCAAATCACTGTCGCCGATCTCAGCATTACCGAGTTCCAGGCCCTCTATTGTGTACTCCATATTCGATTGACCTGACGCCAGCCAAACTTCTCCAACCAGTACGTCATTCACCTCAATCCGGTTCCTGCCTTCAAAGGTAAGCTGGTAGGATTGCGCATCACCGACGTTCGCCGCAGGTGTCTTGAGAGTGAGTGACCACGCGCCTGTGCTATCCGCCGTTGTTGTCGCCTGCTCTCCCCAGCTGGCCATAACAGTGACGGTCTCATCCGCATCCGCCCAACCCCATATTGGAGCATCGAACTGTTGCTGAATCACCATATGATCGGTGAACAGCGCTGCCGGTCTAACATCGGCTTTTGTAGTTGCGATGCAAAAGACCAAAAAAAACGTTAGAACTGCAAACATGACGCGTTGGGATACCATATGGTCACCTGAATCTATGAGGGGTCAGAATTACTATATATAGCAGATTCGGTCATGTATGATCAATATCAATCGCTTGTATTTATTTTCTGGAGGGGCTGATGTCCCAATTAAGATCATGATCAGGTTTTACAGCCTGCTCGCTCTTGTTTTCCTGTCGACTTCACCGGTCGCAGCGCAGCCTCGCTTGCAGTCAGACTTTGCGGCAGAAGATTTCCAGGCACGCCGTGGAAAAATCTATGACGTTATCGGCGACAACCTTGCCATTGTCCAGGGTGCTGGAGAGGTACAGGGCTCTATCGTCTTTCGTCAAAGCAATACTTTCTATTACCTGAGCGGACTGGTGATTCCGAACGCCTACATGCTGATGGACGGCCAGCGCCGGGAGACGACGCTGTATCTGACCCATCAGGACTCCATACAGGAAATTAATGGCGGGCCCAAGCTATCCATTGAAGGCCGGGAACTGGTTATGAAAATGACGGGCATTAACGATGTGCGTTCACTCGAAAAACTGGCCGAAGATCTTAACAGCTATATGTGGGATACACCCATCCCTGCCCTGTACACGCCCCATGCCCCGGCGGAAGGCTATATGCAAAGCCGGGATTATATTCTGAAGGGCTTTGCCCGCAACCTCGCTGATCCCTGGGATGGCCGCCCGTTGAGGGTCGGGCATTTTATTCAACTCCTGAAACAACGCTATCCACAGTTCGACATCCGTGACCTGACACAATCGCTCGATGCCATGCGCAATATCAAGGATGAGAAGGAAATCGCCCTTATTCGAAAAGCCAGCCAACTAGCCGGCCTCGGTATCATGGAAGCCATCCGATCCACCAAGCCAAGCGTTAAGGAATACCAGCTTGAGGCAGCGGCCAAGTTCGTGTTCAAAAACAACGGTGCACGTGGCTTGGGTTATAGCGCCATTGTCGGCGGTGGGAAGAACGCATTTTACGGACATTACTCAGCGAATGGCGATCCACTCCAGGACGGCGATCTGGTCCTGATGGATCTCGCGCCTGATTATCATTACTACACCTCGGACATCGCGCGCATGTGGCCCGTGAATGGCACCTACAGCAAGGACCAGCGGGACCTTTACGGTTTTGTCATCGAATATCACAAGGCTTTCATGCGTCATATCCGCCCGGGCACCACCTCGGACCAGGTCCTGGCCGCAGCGGCGGCGGACATGCGCAAGGTGTTCGATGAGATGACCTTTTCGAAAGAAGTCTACCGCAAGGCCTGCGAAGAGGCATTGGCATTCAACGGACATTTTCAGCATCCCGTCGGCATGTCCGTACACGACGTTGGCACGCAAAAACACATACCGCTTGAGGTCGGCATGGTGTTTTCCATCGACCCCATGATCTGGGTGCGTGAAGAGCGACTATACATCCGCATGGAAGACGTCGTCGTGGTTACCGAAGATGGGGTCGAGAACCTCTCCGCCAATCTGCCCATGGAAATGGATGAGCTCGAGGCGCTCTGGCTCGAAGAGAGCATCGTGCAAAAACGTCCGGCCAAGTTCGACTGACCATGATCTTCCGAGTGGCAAATCCACTGGCAACCGGTTAATTACTGAGACAGCAAATTCAATGTGAAGGACTTTATTGGAATCATGGCAAATCATATCGACAGGACTTTCAGCAGGATAGTTATCCTCGTTGGGATTTTGATGACCTGCTTCATGCTGCCAGCCTGTACCGATCCGGAACCTCAAGTCGACGTCTCCTCTCAACCCCAGGTCGAATTGTCCTCAGGTTTGGAAACACTCCATGAGGAATTTCTAAGGCCGCCGTCATCGGCAAAACCCGGCGTTTACTGGTATTTCATGGACGGTAACCAGGACCGTGACGAGATGACCGGCGACCTCGAGGCCATGGCAAAAGTCGGCATCATGAGCGTTGTCTTTCTGGAAGTGAATATTGGCGTGCCCCGTGGACCCGTGGATTTCATGAGTGAGGAGTGGCAGGACAATTTCGCCCATGCCGTTAAAACCGCGGAACGCCTGGGTATGGAAGTCATATTAGGAACCGGGCCTGGCTGGGCCGGCAGCGGCGGCCCGTGGATTAAGCCCGAAGACGCCATGCAGCACCTGGTGGGTAGCCCGACAAAGGTGGTTGGACCTGCCCGGTTCAATGACAAACTCGAGGTACCGAAACCACTTGAAGCAAACCACTTTGCCGGCTTGAACGAAGAATGGGAGAAGGTTCGCGACGAGTGGTACCAGGATGTCGCCGTGCTGGCTTTTCCAACCCCGGAAGGGGACGCAACATTTGAACTGGCTAACCTCAAGATCTTAAAAGACACCACACCCTATAGCATTTGGAAACACACGGTGCGCTACGTACCGGCTTCGGCTGCGTACACGGAGCCGGCTGCGGAATCCGTTATTCAGACTACTAAAGTCATCGATATTACCGACCGGATGCAAGCTGGCGGCACGCTTGAATGGGATGTGCCGGAAGGCGAGTGGACCATCATGCGTTTTGTTGCACGAGCCACCGGGCAAACCACGCGTCCGGCACCGGTGCCAGGCCATGGTTTTGAAAATGATAAATTCAGCCAGCAGTCTTTCCTGAACCACTGGGACAATTTCCAGGGCGAGCTGCTGAAAAAGGCCAGAGCCGGAAAGAACAGTGTCGGCTGGACGCGTATCCACCTCGACAGCTGGGAAATGAGTTCTCAGAACTGGACACAGGGATTCCGTGAAGAGTTCCAGGAACGCCGGGGGTATGACCCACTGCCCTGGTATCCTGCGTATGCAGGCATGGTCGTTGGCAGCCTGGAAAAGACCGAACGCTTTTTGTGGGACCTGCGCAAGACTGCGCAAGAGCTGGTCCTCGAAAACCATGCCGGGGCGATCAAGGCCAAGGCCCATGAGCATGGCATGCTTTATTCCAACGAACCTTATGACATGAACCCCGCTGGCGATATTGATCTCGGGTCTGTCGCCGATATACCGATGTGCGAATTCTGGGATTACAGGATCGCCGGTGTAGATGCCTTTTACAGTTGTGTCGAGGCGGCCAGCATCGCCCATGTCATGGGCCGCCCCCGGCTTGGAGCGGAAGCGTTTACGACATCAACGCCCTATCGCTACCACTCATACCCGGGGCAAATGAAGAACCAGACCGACTGGGCCCTGGCCATGGGTATCAACAACTTCATGTTCCACACCTTCCAGCACCAGCCACTTGGGGATGACTTCAAGCCGGGTATGTCGATGCAGGCATACGGGGTGAACTGGCACCGAAACCAGACCTGGTGGGACATGCTGCCTGCTTACCACAGCTATATCAGCCGGGCGTCTCATCTGCTGCAGCAGGGTGTGACGGTGTCGGATGTTCTGTACCTGACCCCTGAAGGTGCGCCGCATATCTTTTTGGCTCCTCCCAGCGCATATGACGGTGAGGGGCGGTTGCGGGACAAGCGTGGCTATGGGTTCGACGCTGTCAGTCCAAGGCTGTTGATGAATCGCGCCAGTGTAAAGAACGGACGTATCGCTTTTCCGGAAGCGTCTGAGTACAAAATACTGGTGCTGCCTGATGACAGAACCATGACGCCCGAAGCACTGGAGAAAATCATGGACCTGGTTGAATCCGGTGCGACCGTTATGGGTAACCCTCCGGTCAAGTCACCGAGCCTGGTCAATTACCCTGATAGTGATGAACATGTACGCACCCTAGCCACGACGCTGTGGGGCAGCCTGGATGTGCCTGAGGAAATGACAAAACGCCAATATGGTGCCGGCACCATTTACTGGGGCCAGGATATTTACCCTGAAGCCGGCGGTGAGGACGCCTTTTATCCAACATACGACCGCAGCGCCGGGGTTTTACAGGAAATCGGACTCGTGGAAGATTTCATTGCCTCTGAAAATTCCATTCGTTACACGCATCGCCGCATGGACAACCAGGACATTTACTTCATGGCCAACCGGTCCGACAAGGCCATTGCCGTGGACGGTACGTTCCGGGTAAGTGACATGACACCAGAGTTATGGCACCCGCAAACGGGTGAACGTCGTGCGCTGCCAAATTTCAAGAATCAACAAGGCACCGTCTCCATTGCTTTGAAATTTGCACCGTATGAGAGTTACTTTGTGGTCTTCTCGCGCGAACCCAAAATCGCGGCAACTGGCAATGAAAATTTCCCCGCCTATGAAACCGCGATGAACATTGACGGATCGTGGGATGTTGCTTTTGACGCCAAATTCGGTGGGCCAGAGAGCATCAGCTTCGATCAATTGCAGGACTGGAGCAAACACGCTGACAGGGGTGTTAAGTATTATTCCGGCACAGCGACTTATACCAAGGCGTTTGACCTGCCGCCGGGACTGGACCCCTCGGGCCACTACTCTATCGACCTCGGCAAGGCCTACGAAATGGCGCGCGTGTCCCTGAACGGAGTGGAACTGGGTATCGCCTGGACAGCCCCTTGGCGGGTACCTGCTGGTGACACGCTGAAGGCCAGTGGAAATATCCTGACCATTGAGGTTGCCAACTCCTGGGAGAATCGCCTGATCGGTGATGATACAGCTGAAGACAAGGATGTACGCACCCTGCAGTGGCAGTCGGGGCTGCTGGAGGGAAAGCCCTACAAAACGGGTCGCTTTACTTTCTCTACAATTGAAGAAGGTGAATTGGCTGACCTGCAGCCCTCGGGGCTGATCGGCCCCGTGCGCCTCGTCAAGCGGAAGTGAGCTTTCAGATAATGATAAAAGATAAGCAAGCAGATTTTTACGTGTTGAAAAACGCCAATGGCCTGGAAGCGGCGATCAGCAACTACGGGGGCCGTATTGTAGGTTTGATTGCACCTGACAAAAATGGTGAGATGGCTGATGTTATCGCCGGATTTGATAGTCTTGATGCGTACCTGGAGGCCAATGATGTCTTCCACGGCGCGCTGATTGGGCGCGTGGGTAATCGCATTGCCAAGGGCAAATTTACACTCGCTGGCGTCACCTATACGCTGCCGCTAAACAATGGCCCCAATCAACTGCATGGCGGTGTCGATGGTTTTCATAACCAACTGTGGACCGTGGTCGAAGTCACGGACAACTCGATTGTCCTGTCTTATATATCAATGGACGGAGAAATGGGCTATCCCGGCAAGCTTGATGTCGAAGTCAGCTATACGCTCACCGATGACAATGAATTTCTGATTGAATACAAGGCGGCCACGGACCAGGGAACGGTCGTAAACATGACCAGCCATCCGTTCTTTAACCTGGCCGGTGAAGGTAGCGGGACCATCAATGACCATATCCTGCAGATCAATGCCGATAGCTACACACCGGTCGATTCCACCTTGATCCCGTTGGGTGAACATGCACCAGTCGAGGACACGCCATTCGACTTCAGAGCACCTAAGGCCATTGGCAGGGATTTGCACGAGCAGGAAACAAACCAACAACTCATAAATGGTACCGGTTACGATCATAATTTTGTCCTGAATCATCCCGGTAACGGCGAAATGTTCCTAGCGGCATCAGTTAGCGACCCGCACAGTGGGAGGATGATGGAAGTCTATACTCAGGAGCCCGGTTTGCAGTTCTATGGCGGTAATTTTTTTGATGGCAGTGACACCGGCAAAAGCGGTGTGCCGTACAGATTTCAGGAGACGTTTGCACTGGAGACCCAGCATTTTCCGGACTCGCCCAATCAACCGGCATTTCCGTCGATTATCTTAAGACCCGGGGAAACCTACGCGACTAAGACGATTTATAAGTTTTTGCTTAGTCCGTAGGCTTCAGAGGATCGTCGACCCCAGCTCTGCTCAAGAACGAAGACCGGATGCCTTGATAACTGCGGGTATCAAATCGGGGTCCCCCATCGTCATCAGGTTGACCCCCGATACGCCTGGTATTTCAGATATTTCCTGCATAAGTTCAGAGCAGATTTTGATGCCTTCGAACTCCGGATTGGGCGCACTATCCAGCCTCTCCACCAACTTCGCTGGAATATTGACCGCGGGCATATTCTTCTTAAACCAGATCGCCGCATTAGCCGATGGCAAAACGGCCAGAGAAATGATTACCGCACATTTCCAGGTGAGTTTCAAACTCACCAGGGCATCCGCGTAGGTACGGATGGCATCGGTATCAAAACAAAACTGTGATTGCAGGAAGCGTGCCCCGGCATCTACCCGTACTTTCAACGACTTGGCTGGCCATTCCTCTCCAGGACGAAACACACGTGCCCCCGTCCCAATGAAGAAATCCTCACCCGGCCCGAGAGAAGGGTCATTATTCAACGTATTGGCCATGGACACGAATTCAAGCCCTGTTGTGTCAAAAACCTCCTTGGCCTTTAGCTGGCTTTTGCTCTGCAGATTCCTGCCGTATGTCAATAAAACGGAGGTGACGCCCATGGCCCTCAGTCCGAGAAGGTCACTGTACAAGGCAACATGATTTCGATCGCGGCAGGTTAGTAGCACTATCGGATCAACACCTCTCTGCTGCACCAAACCCGCTGCGGCTATGGCCGACATTTGCACCCATGACCATGGGTTGTCAACGACCTGGACGCCGTCGACCAGCTGACCGAGCGCATCGACCTGGCGATGGACATCAGCGGCGATAGATTCCCTTTTCAACGAAAGTTCGGCTGAAATGGAAAAGTCCTGGCTCTGTAAAGCTTCTCTGAAGTTTGTCAATGTGTTCAGATCCCTGAAGTATCCAGGAACAGATCACATCCTGTCCCTTTGGCATCGCCCGAACCTGATCATTCCGGACTGGATAATCATACCCGCAAAAATCTGGAAATCACAACATTGACTGACTCTGTAGTCCAAAAAGAGCATAATCAATCGAATTCTTGCAGCACCAATCAAAACCGACTAGTCTCAATGGTCAGGACACTCTTTTTGGTGAGGTATATGCAAAAGGTTACACCATGACGAAAAGGGCAGTCCTGCAATTGATCGTGGTTATGATCTGGATTATCACTCTCAACGCTTACGGCGGCACAACTGAGCAGCCTTCCGCCCGGCCCAGTATCCTGTTTATCATGGTCGATGACCTGCGGCCGCAATTCGCCGTATATGGTCGCACTGGTATGGTTACACCCGCTTTGGACCGGCTGGCCGAGGAGGGTGTTGTTTTCAAGAACGCCTTCGTGAATGTCCCGGTCTGTGGCGCCTCACGGGCCAGCCTGATGACCGGGTTGCGGCCCACAGCAACGCGCTTTGTCAATTATCTTGCCCGCGCCGACGTGGACGCACCGGATGTCGTAACACTGCCCGCACATCTAAAGGCTGCTGGCTACACGACGCTCAGCCTTGGCAAAATTCTGCATGTCGAAGAAGACAGCCTTAACGCCTGGTCCCGGCCACCGTGGCGGCCGAACCAGGACCAGGCCGTGCGCGAGGCGACAAGCCCGCGAAACTACCTTGTCCCCGTCAACATCGAGGCCGACAGGGATGAGGACTCTAAACGCGGCGCACCTTTCGAGCGTTTCGACGTGCCGGACAATGCCTACTTTGATGGAATGATTACCGAGCAGGCTATCCGGGAGCTCAAAACACTGGGTGAAAATGACGCCCCATTTTTCCTGGCCGTTGGTTTTCTAAAGCCCCACTTGCCCTTCAACGCACCTGCCAAATATTGGAATCTCTATGACCCGGCAACAATTTCGCTTGCCGAATATGATGAAATGCCGACAGGCGCCCCGAAAGAGGCAAAACACAACTGGGGTGAGCTCAGGAGTTATCGCTCCATCCCCGAGGCACCCGAGCCGGTTTCTGAGGATATGGCACGCAAGCTGCGCCACGGCTACTACGCCGCCACGAGTTATGTGGACGCCCAGCTTGGAAAGCTGCTGCAGGCCCTTGACGACCTGGAACTGGCCGGCAATACCATCGTCGTGCTGATGGGAGACCACGGCTGGAGCCTCGGTGAACACGGCCTGTGGGCCAAGCACTCGCCCTTCGATGTTGCGACCCACACGCCCCTGATCATAAGGGCGCCTGGGGGAGTAACAGGCGAAGCGGAGGGGCTGGTCGAATTCATCGACATCTATCCGACATTACTGGCCATGACCAGTACATCACCGCCCGGTCACCTGCAGGGCACCAGTATGCTCAACATGCTCAAGGACCCAACAAGCCCAGGCAAAAAGGCCGTCTTCCCACGTTGGAAATCAGCCGAAAACGTCCGTACCGAGCGTTACTCCTACACCGAGTTTCGAACCAACGACGGCATGCTGGTCTCCCATATGCTTTATGACAGCGTCAATGACAGCGATGAAACGGTAAACCTGGCCAATGAGCCGGAGCATGCGGCAGTTGTTACCAGGTTGCAGCAGTTGATTGCGGAAAATATTGCCGACCGCGGTGGTTGGTAAGAGATGGGGACTGCGAGATGGCTGTCATGATAAATCGGCAGAGACCAGGCTCAAAGAGAGAATACCCTTGATGAACAGAATGCGATGGCAACTTTTCCAACTCGTCCTGGCGACAGTCTTGCTTCTGTCAGCAGCACCGGCGTTCGCGTCAGAGACCGAGAGACCGTTTATTTGGGTCAGGACAGCAGACAAGCCTGCAATTCTCGCGAAAATTGAGCAACAGTCCTGGGCCAGGTCGTTGTTCGTGGAACTGCGCGCGCGGGCCGACGAGGCTGCACCCACCTCGATAGCCGAACGGCGGGAAAAGCTGATGGTCCTGCCGCTGGTCTGGTCCGGGGACGAGGATAACCCACCAACCTTGGTGGTCTTCCCGCGCGAAAATCCCTTTGCTGACGGCAGGAAAGAGCAGGCGAGCGTCATAACAAAAAGCCTGCAGGACGGTATTGACTGCGGCGTCCTGTTTTACCTGAACGGCCAGGAGCAATATGCGGAATGCGCGGCCGATATTCTGTTCACTTTCGTCAACGCCCTTGTACAGACTGAGGCGAACAGAGAATACACAACCAACGGCGGTTGGTTATACCAGGGCGATCACCTGCGAGAGGTACGTATTATCAGTGCCCAACTGCCGATCATCTATGATTTTGTTCAACCCTGGTTGAAGGAGGGCGGAAAAGCTTACGCCCTGGCAAGCGGCGAGCTGCGAGCCTTTGATTTCGAGGCCATGCAGGACGTTTTCCGCACCTATATCTGGCTCGCGCTCAATCACGGGCTGTATGATTCGAACTGGCCGGCGCTGGAGTCACCCGGCCTGGTTCACAATATCCTGGGGCTGGATGACATAGAAGAGAGAGTCGACACGCTACCCTACTTCCTCAATAAGGATACAGAGCACAAATTCGAGCACTGGTCACGTGGCCAGCCGTCGCTGAAGCGAATTGCACAGAAATTCAAAAACCCGGGCGACGTCTGGCCGGAGTCGCTGGGCTATTCAGTCCACGTGGCCAGCAACCTTGTCTACGTCATGACTTTGTTTGACAGGCTGGATCCAGCCCTCGGCCTTGGCAAGCGCTACCGCAATATTCCCGCGGCGCTGACTTCCTACTATGACCTTCGGTTTCCCAACGGGGATACGCCTTATATCGGCGACGGCAGTCGCCGCCAACATGTGAGCTTCCAAACCTATGAAAAGGCGCTGCAACTGGCGGTGCTCAATAATAATACGGACCAGGTAGAGATGTTCGGCGACCTGCTTGCAGCCAGCATGACTAGCGGTGAGTATGACCGTGCGGCCCTCGCCCCAAGGAATTATGGCTGGAGCCACTATCTCACACCGTTGCAACTGCTCTGGTCGCTGGATGACCCGGGTGGTGACCCCTTGAGTGACGCCGCACCACCGCACCCGAGAACAAACCACCTGCCCCATGCAGGTTTGTACATCCAGCGCAATGTCAGCGAAACCGAACCGGTCAAAGGCAGCCTGATGGCTTATGTCGCCGGCGGCAGCTACATTCACGGCCACGCTTCCGGCATGGAAATGGAGCTTTATGGACAGGGCCATGTACTGGGTATCAACAACGGCAGCTCAAAATATGGCACGGCAATACACGAAAACTACTATCGCCTGTTCGCTGCCAAGAACACCGTTATCAGCAACGGCGCCTCGGCATCGAGCGGTGGGTGGATCGAGCTGGGCATCAACACGGTCACGAAGGTGGCAATGGAGCCCGAGCCCAACCAGGCCGCCGTCTCACCCAATCACTCTTTTTCTACAACTTCATTTCATGATGAATTCAACCTGGTCGCCCCGGCAGATCACCAGCGTACCGTCGCCCTCGTAAAGCTGTCAAATACCAGTGGATTTTACCTTGATGTTTTTCGCGCCCGCTCCAACACGCCGGACCAATTTCATGATTACGTGTACCACAACGTCGGTGACACGCTGTCGATCCAGTCTGGTGGAAACCCGCTGCAATTGACCTCCGACCCCGAGCGGTTCCAGGCACCGACGAAGATTTCCTGGGATGTGCAGAGGGATTTCCAACATCCTGGCTGGCATTATTTCGACGATGTGGAAACCGGCAGGCAAACTGACGGAGCTTACGAGGCCTTATTTACTGCGACTGAATTGGGCGACGCACCCATTCACATGCGAGTGTTGATCCCCAGTGGAATGGGAACCGAAATGACGCAGGTGAATGGACCACCGACCAAGGGGGCGCCTGGGCTCTATCAGAAAAAACCATTACCGGCATTCGTGATGCGTCACCAGGGCGAGGCCTGGGACAACCCATTTGTCGCTGTGTATGAATCCTATGGTAAAAAGCCTTCCGTGCAATCGGTTGAACGGCTGATGTCCGGTGACGTATTCAAGGGCGTCAAAATCACGAGCACCATCGATGGACAAAACCTGACCCACTACATCCTGCTGCAGGAAGGTCCTGACGACGTGTATAAGGACGCCGAACTGGGCATTGATTTCAAGGGCCGCTTTGGCGTGGTGGCAGTGGATGGGGCGGGCGCATTGCGCGAGCTTTATATCGGCAGCGGTCACCACCTCGACTACAAAGGCGCCAGGGTGGCTGCAGATGCAGCAACACTGGCCGGGCACTGGGAACGATAGGTTTATTCGATGAGCAAATGCAATTGCGGGTCAAATGATGATGGAAGCGGTCTCAGCAGACGGCAGTTTCTGAAGCATACAGGCACAGGGGCTATCGCTCTGAGCGCCATGGGAAAAGCGTTCCCGGTTATGGCAGGGCCCTTCCTGGTCGACGATTTTGAGAATCTGGTTCCGGCCGACAAGAAACTGAGCGAGACCTGGGTTCGGTCGCTTTTTGAGCGAGGCGTGGCGGATTGGTACAGCGGCGAGGACCTGAAACACATCGGGATGCCGGTGGGTGGGATTTGCTGCGGGCACGTTTATCTTGGCGGCGACGGGCGGCTGTGGCACTGGGACATCTTCAACCAGGGAATCCGTACCGGCTACAGGGGGCCCCATTACGCAGAACCGATGGCGATGGATACCGGCATTGACCTTGGCTTCACGATTCGGACACGGTCCGGGGGCAAGGACATGGTCCGCCTGCTCGATAAAACGGGATTTCCCAATATCCGCTTTCGCGGCGCCTACCCGATAGGATTCGTGGAGTACGGCGACGATGGCTTTCCGTTAGAAGTATCCCTCGAAGCATTTTCACCCTTTTCCCCGCTGGAGGTCGATGACTCATCGCTGCCACTCACGGTGATGCGTTACACCGTGCGAAATGTATCGAAAAACAAGGTGGAAGTTGCGCTGGCAGGACAGATGACCAATCCGGTGCTCCAGCATTCCGGAAATGATAACGAAGGTAAGTATGTCAATACCCTCAGGCGGCGGCAGGGGGCCACCTGCATACACTATACGGTGGAAAAGACAGCCCCCGGGGATGATGGCGAAGAGCGCGCAGATATGGGCGATATGACGCTGGCCATCCTGGACCACGGTGCCGCAGTCTTTGCTGTGGCGGGCCTTTCGGAAGATAGTGAGGAAGGGCTTTTCGCGGCAGGGCCCGAAACCGCGCGCAGTTCGTCCGATATCCGGCCCATTGGCGCAGTGGGGAAATCACTTTCCCTGGCGCCCGGTGAGGAAACCACGGTAAGTTTTGCCGTCGCGTGGCGGTTTGCAAACCACCCAGCACCGGTCGGCAAGGGACACTATTACGCCGAGCGTTTCGATTCCAGCCTGGCGGCGGTGGATTATCTCACCAAACGCTATGACGACTTTTACACGCGTACACGGTCATGGCACGACACATGGTATGACTCGACCCTGCCCCATTGGCTGCTCGACCGGACTTTTGTCAATACATCGACGTTGGCCACAAGCACATGCATGCGCCTGGAAGGGGGGCGTTTCTATGCTTGGGAAGGGGTGGGTTGTTGCGCAGGAACCTGTTCCCATGTCTGGCATTACGCCCAGTCGGTGGGACGGATTTTCCCGGAACTTGAACGCATCACACGTGAAGGGGTCGACTATGGCCTGTCGTATCAGCCCGACGGCAGCATTTGGTACCGCGCCGACATTGACCAACCCGAAGCCCGGCACGAGGCCATCGATGGCCAGTGTGGCACGATCCTGCGCGTTTACCGCGAGCATACCATGTCGCCAAATGACGCATTTCTGCGCCGGATATGGCCCAGGGTAAAGGGCTCGATCCAGTATCTCATCAAGCAGGACGGTGATGGCAGCGGCGTGCTTGAAGGCAAGCAGATGAACACGCTAGATGCCGCGTGGTACGGCCCCATCTCATGGCTTAGCTCGCTTTATATCGGCGCGTTGCGCGCCGGCTCGGCCATGGCGCGCGAAATGGGCGACGAAGCCTTCGCCACGAAGTGCGACACCCTCGCGAAGCGCGGCGGGAAGTGGGTGAGTGAGAACCTGTTCGACGGCGAGTATTTCTACCAAAAGCGCGATCCGGCACACCCGGAGGCCTTCGGATCAGGCATCGGCTGTCACATCGACCAGGTGTTCGGCCAGGGCTGGGCGCACCAGCTTGGACTTGAGCGTGTCCTGCCCAAGGACAAGACGCAAACAGCGCTGAAATCGCTGTGGCGCTACAACTTCACACCCGATGTGGGTCCTTATCGCGAGGAATACCAAACGGGGCGTTGGTACGCCATGCCGGGCGAGGCCGGCCTGATCATGTGCACCTTCCCCAAAGGCGGGGAGCGCGAGGCCCGTGGCGACAAGCCGACCCACGGCTTCGCCGGCTATTTCAACGAGTGCATGAACGGGTTCGAATACCAGGCCGCGGGCCACATGATCGCGGAAGGCTTGGTGCAGCAGGGCCTGGCCGTGACCCGGGCCGTTCACGACCGCTACCACCCCTCGCGCCGTAACCCCTACAACGAGATCGAATGTGGCGACCACTACGCAAGGTCGATGGCCAGCCATGGGGTCTTCGTAAGTGTCTGCGGATTCGAACATCACGGCCCGAAAGGCCATATCGGCTTTTCGCCGCGCCTGACACCGGAAGATTTTCGCTCGGGATTCATTGCTGCCGAAGGATGGGGAACTTTTGCTCAGAAACGCGATGATCGCTTACAAACGGAAACGTTACGTCTCAAATTCGGACAATTGAATCTTAATCAGATGGCTTTTGATCTCGCCGAGGGTAAAAGGGCGACAGGCGTAGAGGTCAAACTTGATGGCAACGTGCTGGAGGTTAATCAGCACATGGTGGAAAACCGGGTTTTCATCAACCTGGTTCAAACTACAACAGTCAAGGCCGACCAGGTGCTTGAGATAGAAATTAGTACATAAATGGAGAAGGACATATTTTGAATCTGAAGAAAATCATGGTGGGTTCGGCGCTGGCGTGGATATTAATCTGTAGCAGCGGGTGTGATACCAACAGTACATGGCAAGACCGTTTTGAATCGGCTCTGCCTGAATACGGCCATCGCAACTGGATTGTAATCGCCGACGCGGCCTATCCCATGCAGAGCGCGCCGGGCATTGAAACCATCGCCACAGGAGACGACCATTTCGTGGTTCTGAATCATGTGTTGGATGCGATCGATGGGGCCTCTCATGTTCGGCCGATTGTGATGCTCGATGCCGAGTTGGACCATGTCGCCCCTGGTGATGCTTCTGGTGTGACCGACTACCGCACCCGGCTCAGGGAATCACTCGGCGACATGCAAACAAGGGTGATGCCGCATGAAGAGATCATTAGCCTTCTCGATGAAGATTCCAGGATGTTTAATGTCCTTTTGCTGAAAACCAATTTGACCATTCCATATACCTCTGTTTTTATTCAACTGGACTGCGGATACTGGGACGCGGATAAGGAAAAACGGCTGAGGGATTCATTTGAATAAAAAGTATGAAGATTAAACCTACCACACTCGTTCTTCTGTTGGGTCTTCTTGCTTTCAAAGCATACAGCGCCGAAGAACCGTCTATTATCCCACTCCCGCAACAGCTGCTGGTCAAAGAGGGAACCTTCAGCATCGATTCCTCGACCAGGGTCTGCCTGTCCGGTGAGAATCGGGAGCTAAGGTCCTCTGCCGAGCACTTTGCTTCCTTGATCCGGCAATCCAGCGGGATAGAACTGCCCATTGACCAGCTGGCCTCGTGCAAAGACCAGGTGAATGCGGTTTTACTGGTCCTGGACGACCGTGGTCTTGGCGCTGAGGGTTACGAGTTGGTGGTCGGTGAAAACGGTATAAAAATTACTGCCAGGACATCACAGGGCATTTTTTACGGCCTGCAAAGTGTCCGTCAGTTGCTTCCGCCGCAAGTTGAGTCACCCGAACAGGTCAAAGGTCTGGAACTGCTTGTTCCCTTCGTCCAGATCAAGGACCGTCCCCGCTATGCCTGGCGAGGCTTGATGCTGGATGAGTCGCGGCATTTCTTTGGCAAGGCCTATGTGAAGAAGCTTCTTGAGCAGATGGCTGCGCTGAAAATGAATGTCTTTCATTGGCACCTGACCGATGCGCCTGGCTGGCGGCTGGAAGTGAAGAAGTATCCGAAACTGACCTCCATCGGTGGTGTCGGCAATAAAAGTGATCCAACGGCCCCCACCGCCTTCTATAGCCAGGATGATGTACGGGAAATTATCGTCTATGCCGCCGAGCGCCATATCCAGGTGCTCCCGGAAATCGATATGCCGGGCCATGCGACGGCCGCCAACAGGGCTTACCCGGGGCATTCCGGCGGCGGCAACGAAAAACGCCCCGATTTCACCTTTAACCCCGGCCGCCAGGAAACCTATTCATACCTAACCGATATCCTGGAAGAAACGGCCGCTCTCTTCCCCGCACCCTGGATTCATTACGGCGGCGATGAGGTCCATTTTGCCAATAGCCAGTGGATCGACATTCCGGAAGTAAAGACCCTTATGGCGGAACATCGCCTGAAAAACCTAAAGGAAGTAGAGCACTATTTCAACCGGCGGATGGCGGATGAAATTGACCGCCTGGGCAAAAAAACGGTCGCCTGGGACGAGGTGGTCGATGCCGGGATAGACCCGGACAAAACCATCATCATATGGTGGCGCCACAATGTTCCAGAGCAGCTGTCAAAGGCTCTGGATAAAGGGTTTGATGTCGTCCTTAGCCCCCGACGCCCCCTCTACTTCGACTTTGTCCAGGATGACTCCCACCAGGTCGGCCGCCGCTGGGATGGGTTCAACGACCTGCAGCAGGTTTATGAGTACCCAGACATTCTCGCCAACTACACGGAAGAACAACACGGGCAAATCCTGGGTATGCAGGCGAGCATGTGGAGCGAGACTGTTCAAACCAATGAGCGCCTCGATTTTATGGTCTTCCCCCGGTTGACTGCATTGGCCGAAGCCGCGTGGACCGATGCCTCCGACAAGGACTATGAGAATTACCGGCAGCGGCTTAAATCCATACTCGAACGCTACGATGTGCTGGAGATTAATTATTTTGATCCATTCACCCCTGAAAAGACTCTGGAACCACAGAAGTAAACAGGCAAATGATGGTCAGTAGCAGAATGAGCCAGCTTTCGCTTTCATCAGGCGGCCATCCAGTATCTTGCTCCGCATTCGTGGATCACTCATCCCGCCCGGGTGCTTCGAGAAGAAAAACATCCTCGATGGGCAGGTCGAAATTACACGCGATGTTCCAGGCCAGCTGCAGGGAAGGATTGTATTTCCCCTTTTCGAGGAAAACGATGGTTTCCCTCCTCACGCCGACCCTCTTGGCGAGTTCCACCTGGGTCAGCCCATCGCGGGCCCGAAGCTCCTTAATGCGAGTTTTCATGCGGATTACGTGTGAAGTAGCTGCGGAGCACCATGAAAATTACCGCGGGCAGCAGGACGCCCAGGCCGAACAGCGTATCGTAATCGGTAAAGATCTCCTTGAGCACCCACAGCGACAGCCAAACATATATGGACGACATGAACGAGTAGTAACCCGCGCGGTACTTGACCTGTTCGCTCAATTCATCTTCTTCGGGGAAGCCATTCTCGATGTCCTTGAGTTTTTTCATTTTCACAACGAAGCTATAGACGAGTCCAATCAAAATCAGAACAAAGATGAAGATTTCAAGGAAGCCCGGGACGACACCTGCCCTCCGGGCAAGGACAAAGCCCCAGAAGCACGCCATTCCAAGCAAGGAAAGAATAGCGAGCGAATATTTCATAACGAGCGAATTTTTCGTGGTTTTCATGTGCATTCTCCATGTTATGTATTTCTAACTTTATGTTAGAAAAATATAACTATTCTGTCAAGACTTTTTTTGACGGAACAGGTTGATGTTGTGATTCTTGACGGTGACTGGGAAAGTGAGCAGTATTCGATATTGAATTCTGTGAAAAGTGTGAAGGCAACTCTGTCTAAAAGGAAGAAAGTATGAATTCAAGACAACGTGCAAAGATGGCTTTAAATCATCAAGAGCCGGATAAAATTCCTTTTGACCTTGGCGGCACGGTCCTGACCAGCATTAATATCCATGCCTACCGTCAACTGCGGCAATATTTGGGGCTGCCGGAAAAAGAAATCGGTGTGATGGATGTTTTTCAGCAGATGGCCGTCGTCGATGATGATGTTCGCCAGATATTGGGGGTAGACGTGCGTAATGTCGCACCGCGCTCATCGGCAACCCACCAGATCGTCATCAACGAAACCGATATGCCTGGCTACAACTTCTTCCACGATGAATGGGGAATTGGCTGGCGTATGCCCAAGGAAGGGGGTTTTTACTATGACATGTTTGATCACCCACTTTCCAAATCTTCCTCCATTGAGGACATAAAGAACTTCCCCTGGCCTGATCCTGTCGATCCCGCCCGTTTTGAAGGCTTGCGAGAACGTGCCAAATATGTGGCGGAAGAACAAGGTGAATTGGTCATCCTTGGCGGTCTTGCAGCTGGATTTATCGAATTGACAGCCTGGACTCGCGGGTTTGCCAAATTCTACCCTGACCTGGTCACCAATATTGATTGGCTGACCTATCTCATGGATACGATCATCGATTTGAAAATGGCCTATTGGGAAGTAGCCTTGCCCATCGTGGGTGAATATGCGGACGTGGTCCAGGAAGCAGATGATTTGGCTGGCCAATTTGATTTACTCATAAGCCCCCAGATCTACCGTGAGGTAGTCAAGCCGCGCCACAAAAAGATCATGGACTTTATCAAGGCCCGCACCGACGCCAAGATCTTCTTCCATAGCTGCGGCGCTATTCGGGAGATCATCCCCGACATGATTGACATCGGCATCGACATCATCAACCCGGTGCAGGTCAGTGCCACGGGTATGGAATCTTCAGCTCTGAAACGGGACTTTGGCAAGGATGTCACCTTCTGGGGCGGGCTGGTCGATACCCAGGGTGTGTTTACAGATGGAACAGAACAGCAGGTCCGTGATGAAGTACGCCGCCGTATTGATGATTTGGGCGCTGGTGGTGGCTTCATTGCTGCGACCGTTCACAATATCCAGGCCAATGTGCCGCCGCAAAACGTGATGGCCATGTGGGAAACACTGCAGGAGTATGGCAGCTATGGCAGCGGTGGCGTGGGCCACCGGCCTGATGATTACGTTTTTAGCAAACCCCTGGATAAGCAACCATGGGAAAAGCCACTCGCGGTTGGTGTCAGTCCGGACGCCATGCCCGCGAGAGCCCTCACACCCGAAGAAGCGGCAGCGATGCAGCAGGCCAAAGAGGCGCTGCCAGAGGTCATCCTGGACATGCGCGAAGCGATTATCGAAGGTGATCTTGCTGATTCTGTCGCCACAGCCAGGCAGGCATTATGCGAGGGTCTCGATGCGCAGTACATCATTCTCAATGGCGTTATACCAGCCATGGACGTCGTCGGCCAGGAATTTGAAGACGGTGTATTCTTCCTGCCGGAGATGATGGCCGCTGCTATAGGCGCGCGGGGCATTATGGACATCCTGAGTCCCTACCTCACGGAAGCGGGTGCAGAGCCTGTAGGTAAAGCTATTCTCGCCACCGTGAAGGGCGACCTCCATGATATCGGCAAAAACCTGGTTGGCATGATGCTTGAAGGGGCCGGTTTTGAAGTTATCGATCTTGGTGTCGACGTTCCTCCGGAAAAATTCGTCGAGGCCATTCAGAGCTCAGATGCCCAATTGGTTGGCCTGTCCGCATTGCTGACCACGACCATACCGATGATCGGTAACACCGTCCTGGCGATGGAAAAAGCCGGCGTACGTGACCAGGTGAAAGTGATGGTTGGTGGCGCCGGGGTAACTCAGGAATATGCAGATGCGATTGGCGCCGATGGGTATGCGCGCGACGCCAGTGCAGCCGTTCGCAAGGCAAAAGATCTATTGGCTGTGTCAGCCTGATCGGTCATTAATAATTGGGGTCATAAAAATTGACCCCGTTTTGCAGCTCACTGTATTGAAATGCGGGAATCACCGGTAACCCGCTCTCCCTGAACATGGAACTCGGGCAACTCACCCTCACCCTTGCTGACAACCGCGCTCTGCAACTGGCCGTCTTTCCAGGCCATGTCAATTGTGTGGCCACCCCTGGCCTTCAGCCCCGTGATGCTGCCGCTATTCCAGCCTTCAGGCAGTGCCGGCAACAGGTGGATATAGCCGTCGTGCGACTGCAGAAGCATTTCCGCGACGCCGGCCGTCACACCCATGTTGGCCTCCATCTGGAACGTGTGGCGTCGCATGCCAAAAATGCTGTTGAAGCCATTATCAAGTGTTTGTGTGCGCATGATCTCACGCAGGTGTGAGAGCGCAGTGTCACCGTCACGCAAGCGTGCATACATACTGATCGCCCAGGCTCGCGACCAGCCCGTGCCGACCGAGCCATGCTGCTCACGAAAGACGATGCTCTTTTTAGCGGCCTCAAGCATCGTCGGCGTTTTCTGCTGCGTAATGCTGATACCGGGATGGAGGCCATAAAGATGGGACATATGGCGGTGGCCGGGCTCAAACTCCTCGCGTGGTTTGTCCCATTCGAGCAGACGTCCATCCGGGCCGATATGCAGGCCGTTATCCAGTTTGGGCATCGCCACTTTTATTTCCTTCGTAACCTCATCGCTGATACCAAGAACCCGTGCGGCAGCTAACGTATTCGTGAAGACCTCGGTGATGATTTGCTGCCCCATGGCCACCTTTTCCGTAACCGCGATGCGCTTTCCGTTTTCACTCACAAAACTGTTCTCGGGCGATGTTTCCGGGTACGAGATGAGCTTGCCGTCTTTTTCGACCAGCCAGTCAAGATAGAAGCGCGCCTGCCCTGACAGGAGCGGATAGCCGACCTCCTTGAGAAATGTCTCATCACGTGTGTATTCGTAATGTGTCCACAGGTGCTGGCTCAGCCAGCCACCGCCGTGAACCCACGCACCCCAGTAGGAGTTGCGTGCTTTCATGACCGTCTGCGCGAAAAGCTCGGTTGCGTGATGCGCCACCCAGCCCCGCATGCCGTATTGTTCGCTGGCTGTAATGGCGCCATTTTTGGCCAGTCTTTGCATCCATCGAAACAGCGGTTTGTTGGTTTCTTCCAGGCTGGTGACATTGGCCGGCCAGTAGTTCATCTGCAGATTGATATTCAGATGATAGTCGTTGTTCCAGGGGGCCAGGATGTGCTCATTCCACAGCCCCTGGAGATTCGCCGGATTGCCATTGTCACGGGAACTGGCGATCAGCAGGTAGCGTCCGTAATGGTAAAGCAGCTTCTCAAACCCGGGGTCCTGCCCGCTCTCTTTCAGCAGGGCCAGCCGTTGATCTGTCGGCAGGCTGGCAAGTTGCGGGTCGTGTGGAAGTTCCAGTGCGGAGCGATTGTAAAGTGCAGCATGATCTGCGAGGTGGCGCTCTTTCAGCGCACTAAATCTATCGGGAAGTGACTGGCTGTCGCGGGTGACAATATCAATGGGCTTGCCACCGAAGTCCGTGCCGGCGGTCAGTTTCAAGTAAACCTCCCTGGCGCCTTTAACCTGCAACTTCTGACCCGCGATGCTGATTTCTCCCGTAGTCGCCACGGCATCCAGATTGGAAGCGAAGTGCACACCCAACATACCTTCGACGGGTTTGCTTTGGAGTACCGCTTCACGCTGCGTCACCTGCCCCGATAGGTAGAGCGACTTGACGCCATCACGCCCGGTCGCTTCAACGGTGTGTGTGACATGGCCGTTATCCGTAGGGCGGTCCAGGGAAAGCTCGAAATTGAGAGTGTCAGGCCCCGCCGCCTGAAATTTGATAAACAGCGCTTCATCGGGATTGGAACAGAAGACCTCCTGGGTGAAAAGCGTATCCCCGCGTTTCCAGGCGACCGTGACAACGCCTGTTCGGAGGTCAAGCTGACGCCGGTAATCAGCATAAGCTGACCCGGTATCCGCCCAGTCGATGTAGAGGTCACCCAGTGTCTGGTGAGACCGTCTTACGTCCAGTCGCGAAAACCGTTTGACAATTTCAGCGTCTACCGTTTCAAGATCGCCCTCATCGATAAGACTGCGCATTTCAGCGAGGTCTGCAGGTGTGCCGATTGAAAGCTTTACATCCTTGGCCTCACCGGCCCAGACGGAATCCTCGTTCAGTTGGATGCGTTCAAAGTCCGGGTCGCCAAAAACCATCGCTCCCATACGGCCGTTGCCCACCGGTAGCGCTTCGTTCCAGTTGCTGGCGGGTTGCCGGTACCAGAGAACGTGCCCGGCATTTTCACCAAGGGTATCGATTTCCAATACCAATTCGCCTTCAAACACCTGTTGGTCTGCAAGGACAAATTCGGTGCCAGCAATGAGTAAAAGTGCAAGAAGCGTACGGATCAGTCTGATTTTGGTGAATAATTGCATTCAGTACTCCCTGGAAAGAATTGAGGTCTAATCTAAGGTGACTTTACTTCCCCACCAATCATCATTGGGTTCAAATTCTGCTGACAGCATGTCCTTTCGTTCCTGTTCCAGTTTGGGTAATAATTCATCGACAATCATGTCGCGCCTCTGTTGTGCTTTTTCCTGGTCGTAATTCGGGTCTTTCATTGGAAGTTTCGCATTGACTTGTTTTAACCACGAATTAAGCTTGTTTGCCAACTGCCCGGCTACCTGGGGGTTTTTACTGGCGAGGTCGGTTTGTTCATAAGGGTCCGATTCCAGGTTATACAGCTCGTTTCTTCCGTCTTCCCAGTAATGAATTAATTTCCAATCGTTATCCCTAATGATTGAAGAGGGCTCTCCTCCCTGGTTGCCATAATGAGGGTAATGCCAGAAAAGTGACCTGGCAGGCATTTCGATGGCACTATTTTCGAGTAGCGGCTTCAGACTGACACCATCGGCATGTTGCCTGGGAAGCAAATCAATATTTACCAGGTCGAGAATGGTTGGGTAGAAATCCGCACCTGTTACCGGATAATTGTGTTGTCTCGCTTCATCTGTTAACCATGGCACTTTTATGAAATAAGGTTCACGAATACCCCCTTCCCATTGATATCCTTTACCTCCTCTCAAAGGCAGGTTTGATGTGGAATAGTTATCACCGGATGCAACGCCTCCATTATCGGAAGTAAATATCACAATGGTATTGTCCTCCAGTCCCAAATCTTCCAGGGCATCCAATACAAATCCCACCGCATCATCGGTACTTTCCACCAATCCTGCATAAATGGGATTGTCTTGTACCTGTCTTATTGGAAGCACACGTTCCATTTTGTATCCTGTATCCTCAATTCCCTTACGCGTTATCTTTTCTCTGTACTTATTCCACTTTTCCTGTGTTGTTTGAATAGAGGAATGAACGGCATAAAAAGAAAGGAATGCAAAAAAAGCAGAATCCTGATTTTCCCTGATAAAGCTGACAGTTTCACGGGCAAGACGCATGGATAAATTTTCTCCCCCTTGTCTATTTTCAAGATTGGGGTTTATCCAGGGTGAGAAATAGCCTCCTTTGGGCGAGCCTGATTTCCAACCACCGACATTTTTCTCAAAACCGTGATCTTCCGGATACGACCCTTCTTCACCCAGATGCCATTTCCCGGCGAAGAACGTTTTATATCCCGCCGCTCTCATCACTTCAGCTAAGGTGGTTTCTTGTTTCGGCAAGTTGTGTATGTAATTGGCGGGAAGAAGCTTGTCATGTCGATTTCTTGAACGCCACTCTGTTCCGTACTTGGCCCCTATCCAATCGGTGATGCCATGTCTCGCGGTAAATTTGCCAGTTAAGATACTCGCCCGGGATGGACTACATACCCGGCTGGCAGCATAACCCTGGGTGAAATTCATTCCCTGGCTGGCTAATTTATCAATATTGGGTGTTTCGTAGATATCGCTGCCGGTAAAACCCAGGTCGTAAACACCAAGATCATCCACCAGTATAAAAAGCACATTGGGTTGCTGAACTGGCTGATACGTATCCCTGACAATACGCTCAAGCTGTAATTGCAACTTACTGACAAGTTCGGGGTTCTCTGCTGCAAGATTGATCTGCTCGCCAATATCGGTGCCCAGGTCATAAAGCTGTGGCACTGTTGAGAAACCGACTTCAACACCTTTGGTGTTTGTCCCTTTCCGTGGATTTTCCACCGCTGGAATGTACTTCCAACCCACCGTAACGCAGCACCAGTCCGCCAACCGATTCCTCGACCAGGTACTCCCGGCCAATATCCGATTGGCCGAGCCATACGGCTAGCTGGTCGCGGCTGTCGGTCGCCTCACTATCGTCAAGTTCTTCACCAACAAGCCTGGCGATCGATGCATAGATATCGATTTGCGAGACGAGTGCATCACTGCTACCGGGCATCACCTTGCCGGGCCAGTATGTGATGGTCGGTACACGTGTGCCAGCCTCGAAGGCACTGTACTTGCTGCCACGGAATGGTCCTGCCGGAGCGTGATCGCCAAGCAGTTCCACGGCCTGGTCTTCGTAACCATCATTGAGTACCGGGCCATTGTCGCTGGTGAAGATGAGCAGTGTGTTTTCTGCGATGCCAAGTTCTTCGAGTTCGTCTACCAGTGCTCCGACAATCCAGTCCGTCTGCGCAATGGCATCGCCGCGGGGGCCCATCGTGCTTTTGCCCTTGAAGCGCGGATTGGGCAACCGGGGGACATGAATGTCATGGAAAGAATGAAACAGGAAGAAGGGCTTGTCCTTGTTCGCACGGATGAACTCGGCTGCCTTGGCCGAAAACACATCCGGGAAGTCCTCATCTACCCACAGTGCGGACTCACCCCCGCCCATATAACCAATACGGCTCACGCCGTTGACAATTGTCTTGTTGTGCTGGCTATCCGTTTTGAAACGCAGTAACCCGGGGTTTTCGTAACCGGTAGGCCGGTCGCCGACCTTGTGTTTGTAACTGACTTCAATAGGGTCCGCAGTATCCAGGTTGACGACCTGATGATCCTCAACATACACGGTTGGCACACGGTCGCCTGTCGCTGGCAGCAAAAAGGCGTAATCGAATCCGATTTCCAGTGGCCCTGGACTTATCGCTCCATTCCAGTCCAGATCACCATCACCAAGGCCAAGATGCCACTTCCCGACCACCGCTGTCGCATAACCGGCCCGCTTCAGCATTGCGGGCAGTGTCGGTTTTCCAACGGGTATCAACAGCGGTGCATCGCCCCGGAGGATGGCCGCATTGCGCCGGAAACCATGCTCGCCGGTAAGCAGAGAATAGCGTGATGGCGTGCAGGTCGCGGCCGAACTGTGCGCATCCGTAAAACGCATGCCGTTGGTGGCCAGGCGGTCGATATTCGGTGTCTCGACGCCGACGGCGCCATAGCTGCCGACGTCACCATAGCCGAGGTCGTCGACGTAAAAAATGACGATATTCGGGAGCCGGGTGATTTTTTTGTTCACCGTATCGACAGCGTCTGCCGAACTGTCCTCATGACAGACCGAAAGGGCCAGCAGGACAAGAACCGGCAGGCAAAGAAGCCTTGGATGAAAAGTAGTCATAATCTTTTCATATTCTCTCAAAAACCTCTAAAATTGGTCAATGAATATCTCAAACCGATCACTAACCGTCATAGCCTCATTTGTCGGTGTACTTACGCTGTTGCTTTGCGGACCTGCCGATGCAGCAGGCGTGGATGGTGTATCGGAGCGACCCAACATTATCCTTATCGTCGCCGACGATCTTGGCTATGGCGACCTGGGCTCCTACGGCCAACTGAAAGTGCGCACGCCGGTTCTCGATCAGCTGGCTACCGAGGGCATCCGATTCACCGATTTTTATGCGGGCTCGACAGTGTGTGCCCCTTCCCGTGCCAGCTTGCTCACCGGACTGCATAGTGGCCATAGCCCGGTCCGGGAGAATCCCCGCTGGACCAGCAGTGGGCATCCGGTCGATTTCGGGTCAGAAGATCGGTTGTTTTCCGAGGTCTTGCAAGACGCCGGCTATTCAACCGCCATCATCGGTAAGTGGGGGATGGCTGAAGACAAAAGAATAAAGGACCTCGCCACCAACCCGGCCATGCCCTTGCAGCAGGGATTCGACTATTTCTTCGGCTATAAGCACCACAGTGACGCTCACCATTATTACTGGCACGAGCTTTACGAAAACAACGAGATCTTTTTGCTCGAAGGCAACGATTACGAAACCAACTCGGGCCAATACACGCACGACCTCTTCACCCAAAAGGCACTCGAGTACATAGGGGAACAACAGGCTAAGAAACCATTCCTGCTGTACCTTGCCTACACGATTCCACATATGGCCATCACGGTGCCGGAGGACTCGAAACAACCCTACCTCGGTCTCGGCTGGCCCGAACGCAAATTGAATACCCAGGGTCATTACAAGCACGATGCGGAAGGCCATACGGCCTTTGCCGGTATGGTCTCGCGGATGGACAGGGATATCGGCCGGATAAAGGCACTGCTCGAGGAAAAAGGCATCGCCGAAAACACCCTGATTCTCTTTACATCGGACAACGGACACGAATACGACAAGGACTTTTTTGACAGCAATGGTGCATTGCGTGGCATGAAGCGCGACCTGTATGAAGGCGGAATCCGTGTGCCGATGTTGGCCTGGTGGCCCGGCACTGTTCCGGCAAACACGGTGTCTCCGCATATCGGGGCGTTCTGGGATGTGCTGCCAACGTTTTGCGAGCTTGCCCGGCTTCAGGTCTGCCCGGACTCTGACGGAATTTCCTTCCTGCCAACGCTGCTCGGTAACAAGAAGGACCAACAGCAACACGAGTTTCTGTATTGGGAGTTCAATGAATCACAAGGTCCAATCCAGGCCGTCAGGTCGGGTGAATGGAAGCTGGTTCGGTTCCTGGGTGAACCGCCTGAGCTATACAACCTGACTACCGATATCGGCGAGCAGCATAACGTCGCGCAGAGACATCCGGATATTGTTCGGCAATTAATGACACTGCTTGAGTCGGCAAGGGTCGAACATCCCGAGTTCCCGCTCGAATGGCACCCGCGTGTACGGCCAATGTCTGCAAATCACGTTTACACAATCACTGAAAAACCAACCGCCCAGCAGGAAGCGGATCGACTGGGGATATGGTTTTCTGCATCCGATTTCGATCCTCCAGGCCTGTATCTTTCTCCTGGTCAGTCAATAGAAATAAACGTCAGGAACATCAAGGGAAGCACCCAACCCAGGTTATTGGTGGGCACTTACTCCAGGTACAAACGTGACGATGTTCCCACCGTTTACCAACTGACCGCCGGAAGTAACACAGTTACTGATCCAGAAGGCGGCTTGCTCTACCTGCAATTCGTCACAGAAGATGTTCCGTCGGGAGAGGTTGAAGTAAGCTTCGACGGGGGCAGACCCATTCCTTCATACGTCCTGGGAGAAACAACGCACGAGAATTGGCTGGGAACAATTGAACTCAATGACCTATGAAAACGTTCAATTCATCAGCAACAGAACCATGGTCGTGGTTAGTAGAGCAACGGCTTTAAAATACAAAGACGAAAATCAGGATTCCATGCTGACGACATTGGACAGAGTATCTGATATTGAGGACTACATCAGCGGAATCAATGGTTCATCTGATCTTCACAAACCCAACGTGCACAAGATTCTGATCACTGAATTAACTGAAAAGGATCTCGATTTTGGGCTTGCTGCTGAAGAGCAGCGCATAATGGTTCCAACAAAGGCCCTGAAAAATATTATGGACCCTGCCCATGCGTCTTCGGCAGCCTGGGGTCTGTGGCACGAAATGGGGCACCATCGCCAGGCGCTCAACTGGGATTGGAATGAAGTTGACGAAGTTACCGTCAACATCTACTCCCTCGCAAGTTTGTATGAATTTGACGGAACGATTACCTGGCTGAAGGGCCACCCAATCTGGGACGTTCTTGCTGAGTACTTTAAATCGCCGGTTGAGGAACGGAACTTCAATACAGATAAGACATTAGGCGGTAAAGGGCGGCTGGCAATGTTCCGTCAACTCTGGCTGGCCTTCGGGGATGAGTTCTATATAAAGCTTCATCAACTTGCGCGAGAAGACAATGCGAAGCCTGACCCAAGAATAAACGCGCGAGACCTGGATGCCGAAAATCAGATGACCAACTTCATGGTGTTTTCTTCTCAAGCCAGTGGATATGACCTAACAAACTTCTTCAGGGAATGGGGTTTTGTACTCCCCAGGGAAGACTACAGCGCGCTAAGCGCTTTGAATTTGCCGGGCCCCGAAATTGATCTGACCTTACTCAGAGAATAGACCGGCAGCAAGTTGCCCGGTAACTGGACCTAATTCTGTTTTTAAATTGGAATAACAATTATGCGTAATCAAACTTCAATTAGAAAAACCAGTACTCGTACCGCCTTGGTGCTTTTGTTAAGCCTGTTCTTTATTCAAGACCAGGTGATTGGGCAGGATCAAGTCGTGATTGCCGGCAATATTCAAATAAAGGAAGTATGGATTCCATTGAAGGACGGAACGAATTTGGCCGTCGATTTGTATATGTCAGTGGACATGAAGCAGGACGAAAAACTCCCCTGTGATACTGGAATATTTGCCCATATCGAAAGGACGAGAGCAGGGTCCGGGCGACTAGGGTACTTTCTCCTACTTTGTTGATCATGGGTATATCGTTGCAAGGGTCGACATGAGAGGAACGGGCCGGAGTGAAGGGAAACTGGTCGATGGGAGAATATTCGGAACAAGAGCAATTGGATGGAGAGGAGATCATCGACTGGTTATCCAGGCAGGATTTCTCGACTGGAAATATTGCGATGTTTGGAATTTCATGGGGTGGCTTTAATAGTCTTCACATGGCCATGCGGCATCCACCTGCGTTGAAAACCATTATTTCGTGTATGTCTACCGACGACATATACGAAGATGATACCCATTACATGGATGGGATGAATCACATCGATGCTTATGAATTGATGATGGACCTGGGGAACATCATACCCGGCACCCGATTTCAATATTGAAGGAGACTATTTCAAAAACCGGTTTGACACCGAACCGTGGTTGTTGAAATACAAGAAACAGCAGGCAGATGGTCCATTCTGGAACAGGGCCTCTTTGAATGAAGACTATTCTTCAATCGATATCCCGGTTTTTCTTGTCGGTGGATATTATGACGGGTACCGGGATATCGTACCCAGAATGGCTCAAAATGCCGACGTGCCCTACAAAGCACTAATGGGTCCGTGGAATCATACTTTTCCACACAATGCATACCCGGAACCCGCAATCGAATGGCGGGAGATGGTGGTGCGTTGGCTGGACCAATGGTTGAAGGGCAGAGGACACCGGCATCCTGGAAGAGCCTTCGGTCTATTATTACCAGCGAGACTGGCACCGCCGGGAGTGGATCTGACCAATATTCCCGGTCGTGGTACACCGTCTGATACATGGCCCGAAACCAATGATTCATTACTGTATTTGAATCAAGACCATGATCTGGTTGCCTCGCCAGAGGAATTTGAGCACTCATTGATATACAACCCCACTGGCGTCGATGCCAGTGGGGTTGCAGCGTGGTGGGGTGATTGGTTCCCTGATCAAAAGGCTGCAGATGCTCACAGCCTGGTTTACGACTCAGAATTGATTACAGAGAGTCTTGAGATCGTTGGTTTCCCACAGGTGACATTGCAGACCACTGCGGATGCCCAGGCAGCAAATTGGTTGGTGAGGCTGTCTGATGTAGCACCAAACGGGATGGTTACACACATCACTGGTGCCGGGTTTAATGCCAACCACGTGGAATCTGCTGAGAAACCCATCCAGTTGATCAAGGACAAAATTTATACGCTTAACATTGATTTGCACGCCACTTCATGGACGTTTCAAAAAGGACACAGGATTCGACTCTCTGTAAACAATTCCCAATGGCCAATGATTTGGCCTTCTCCATATAACATGACGACTACAATAAGATCAGATGACCATGGGAAGTCATTCTTGAAATTGCCAGTTCTCACCAACCCAACGCCACTTGCAAAGCCTTTTCCAAAACCCGTAGCCGGTCCAAAATTAGACGGTTATAAATCCATCGCGTCAGAAACGCCTTCCGGCTATCCGGAAACCAAGGAAGTGGTACGCAACGAGCGGACCGGGACTACAACTGTATTTGCAACGAATTCGGGTAGTTATAAATATCCATGGGGAGTTCATCACAACGTGGAGTCAATAACGAGCAAGGTGAGTGACGACAATCCTGCAAATGCCAGTGTTCAGAGCACTTACGTGATCTCAGTAGAACTGGAGAACAAGACGCTTAAGTGGACCGGCATACTTGATTTTACAAGTGATGAAAAAACGTTTTTTTACAGGTACAAGAGAATACTGGAAGAAAACGGTAAGGTGATCAGAGAAAAAGAATGGGAAGAAGATATCCCGAGGATTTGGTAGAACCAATAACCAACGGATTGTTAGAACGTGCCTCGGGACCAATCGGGCACACAAATTTGACACAGTGCTAGAGTCAGGAAGCCGGTGATTTTGCGGTAACGTACTATTTCCACAGTACTGCCTAGTTAGCTAACCTGAATCCTTCTTTAGATAGATCACTCGATGAACCACCAAGCATAAGGATGTACTCCCCTGCTTCGACCACTTCTTCCATTTCCAGACCTGTAAACGCAAGCATGTCGGGAGCGATAGTGAATGACACGGTTTTCGATTCCCCTGGTTTGAGGCTCACTTTTTCAAAGCCCTTCAACTCTTTGTCGGGACGCAGAACAGAACCAATGACATCCTTGATGTAAAGCTGAATAACCTCGCTACCAGTGGTTTGTCCGGTGTTCTTGACTTCTATCGTTGCGGTAATCGTGCTATTTATCGTCAACGTGGTGCTCGATAACCGAAGATTCGAATACTCAAAATTCGTATAACTCAATCCATAGCCAAACGGATACAAAGGCGTCGACTCGGTAAACAAATATCCTTTCTTGTAGTTGATCTCTTTTTGGCTGTAATGAAAAGGAATCTGTCCGATGGAGCGAGGAACGGTTACTGACAATTTGCCGGATGGATTAACCAGTCCAAAAACAACTTTCGCAACGGCTTTGTCGCCAAACTCGCTCAGTTCCCAACAATCCAGAATGGCGTCCGCATTCTCTTCAATAGTGTTTATGGAAAGCGTTCTCCTGTGCTTTAAGACAACCACAACTGGTTTCCCGGTTTTCTTGAGTTCAAGCAACAGCTCGTCCTGTAAGCCAACCGGGTCAATGCTTTCGCGATCACCCAAAGCACTCCCGAAGAAGGCTTCCTTTGACGTAAACTGATCGCCACCAAGAAACAGAATAATCACGTCTGAATCTTGTGACTTCTTGAGGATTTTTCGAATGCCCTCCTGCACAACTTCCTCTTGAGTAAGTTGTGGTACCGCTCGATCACCGTTTGTCAGATCAAATCCTTTTTCTGCAACAAACTCATAATCCGCGCCAGCTATCGCTTCGAAAACCGGCAAGGTCTCATCACCAAGCAGGGGACCTACCAAAGCAACTGTCTTCTGACTTTGCTTTGTCAGTGGCAGAGTCCGATTGGCATTCTTTAATAAGATAATGGATTCCAGATCAGCATGGTGTGCCAGTTCAATAGCTGCCTGATCGCGCTCGTTTCTCGTTTTGCTTCTTCAGGCTCCTGGTAAGGATTGTCAAACAGACCAAGGATGAATTTCGTGCGCAGAACTCTGCGCGCTGATCGATCAATAAAGACTTCAATATCCGGATTGTTCTTCACCATGTCCGGTAGAAGCACATACGCATCATCTGAATACAGATCCACATCCATACCCGCCTTCAGACCAAGCATCACGGCATCTTCGGGTGTTTCGGCCACTTTCATGAAGTGATGCAGCCTTGCAATATCGTTGGCGTCAGAGACCGTATAACCTTCGAAACCCCATTGATCGCGTAATACCTCTGTCAGCAACCATCGATTTGCGTGACTGGCAACACCATTGATATCGCCATGGGACGCCATGATCCCCAGTGATCTGGCTCGCTGAACCGCTGCCTTGAACGGAGGAAATATTTCGTCGATCAAGGTGCGGGGTGATATCTCAACGGAAGCGAAATTCCTTCCTCCGGCCACCTGTGCATAACCGGCAAAATGTTTGGTCACAGCGCCGATATGCGTACTGATCAATCCTTCGTAATCCCCCTGCAACCCTGATACAGCACTTACGATCATTTCGGTCGTGAGATAGGTGTCTTCTCCAAATCCCTCACTCATCCGGCCAAAGCGAGGATCACGAGCGATATCCGCAACCGGAGAGTGTGTCAGGTGCAAGCCACGCAACCGGGCTTCACGACCCACGGTGTCGTAAACATCTTTTACAAGCTTCCTGTTCCACGAGGACGACAAGGTGATAGGACGCCCGAAGCGAGTGGACCCCTCCGCATCAACTCCGTTGTACGACTCTGTGACAAAAAATGCAGGGATGCCAAGGCGATTATTCTCGATTAAGTACTTCTGCAACTGGTTGTTCAACGAGGCCGCGTTCTCTGGAGATAAGTGTTCACCCGGGTTCTTGATACCGCCGATGCCGTGGACCAATCGTTGCTCTACATTATCGGAAAGTTCCATTCCTCCATTCTCAGAAAAATCAATTCCCTGATTCTGGTGAAACATCCGCATTTGCGACACTTTCTCTTCAATAGTCATCCGGGCCAACAAGTCGTTAACCCGGTCGTCAATCGATGCCTCCCTGTCCCTGTAGGTGATGTCGTCGGATTCGCTGCATGAAACTATCAGGCACATCAAAACAAGCGCGGCGAATTGCGCAGAAAATCGTAGAAATGTATTGCAGCGATCCGGCATATTCTTATTTCCTGGAGGCCTTGAGAATAAAACTGAAACCTAAGGGTTGGTCCGCCCGGACATGGTATTTTTCCATGGTCTTCGCCCCCCAGCTGTTATCACCGCCCACACCATGAATAGCAAGATCCAGGTTCACATTGATAAAGTCTCTCTCTGGCAATTCATAGTAATGCTTGCGGCGAATCATGTTTACTGTCGAGTAGCGCTGCTCTTTGTTCATTGGCGAATACAAATCCGTTTCATCGTATGGCCAGGCCCTGAAATTGAATGGCTGCAGACCTTCCACGGATAATTGAACCTGTTCGTTCGAAAAACTCAGGTGTCTGATATCACTTCGATTTGTACTGTCCGTGGCAGAAATATAAGGCACCTGGAAAGTCTCAAGTGTCTTCTGATAATTGCCTATGTTTGCAGCGGTTTTTCTATCAGGGTAATTCTCAAATGGCCCACGGCCATACCAGTCAATTTGAGATAACGACGAATCAAGCGCCAGCCTCATACCAAACTTCGGCATGTATTTATGCTGGATACGATCCGGATCCGGTTTATATTCCCCAGTAACTTGTACGGCCCCCTCGCCATTAATTCGATAAGTCAGGGTATACAGCGCATGATTGGCAACCAAACGAGCAATCACTTTTACTTCCACCAGGTTTTCACCCAGGGTATTCACGGTCACGGAGCTCACCTGGCGATACGCAGCAGCTCTTACCCAGGGAACCATTCTTTCAATAAACTGGTTACGTGCCTGGTTGTTGTTCAAAGGTTTCCAAAAATACGGCGCCAGTGGCCGGATTAATAACTCCTGTCCGGCAATGTGTTGGTAACTTCTCAACTCGCCGGTGATCTGATCGATTGCCAGCTTGAACTGTTGAGTCGAGATGGTGATCGTGTCATCCGATTGATCAACTTTCAGTGGCTGACCTTTTGCGGCAAGCGTGTCAGGAAAACGATAAGGTTGAAGCACAAATTGCTGATAGGCAACCTCAAACCCTTTCCTGGCCCAGAGAGTGTCAACCTTGGTACGAACTGACAGCTCCAGTAAAAGTTCTCCATAATCAGCATCTTTGTCAGTAACAAAAGGTATTTTTACCAGCTTGGATTCCCCCGGGGCCAGGCTGATGTCCAGGTGACCCTTTGCCAGGGTTTTTACTGTATCTTTTGTCTGCCAGTTGATGTCGTAAGTGGACAGGTCAGTAAAATCATGGCGATTCGTTATCTTTACTACATTGGGATCGGCTGTTTGTTCAAACCAAACGTTTTGCAGTACTTTTTTGGCTTCATAATAACTGGGGTAAGGCTGCCTATCGGGTGAAATGATGCCATTTAACAAAAATTCAGCCACCGTTGGCTTATCTCCAAAATCACCGCCGTATGCCCATACTTCGCGATCATGATTCAGGGTTAATTTTTGAGGTTCGGGACCGTAACTGACCATTGCAGTATTTTTCAGCCTGGCGAGTCCCTGGTCGACCCAATCCCAGATTGCAGCGCCAATATAAGCTTCTTCTGCATAGATTACGTCCCAGTGTTCCTGCAGATTGCCAAGAGAATTCCCCATCGCGTGGGCGTACTCACGTTGCATGAACGGCTTGCCTTTTTCTTTGGCCTCCTCGATCCAGTCGAAGACATTTGTTGTGGTTCGATAGCCCCTGTCGTGAATATCTGACACGGAACGATCCGTGTCAGAAAAGACTGGACGAGTGGTATCAATAGCCAGTACGGCTTCTCTCATTGCCCGGAGGTTACGTCCTGAACCACTTCATTGCCTAAAGACCAGATAACGATCGAAGAATAATTCTTATTGGTCTGCACCATGGATACTGCACGATCAACATGGGCGATCGTCCAGTCAGGATTGTCTCCGAGTATCGTATTGGCCTGCTTATAGGCATGACTTTCCTGGTTCGCCTCATCAAAAATATAGATTCCATACTGATTGGCTAACTGGTACCAGCGATGATCGTTGGGATAATGACTGTTTCGAACCAGGTTGAAATTGCCCTGCTTGAGCAATTTCATATCGAGTTCCATCGTTGCAGTGTCCAAATAGCGTCCCGGTCCTGGGGTGGTGCTCATGCCGATTCACACCCTTGATCTTAATTGAGCGACCGTTAACCCAAAGTCGATTATCTTCGACTTTTATTTCCCTGAAACCAAAGGTCCATGGGAATGAATTCAAGTGGATCACCCTTGTTATCCAATACGGTTAATATCATCGAATACAGGCTGGGTGATTCTGCACTCCACAGACTGACACCAGGGCACTTCCAACTCCAGCCTGCCAGCGATTTCATCTTTTGACTGATTAACCTGTCCCTTCCTGTTTGTAAAGCAGTTTTCCTCCAGGGGAAAACAGACTCATTTCAAGTTGATGATCTTTAATCGCCCCGATACCAAGCCGGCTATCAAGAACAAAATCAATCGTTAGATCAGCATCCCGGTAGTTGTTCTTCAACGTGGTATTGATCTGGAAATCTCCAGGAACACTTCAGGACGGGCAATCAAGTTGACATCTCTGAAAATGCCGCTGAATCGCCACATGTCCTGATCTTCCAGGTAGCTGCCGTCAGACCAGCGATACACCTCGACGGCAAGGTCATTTTCACCTGTAAGCAGATACCCGGTAATATCAAACTCTGCCGGTGTCATGCTGCCCTGGCTGTAGCCAACCTTTATTGCCATTAACCCACAGGTAAAACGCTGATTTCACAGCCCTGGAACTCAATGAATATCTGCTCCCCTTCAGACCGGCATCGACAACAAACTTGCGTTTGTAGCTGCCCACCGGGTTTCGATCAAAGTAGTTGGTATAGTCAGCAGGTGGCTCAGACATAACCCGTGGCTGATCCTTGGCAAATGGATAGGGGTGATTGGAATAAATTGGCCGGCCAAAACCCTGTGTTTGCCAATTGCCGGGAACATCAATACCCGGCCACCCACTGACGTCAAAATCCGTTTGATAAAACTCTGCAGGACGTGAATCAGGATGCCCTGCCCACAAAAATTTCCATTTGCCATTGAGGGACTGAATCCGGCCAGACGCTTTTTTGTTTAGGAGATTTTCTTCCTTGGCATAAGGGCGCATGAATGCGTGACCTGGTACTTTATTTCGACTTATGGTCTGAGGATTTTCCCAGTCCGGCACTTCTGCGTTTTCTTCCAGCGCCCAACAGACTGCAACACCGCTAAATATTAGAAAAACAGCAAAATATTTAAATGTTGTCATCGAAATCCACCCATCGTATATCGTTGCCAAGTTCCATCAGGTTTGAGGTAACCAAGGCTGATATCCTAGACCACCATCCTCACATTGAATAGCATCCAATTCCCAGAGAATGCCAACAATGAATTGGGGTGGGAAGCATTGAGCCGATTGCGTGCCGATCAGTGCTAAGATTCCCGTAACCTGAATATAAACCCGGAGGATTTTAATCATGCTAAAGATAAAGAGAATCCTCCTGTCTTTGATGATCTTTTCACCGGGTGTCCTTGCACCGAACCAGCAGGGTAGCCTGAAGAAAAATTACTGTTTAAGGATGTCCTCCTGGATGGCAGTGCTGATGCTCATTCTGGTGTCAGTTTCCGGATATTCATCTCAAGAGGGGACAAAAGAGTTGGTCAAACACCCCAACGTGCTCTTCATTTCCCTGGATGACATGAATGACTGGGTTGGAACTCTGGCCGGGCATGAGCAGACCATCACTCCTTCTCTCGATAAATTCTCGGAATCCGGGGTAAATTTCACCCGTAACTACACACCAAGCCCCGGTTGCAACCCTTCCCGTTCTGCCATGCTCACGGGCTTGCATACCTACAAATCCGGTATGTATTCCAACTACCAGGATTGGCGAGAGGTCCCCAAACTGCAGAGTGTCCAGACGATAGGGCAGCATTTTCGTAAGAGTGGATATTACACCGCCGGCGCCGGTAAGATTTTTCATTACGGTCAGGTCGATACACTCGGTTGGGATGATTATTACCCGAGCATCCTGAAGCCGATGCCCGATGATGATTTCCCGGAAAAGCAGCCAGCCAGTATGCCGCCCTTCAAATACATGTACGACATGTTCGACTGGGGGCCTTTAACCATAACGGATGAGGAGACGGGTGACTTTGAAACGGTCAATTACATTAGCCAGCAACTACAAAAGAAACACGACAAACCGTTTTTCCTGGCGGCCGGTATTTATCGCCCACATCTTCCCTGGCACGTTCCCCAGAAGTATTTTGACCGCTTTCCACTGGACAGTATCAAGAAGCCTGAAACTTTTGAGAATGATCTGTCGGACCTGGGACCGGTAGCAAAAGAAATCATTACCCGAGGGGGTAATTATCACAAGCACGTGATTGAGGCCGGCCAGTGGGAAAAGGCTGTCCAGGGGTACCTGGCGTCCATTGCCTTTGCAGATGAAATGGTCGGGAGATTGCTGCACGCCCTTGAAAACAGTGCCTATGCCGACAATACCATCGTGGTGATCTGGTCGGATCACGGCTGGCAACTTGGCGAGAAAATGCACTGGCGGAAATTTGCCCTGTGGGAAAACGTAATCCGCACGGTGATGATGATGCGGGTGCCCGAGAACCTGGAGAAGTTACCCGGAGGTTCGGCAAAGGGGGTTGCAACGACCAATCTCACATCCCTGCTGGATATCTATCCGACCCTCGTCGACCTGTGCAACCTTCCGGAAAGAGACGATTTTGATGGGATCAGCCTGGTATCCATGTTGGCAAAACCACAGGAACCGGTATCCAGGCCAGTCATCACGACCTACGATTATGGCAGCTATTCTATCCGCTATGAGAACTGGCATTACATCCGCTACATCGACGATTCGGAGGAACTCTATAAGCTCGATTCCGATCCGGAGGAATGGCACAACCTGGCCGCTGATGAGAGATTTGCGGACACCAAACATCACCTGGCTGGGTTTATTCCATCAAACCCTATTGATCTGCCCGAAGTTTCCCTGATTGAACTTGAGGAGCATCACGTTCCACCATTCAGGTCAAAAGAGTATTTTTTCAGCAAGGAAAGGCAGGAGTGGATGAAGAGATTTGAATAAAGGGGGTTGTGGGTTTCATTCATGCCAGTGCCTGGCCTGCTATGTGGGGTCAGTGAAATTCGCGTGGAATGGTCTCCTGCCAGGTCTTCTCACGCAGTAATTCACCATTTTCATAAAGCTTGCGTGTGAAGACGTAGTAAAAGTTCTCCCGGTCGCTGCTGAAGTCAGCCACGGCATCGAAGAGCAACTCGCGGTCACCGACCAGCACCCTGCTCGAGTACTCCGTGCGCGCAGAAGTATCCGCCGGATCGTGCCTGTTGGTTGTGTGGGTGATCTTGTCCGATGTCCATTGTTGCCCCCAGGGATACTGGGCTCCGTTGCTGTTGACAGCCACCAGTTTGGCCTCGCCAGTAGCTTCGTCGTACTCGAGGCCACCCAGTTCAGCGTAGCCGGACGCGGTCGCCTCACCCTCAACAGCATCCAGGCTGGCGTAGCCTGCCAGTGCCGGTGGCGGTGCTGCCGGCGGCAGGAAATCAGGCGTGGGGCGATCCTCATAGGGAATCACCGGCAATACCAACTGTGTAGCGGTCTCACCCCCAAGTCGCAAAGATGTGGTCATCGCGTACGGCGTTGGCCAAAACATGGGCCATTGTGAGTTGGAAATCGCCACGCGTACCCGGTGCCCGGACTGAAACACCCAGGAGGTGATATGCAGTTCGATCTCCAGTGGGTATTCACGGCCTGGTTCCAGCGCTTCAGGATATTGCGAGGAATTTCGATGCGCACCGTTGAACCCGGCACCGGCAACCTGTGTCACCGAACCGTCTGGGGCTACATCTGAAAGCCGCACCACCCAACTTGCAAGCGGTGCATCGGCAGAAGCGTTTAACAGGACCTGCGGAAAGCCGAGAATCTCAAACCCCTCTTCAAGTGGTGCGCTGTCGTAAACCAGGCTGGCGTCATCCATCGGTTGCTGATCGGGTGTAAAGTCACCCCACCACATCACCGAACCCCCACCCTCCATACCGACCGTAGGATCGTATTTGAGTGAATGGGTACCGGATTGGGGTGCGTCCGTACCCAGTGAATGGTCAACACCGAGGTACAATTTACAGTATTCGGTTCGTTCGAGTGGAAAGCCCTCTTCAAAACGCCACTCGCCGGGAACCTCTACCACCGGCATGGTGGGCGGATAGTATTCCCGCACAAATACCGCGAAGGCGGGTTCATCCATGATTCCAGTGTCATCGCCCTTGAGCCACTGGTCGAACCAGCGCACGGCCTCACGGCGCCACTCCACCTGTGGTATGGGATAGGCGTTGTGTGGAAATGAATGGGCCCAGGGTCCGAGCATCGCTTTCACCGGCGCATCCATATGCTCGAGCATACGCGGCACACTGTCACGGTAGCCGTCATACCAACCACCGATGACAAAGGTTGGAATCTTGATCGTGTCATAACGTGTATTGAGTGACGCCCGGTCCCAGAACGGACCGTCCAGTTGTTGCTTCTTGTAGATCAGCATCCATGGCGTGGTATCGAAGCGGTTTTCAAAATAGGCATCATCAATGATGTAGTCGGGTGCTGCCGGCACAACGTTGGACATATCCATTCCGGCTTCATAGGAGTCGATGTGCGCGATACCATCCATGTAGTGAACATCGTCCTCGTATAGATCATCGGTGGCATCAACAGCAATGATCGCCTTGAGCGCTGGCGGATTGCGCATCGCCATGTGAATGGAGTTAAAACCGCCCCATGAAATGCCAAACATACCGACGTTGCCGCTGGAAAACGGCTGCCTGGAGAGCCAGTCGATGACCACCTCGCCGTCATCCTGCTCCTGGTCGGTGTACTCGTACTCAACCAGTTTGCCTTCACTATTGCCGCTGCCACGGATATCGACCCGTGCCACCACGTAGCCGTTCTTAAGGAAGTAGGAATAAAGGGGGTAATTACGTGCCCGCGATTCGTTCTTTCGATATGGTAGATATTCCAACAACACCGGATAGCTTGCATTCTTATTGCTGCTCTCGGGAATCCATAGGTCAGCGGCCAGGCGTACGCCGTCCGGCATCGTGATCCAGGCTTCACGGAATTCGATTCCGTCATCGGCCAACGAGCCGTCGAGGTCGCTGTTGCCCGGTGGATCGACCATACATGCTGTCGAGACAAGAATGATGGCAGACAGCAAGAACCAGCCGCTCCGGATGACTATATTTGATTTCATTGTTTCCAGCCTCTCTGCTCAGGCACGTAATTTTTTTCCCGCCGGGTCATACGGTGCATGCTCCAGTACACGAGCAGCTCTCTCCTCGCCGACAATGTGTACATTCAGTGGCGTTTCTGGCTCGGCGACTTCCCGGTCTACGTAAGCCAGTGCCAGGCTCATGCCAACATGATGCCCATAACCGCCTGAGCTTACAAACCCCACGCGATGCCCGGCCGACCAGATCGGCTCATAGCCTGCTGCGTCGGCATCCGTCGCCTCGATTTCAAGCAGGACAAGTTTCTGCGAGGCACCTGACTCCTGTTCACGGGCCGCTGCATCGCGCCCGATGAAATCACCCTTGTCAAAGGCAACGAAGTGGTCAAGCCCCGACATACCGGGTGTATATGACTGTGCAAATTCTGTTCCCCAACTGCCATAGGCCTTTTCAAAGCGAAGACTGTCAAGCGCCCGTAAGCCGATTTGGCGAAGACCAAATGGCTCCCCGGCTTTGCATAGTGCAAACCACAGGGAACGTTGTTGAATCGCCGGCACCGAAATCTCGTAACCCATTTCACCGGTCAGCGAGATACGTGCCACAACAGCCTGGGTCATACCGACATTCATGTTCTGGCAGGAAAGAAATGGCAGCGCGGAATTGGATACGTCAGCACCCGTCAGTGCAGCCAGAATGTCCCTTGAGCGTGGCCCGGAGAGCGAAAACCCCAGCCAACTCTCGGAAAGATTTTCAATCCTGACACCCGTTTTAGGCAGGTGCTCACGGAACCAGCGAAGATGCCACTCCTGCAGGAAATAGGAGCCAACCAGCCAGAAACGGTCATCTGCGAGACGGGTGACAGTAAGGTCCCCCATCAATTTACCAGCCGGGTTCAGCATCGGTGCGAGACGGATGCGTCCAACTGCTGGCAATCTTGAGGAAAGCATATGGTCCAGCCATTTCTCTGCACCGGGCCCGGAAACCTCGTAACGGGCATATATACCAGTCTCGAACAATCCCGCATGGCTGCGGGTTGCGTTAACTTCCTGTGCAACGAATGGGTGTGCGTTCGATCGTCTCAGTGAAGGAATCTCGGCAAAGTCCGGATCATCGGGTACGAAGAACAAGGGTGTTTCCATACCCCAGACCTCGCCAAAATGAGCGCCTTCTGATTTCAGGACGTCATAGCAGGGTGAGGTTTTCAACGGCCGGCCGGCAGGCAACTCCTCGTTGGGGTAAGCCATGGAGAAACGCCGTGCGTAAAACTGCCGTGTCGTATCAGCCAGGTACTTGTCGTTACAGGCGTAACTGCCAAAACGCGCGACATCCATGCCAAATACATCGAACCCGGGATCGCCTTCGGTCATCCAGTTCGCCAGCGCCAGGCCGATGGCACCACCCTGGGAAAATCCTGCCATGCAACCGCACGCTGCCCAGTAATTCTGCAGGCCCGGTACCGGGCCTATCAAGGGATTACCGTCGGGAGTGAAGGTGAATGCACCATTGACCCAGCGCTTGATACCCGTTTTCTGCAAAACGGGAAACCGCTCAAAACCTATCAACAGTTCATCCTCGATACGATCGATGACCTCCGGCAAAAGATCCATGCCAAAATCCCAGGCGGCACCCTGGGGACGCCAATGAACCGGGTTGCGCTCATACACGCCAAGAATTACACCCGTGCCTTCCTGTTGCAGGTAGGTGAAGCCATCCAGATCCGTGACCGATGGCATTTCCTTTTCAAGCACCGCCAGTTCGGGAATGCTATCTGTTACCAGGAAATGGTGCTCCATAGGCACCAGTGGCAGGTCGATACCGGCCATATGGCCAACGCGTCGAGCCCACAGTCCGGCCGCGTTGATGACGTGCTCGGCGGTCATATCGCCCTTTTCGGTGGAAATGCGCCAGCGTTTGTCAGGCATTTGGGTTAAATCGGTCACGCGGTTTCGCAATATCGTCTTTGCGCCCAGTTTTCTCGCCGCCATCGCAAATGCATGGGTCGCGCCGTGCGGGTCGAGGTGGCCCTCCTGTGGGTCAAACAAACCACCCTCGACACCCTCGAGATTGACGATCGGGAACATTGCCTCGATTTCCCCAACATCCATAAGCCGTGCATCGATATCTAGTGTCTGGAACAGCGCCCATTCGGATTTGAGCCATTCCCAACGTTCTGGTGAACAGGCCAGCTCAACACCGCCGGTGCTGTGCAGACCGACGGCCTGGCCACTCTCTTTTTCAATTTGTTTATAAAGCTCAATCGTATAGCTTTGCAAGGCTGCGATATTCGGGTCCGAATTGAGTGCATGAAAACCACCTGCGGCATGCCAGGTGGACCCTGCTGTCAATTCCGCTCGCTCGATCAACGCTATATCGGTCCACCCGGCACGTGCGAGATGATACAAAACACTTACCCCGACAATTCCACCGCCGATAACCACGACCCGATAATGATCAGTCACAACATTTTCTCCATCTTGTTCAGGGCATGGCAAAGACTTTCGGCGTAGCTTGCAGGAACCCAGGCTTCGTCGGCACCCGCTGTGCGAACCAGCACAACGGGGCAATCGAATAATGACAGCGCCGCGCATGCGCGACCATTCAGCACCAGGTTGGCATGGGCACCTGCCGCCAGTACGTCACGGGCGCGTGACCCGTGCAGGCGATAACCACACCACTTGCCGGTCACATCAACCGCGATAGCCTCGGCAGTTGCTGCCACGGCTGGAGTCGTGCCTTGGTGGTTTATGGCCAGCAGGTAACGCGGGGTAAAGTGAAATATGCGACTTTCATTTTCGATAAGCGCAAAACCGGGGTTTACACCATGTTCCGCATAACTCGCCGTCACATGCCATTCCACGCAATCGGTCACATTGATGGCCTCGAGCCGCCATTGCTCTTGCGCAGTCATGATTTCATCCTCTCGCCCAGCGGATCAAAATGTACCGGTGATACCGTTCGGACAGCTGTATCACCGCCCCGCAACGGATCACGTGCCAACAGTGATGTGCCCTCTTCGCTGTGTTCACGTGCCACCAGCGCCAGGGCGACCCATTCACCCAGTGCCGGGCTGAAAGTGGCCGAGGTAACGTGTCCACAGGAGCGGTTGGGTTCGGTCGTTGTTGTTATCTGGGCACCGGTCAGGAATTCCTTGCCCGGCTGGCTGGCCCGCAAGCCTACCAAACAGGGGCGTTGCGGGCTGTGTAGACCGGGACGATCCAGCAATGCATGTCCAATGCAGGGATTGCCCTGCCCGACCATCCGCCCCATACCCAAGTCCTGTGGCGTTGTCTGGCCATTGAGTTCCGCGCTGGTCAGATAGCCCTTCTCAACCCGTAGTACCTCAAGTGCCTCAAGACCATAAGGCAGCATGTCCGCATCTGACAGTGTTTGCCACAAGGTTCCGGCAATGACTGCCTGGCAGTGCAGCTCATAGGCCAGTTCGCCCGAGAAACCGGCACGCAGCACACGCACGGTATTACCTTGCCACTGACCGCTAAGCAAACCCATGTGGGTCAGTTGTTGCAGATCATCCTGCCAAGCACTACCGAGGATTTCGCAAAGAACCTCGCGACTGCGTGGGCCAGCCACCACGATCACGCTCCATGCTTCGGTCGCATCGGCAATAACCACATCACGGTGTTGCGCTTCAAGATCGCGATGAAATTCGAGGTGGGACAGGACGTGGCCAGCATGACCCGAACCTACTGTGGCCAGGAAACGCTCAGGCTCCAAACGCATGACAATACCATCGTCCAGCGCCATGCCATCCTCACGCAACATGACCATGTACTTGCTGCGTCCGGGCTTGATCGTACTGGCCCGGGTGAGATAGATATGATCAAGAAATGCCGCAGCACCAGGCCCTGCCACCTCTATCTTGCCCAGCGTGGAGCCATCCAATATGCCGCCCGAGGCCCGCACTCGAGCTGCCTCGGCGAGACCTGCGGCGACAGGGTCGGAGCCGTTAGTGCGGTAGTAACGGGGTCGTTGCCAGCGGCCCGCGTCTTCCATTACCCCACCCTGCTCAAGATGCAGCGTATGCAGCGCAGTACGTCGCTCGGGGCGTAGTGACAAGCCCTGGCGGTGACCAGCGATAACACCGAGGGTCGCAGGTTTGAATGGCGGACGGCGACGGCTCGTGGTGGTGATCTTGTCATAATTACCAGAGAGCTCGGCCAGGATCGCGGCACCCATAACTGCACTGGTACGGCCCTGCTCGGTGCCAAAACCCAGCGCGGTGAAACGCTTGACGTGTTCGATGTCACAAAAACCCTGTTCAAGGGACTCGCGAAGGTCAGCAACCGTGACGTCATTCTGCAGATCAACAAACTGCCGTTTCTCACCCTTGCGATTCGTGGGTGAACGCCAGAACGGTTCAACCCCTGGTTGCGGATCTCCACCGGTGATTTCAAAGGGGAGCGAGTGACTGACCGGTGGCAGCCTGTCATCGGCCTCAACCCCTGCCCTGGTGGCGGCGGCGATACCGGCCTGGTGACCATCTGCGATGACCTCTTCCAATTCCAATTGGCCGTTCGCGGCACCCGCAGCGGAACTCCAGGCCTCGGTAGCGGCAGCCAGGCCGCTGATCGGACCAACGGCGGAATGAAGCGCCGCATAGTAATCCGGTGTCCAGCCGGCGCTGACCAGCAGGCCGTCACAGGCGATGTCCTGTCTGATTTCAGGCGCATCAAGGGCCGCAACCCGTACGCCACGCAGTTCGCGGCCACCGAGTGCGGCCACGACGGCGTGGCCGCTCAGGCAGACTACGCCCTTATCTTCAAGTGCTACCCGTTCGGGAGCCTCGCATATCGGGCGGGTATCGACGATCGCCGAAATACTCATACCGCCCTTGATCAGGCGATGCGCCGAGGCGTACAGACGGTCGTGACAACCGAACAGGACAACATTCTGACCTACGCGTACACCGTAACGTGCCAGGTAGCGCTCCGCTGCACCCAGTAACATCACGCCCGGCCGATCATTATCGACGAAGGCAATCGGTTGTTCGATGGCGCCGGTTGCAGCTACAAACGCACCCGAGTGAATTCGATAGACAACGGCCTTGTCCGCCAGGCCACCGGGCTCACGGTGTGCAACCACCAGTTGGCCGGAACTGCCGACAACCGAGGTTTCGGTCAGAATACGTACCGAGCGCGCCTGCAATTCCTCGAGAGTTGTTCTGACCCAGTCAAGGCTGGCGTGGCCGTCTATGACTGCGTCCTCAAACTCTAATTCCCCACCGGGTGCTGGTTCACGTTCGCAGATCAAGGTGCGTGCACCACCACGCGCTGCTGCAAGTGCTGCGGCGAGGCCTGCGGGTCCGGCACCGGTGATCAATACATCACAATCAATGTGCTCCACCCTCGGTGGTTCAAGCTTACTGCCACTCGCCGTCGCACCCAGTCCAGCCAGACGCCGGATGATGCCCTCGTAGGCATGCCATTTGGGCCACATGAATGTCCGGTAGTAAAATCCGGCGCTGAATAAACCGCCAACGACACCAAACACCGCAGCCAGATCATAGCGTAACGACGGCCAGCGGTTCTGACTGACGATTTGCATGTCCTGCTGCAAGGTGAGGCATGGTTGCGGAAGGTTTGAGATACAACACTCTCCAGGATTGTTGATTAGAAGGGCATTGGGTTCCTCAAAGCCTGCACTCAACAGGCCACGTGGTCGATGGTATTTGACACTACGCCCAAACAGTCTTGTACCTGCTGCGAGCAGTGCGGAGGCCGCGGTATCACCTGCATAACCCTGGTAGGTTTTGCCGTCAAAACGGAAGCTGATCTTCTCATCGCCCAGCCTGTGGCCGGTACGGACGGGCGTCTTCATTTCGGATCCCGGGTTTTGACAATACTATCGAGTGACTGTATTTCCAGCACCTCGCCGGTTGAAGGATTGCGCCAGATTTGCAGCCACTGACGACAACCATTTTCATGCTGCCAGTACTCAATACAACTGTCAGTGCGATTCACTCGCTCATACACGGCACTGATTGCATCATCACTTTCTGCCACCAGGCCACGGCAGTGGAATTCCTCCACTTGCCTGGGACCGCAAAATGGGCAATGTAACTGCATATCAGTGCAACCCGGCAAACGGGCCGGTGCCCGCTTCATCGATTGGTCTGCCCTCGGCGAAGCGCCGCAGGCTGAAATGACGGATCAGGTCTGGCGCAGTGCCGGTTGCCACGAACTGCGCAAAGGCCGCCCCGGAAGCCGGAATGGCCTTGAAGCCGCCATAACACCAGCCACCATTGAGAAACACATTGTCATAACGAAGCCGGTCCATGATGGGGCTGCCGTCCATGGTCATGTCACAGGTACCGGCCCATTGACGCAACAACCGCAGGCCAGCGACCTGGGGCAGCATGGCGACAGCGCCCTCGACCACCTCGGCCAGCCGTTGCCACTGGCCTTCCCGGTTATAAGAGGTAAACCCATCCAGCTTGCCACCCATGACGAGCCCACCCTTGTCCGACTGGGAAATATAGGTCTCGGCATCGTCATAGAGCCAGATCAGCAGGGTATCGAGTACCGGTTTGACCGGCTCGGTGACCATGGCCTGCAACAGGTTGGTTTCGATGGGCAACGGTACATTGAGCATGGTACCGATCGGCCCTGTATGACCCGCTACCGCGAACACGATCCGCTCGGCCTTGACATAACCCTGCGTGGTTTCAACACCGGTTGCGAGCCCTGCTGATGTGCGTACCCCGGTAACTTCACAATCCTCGATGATATCGACCCCAAGTGCGGCGGCGGCCCGGGCGTAGCCCCAGGCAACGGCATCATGCCGAACCGTGCCACCGCGCCGCTGCAACAATCCGCCCACGATCGGGTAGCGTTGAGGGCTCTCGAGATCCAGTTCCGGAACAAATCGTCCGAGGGACTTACGGTCAAGCAATTCGGCGTCAATTCCTGCCAGGCGCATGGCGTTGCCGGTACGTGCAAGCTCGTTCATCAGGTCATCAGAGTGAACAATCTCAACCATACCGCGCGGGCTGTACATCACGTTGAAGTTAAGATCCCGTGACAGGGTTTCCCAGCGCCGTAGCGAGTCTTCGTAGAAATGATGATTTTCAGGCAATAAATAGTTGGAACGCACGATGGTGGTATTACGACCCACGTTGCCGTAGCCCAGCAAATCCTTTTCCAGCACAGCAATCCGCCGGATACCGTGATCCCGTGCCAGGTGATAGGCCGTCGCGAGGCCGTGACCGCCTGCACCCACCACAACCACATCATAAGCATCCTGCAGTCGGGTTCCGCCCCACAAACGTTGCCAATAACTGCCGCGGGTGCGGGCGGCTTTTAGTAGCGACCAGCATGAATAAGACTGCTGCGGCTTTCTCACGTGAATATGCCCAGCAACGGTTTGGCACAATTTTGACGCTTTGTATTATTTTTCATCGCGACCACTCCCATGTCGGACTTAACGTCCTTGCGGCCAGCTTGCACTTCGAATGCTAGCACGCGTAATGGTGTTAACCAACATTCAATTTGAACCCACTACCTTTGCCCACCTGATGCTATAACCTGCATTACTTTTCCTAAGGTGTTTTGAATGAATGATGAATAAGTCCACCCTCTCTGTGAACAGAAGAGAATTAGCAAAACAATCTGGAACTGAGCCATAATCAGGCTCTCAGCACAGGGACCGTGTTCGTTGTAAATAACAATAAGGTCAGAGGAGTATTCATGAGGGGTAATCGCTGGGTCGTTTTGGCCATCATTATTTTAGCCAGCTTCATTGCATACGTGCTACGTACAAATCTGTCCATCGTCAGTGAAACAATGATGCATGACCTCGGTATGAACGAGTACCAACTGGGGATGGTGTTTTCAGCTTTCGCTGCGGGTTACACAATTTTCCAATTCCCCGGCGGTATATTTGGTAACAGGTTCGGTCCCCGGTTTACGATTACGGCCATAGCAATTGCATGGGCCATACTGACCATAGCAACGGCCATTATTCCAGGGCCGGATGTATTGTCAGTCGGCGCAATCGTTGCAGCTCTCATTATCATTCGATTTCTGGTCGGTGCGATGCATGCGCCGTTTTTTCCCGTGACTATCGGGGGCTCCATTGCGAGTTGGTTCCCGGTCAGGCAATGGGGGCTGGCGAATGGTCTGACGAGTACAGGATTGACTTTGGGCGCGGCGGCAACGGCACCGATTGTTGTCTGGCTCATGGAGGCTTACGGCTGGCGCGGCGCAATGCTGATAACTGCGCCAACAGCATTTGTCGTTGCTGCGCTCTATCGCTGGTATGTGACCGATGATCCTGGGGATCATCCACGAACAAGTGCCGCGGAACTCGCGCTGATACGATCTGACCGGCCACCGGCGCAGGATGGACCGGAGAGGGGTGCATGGAAGCTCGCGCTAAAGAATAAAAACATCCTTTTGATAACGGCCAGTTACTTTTGTATGAACTATGTGTTTTACCTGTTTTTCAGTTGGTTCTTTTTCTACCTGGTCGACGTTAAAGGGTTTTCCGCCACAGACGCCGGCATGTTAACCGCAGCGTTATGGATACTCGGTGCGGTCGGGGCAACCGCAGGGGGATTTATCTGCGATTTTCTTGTGCGCCGATTGGGTATGCGGCTTGGGCCACGATACTTGACAATGACCGCACTGATTCTGTCAGCGGTCTTTCTTTACATCGGGGCCGCGTCTGACAATGCTGTTATCACGGTCGTCCTGCTGTGCATCTGCTTTGCCTTTAACCAACTCACCGAAGCACCATTCTGGGTTGCAACAATGGCAGTGTCCGGAAGACACGCGCCAGTGGCCACTGGCATATTGAACACAGGTGGCAATCTTCCCGGAATTATCGGCGGCATGCTGGTGCCGGTAATCGCAAACCTGTTGGGCTGGGAGGCAGCCATAATGACCGGGTCCGTGTTCGCAATCATCGGCGCAGTGCTGTGGATATTCATCCGTGCCGACGAACCGATGGGCGACATCTAACCCGAGACCGCAATGTCCCGCTTGCGACGTTCGGCATACTCCCTGAGGGCCTCCTCGATTCCCGGGGCGATCGGAGGCTGCTCATACTCGGCCAACAGGGTCTTGTAAATTTTGTTCGCTCTAACCGCGGTGTCCATGCTGCCGGCCTCTTCCCAGCCTTCAAAGTTTTGCCGGGAAGACACCATGGACTGATAAAACGCCGTCTGGTAACGCGCCATTGTATGGCTGGTGCCGAAATGATGTCCGCCCGGTGCGACTTCGGCAATGGCGTTCATGGCGAGTTCATCTTTCGTTCACCTCAATCGGACGCAGGGTTTCGGCCATCATCTGCAGCATTTCAGCATCAACAATCAGTTTTTCGAAAGAAGCGGTCAGGCCGGACTCAAGCCAACCTGCGGCGTGATTGACAAGGTTTGCATGTGCCATGGTGCAGGCCCATAGCGACATCTGGCTCTCGTAGGCCGATTGCGCATCCACACAATTTGAGGTCGTCGTATTGCTGGATCTGAAAGGCAGGCCCAGGGCTCGGGCAATCTGTCCGCCGGCAATGGTCATTCGGGCATACTCTGGTGTACCCAGCGCAGGTGCTCCGCTTTGCATATCGACATTGGAGGCGAAAGAACCATACATCACCGGCGCACCTGGGTTTGACGGCCTGCGCCAGCACCACCACGGCCAGCACTTCAGCCGTCTGCTGCACCAGGGTGCCAGCCAGGGTAATCGGGCTCATGGATCCCGCAAGTGTAAACGGTGTTATACAGGAGACTTGCTGGGCTGCGGCCATTTCCCGCACTGCCTCACTCATGGGGATATCCAGCTGGCGCGGCGAGTTGGTGTTGATGATGCCCAGGACGGCCGGCGATTCCGCCAGGCCGTCCCGGTCAGTGCCAAGTGAGATTGCCGTCATTTCAAGGCAATCCAAGGTTCGTGCCCGTCCCAGTAAATTGGCCTGGGCATTCTTGTCCATCAACGTCAACTGGGCGAGATACAGGTCGAGGTGCCGCGATTCCGGTGGCAAATCCATCGCCTCAAAGGCACCGCCGCCTTCCTGGTGCAGGATGTTCAAACTCTGGACCAGTCTCAGGTAGTCGCACAGCTCTGCATGCGTGCCCGGTCTGCGGCCCCGATCCAGGTCACTGCAAAAAGCCGGCCCTCCAATGGAAGCAAAAAGGATGTTGTTGCCACCCACCAAAAGGTCATGTGATGGGTTGCGGGCCCGGAGCGGAAACTGCGAGGGTGCCAGCGCGGTCAATTCCCGCACCATGCCGCGGTCAAAACGGATCATGCAGCCGCCTTCAGCCTCGGTCGCACCCGCCAGCCTGAGAATCTTCCGGCTTTTATCTTCGAGGAAGCACATACCCTGTTGCTCAAGCACATCCAGGGCCGATTCAATAATGGTGCTTACCTGTTCGGCCGAAAGCACTTCCATTGGCGAATATGGACTACATAGCCGCTGCCATGGCAGCTGTTGAACTGCCACCTGTTCTCGCCGCTTATTGCTGCGTCGTCTGCTCATCAGGATAGAGATTATCCCCTTTACATCCGAAGCGCCGCAAGCTCTATCCATCTAACGAGCAAACCACGCCAAAATGTTGTTAACCTTGTCTTCATGGTGAAGTAGGAGGCATGAGAGCTATTGGGGGGGGGGAATCCATGGCCGATCGTGTGAATCGCTTCAAGCCCAGTCCAGTTGCTCCATGCTGATAGAGTCATTCCACAGCAGTACAACTCCATGGAAGAAGAACTCAAGGCCGTGGTCTAAAAGGAGGGGGAGATGCCCATATTAGTCAACCTGGACCTGCAACTGGTCAAGAAGAAGATGAGACTGAATCAGCTGGCCGAACTCACGGGTATCTCGGTTCCTAACCTGTCCAAGCTGAAGACCGGCAAGGCCCGGGCCGTTCGTTTTACCACCCTGGAAAAAATCTGCCGGGCCCTGGACTGTAAACCCGGTGATATCCTGGACTACGAGCCGGATGAAAGCGTGAAATAAAGGGGGGCACAGCTCTATTCTTCAAGTAAAAACCTGATTTTCTCCTCCAACGATTTACCTTTGAGGCCCACAAACCTCAAAACCCCTTTCCTGTCGATCAGCCAGTAAGAAGGGATGTTTGCCAGGTTGTAGGCTACCCGGATATCATCTTCCCACGCCTTTCCACTGTAGATTACCGGCCATGGAATGTTCTTCTTGTCTACATAACTGGTGACATCATCCCGATCTTCATCAAGATTGACGCCAACGATTTCAAATCCGTCTGGTCTCATGTCAGGGTAATATTCCAACATGGAATTGATCTCTACCAGGCAGGGCCTGCAGTAGACAGCCCAAAAATCAATAAGTACTACTTTGCCCAAATACGAGTCAAGTGACACTTCAGAACCATCCAGAAGCTTACCTTCAAACGGTATGGCCTTTTTCTTGATACCGATCCGATCCTCAATGGACTTCACTATCGTCTCAAACTGAACTGAGCCCCGCAGCGGATCAAACGCTTCATTTCCAACCAGGTCGGCATGATCCTGGTAGCCCCGTTCCAGTGTCTGCTGAAGCCAATCCAGGGCTTTTTCGTTATCCGAATCGCGCAAATATGCCAGCACGACTTCCCTGCTTTTTTTGGGTGATTCATTGAAAAACTGCGCCCGTTCAATCGAAATATCAATCAACGATTCATTGTCGTCCCATTTGAGGAGGACAAGGTATTTCTGATTCAGAAACCAGATGCGCTTATCCGGGTAGCGCAGCACCCCGTCATCCAAAAGAATAAGTGCATCACCATAATTTCCATTTTCGTAAAGCTGGAAACTACGGTTCAAGAGATTCTCAGCCGACGGACCGGCAGTTGCATGATCATCTGCAATTACCTTGGTACTTACGAGAGATAATTGAACAGCAATTAGAATGGACAAAAGCATGATATTTCTAATGAAAGGTTTCATGGTTTCTCACAATGTCGTTTTAGACAAGACGGATTTCCAGACGAGACTGTTACAACTTGTTTCCATGATGTAATTACGCAAAACCAAGATACCCTTTAGAGGAGTCAGAACGCTCTTATCGTCACAGGCCCAAGCAGTCCGGAAGGCTGCAGGGGACTTTCCGCGTCATAAGGGATTAATCGGCATCCATGTTTTTCGCTCTTCCTCCGGAAGTTGCATATCACCAATGATTCGATTCACCCAGGTATTGACGATTTCAATGCTCAGCTCATTTACTCCCTTCTCGTATCAAACCGGATATGTCGAGTTGGAAGGGGGCGGTCCATAAACCTCCGGCATATTTGCTGTTTACCGTCACCTTTGCCATGGCCGTGAACTTACCCAAATCAATGATGACTTTACCGTTTTCCGGCAGCTTATCCAGCATGAATGTATTGTCATAGAAAGCGGTTCCTGAATAGTACTTGATGCGCTCGTCATCAGATTCAGCCCAATCCGTCAGTGATTCAAAAACCACGGTATCTTCAGGACCTCTCTGGGCCGGGTCGAAGCTGACCGTCCAGGGTGTTTCGATTTCCTGTATCCATTCGGGTTCTGGATAATTTGCCTCAACACCAACTGCACTTGCTTCACCTGCAGATTTTCTGAAAACAACGAACACGCTTTCATAGGGCTCCAGTTTCAGGGGAACGGCAGTGACATTTTCCCTTTGCTCAAAGGCAGGGAGGTCACGACGATAACCCGTGGTCGCTTCCCACAGTTCGGGCTGCATGCCTGCGACCCTGAATTCTGGTGTCACGACCTGGATATTTCCTGTTTGGTTGGTCAGGAAATATATCTCCTGATCCCCCAGTGTACGGTGCCCATAATGGATGGTATTGTCGTCAGGCAACTTGCAATCGGGCACGCTGTTGATCAAAGCAAATGCTCCGGTCATATCCAGCCCATCGATGATTATTCCTTTCCCGTATTTGCGTGATGTCACGTTTACGCCATCAACATCTCCCCATAATTCGGCCGCCATGGCCTGCACCTGTTGGTCGGCTTCAGGCTGGTTTTGCAGACTGGGTGAACGGTTGGGAGAGGGCCCCAACACCACAGCCCCGTCATGGACGAGCTGTTTGATTCTTGTAAGCAATTCGGGACGCATGGTTTCCAGTTTTGGCAGCACCATGATTTTGTACTGTGTACCGTGGGGCAATGTAAGCAGGCCGTCTTTTACAGTCATGTATTTTTCAATGACCTCGGCATTCATATAGTCGAACTGGTAGCCAATAGGCAGAGCCGGGTCGGTAACGCCTGTCATCTTGGGTGCGTCTTCACCGATAAAATAGGCCACATCTGCTACGTTCAATCCATGCTGAAGCATGTAATTCACCCGCTTCAGGTATTGGATATATACGTCGATTTGCGAGAACCAGGTATTCTTGCGGTTGAACTCGGTGCCAAACCAGGCGTTTACACCCGGATTTTTGTCTTCGTAAGGTTGCGTGATGTAAACATGCAACAAGGTGGCGTTGATTCCTTCGGCAAAGAAACGGTCGCCCCGTTGTTTGATCGTGGCAGGGATAGCGACTGAAGGCCCTTCCCCCGGCGGTGTTGGATTCTGCCCATATTTTTGTTTTTCCATAGATGTGCCCGCTTGAAGTCGCCGCGCGGTTTTCAATATCACCCAGTTCACCTTCACTCCAGAATTCACCGCCAATCTCATCCGACTGTCCGCCATACATCAGGAACTCGCCCGGGAAGCCCCAGTGCCCGTAATTTTCCAGCCAGGTGGTCAATCCGTGTTTGTGGCTCACGTCTCTGAGCCCCCCGACGTAATCGTAAGCGACCTTGTTGGCTACCAGGCGGCGCATGTCCCATAAAAAGCGGTCGGACGCCTGCTGACTTTTCACTACCGTTCCCTGGTAAACAGGGGAGGTAAGGCAGTGGATCGTAACCCATACACGGCTTCAAACTCTTCTAAAAAGCCGTCGGTAAAATTCTGCCCCCCCGTTTCGTAGCTGTCTTGCACAACCACTTTAAAACTCTTTCTATCGGCCTCAGGGATACGCTTCAGAACCTCACCCATGTGTGCGTAAAAGTGCTTTTCTGCATGCACCTTGCTCATTTTATCCACCTCAAAACCGGTCGCCTCGGGCGCCGCGGGACCGTTCCTGGTGCCGGTCGGTGTCATGCCTGATCTGAGAATGACCCAATCTCCTTCAGGAACATCCCAATTCAGCGTCCCATCGGCTGACATGAACCTGGTGATGTCCACCACCTTTGAGGGATCAATTACAAGCGCCTTGTCATCCACTTCGGCTTGTTGTTCCCATTGGTATTCTTTCCAGTAAGGCAGGGGTGTAGGGGAACATTTTAGCCATTGTTTTTTCGGCATATCGCTCCACCCGTGGAGCTGCGGAAATGACCAATTCCGCAATACCAGGGGTCTGGTCATCTTGCCAACGTGCATCCCCTTCGCCCTGCTCTTCATGGGCTTACAAGCAAGCGGAAATCACGGGAGGTAACCACTGGAAATGAAACAACAACAGGTGCATAGGGTATGAATCCCAACATTGAGTGAAGGATTGGAACGGTCAATTTCAAATTCCTTAACAGTAACGAATTCACCCTTTTCGTTCCTGGCCTGGAACAGTGCGTCTGCCTTTATGGGGATATCGATAGAACGAATAGAAAGACTACGGGCGGTAAATTCCTTTTTTGCCTGTATATCGATGGTGAAAGTATCTTCATCTGGAAAAGTTATTCCCCGTTGTCTCATCTCCATCAAGTATTTTTGCAAGCCCCGGAACCTCGGGTTGGGAAGAAACACTGCTATTACCTGAATCCAATACCAGCCCATCATTCATTGGCGCGGGATAAGCAACAACTTTTACATCCTGAAATAATTCAATCGGTTTTTTCAACTTCTGTGAGAGCCTTACCGGCCCCTTGACTCGCGTTTCAGAGGAGGCAAGATAACGCATGGCACTGTCCGCTTTGACCCATGGCCCGCCGGACTGGCTCCACCCGGGGGAGTTGAATATACCGATTTCAATATCCAGTTCCGTTGCTGTTTTCAGTGCCAGGTGCAAAATTTCCCACCACTCGTCACTTAAAACTTTCACCTCTCCAGAGGGGATACCTTCAAGATAAATATTTCCAATAAAGGCGCGGTTGATACCCGCCTCTTTCATCGAGTAAAGGTCATTCACCACCCCTTCTTTGGAGACGTGTCCTGATATCCAGTACCAATAAACAGCCGTTTGAACGGACTCGGGCGGAGCGACAAATGCTTTTTCCAACTCGTCTGCCTGGGGATGAGCATTCACTGTTTCATTATTACCACCACATGCCGTGAGCAGGACAATGCACAGTACCGATAGAGTGATTGATTTCATTTTTCACCAAAGAGCAATTGGGATCAGACTCCATATTTACTTGGGCCACACCTTGATCGATTGTCTTCCTTCTTGTGGTTCAGGTGCTCTTTAACCGTACCGTGCGCCCTTACAGCTTGAACTCCGGAGAAAACTTACGATAAGTACGGTTGGTCATTGGACACTCCTTCAGGGTATAGGTTAGTCCCTTTCGGTGTGTCCGTTAAACTAGGGTAAGTTCAATCCGACCCCATTTACAGTATCCGGCCCCTCTTTCTCCCCATTATTCGGAGGTTTGCTCTGGCGTAGGGGAAGTCTTGCCTTTCACGTACTGGTCGTACCAGGCCAACCGGCGTTCCAGGAAATCCTTCTCATGCGGCATCGTCCACCCGCCGTGGTGTTCGCCTGGATAGACAACGAGTCGCGTAGTGATGCCGCGGCGGCGAAGAGCCTGGTAAAGTTGCTCGGAATTCTGGACGGGTACGTTCCAGTCCTTTTCGCCGCAAACGAACAACGTGGGGGTCGTGACATTTTGAATATGGTCGAAGGCTGAGTGACCCTCCCATAATTCACGCGTTTCCCAGGGCAGGCCAAACTCAGACTCCCACCAACGCTGATACATATCGTGGCCGTAGTTGGCGAGAGACAGTCCGGTGCCCGCGCCGCTAACCGCGCCTTTGAAGCGATCGGTTTGGGTGATGATGTAATTGGTCAGGATGCCGCCATACGAGTAGCCGCCAACACCGAGCCGGTCGGGGTCTGAGTAACCGAGCTCAATCGCGTGATCGACGGCAGCCAGGACGTCACGGTAGTCTTTCTCGCCATCACCCTGATAAAGTGCAAAGCAGAAATCCCGGCCATAGCCGGAGGAGCCACGCGGATTGGAACGCACGACCACGTAATCGTTCGCGGCAAAAAGTTGGGCTTCGAAAGAGAAGCTATAACTATATTGAAGGACGGGGACCGCCGTGGATGAGTAAGAGCGTAGGATACGGAAAAGCAGGATTGAAGGAATGGGGGCTTGGTGATAAATCCTTCAATTTCGAGGCCGTCGTAGCTCTTGAAATGTATTTCTTCGGTTTCACCGAGTTTGATCTGAGAGAAGAATTCCTCGTTGACGTGGGTTAGTTGGCGCAGACCCCTTTTATCGGCGATGAACAGCTCACCGGGAAGTTTCGGCATACTGATCCGCGCAACCAACGCTCCATTGTCAGCGAGTGAATAACCGCCAGCGCTGATTTGGCCTGAGATGGGTCGGGTGATCCTGCCACCCCCGGTGGGGATACGCGCGATGTGATTTTCTGCGCTGTCCTCGAGTTCGAAGTAGATGTACTTTCCATCTTTAGAAAACTTGAGACCCGAGACGTTACGGTCGAGTTCCTTGGTGAGGAGCCTGGGTTCACCACCGTGAAAATCGATCACCGCAAGATGCCTGGTGGCGTAATTGCTGCCCAATACATCGGGAGCCGAAACATAGGCAATGCTCTTACCATTGGGATGCCATGTTGGAGAATTTTCGGTGCCCGGGGAAGTGGTCAATTGAATCAGGTTCTTACCTTTATCGGCATTATCCGCATCCACAAGCCATATGCTGTTATTGTAGTTAGTATCAGGCTCTTCGGTCCGATTGCTGACAAAGGCGATGGTTTTTCCATCGGGCGACCACGCGGGACTGGAATCGTCATAATCGCCGGAGGTGACTTGGGTAAGTCCTTTCGATTCGATGTCATATACGTAAATGTGATCGCGTCGCCGATCGAGATAACCGGTGTAATCCTCCTTGAACTGGATGCGGTCGATCACCCAGGGTTTTCCCTTTATCCATTTTTTTTCGGAGTCCTTTGTCGGGGTCGGGATCTGTGAGCGTTACGAGCAGCTTCTTCTCGTCGCGGGAGAAGTTGATCGTACCGATGCCGCGATCAAGATCGGTCAATTGCTGCGCTTCGCCACCGTTGACAAGATCGAGGAACCAAATCTGAGATTTACCACCGTTGCGCGCCGAGACAAAGTAGAGCCGTTTCCCATCGCGGCTAAATGTCGGCGCCCGGGAGGAAACCGCTTCGGCTGTCATCGGGATGGGGTCGCCGCCTTTGGTCGCCATCATCCAGATACGTGTTTTTGAGCTGTTCTTTTCGTAATTGCGGGTGGTGACGGTATAGCGAGCAGTTTTCCGTCGGGCGAAAGACTGGGGCTGCGGACCGCTTTGATTTTGAAAGTGTCGTCAATTTGCAGGCTGCGCAATGAGGGCGCCGATTCGTCCTGTTCACGTTCCTGCGCCACTACCAGGGCAGAAGACAGAAGTGCGAAAACAAAGAGGGTCGAGACAAGTGATCGAACGTTCATTCTTAATCTCCTTTGTTGGATGGGAGTATAAGTAGAACAGACACTCTTTTCCATGAAATACACGTATACAAACCTGCCTCTTGGCACCTGCTTTTCAGCCACTTCAGTGAATAACTGGAATAATTGGGGCCAGAGTAAAAATTGTTGGTATTGCTGGGGACAGTTTACTTAAATGGTTTTCGGTATCAGGGAACAGTTTAAGCTG
>PVMK01116022.1_pt1 | contig 80345 bp, 76 predicted proteins | sample 1853481 | NCBI WGS metagenome assembly PVMK01 (sample SAMN08533507, study PRJNA380276) | Marine sediment metagenome, whole genome shotgun sequencing project.
GGGTAGTTACAGTCGACAAAGTAACAGCGGCCCATGACGTCGGCCGCGCGATTAACCCGCGCATCGTAGAAGGCCAGATAGATGGCCAGGTGTTCAGCGGTATGTCACAGGTTCTATATGAAGAGTGCCTGATGGAAGATGGCCAGGTCATGAACCCGTCCCGGTTGGACTACAAAATGCCCCGATCTTTTGAAATGCCGGAAGTCGAGCATATCATTGTCGAGACGATCGATCCCCACGGGCCATTCGGCGCGAAAGAAGTTGGTGAAGGTCCGATAGTCTGCACGATGCAGGCGATCGCCAACGCCGTGACCAATGCTATCGGCAGCCCGGTTAAGGAAATGCCGTTAGCACCCTGGCGTGTGCTGCGCAGCGTAAAACGCGAAGCCAGTAGCCGCTAATTAAGCTTTCTTTTCGTTGACCGCACCTGACGATTTGTTGTATTGGCTGAGCTTTACACTGGCCAAGCACCTATTGCGGCAGTTAAAGTAGCGCCCAATATCAAATTCCGGATTGAGGAAAAACTAATGAGCATGACACTAAAAACGGCAAGTATTGTCGCGCTGGCGGCCTTTGCGATTACGGCTTGTGATCGCTTGTCGGGCGGCCCGACCATGGTAGTTGTCGATCTGGCCGCGGTAGCCAAGGCGACGGGTCAGGATGTAGCCATGCAAAAGCAGATGGACGATGGAAGAAGTGAATTAACTGCTCAGCTCCAGGAAATTGCGGCAGACCTTGAAAAAGAACTCAACGAAGAACGGGACAAGCTCGGGGAATCGCCAACAGAGGAAGAGCAGCAAAACTTGCAGCAAAAAATAACCCAGGCCCAGCAGAAATATTCGCAGACTCAGGCGGCGGCACAGCAGCAGGTACAGCAGTTTGAAGCCGGCGTAGTGCTGCAATATCGTGAGTCGTTACAGCCTATCATGCGGGAAATTGCGGCCGCGCACGGTGCCAGTGTCGTTCGGGTAACCGACCCGTCACTGCTATGGTTCGATCCGGAAGTCGATATTACCGCTGAGGTTATTGCCGCGGTGCGGGCGCGGAAATCGATGATTGCATCAGACAGCGATACGCCTGAATCGGGTACTTCAACATCCGAAACCGACAGTGGTGCCGCTGTATCGAGTACCCCGGAAACTAATCCGCAGGAGATGGAGCCGCAAGCGGACGAGTCGGAATAGGGCCGGGCGTTTGATCAGCGTCGCGCACGGAGGTGATCGCGCCGTGCTCATCGAGGGCGATGGTAAGGCGATGTCCGCAGCGTATTTGATACAGGCCCGCAGCATCAATATCCCACAATGACATCTCATCGTCATAGTTTGGCAATGGGCTTGTGGAGCGGCGTTCTTTATCATGAAATCGCCAAAATTGCAGGGCGGACCAGCCGATCACGATGCAGGTAATAAATGCCAGCGCAATGGCGAACGAGGTCAGTAACTCGACAAGGTGGCTGAGGCCACCTGCCTGTTCGACGAGACCGTAGGCGAAATCGATTCCGACAAGCCATGCGATCAGGCTGATGAACGGCAACCAGAGATAAGCGTAAATTACCCAGAGAACCGTCGTTAGCACGGCATCGCGTGTTTTCAATCGCCTGTCCAGGATATCCCTGGCAACAATAGTCGTATCGCTCATTCGGTCAATCATGTCAGGTCTCCGCGCTCGGCCTGAGCCCGCGATCCGGGCTGGTCCAGAGGCCACGCCGGCCTCGCGGACGCATCAATGCCCTGGGCAGAGCGACAATTGACGTGAGGACCTGAATAATCCAGTAGACCATTGGGTACCAGATGAGCCAGTAATACACACGTCCCAGCTTTTTTTCATAGCGACTGTCGATCGTCAGGCTGACAGCGAACTGAATCAGGCACATCGTGCCGAGAAGCACGCCACTCCAGCCCGGTGGGATATTGGCGTTGCTGATCGGCGGTGGCAGGTCAATAAACTGACCGACGGTCCAGAGCACGAAAACGATACCCATTGTGTATGCCCAGAATGTACTGACCACGAGCTCTATAGCCACTATCCACATGCGTCGATAGCGCCAGCCAAACAATCCGCGGAAATGGTTGACCAGCACCTCCAGCCCGCCTTGCGCCCAACGCAGGCGCTGCCGCCAAAGGCCACGCAGTTTTTCTGGCATCAGAATCCAGCACAATGCATTCGGTTCATAGCGGATGTCCCAGTGGTTGAGTTGCAACCGCCAGCTGATATCGATGTCTTCCGTTAGTACATCGAGGCCCCAATAGCCCACTTGATGAACAGCCGCTTTGCGGAATGCGGCGACGACACCCGACACTGTGAAAACCCGACCGTAAATTCGTTGCGCGCGCTTCAGCATACCGACGATGGACGAAAATTCTCCGACCTGAATCTTGCCCAGCAATGTGCTTCGGTTACGTACCCTGGGGTTGCCGGTAACTGCGCCGACACGCGGGCCATTGACGAAATGGCTCGCCAGCCATCTCGTTGCATGACGATCCAGCATGGCGTCCCCGTCGAGGCACACGAGGATTTCGTGTTGTGCGGCCAGTGCACCCACTCTGAGTCCCATGGCTTTACCCTGGTTCGTTTCAAAGTGAATAACGCGAACCTCAACGTTAGTGTTGGCAAGCGCGTTGAGGATCCGGCTCGTTTCATCCGTGCTGGCGTCATCGATCGCGATGATCTCAAATTCAGGGTAATCCTGATTGAGCAACGACGCGATCGTCTCGGCGACATTTTCCGCCTCGTTGTGGCACGGTACAATGAAAGTTACCGGCGGCGTGTCAGTCAATATTGGCGGAGTCTCCGGCAGCGCTGCTTCGCCACGTTCGCGATAGAAGTAATAGTAGAGTGCGCCCGTAACCCAAAGAATCGACATCACCAATGGGTAGTAGAAGGTGAAGTCCAGCAGGTTGAGAAAAGCGTCGGACCAGTTCATGAGCCTGCCCTCTGTGGAAATTCAGCCAGTGAAATACCTTGTTTCAGATGTTCAAGTTCGGGCTGGTTGGCGATGAAGTCATCCGGGTAATAGGCGAGGTTACGAACTCCCTGCGATTGCAGATATCTCATCGTGTCACGCAGCTGAGTGGACGGAAGTCGCTTCTGGCTCCGCCAGTCAAAGGTCTGCAGTTCGAAAATAGTCCGATGAACGCCCTCCGGTTCACGCTTCATCGCCTCTATAAGGCGCCCGTAAAAGCGTGCTTCATCTGATACGCGTTCCAGCTGCGGCATGGCCATTACCGTGACCAGGTCGTAATTCGCGAGAAACTCGCCATAGTCCTGAGCCAGGTAACGCGTGGCATTCTCATCGAGTAATGCACTGGCAAACAGATTGCGTGAAAGTTTTACACCTGGACGCCAGCGGCGAACCGTATCGGCCAGTTCCAGGCTGAACTCGGTCAACTCGTTTGATTTGATTGCCGACCAGCGCTCAGCGAGCGCTGCATCTTTTTCCGTGGCCGCAATGCTGAAGTCATCGCCAAGTTCCGTTACGTAGGCCGCAATGGCTGCCGGGTTAGCGTCTTCAAATTCATTGAGTCGGCCATCGTCATGGAAGTGTAAGCCCGCAAAGACCGCGTGAATCGCCAGGTCTTCATAAATATCCTGAATAAATTCGCGAGCCGCTGGTTGAAAAGGCGAAAGCCGCGGCTCACTCTCTCTGTCGGGCGCAATGCTATCGGGCCCGGCTTGCAATACCTGCCAGGTGGGGTCGATTCCGTTGCCACTGAAACTAAGCAGTGGCATCCACGCAAATACTTTTACATTACTTCGGGTCCGGAGTTGCCAGGCCACACGATTAAAAAGATCAGCGCGCATTGGCAGATGACGGTTTGGGAAATATACAGCGTCGGCCGCGCCATCGGCATCCGGGTCCGCAAAAGCCTGCAGAAATACATGACTGATTTCGAGTGATTTGATGCGGTCGAGTAACAGACCGAGGTTAGATTCCTGACGTTCCGGATCCGGGTCATACACGTAATCCAGATCCACCTGAGCCGCACGTACCGGTCGTGGCTGTGGTAGCTGGAATAATGACGCGAAGAATGGAATTCCGGGATTGGAAACCAGCATGTGGCGGCCGACAATATTAAGCGTTTCGTCGGATCGGTCTTCTTCGAGCGTCAGAGACAGAACCATACCGTGACGTGCCGCAATGGATCGGATAGGTTCGTTCCAGGCGCCGAATGGCCAGGTGATGACGCGAGGTGGAATATTCGTATGTTGTAAGATCCGTTCGGCGCTTAGAGCCAGGTCGCTTTCTATACGATGCCGATAGGCAGAGTCATCCTCATATTGTCCGTCCTGATAATACCGGGCGGTTGCTGCGGGTTGGGTATTCCCCTGTGGATTGGCCGGTATGCCGCGGTGTAAATTGTCTGAGTGAGAGGCGATTTCAATCAGACCGGATGCCTGCATCTCCCGGATCTGCGCCCAGGTCAGAAAATCGTCTCGCGTCAGCATTCGTCCGTCGTAGTCGATGGTAATGTCGGTTTCGATCCACTCAGTTACCAGACTGACGACCGCTTTGTAGCGAAATATCTTTAGTAATGGAAAAACGTGCGTGTAGACACTGCGGAAACCATCGTCGAATGTCAGCAATACGGCCTTGTCCGGTAAAGGTCGCCTGCTATTGCGCGCCGTCAGAATGTCATCGACGCCGACCACGGTGTAACCTTGTGACCGCAACCAGCCAAAATGCGCGGTAAGGTTTTCTGCGGACACGGCGTACTGGTCGGGGTCAAAATTTTTCGCCACCCGGTCGCGCACGTCATGATAAGTCAATGCATGAATAGATTGTGCGAAAAGCGGCGGCACTGCCAGGCTCGTCAAAATGCATAGCAGGCAGCGCATCAGAACCACCCGTTAAAGCCGAACAACCAATACGTGGAGTACTCCGGCCCGCCATCGTAGACGCGGCGCGACCGTTGCCAGCCGACTCGAATCGCCAGCTGTTCGTTGATGTCCCAGTTCAGGTCGTATTCGAGAGTCCAGATGTGGTCGGAACCAAAGTTTTTCTGGTCATATATGCCGGCATTGGCCCCAAAACGGTGCCTGAGTACTTTGTCGTATAGTCGGAATTGCCGCCAGAAATTATCAACACCGACGAGTACCTCCAGACCACGTTCGGGGTTGAAGTAGACAGCGTCTTCTTTCGAACTCTTGCTGCCGCGGAAGCTCGCGTATCCGTCGAGCATATAAGTGAAGCGGTCATAAATTCGCAACCGGGTGTCTGCATTCAATCCGATGATGTCATTGCCGTCGTCGAAATCCTGATAAAAAAGTCCGCCGGAAACATTCCATGATTCATGGCGGCGGAAGGTCGTATCTACGGCAAATAAATTACTCTCGATATCGGCATGGTCTGCGCGCAACGGGGTTGCATAGCTGTTGAGTTCGACTTCTCCGCCGACAAACCATGTATCTGACAGGCGATGGTCGACGCGGCCGGCGAAACCCGGTTCATCGAAGCCGCTGCGATCGAAGTTGAATTCGCCGCTCGCAAGCCACGGCCCCTTGCGGAATTCTGTTCCAACCGCGGCACGCCGCCGGCTATGATCGCCCTGAGGGAACTCCGCCCAGGAGTCAAAGGTACGTGCATAAAGGCGATAGTTGTATTTTATTGGCTTGGTGAACCACCAGGCATTGATGTCGTACTGTTCGTTGCCGAAAGTTTGTCCCGAACTTTCGCCCCAACGTGATTCAATCACTAACTGGCTGTAGTTGTGCACGATCCAGCGCTTGTTCAGATCCCAGACCGATTCCTGGGTAACGTACTCCGCTCGGGCCTCATACAACTCCGCCTCGGTGCGAGGATATTTCTGCATATCCATCGCGTTTTGTGCTCTGCTGGTCTTCGTATCGACCTGATCGGGATTAATGGTCAGAACCTGGTTGTATTCCGATTCAGCTCGCTCCTTCCAGCCGCGCCAGCTATACACGTTGCCAAGGGCTGAACGAGCGTCCTGATTGTTCGGTGCTGCGGCTACCAGGCCCGCAAGACGTTGCTCAGCTTCTCCTAGTTCCTCCGCATAAGCTCTGCCACTGCCGGCCATGATTTCGGCTTGCATTCTGATACGGTTGGGCTGCGCAACGGCGGAGCCGGGGACCTGGTTAGTCGCATCGAAACGGGCAGCCATCTTGTCCGGTATGGCCAGGGCTTCGTCCAGTCGTTCGAGTTCCACGAGTGCGTAAAAAAGTTCGAGCTGAATCAGGCGGTCATACGGATCGAGCGCTTCGCCGCGCCTCAGAGCCACTTCAGCGTCTTGCGGCCGTTGTTTGATCAGGTATGCGCGGCCTGCGGCGTAGTGAACATAGGAGCTCCCGATGTCTCCCGCCGAGAGAAGTTCTTCGTAGTATTGGATGGCCTTGTCCATGCGGGCCGCATGAACCAGGCCGACGATGCGGTCGTAACGCAACGATCTGGCAAGCTCACTATCAGGATCTTCTTCTGCCAGCCGGTCATCGATGTTATTCAAGGCCATATTAATGTGCACAAAAGAGTATTTCTGCTCCGGTACTTCAATGGCATCGCGCAAGTCGAGTGCCAGCGCATCAGCCTCGGCTCGGGTCAGTTCCCGTGGCGTCAGAAGTCCGGGATATTGTTTTTCCAATTCCAGTGCCTGGTGGGGGAGCAGAATCTGTTTCAAAGCCAACGCCTTGGCTCGCAAGGCATCGCGCCGCTCCGGTTCGATCTCAAGTACCGCATCGTAGTTGTTGATGGCGGGTATGAATGCCCGATCTCGTTCGTACAGGTAGGCGGATGCCATCAGTGCATCTGCCTTGCTGCGCTCTGCGGCGGGTAACACGTCGAGAGTTTTTCGAGCCAGATCGAGTTGTCCGTCGTCAGCCAGAGACATAACCAGCCCGAAGCGGGCGTCCAGGTTGTCGGGCTCGGCCAGAAGGGCCGACTCGTACCATTCAACTGCAGTATCGAACTGTTGCTGAGCTCGAGCCGACTTGGCGATAGCGCCGACCACGTAACTTGGAGCTCGGTCGGGATCTATCAGGACCGCGTTATATAGAACCAGGTCGTGTTGCTCCGCCCAGGAGAGAATGACGGTCTCGTCATAAAGAAGCGGAAGATGAGATGGATTTTCGGCACGGAGATCCGAAATCATCTCCAGTGCTGCCTCCGTATTACCCGCACGCGCCAATTCGACTGCCGCACGATGCTGATCCCGAAGTGAATCACCCTCGGCTGCGATGTTTGGATCAGGCGCGACGGTGACCAGCAGTGCCGCTGCGAAAAGTATAATCCCACGTTGCATATTCATTTTTACGACCACGCGCGAACCTGAGCCTGCATGCAAGCTCTAACTCCGTTCCTCGGAATTTAACTAAATGTGAGCGCCCATACCGCGACGAAGGTCACAAAGCGCGTTTGCTAACCCTGAAATAATGAGACTCAGGACAAGGAATTGGTGTTGGCCTGTATTATGTCGAACACCGGTGGGATAACGGACTATAAATAAGAGAGTCTGTGACGCACATGTTGATAGACGAAAAACATCGACCCGTTTTTATATTTCTTTCGCAGCCAGCTGATTTGACTTCAGCGCGAGTGCTATAACGCACGGATTTTAGTCGAACTGGATGCCCTGGGCGAGATCGGGTTTTTCTTCACCCCAGTAGGTGGTGCTGGTTTGGCGACGCATATAAGCACGCCAGGCATCCGAGCCGGACTCACGGCCCCCGCCGGTTTCCTTTTCGCCACCGAAAGCGCCGCCAATCTCGGCGCCGCTGGTACCAATATTCACATTGGCGATACCACAATCGCTGTTTACTTTGAAATAGGTTGCCTGACGAAGATCCGTGGTAAAGATTGCCGATGACAAGCCTTGCCGCACAGCATTGTGGAGCTCAAGTGCGTTCTCGAGTGTGTCATACGCCAGCAAGTAAAGAATGGGCGCAAAAGTTTCCTCACAGACAATATCAACTTGACCAGGCATGTACACCAATGCCGGTTCTACATAGTAGGCTTCCTGACCGAGATCTTTCCGAGTCCGGTGGCCACCGACCAGGCATTGACCCTTCTGAGCCGAGGCAGAAGCCAATGCCAGCTGCATGGAATCGAACGCATTCTGGTCGATCAATGGGCCGACCAAAGTTTTGGAGTCGCGTGGATCTCCTATGCGATCCACGCCAATTTTCTCGTAAGCAAGTTGCAAACGTTCAGTCAAGGCGTCGATGATGCTAGCGGTGGGCGATCACCCGGCGAGTGCTTGTGCAACGTTGACCGGCGGTTCCGACAGCACCGAAAACGATGGCCGGCACGGCTAATTCCAGATCGGCCTTATCGCTGACAATGACGGCATTATTGCCCCCCAATTCCAGCAGCGACTTACCGAAACGTTGCGCCACCTGCGGCCCGACGATCGCGCCCATCCGCGTGCTGCCGGTGGCACTTACCAGTGCGATACGCTGATCGGCGACCAGTTGTTGGCCGAGGTCCGCCGTTCCGATGATTACGGAGCTCAGTCCGGGTGGCGCCCCTTCGAAATCGCGGCAGACCTGCTCAAAGATTGCCTGGCAAGCCAGCGCCGTAAGCGGCGTTTTTTCCGATGGTTTCCAGACGACGGAATCTCCACAAACAATTGCCAGCGCAAAGTTCCAGCTCCAGACCGCGACCGGAAAATTAAAGGCGCTGATAACTCCGACCGGACCCAGCGGGTGCCAGGTTTCGGACATCGTGTGCTGAGGCCGCTCGGAGGCGATGTTTAAACCGTAAAGCTGCCGTGAAATTCCCACCGCGAAATCACAGATATCGATCATTTCCTGTACTTCGCCGCGACCTTCTTCAATGATCTTGCCGCATTCCAGCGTCACCAACTGGCCAAGCTCTTCCTTGTGTTCCCGTAAGGCATTGCCTAACAAGCGGATCAGTTCACCACGTTTCGGCGCGGGTATCGTGCGCCATTGAGCGAAAGCCTGTTCAGCCAGCTGAACCTCCCGTTCAACCGATTCGGGTGTGTCGGCATTGACACTGGCGATAACTTCTCCATCGATCGGTGAACGAACCTCGATCGGGTTTCCAGGTCGACTTGCAAGATCGATTCCGAGGGACTCAAGCCACTGTAATGCGTTCATATCAATTGCACAGAGTTGGATGATTGTCCGCATATAGCCGACCGGTTGAAGTTTTGAGGAATAAGTCGAGCGGGATATCTTCCTGCTTCACGAAGCCCTTTTGCGGTAACTTCTGTTCGCTGACCAATTCGACCACCGCAACAATAGAAGCGGCGGTTGTCCACGTGATCGCGGTGTAGGATCGACCGGCGATCTCCAGCGGATTGTAGTCGGCGACAATTTCCTGTGTCTGCAGGCGTCCATCTATGTAACCCTGCACTGATGCGTGCACCAGAACCCGATCCTGATCATCAGGAGGCAGTGCGTCGCGCAGGAGTTCGACGAGCGCGTCGGGATCGTTGCGAAAACGCAGTTCTTCGAGCAACAAACGCATGCAATTAAGATGCCCCGGGTAGCGAATACTCTTGTAGTTCAAAGTTTCCACGCGTCCCGCGAAGGTATCGGTCATTGTCCCAAGACCACCTGACGTTGTAAAAGCTTCGTATTCATCGCCGAAAATACGAATGATCTCCGGACTGCGAAGTGCCGCAACCCTGCGCGCTTCGCCATTGACGATTGCTTCACAGTCCGCGATATATTCGTGTACCAAGCCGTGCAATGACCAGTTTCCTGCGTACCCCATTTGACCAATGGGATTTTGCGGCAACGCGCCGACCCGCAAACGGATATGTCGCAGGCCTTGGTCGTCAAAACGCCGGGCCAGATGTGACCCGAGGATACCGATGAAACCAGGCGCCAGCCCATTTTGCGGGACCATTACGTGGTTCGCGCTCGGCGCCATTTTGCGAATCTCTTTGGTGGTGTGCACATCCTCGGTCGGATCGAAGTAGTGCAAACCGAGGGCATGGGCGGCTTGCGCTGCGGCCAGCGTCCGTTGATAGGGCAGGCATGAGATCACAGCATCCTGGCCGGAGAGTGCAGACTTCATCGTTTCCGGATTGGTCACGTCGCCCGTTAATTGCTCGATGTCGTCGGGCGCGTCTGGGTTTTGCCGGATATCCACGCTTCTTACCGATACCCCGAGCTCGCGCAGCATCGTTGCCACGAGGCATCCGACACCGCCGAGTCCCAAAATAACAATTGACTTGAACATTACTCCACAGCCTCGCTCCGAGTCATGGGGAATTGTCAGATAGGTTTGGATCCTATTTCATAATCTCCCATGAGATGCTACTGCCGGCGCATGATTGGATATCAGCGGCACTATCGGCAGATCCAGGGCGGATATTCTAACAATATACTGATGGCAATACTTTCCGACCTGTCTGACAATAGGCCCGTCGACCGATGTCTTTACACTTCAAACAACAAGTAATAAACGGAGGATACAAGCATGAGCTACGCCTACCCGTGGGTTGAACCACCCTGGTCGGATAAGGAATTGCCGCGAGATCAGTTGGAGGATCGGATTCAGCAGTTAATCGGCTCATTGAACATGTGTGTTTTGTCCACTTTTGGGGCGAATGGCCCGATCGCGAGCCCGATCGAATACTATGTAGACGGTCTGGACATCTACATATTGCCGGATCCGGGTACGCCGAAACTGAGAGCGATGCAGAAAGATCCGCGTGTGTCGCTGGCCGTCCATCAGCCCTATCATGGTTGGCACACGGCCCGTGGTGTCCAGTATTTCGGCCAGGCTGAAATCATCGATCCGCACGCGCCTGGCTGGGAACATGGCATGAAAATCTTTCGTTGGCATGAATGGATGTCAGACCTCGGTATGGATGCCAGCGCGCCTTTTGAGAGGCAGGTGGTGAAGATCGTGCCTGATCGTATACTGTATACGGACACTTGGCTTTGGAAGCAGGGTTACGCGGCAAAGCAACGTTGGAAACGTGAAGAGTGAGACCGATTTGACGCAGATGTTCCGCGGAATTTGATCAAACGATCGCGCTCATCATCTGAATTGCAGGGTGCACGGCCAGGCTATCCGAACGATCTTTGAGATATCGCGCGGTTGCCCGTTCATGGCTGAAATAGAATATTTCATTGAAGCCGTCCTGCCTCAGAATGTCCTGGAGTTGTCCGGGAGAGTATCGGCTTAGCCAGGGTTCTTTCTGCTTTTCGGCATAGATTGAAATCTTTGCGACGTCTTTGCGCCCAACTTCATCGAGTTCTGAATCATCGACCACGAAATCGAAGATCAGTTGGCTCGATGGTGCGCTGGTTGCGATTTGCCGGAACATACTCCGCACTGATTCCGGCCGCAGGTAGTAGATGACACCAAGCCAGGAAAAAAACGTAGCTTGGCCAAAATCGAATTCAGATTTCGCCAGTCCTTCAATCAATGATTGTTGTTCGAAATCAATCGCAACGTGCCGCAGGTTTTCGCGCAACGGGATTTGCGCCTCTTCCAGTCTATCGAGTTTCCAGCGTTGTGTGTCAGGATGATCAACCTCGTAGGTATCGATTTTCTGACTGGGATGACCGGCGCGGTAGGGTGAAGTATCCAGGCCGGCGCCGAGTATGACGTATTGCGTGACGCCCCGATCGATTGCTGCGCTCAATTCGTCTTCCGTAAATCGACTGCGCATGATGGTGAATGTGCGTGCCTTGACAATATGCGGTTTCGTATAGAACTCACGCTGGGCATTGATCCGTGTTTCGGTTTCGTTGCCTAACAGGGTCAAGGCCAGGGGATCCAGGAGTATTTTTGGATCATGGTCCAGCACCTGGTGCGCAGCCCGGAACAAAGCCGTCTGCTCGGCCATGTGACTGTATTTGCCGGCTTCCAAAAAATTCTCCCGTCACTTTGAGTGTTCATGAGCTTCCCATCAACAGCTTAGATTCTCAAGCCTTTTCGGCTCGTGGCGACAGAATAAAATGGCGTCAGACATCCACTTCGGCCAGGTCAGCCTCCAAGATGTGGTCGATGGCCAAAACAGCCTCATTCCCAGTTGACACCCTGATAATATCTACGGCCCGGACATATCATTTGATTCACTCTTTCGGGAGTCATTATTCAGGGAACAAGAAGAGCATGACCAAGCAAAGTGACACCAAGACCATTCATGAGTTCTTAGCCGAGAATCCAAACGTCGATGTCTCGAAACAATGGGAAAGATTCTGGAATATTCACGGCAAAACTGCCGACCGAATTATCAAGCATTTTCGACGCACAGCTACATCCAATTTCCGAAGGCGCCGATTACTACACGTCACCGGATGGCCAGATGGAGGCGGCATTTTTCGGTTATACCGGAAATGATCTGGACTGGTTCGTCCGGTCATGGCTCGGTAATCGAAAGGCGAGCATCATTGACATGAATATCAATGTTGCGTTGGGTCAGGAGACGCAGGTACCGAATCTGATGCTGATCTTTGGTACCGTGCCCAATATGCTGTTTTACGCAGACTATGTTTCCAGGGTTGATATCAAGGTCAACGAGGATTACTTGAATAGATATTATGGTGGTGAAGCCAACCAGGACTACCTGGAGTTTCGTAGCAATACTGATTTCGTTTGGTCGGCCAGTCATGGACCGGCAATTCGTGGCATGCAATCGCCGGTCTGTTCAAGCTATATCACGGAGTTGACAGACGAACATATCGATATTTGCGAAGCATATTTGCAAAAATTTGTTGACCGATGGTTTGGCTGGCTCGATGAAGCCGAGAAACTGCCCATCGACAAACGCGACGCACAACAGAATTATGACTTTACGTACCGCGAATTCACCAACCGCGCAGACCCGATGAATGTTCTTGCGGAGCGGGTATTCGGCCCGGAAGAGGGCCGCTATATGCTCGATCGCCGCGGCGGCCACGTGCAAATGGACGCAGATCGGGGTAAGTGGAAAACCTGATTGGTCTGCTGGGGTGACCAGAAATGCATGTGGCCGAAAGTGACTAATCGGGATTCAGCGGAAGTAAGTACGTCAGAGTTTCTGCAAGAAGCGATGAGCTTGCACCAGCGAGGGCGACTTTCTGAGGCCGAGATTTCTTATAGCCACGTTCTGGATCTGGATCCCCATCACCCGCGAGCATTGCGCTTGTGGGGGGTTCTTGCGCGAGAGCGAGGCCAGCTTGGCACTTCGCTGGGCTTGCTGACACGCTTGGCCGAAATTGCGGGCGATGATCCGGCGTCACTCAATGAGCTGGCGTTGACGCACATGATGGCTGGCCATTTGCACCAGGCCGATGCAGGTTTTCGTCAGGCATTGGTCCGCGATCCGGATTTCCACAAAGCCTTAGTGAATCTCGGCGCTTTGCTCCATCGTCGTGGCCACCTGCATGAAGCAATCAGCATATACCGTCGTTATCTTGTTCTGGAGCCAGGCGATCTCGAAGTGCGCTGTAATCTCGCTAATGCATTAATGGACGCCGGGCAGAGCGATGCGGCGTTGGCCGAATGTGATGCTGCGTTATCGATTTCTCCCGACAACCCGTTTCTGTTAGCGAATCAAGGTGGTGTGTTTTGTGGCCTGGAGGAGTTCGAGCTTGCAAGGCGGGTGCTGGAGCAAGTTACCACTGCGGATTATGTCGACGATATGGCGTTGATTAACCTCGGTTTTGCGTACAGTCATCTTGGGAAAGCGCAAAAGGCCGTGGATGTACTGAACAGGGCGGTAATAGCCTATCCAGACAACGCTCGAGCGGCTGCGGACCTGGTTAATGCATGCGTGGCTGTTGGCGAGATCGCTAAGGCGCTGCAGATTTGCGAGGATTTTCTCGTCCGCTATCCGGGGGAACGTCTGGTACTTGCGAACTACGCTTATGCTCTGCGTGATGCGGGTCGAATCGATGAGGCTGGCGCACTCCTGGATTTCACACGACTAGTCAACGTGCAGGATGTTGACCTGCCTCCAGGATACGAATCCCTGGCCAGTTTCAATCATGCGCTGGCGACCTACATTCAAGGCCATCCATCTTTACTGGCCAATCCGGTCAGAAAAGCGACAACCGGTGGTGAGCAGAGCGGCGAATTGGATCCAGCGGACAACTCGGCGCTATCGGTTCTTGCAGCGTTGGTAGATGGATTTGTCCTCGACACGGTTCAACAATACCGTGCTACGGGCTTCTCAGAACATCCTGCGATGGTCTGTGCGGCAAAGGCCTGGACGCTTCGGATTTGGGCGACGGTGTTGCAAGCCGGCGGATACCAAACTCCACATCTGCATCCCATGAGCTGGCTGAGTGGAGTCTACTATGTGCAGTTGCCGACTGATCTTGAATCCACAGGCGGGCTGGAGTTCGGATTGCCTCCAAAGCATTTGTTTGTGAAATCTGAGCCTGAAAAATACCCGGTCGAGCCGCGGGAAGGACGGCTGGTTGTGTTCCCGTCCTATTTCTATCATTGTACCAAGCCGTTTTTTTCCGAGCAGCCGCGCATCAGCATCGCATTCGATGTTGTTCCCGAATGTCAGTGATAAGGCCTGCTAGCAGTCTGCTAGTCCAACTCGAATGTTTCTGGAATCATATCCAGGGTCTCGCGAGCTTCATCGATTCCCAGAAAGTCATCCTGCGCGAGGTCGATAGAGTTTTCCAGCTCTTCCCGCGCGCGTATCGGATTTTGATTTCGAAAATATGCCATACCTAAATGGTAATGCAGCAGTGGTACTTCATCTGCAGATGAGACTGCATCCAAGAGAAAAGGAATCGCTTTCCGAAATTCGCCGTTACGATAATAGGCCCAGCCGAGGGTGTCTATAAGTGCGGCAGATTCACTACGTTCGAAGCGCTTTGCCATTTCCAGTGCTCTGGCGAGACTTTCCGCATCAGTTCGTCGATCCAGGAGCAGGGCAGCCAGATTATTTATGGCGATTTCATTATCAGGGTTCGTTTCGATAAGCGCCTCGTACACTGAAATTGCATCTTCAAAGCGATTGGACATCTCGTACTGCGTCCCGAGAACCAGGCCCATTGCAACAGTTTCCGGGTTTGCCTTAAAACCGCGTTCATATGCCACGATTCGGGCCGCCGGATCATCCGGATACATAGAGCCAAGTAAGGCATAGGCCCGCACTTCTTCAGGATGCTCGGCTATGACTTCCTCAAGCAGGCCTGTCGCGGTATCTAAATCATCTTGTGTCGAATAGACGGATGCCAGTAGTAATTTAGCGCTCGTTTGCGATGGATATTTTTCAATCTGCGTAGTCAGAAGCTCGATAGCTTCATCGGCCTTGCCACCGGTTATCAGGACCTGTATGAGGCCCTGCAATGGCTCGGTCGCAGTCGGACTCTTTTCCAGCGCCCGCTGGTAGGCAGCAATTGCTTCTTCACTGGCCTGCCTGGCTTGCAGCACCCGGCCGAGCTGGAATTCCGCGAGTCCGGTCGTATCTTCCAGTTCCAGCAGGTTACGCGCCTCTATCTCGGCAGCTTCCACATCTCCCTGCAGCAACAGGGCCTGGACAAGGTTGGCGCTCGACTGACGGTCTTCCGGGGCGACCTCAAGCTGCTCCCGAAGGACTTCTTCGGCGAGCTCAATATCGCCACGCCGGGCCAGTAAATCCGCCAATTCGTTTGATGCAGCAGAGTTGGCTGGATTGATCTCAAGTACTTGCCGATAAACACCTCGGGCAAGTTCAGTGTTCCCTGCGCGCATGTGAGCGCGTGCCAGCAGAAATAAAGCGCGCTCGGATTGTGGGTCTGACCGCAACACCGTCCGCAAGTCCGCTATCGCATTGTCATAATCTTTATCCGTGAAAAAGAATGCAGCGCGCACCATTAACGCATCAGCATTCTCCACCTGCTGGTTCAGAATGCGGCCTATTATTTTTCTTGCTTCGTCCAGTTCATTTTGCGAAATTTTTATTACTGCCCGGCGATTTTGGGAAGCAAACGCTGCTTCACTCGCAGCTGCAAGGGTCTCTACCTTTAGATACAAGTCGTACGCATCTTCGGGTCTGCCGGTCGATTCGTATAATCGGGCCAGGGCAAATTTCAGTATCGGAGACTCCGGCTGATCATCCACGAAGGTTTCAAGAGTCGCTATGGAGGCCTCTGTACCCCGTTGATCTGCGATAAAGCGGGCAAACGCGATGCGAAGCTCGGCGTTGTCAGGATCAGCATCGATAACCTGTCGCAATATCGTTTCTGCTTCATCGATCTTACCCTGGGAAACATAAATTTGTGCGAGGCCGACAGCGTACTTCCGGCCTTCCGGGAAATTCTCCCTCAGGGCGATTAACTCGAGCGCAGCTTCGTCCAGTCGTGCCGCGTAACGCAGCAGTAGTACGCGAAACTCGCGCATTTGGCGGGCATCTTCGTCTTCAGATTTTGCAATATTGGCATCGATATCTGCCAGGGCCACTTCCATCTTACCGATCGTCATATTAATCCCGGCTCGGAATATGATCGCATCGACAAACTCCGGATTTTGTTCGAGGGCGACTTCCAATTCGGCAAGCGCCTCGCTTCTTTTATCACGCAAGTAAAGCAGACGCGCATTGAGTAATCGCACCTCGGGGTCATCCGGCGCAAGCTCCAATGCTACTTCGACGTGTTCTTCGGCCTGGTCGGCTGCACGTGCAAGGACATAATAGGTTCCGAGTCTGGTTCGTGCACGGACGTGCTCCGGATCAGCATCGATAGCAACCAGGAGATGTCCGACAGCCTGGCCGTAATTACCCTTCCTTTTGCTCGATGTCAGATAATAGAAAACGTACCTCGACGTTTCTTGGTTCAAGCTGAGCGGCATTCAAGGCCTCAATTCTGGCTGTCGTGTAGTCCTCTTGTTCGAATAGTTCCTGGGCCTTTTGCAGATAGGCGGCCGCACGGTCTTCTGGTGACCCGCACGCGTTAAGCGAGGCACATGAAATAACGATAATTAACAAGAATAGTTTCCGGCGCACCTGTACTCTCCTAGGCAAATTGATCTGATATGTTCATCGATCGTCGAGTAATTCCTGGATTATAAATCGATTAGTGAAGGGCGGGCACGATTTGTTCGCCAATAATCTGTAGCGCATCCATCGGATCATCATGTAGCCGCAATGCGATTTCGGTCAGGCCGTTTCGCTGAAAGATTCTAAAACGTTCGATTTCCCGGTCAAGATCATCGAGACCACCCGTGGATGTCATGCCATGCATCAATTTGTCGTTGATCTCATCGGGAACACCTTTGACGATACCGGACCGGTCGAAATAAGCTGCAACGTATGCATCAAAATGATCCGCGACAAACTGGCATTCTTCTTCGGTCAGCCAATTAATAAGCAGGTCCGGGTCGAGTTTGCGGCCGCGCCAGGCGAGTTCTCTGCGTGACTCACGATAGGCTTCTTCCTTGTTTGCCTTGATGTGCCAGGCCCAAAAAGTGTTGACGCGAAAATTCTGCGCTGGTTGATCACGCCGGCTAACACCGGTGTTCACGTGTTCCATGGCCGGCGCAACGATTTCCGGAGGTGTACAACCGACAAATACTCCATCCGCGACACGCCCGCCCATGCGCATCATCATAAATCGATAGGCTGTCATGTAAATGCGTGGGGCAGATGCGTTGAGCCATTCGTAGGCGCACGGGTGGTTCACATTGAATATTTCGCCGCTGTAACCATCACCGAGATTTCCGTGCGCGGCCGCCAGCACTATTTCCAGGGCTTCCCGGACCGCCAGCACGATCCGTTTTGGTGTCTTGAGACCCATCGCATCGAGGTTGCCTTCACCTGCGCCAATCGCGATCTGGCCGCGACCATTCGCCAGCTCATTGAGCGAAAGAATGCCGTTGGCGATTTTGAGTGGATGCATTTCAAACGGACTAACGGCCAACGGCCCCATCAGCAGGCGATCGGTCGATTGCGCCAGTGGTACCAGGCTGATAAACGGATCCCAATGGGCAAAGTAGTTAGAAGTCCAGACGGCCCTGATCCCGTGTTTCTCGGCCGCCTGGCCTAATTCGGTAATCTGCCGGGGGGTCAGATCGGGCTCAAGAATAATATCGATATCCAAAAAGAATTGCCTCGCGAGCCTTGGGTACAGGATGAGATGACCGATAACGATAGCCTGTTAACGCCCTGAATTCCAGACAAAATATGGGAGGAAAATGGTGTCTGACACCATTTTATTCTGTGGCCAGTCGATTGATTCAAGTAGTAACGCGGACACCCGGCGCCGTGGCATTTGTGTTGCCGATGGGCAAACGTAGAATGCGGTCATGGAAACCGCTTCTGTAAGGCGATGCTTCGGCGGGTCGATCGGTTATTACCGCCATGATTCGCGTGTTACCCGATGCTCGATGGGCTTCACGGTATTCGTCCCACCACAGGCAGCCGAATATCCGGTACCGGTTCTGTGGTGGCTGTCGGGTTTGACCTGCACTGAAGACAATTTCACGGTCAAAGCAGGTGCATACCGCAAAGCTGCGGAAGCGGGTCTGATGATCGTTGCACCAGATACGAGTCCGAGGGGCGCAAATGTCCCGGACGCCGAGGCCTACGATCTTGGCCAGGGCGCCGGTTTCTATGTGGACGCGATAAACCCGCCCTGGTCCGAACACTTTAATATGTATCGCTACATCACCGAAGAACTGCCGGAACTCGTGTTCGCCGAATTTTCCTGCATAGTCGGCGCCCAGGGAATATTCGGCCACTCGATGGGTGGGCATGGCGCGTTGACGATCGGTCTGAAAAATCCTGATTGTTTCAGATCGATATCTGCATTTGCGCCGATTGTCGCGCCAATGCAATGTCCATGGGGGCAGAAGGCGTTCTCTGCGTATCTGGGTGACGATCGTTCGACCTGGCGCGAATACGATGCGACAGAGTTAATGGCAAATGCCGGAGATCGTTTAGCATTCCCGGGGATTTTGATAGATCAGGGTCTCGACGACGATTTTCTTTCCGAGCAATTGATGCCGGATAAGTTTGCCGCGGCATGCGAGGCAGTGAATCAACGGTTAGAACTGCGAAAGCATGCGGGCTATGATCATAGTTACTTCTTTATCGCGTCTTTCATCGACGATCATATTCAGCATCACGCCGAAATATTGATGGCTGAAAGCTGAGTCAACCATGGTTGCTCTAAGATTCCCGCACCTTTTTACTGGATTTATTTAATGCGTCGCCAGCTTTTGGTGGCGGACCGTTGCTTTCTCCATCCGTGGTAGGGATGTCTCTTGAGTAATTCCGGGTCACGAAAAAGCAGAACCAACAGGCCCCCCGCGACGAATCCTCCGATGTGCGCCCAGAACGCGACCCCCCCACCTTGTGCACCGATTGAACTGATACCGCCGAGCATTTGTATCAGGAACCAGTACCCGAGCATGAAATAGGCGGGGACGGCGATGGTCGTGATAAAAAACCCGAGGAAAATCAGCATATGCACCTGGACCCTCGGATACAGCAGGACGTAGGCGCCCATGACACCGCCGATGGCGCCGGATGCGCCAACCATCGGCACGCCGGATGAGGGGTTCGACACGATTTGCAACGCGGCCGCGGCAACGCCACACAACAGGTAAAATGCGATGAAACGCCCATGCCCCATCGAATCTTCAACATTGTTACCGAACACCCACATAAACCACATGTTGCCTAGCAAGTGCAGCCAGCCGCCGTGCATGAACATGTGTGATATGACGGTATGCCAGCCGGCATCCCCCGTCAGGACGCAGGAAGTATTTGGGCCGATCGGAAAGCTGCTGCCGACTGGAAGCGTGCCGAGCAATTCGCCTGGAATCAGGCCCAGTGTGCATACCGACTGTGCCAGCGTCGGACCGTTGCCAAGGCCCTGAACGAATATCCAGGCCAGGACATTGGCCACGATAATTCCATAGGTGGCGTACGGCGTTAGAAAATGCGGGTTGTCATCTCGAATCGGGAACATTGTTGAATGGGAAGACCAGCCAGGACGGTGATATATAACGAGCCCGCTGCAAACTGTACCATTAACCGCCAGATGATTGCGCCGTGTTTTGTTCGATCTGCGTCTGTTGTATCTCTATCATCTTTGTGACTAGTGGTCCAACAGGTTAATATTGATGGGTTCAGCGAGTGGTGAAGCGGTTGACCGCAAGGCGCGTCTCGCCGGTAATGGCTGGTCCTTGCCAAGAGGCGCAACACCGCGGACGACCGCTTCACGACTCGCCCGAAGGGAGCCACCCGGATCATCCAATACGGCGTTACAGCCCTCGACAAGGGCCAGCCATTCCCTTCGGACTGCGCCTTGTCTTGGATGATCCGGGTGGCTCTGAACCCATCAATATTAACCTGTTGGACCACTAGCATAGACAAACAAAAAATAAGGTCGATTCGATGAAAACGTTGGCCAAACGATTTCTTGATCAGGAATTATCGCGTCGTGATTTCGCCAAGGGCCTGGCTGCGATGGGTTTCAGTGCTGCTGCGGTTGAATCCGTAGTCGGCTCGATCGCACAAGGCCAGACAACGGTGCCAAGGAAGGGTACTAGTATGGTCGGGTCGGGGGGCGAGATTCTGGCCGAGTGCCTGCGTGCCGCGGGCGTCGAATATATTTTTAATGTCAATTCGACGGGTCAGACATCATTTTACGATGCTTTGATAACGCGTCCGGATCTCAAAATGATAGTCGCGCTGCAGGAAGGGCAGGCAGTCGCTATGGCGCATGGCTATGAACTCGCAAGTGGACGGCCCGGTATGCTGCTGTTGCCGAGTATCGGCATTCCGAATTCATTGAGCAATTTGTACAACGCGTGGAAGGATCGTTCGGCACTGGTCGTTTTCTCGGATGGATCGGATACGGAAATAGCAGGTCGGGACGGGTTCCAGCAGGTCGATGACTGGCTGGCACCGACCGAGAAATTTACCAAGTGGCGATGGGCCGTCGAGCACCCGAACCGTATCGCCGAGATGGCGCGACGTGGAATAAAGCTGGCCGGGACCCCCCCCGGCGGTCCGGTTTATGTCCGTATTCCGAGGAACGTTTTCGCAGCAACGGACGTCGAGACGACAATTTACCCACAATCTGCTTTCAATGTATCGGTGCGAATGGAACCTAAAGCAGAACTTATCGAACAGGCCGCACGCCTGCTAATCGAAGCTGAGAATCCGATGATCAACGCTGGTGGCGAAGTAACCCGTGCTGCGGCGAATGAGGAGGTGATCGAACTCGCGGAGCTGTTATCCGTGCGTGTAACGCAGGGGTACAGTGTGTACAGTGATTTCCCGTTTAAGCATCCATTATTTTCCGGGCACTACTCCATGGGGTTCCCTCGGGGGCTGTTAAAGACTGACGTGTTCCTGAACCTTGGCAGTCCAATGCCTGACCCGTCGATCGTAACCGCAGCAGTTCCGAAAGCCGCAAAAGTCATCAACGCGCGAGTCGAGTACGACAAGATCGCGAACATGTACCCGACCGACATCGCTATTGCGGCGGGCCTTAAGGAAACCACCCGGGCTCTTATTGACGCCGTTAATAGCATGACGACGAAACGGCAACGTGAAAAGCTGAGAGCGGTGCGCCTCGAAGCGGCAAAGCAGGAATCTGCCGGTGCCGCAGAACGAATGCAACGTCGCGCGAAGCGAGGTTGGGACAACTCGCCGATGTACGCGGAGCGTTTGTGTTACGAGATGGACCAGGTATTGGATGAGAACGCGACCATCGTCGTCGAGACCGGAGACCGGACGCCAAAGGACTGGATGACATTCGCTCCGGGGCGAAAGAGTTTGATCGGTCCAACGACCGGCTTCGCCTTGGGCTGGAGTGTAGGTGCCTCGCTCGGTGTCAGAATTGCCCGGCCCGGTCAGCAGGTCGTCAGCCTGGTCGGCGACGGTGCCATGTTGTTTGGTCAACTGGAAGCGTTATGGACCGCGTCACGCTATGACATACCGGTTATCATAGTTATTTTCAACAACCGTGCCTATGACGCTGAACGAGGCCGTATTCATTTTTTCTCTGAGGTAGCCAGGCAAGACAAGACTCTTTGGAAAGATATGTCCTGCTATCTGGGCGACCCGGATGTCGATTTCGTCAGTATCGCAAAAGGTTTCGACATTGCCGGTACGCAGATATCTCGACCCGATCAGATAAAGTCCGCGTTCGAAACGGCCATGGCTGTCAATCGCGAGGGGCGTCCATACCTGATCGATGCGCTTGTGGCGCAGCGTGGTCCGGCAGCCGGACAAAACTGGCATCCGGAGATTTCAATCGCTTGAAATTCAGCAACTATGGATCGCTGAAGGCCTACAGGAGAACAACCAATGAGCACATTACAGGATTTCGAGATCACGGATATTGGCGGTAAGGCGAATCTGCTAGGGGATCTGAACGGCAAGGTCGTGCTGGCCGTGAATGTTGCGAGTAAGTGTGGTCTGACGCCTCAATACGCAGGACTGGAAAATCTCTACGAGGAATTACAGGGCCAGGGACTGATTGTCGTTGGTTTCCCCTGCAATCAGTTTGGTGGGCAGGAGCCTGGCACTGAGACGGAAATTCTGGAATTTTGCCGGTCCAATTATTCGGTAAGTTTTCCGCTGACGCAGAAGATAGAGGTCAATGGCCCGGATCGTCATCCAATATATCAATGGCTGACCAGTGAAGATGGCGGATTTCCAGGCGATATCGAATGGAATTTCGAGAAATTTCTTATCGATAGAGACGGCAAAGCCGTAAAACGGTATCCGTCGGCGACGCCGCCTGAAGATGCTGGATTGGCGCGGGATATTTCGGCTTTGCTCTAGCAGGCTTTTTCAACAGCCTGCTTAGGAGTTCAGGGGTAGCCCCAGTTCTTCCAGACCGGTGTGCATTCGGCGGGCAAGTCGGGGATCCGACCAACGTCAGCCCAGGTGTCTTCGGGCCGATGAAAATCGGATCCACAGGACGCCAGCATGCCTTTTTGCACAGATAAGCGGCCGAGCCGGTTGGTAAGGTCCGGCTGCTGCTGTCCGGAGATGACTTCCATGCCCTGGCCGCCGGCTGCGGAAAATGCGTCAAGCAGAGTGCCTAACCTGGTCCAGCTCAGCCCGTATTTTGTCGGATGCGCCAGCACCGGTGTTCCGCCGGCCTCTCGAATCCATTCGATTATCTGTGTCATAGGCGCCCAGTTTTTCTTGACGTCACCCGGCTTCCCTGGGCCGAGAAATTTCCGGAAAGCTTCTTTGATGTTTTTGACCCGACCAATATTGACGAGATGTTGGGCAAAATGTGGGCGTCCGATGTAGCTATTTGCTGTAATTTGTCTGACCTGCGGCAAAGAATTTTCGATGCCGTATTTTTCGAGCCGGTCGGCGATCTGCTCTGCACGTAGCACACGCGCCGTTTGCTGATAATTGATAGCGCGGTTCAGAACCGCGCTCTGAAGTTTTACATTCAGCCCGAGAATATGAATCCCGGTACTTTTCCAGCAGCTTGAGAATTCGATTCCTGGTATGAGTTGTACCGGTAATGAGATGGATCCATCGAGTTCGCGGTATGCCGAGCAGGTATCGTGATCCGTGATGGATAAATACTCGACGCCGCGAGTCGCCGCCCTTTGGCAGAGCTCTACAGGTTCAAGCTTTCCGTCAGAAGCCGTGGTATGAGTGTGCAGGTCGATGCGCACGACACGCTCGGCTATTCAGGATCGGCCGCGACGCGACACATTTTGATGCCCATGTTTCCGCCCGTGAACAGGCTGGCCAGAGCATCGGGCATGTTCTCCAGGCCGTCTACCTCATCCTCGGTATTCACCAGCAGGCCCTGTCGATACCAGTCGGTCAGTGCAGTCTCCGCTTGGGTATATTCATCCCCCCAATAGTCGAAATTGATAAATCCCTCCATGCGTGCCCGTCTGGCGAGCAGGTATCGGTAATTAATAGGCCCGTTCTGTGCGCCGCGAACGTAATCCGTCGAAATATATCCACATATAACCACGCGTGCGTGCATCGCGAGATGTGTCAGTCCGACATTCAGAATATCGCCACCCACATTGTCGAAAAATACGTCAATGCCTTCCGGGAATAGTGTCGCTAAACGCTCTTCTGTGTTTTCTGTCTTGTAATTGATCGCCGCATCGAAGCCGACTTCGTTACGCAGCCAGTCACATTTTTTGTCCGAGCTGGTCGTGCCGACGACCAGTTTGGCGCCCTTGATTTTGGCAATTTGTCCGACGACTGAGCCAATTCCACCCGCGCCTGCGGTAACCAGAACCGTATCGCCGGCCGTGAACGCACCTATATTAATGAGTCCCAGGTAGGCGGTGACCCCAGCTTGCCCAAGTATTCCCACGGCCGTGGAAAACGGCCTGACCGGATCGGTGACCTTTTTGGTACTAAAAACGAAATCCGCCCCGCGCGGCTTTTGAATCGAGTAGTCCTGCCAGCCGAGCGAACCGACGAATATCTCACCTTCGGCAAAATCCGGATTTCGCGAGGCGATGATCTGACCGACGCCGCGGCCGCGCATGACGTCACCCACGGGTACTTTTTCCAGCGTACTGGTGGGTTTCAGATCGAGGTAGCCGCGCTGCGCGGGTCCCGGCGCAAGGCAAATCGTGCGCACCAGGAATTCGCCGTTCGCCGGCTCCGGTACGGATTCTTCGCCCCAGCTAAACAGCGCGGTGCTGATTCCTTCTGCCGCTTCAGGATATCGCTCAACGCGCCACTGTCGATTTGCGTCCCACCCCATGTTCTCAGCCTCGGTTGGTTGGTTGCCGGTTTGGCTTCATAATGCAGTTCTTCGCATTTTGAACATATCCTTGCGGTAATGCATCAAATAAACGCCTCGCTCGATGATAAATATGTCCAGGAGTCCGGTCATATTTATCTGACTGGAATTCAGGCTCTGGTGCGGTTGTTACTGATGCAACACCAACGCGATGTGTTGCAGGGGCTGAATACAGCCGGCTATGTTTCCGGTTACCGCGGCTCGCCACTTGCGTTATTTGATCTGCAGCTGTGGCGAGCACAGCGTTTTCTGGATCAGCATAATATCCATTTTCAACCCGGGGTGAATGAGGAACTGGCGGCCGTCGCAATTGCCGGCAGCCAGCAGGGCAATCTGTTTCCGGGCGCTCGTTACGACGGTGTATTCAGCATGTGGTACGGCAAGGGTCCCGGGGTCGATCGCAGCGGTGATGCTTTTAAGCATGGCAACTCGGCGGGGACTTCGCGACGTGGTGGTGTGCTGCTGATAGCGGGGGATGACCACGGTTGTAAATCGTCGACATTGGCCCATCAAAGCGAGTTCGCGTTCGTAGATGCGATGATTCCAGTGCTGAATCCGGCGGGTGTCCAGGAAATACTCGATTTTGGAATTCTTGGCTGGGGGATGTCCCGTTACAGCGGTGGCTGGGTGGCGATGAAAACCTCGACCGAATTGCTGGATTCTGCCGCGGTCGTCGATGCAGACCTGCAGCGCATAAAATTGACGGAGCCGATCGATTTTAAAATTCCAGCAGGCGGGCTTGGCATACGCTGGCCCGATACTCCACTCGAACAAGAGACGCGCCTGCACCGACACAAGATATATGCAGCACGCGCATTCGGCCGCGCAAACAATTTGGACCGGGTTATTTTCGATAGCCCAAGGGCTCGATTGGGGCTCGTCACAACCGGCAAGAGTTATCTGGATGTGCGCCAGGCGCTACTTGATCTCGGACTGGATGAGCAGAGCATGATCGACATCGGTCTGCGACTCTACAAGGTCGGAATGTCCTGGCCACTAGAGCCCGACGGCGCTCATGCATTCGCGGAGGGCCTCGAAGAAGTACTGGTCATCGAGGAAAAGCGGGCCCTGATCGAGAATCAGCTCAAGGAGCAGCTGTACAACTGGCACCTCGACGTGCGCCCGCGAGTCGTAGGCAAATTCGATGAATTTGGTGGCGTGTTATTGCCATCCAATGGGGAACTGACTCCCGCGCGCATTGCCAGTGTAATCGCCGGACGCATGGCCCGGTTTCACAGCAGTCCGGAAATCGAGCAACGGCTTGAGTTCCTGGAACGAAAGGGCAATGCAATGGCGGATTTCAAGCCACTGGCAGAGCGTGCTCCATATTTCTGTTCCGGGTGTCCGCACAATACGTCGACCAAAGTACCCGAAGGCAGCCGGGCGATGGCCGGTATCGGTTGTCACTATATGGCGGTCTGGATGAACCGTGATACGGCGACCTTTACACCGATGGGCGGCGAGGGGTCCAGTTGGATTGGCTTGTCGCCATTTACCGAGTTCCCCACATGTTCCAGAACCTGGGAGACGGGACATATTTTCATTCAGGTATTCTTTCAATTCGCGCGGCATTGGCCGCCGGCGTCAATATAACTTTCAAAATTCTGTACAACGATGCGGTTGCGATGACCGGCGGACAACCGATGGACGGTTCTCTGACGGTTCCTCAGATTACGCACCAGTTGTATGGCGAAGGCATAAGACGCTTGGCGGTGGCTACCGATGAACCGGACAAGTACCCTGACCACGGTTTGTTCGCGGAAGGTGTGAGCTTTCACCATCGTCGGGAGATGGACGGACTGCAACGCGAGTTGCGTGAATATAAAGGCGTCTCGGCATTGATCTATGACCAGGTCTGTGCTGCGGAAAAACGCCGGCGGCGCAAACGGGGCGTAATGGTTGATCCGCCCAAACGGGTGTTTATTAACGAATGGGTTTGCGAGGGCTGTGGGGATTGCAGCCAGGTGTCGAATTGTTTGTCAGTCATCCCTAAAGAGACAGAATTTGGGCGTAAGCGTGCCATCAATCAAGGCGCATGCAATAAAGATTTCAGTTGCCTGGACGGGTTTTGTCCGAGCTTTGTAACCGTCCATGGCGGGGAACTGCGTGAACCAGAGCCACAGAAGCTCATCGCCCATGAGTTGCCGGCACCCAGCCCGGTGGAAATGAATGGAGCTTATAACATTCTTATCGCCGGGGTAGGTGGTACGGGTGTTGTTACCGTGGGATCATTGTTGGGTATGGCGGCGCATCTCGAAGGGAAAGGGGCCGTCGTTCTCGATCAGATTGGGTTGGCGCAGAAATTTGGCACGGTGGCAAGCCACGTGCGTATCGCCAGCAGCCCCGACGAGCTTTTCAGTCCGCATATTTCCGCCGGCGAGGCGGATTTGTTGTTGGGTTGTGACATCGTTGCATCCAGTAGCTTCGATGCTTTGGCCAAGCTGAGGCCCGCACGCACTTCTGCAGTCATCAATTCCCATGAGGATATGCCGCCAGCGTTTATTCACGACCGCGACTATGTTCTTCCCGAATGTACGATGAAGGCCACCATCGAATCTACCGTGATTGAGGGCCAGGCATATTTCGTCGATGCGGCTCGCATGGCCACAGCCCTGTTTGGCAATGCCGTCGTTGCAAATGTCTTTCTGCTTGGTTACGCGTGGCAGAAGGGATTTGTTCCGCTCGATCAGGGCTCGATCTTCCACGCCATAGAGATCAATGCCGTTGCGGTTGAGGAAAACCGGCAGGCGTTTTTGTGGGGGCGGCAGGCGGCACATAACCCTGAAGCGATTGCGATGATCGATAAGCGCCCGCCGCCTGAAAGTCTCCAGGACATCATTGCTCGGCGAACGGACTACCTGACCGACTATCAGAACGCGGCCTATGCCGACCGCTATATCGCAATGCTGAAAAGAGTGGAAAAGATTGACGAGCGGAATCTGGAAAGCACAGACAATCGACTGTCCCGGGCTGTTGCGCATAATTATTTCAAGCTTCTCGCTTACAAGGACGAGTATGAAGTGGCGCGGCTGTTCACCAGGACCGGGTTCATAGAAGCATTAACGGCGCGCATGCAAGGCTCGTTTAAGCTTCACTTTCACCTCGCGCCGCCAATTCTCGAGCGAAAAGATCCAGCCAGCGGACGCCCGCGCAAACGGGAGTTCGGCTCATGGATATTGCCGCTGTTCCGTGTATTGGCGGCACTGAAATTTTTGCGTGGCACACCGTGGGATATCTTTGGATATGGGACTGAACGCCGGGCCGAGCGTAATCTGATCAGCCAGTATGAATTGACATTGGAAAAAATACTGCCGCTTATCAACAGTGACAATTACGATTCGGCAGTTGAACTGGTATCGATACCGGATCGTGTTCGTGGATTCGGGTTCGTCAAACGTGCCTCAATGGATGATGCACAATCTCTGCATGATTCGTTGATGAAGAAGGTCGAGACCGCGTAACGGGAAATCAGCCAAGGAAGAAATAGTGTCACACCATTTCAACGTCCGACCACCACAGGGCCACGCTCTGCATAGATTGGCTATTGCGGTTGTATGCAGGCACGGATCGGCGGCACAATGAAACTCGCCCGACGGACAGGGCGACGATGACCAGAATCCACGGAATGGGGCGCTAATTTGAGCATGACGGTCCGGTATTACCGGCGAGGAGTTAACCCATGAAAACGCTTGTACGGCGATTTCTCGACGATCAGATTTCCAGGCGCGGCTTCGTCAAAGAAATGATGCTGCTCGGGGTGTCGTTATCCTCGGCCCAGGCGTTGCTGAGCAGTATCTCCGTTGCGTCGGCGGACGATCTCGCCGCCGGCGAAGCCGTTCGTGAAGTCACCGGTAACGGTTCAGACATCCTGATTGACACTTTGTTGGAAGCCAACGTCAAATACGTCTTCCACGGTTGCGGCGCCGGCACGAACCGCTTCTTCGACACGATACTCGAGCGCCCGCAGATGTTGAACTTCCTGGCGACCAACGAGGGGCAATGCGTGGCCGCCGCAGAAGGTTACAACATCGCATCGGGCGGCGAACTTGGCGTTGCCATTGTGCCGAAAGCCGGGCTCGGTAACGCGGCCGGCAATGTCTACAACGCGTTGATCAACCGGTCTCCGGTGCTGATTCTGACCGCGCGCGACAGCACCGAGTTTTCGGATCGGCGGGGCGACCTCGAGCTTGTCGACTGGCAGGGTTCGATGGATCCGTTCATGCGCTCGAGTTACAGGATCGACCGATTTTCACGGGTCACCGAGTTCACGCGTCGCGCGATCGCCGTGGCGAATATGCCGCCCGGCGGACCGACATTTTTGCAGATGACCGAGAACCTCTACGGGGAAGAGGGAACGGCACAGATCCTGCCACGACAATCGTTCCGGGTGGCCCGCAGTCTCCGGCCGAAGCCCGAAATGATCGACGAATTAGCGCGCATGCTGATCGAGTCTGAACGGCCGCTCGTCACACTCGGTCATGAAGTCACGCGCAGCGGAGCGCAGGAGAAAATTATCGAACTGGCCGATCTTCTCGCCTTGCCGATGACAGGCGGCCTGAGTGGCTTCGCTGATTTTCCGAATCGCCATCCGTTGTATCTGGGGCGCTACACACCGTTCGTGCCGCAGAATAAGGATGCCGATCTCTACATCAGCATTGGTTCACAGATGCCGGATGAAGGCAGTTATGTGCACCGCGGGCCACCGCCGGCCACGGCCAGGACCGTCCACATGACCGTCGAGCCCGAACTGTTGGGTATGTATGAGCCGACGGATCTTAAAATCGTTGCCGATGTCAACGCCGGGATCTCGGACCTGATCGAGTCAATCCAGAGCATGGCGACCAAGCGGAAACTCCGTGAAATCCGCGAATCACGATTCGAAAAGATTAAGGCTTATACCGACGGCCAGAACGAGCGGCGAACGAAACGAGCCTCGCGCAAATGGGACGCGGCACCGATTACATCCGAGCGTCTCTGCTTTGAATTAAATGAAGTGCTCGAACCTGACGCGATGGTACTCGCGGAACCGGTGCAGGGCGCGCGCGAATGGATGGATCTCGGTTATGGGTACAAAACTTTCATCGGTGGCTCTGGTGCCACGGTGCTCGGTTGGGCCACCGGCGCCGCGCTTGGCGTGAAACTTGCGCAGCCCGATCGGCAGGTCGTCGCCCTGACCGGTGACGGTTCATTCATGTTTCAGCATAATCTCTGGGGCCTCGCGCGCCATCAGGTGCCGGTGCTTGTCGTGATTTACAACAATTTCGCGTACAACCTGACGCGGGCTTACTCGTGGCTCGGCGGTGGCGCCCAGGCCAAGGCCAAGAAGGATATGTTGAATTATCTCGGCGATCCCGACGTCGACTTCACGCACATTGCGAGCGCCTACAGTGTAGAAAGCGCGGCCGTGACCGAACCCGGCGAATTGAAGTCAGCGATTGAAAAGGGCCTACGTGTAACTGCGGAAGGCAGGCCATATCTTCTAGATGTGCATACCGAACGCTGGGGTCGCGGTGGTGAACTGACCTGGCATCCGGATACTTCGGTCGCCAATATGAGGACGAGAAACGTCTGATTAAGCGCGCAGGGCGATGAAGATATTTTTTCATGTCGTGTTGTTGGCCGTATTCCTGTCCGGCTGCGAGCAGGCGCAGGATTCGATACGCTTCGATGAAGTTGGCGGCGAGGCCGGACTCGCGGATCCAGGCCTGAATGGCGCAGGGGTCGCGTTCGGTGACTACGACAATGACGACGATATCGATATCTATATTTCCAATGCAGACGCGGCGACGCTGGCCTTTGGCATACATAACCGGTTGTGGGAGAACGACGGTCGGGGGCATTTTGTCGATGTGGCCGAGGATCGTGGCGTTGCAAACCTCGGCGGCCTGGGCCGTGGTGTTTCCTGGGGCGACTACGACAACGACGGTGATAACGATCTCCTGGTAGCGAATATGCAATCGTCAGCGCGGGCCGACGATAGCGTACCGACCACACTGTACCGGAATCAGCTGGCAGAGACGGGACGTCCCGATTTTGTCGACCGGACGCGAGAAGCCGGCCTGATGCGCAAGGGCAATGCCGACGATGCGCGCAAGGGTGGGATCACGAATACCGCCGGTGGTATCGGCTGGGTCGATTATGACGGCGATGGCGATCTCGATATTCTCTGGCGGTCGACGGACTACGATGTTGACCAGGCGCTGTTTCGTAACGACGGTGACGGTACTTTCACCGACGTTACCGAGGAGGCGGGCGTCGCAATCATTGGCCGCGTACGCGCCGCCAACGGACAGGGCTCTTCCGGCTGGTTCGATATGGATCTCGATGGACACGTCGATCTGTTGACGCCGAACGAGGGCGATGCCAATGTTTTATTTCACAATCGCGGCGACCGGACATTTGCGGATATTACCCGCAGCCGCAAGCCGCCATCGGGTCTGGCTTTCCTGAACCCCGGCAATTCCAATGGCGCCTGCATCGGCGATATCGACAATGACGGCGACATGGATGTTTACCTGCCGAACGCGGATCAGGCCAACCGGTTGATTCGTAACGATTGGGTCGAGAAAGGTGAGATCACATTTACCGATATCACGATGGCGTCCGGAGCGGGTGACATGGGCGGCGCGCGTGGCTGCACGATGGCCGATTTCGACAATGATGGTTTTATTGATATCTACGTCAGCAATGGCGGACCGTCCAATTCATTATTCAATGACGTCGTTGGCGGGCTGCCGTTGTCCGTGCAGTTCTATATCGCCTGGACGCCCGGGCGGAACACCCTGTTGCGAAACAACGGCGATGCAACATTTACGGATGTCACAGACGGTTCCGGCACTGAAGGTAAGGGCATAGGCACCGGTGTCGCATCGGGTGACGTCAATAACGATGGCTTTCCCGATATCGTTGCGACCAGCCGGACTTACTACAGATCAGGCAAGCTGCTCAGCGACAAGCAAAGCAACCAGCTGTTCCTGAATCGCGGCAACCAGAATAACTGGCTCAGAATCAAGCTCGTCGGCACGTCCGGGAACTCGAATGCATACAACGCGCGGGTGCGTGTTGTGGCCGGTGACCTGGAACAACACCGCGAGCTTTTTTCAGCGACGGGCTACAACTCCGCGGATGACCCGACCTTGATATTCGGTCTTGGCCGACGCGATCAGGTGGACCTTGTTGAAGTCACTTGGCCCGGTGGCGAAGTGCAGGCACTGCAGAATGTAAAAGCCGGACAGACCTTGACGCTTACCGAGGTGAAGTAAGCAGTTGCTTGAGTTAGCCGATTGCCGCGTCGTCAGCCGTTGAGCTCTGCTCGGCGCCTTCCGGAAGCAGCGGAATTTCATCGAGAACCCAATTTCCCGACGTGCGGCGACCCGGGCTGGGTATTGCATAGCCAATATCGCCGCGCTTTGTACGCAAGGTTTCGACGTCGATTCGCCAGCCACGTCTTTCCCAAACCTTCATCCATTCACGGTAGCGGGCCACGGCCTTGTCTGCCGGCATCAGGACTTCCTTGGTATTGGAATAGGGTGTGCGAATCGGATCGAGCTTGCTCAGAATCGCGATGTCTTGATGCGCAATATCGAGATTTCTCTCACGAACCTTTGCATCCATCTCGGGATCCAGCATGCAATTACGCAGGTTCAGGAAAAAGATACGCGTCTGGTTCTCGTTGATTGGCGCTTCCCACATATATTGGTGGAATGCATTTTCCGGCGTGAAATTTATATGAGTGAACATGCTGTTCGGTCCATGCGTCCCCGTGCCCGCGACGGTTATGCCCGCACCGTCCCTGACCCGCTTCATCGTGTCATCCTTATACTCCGATGAATCCATCGCGCCGCCGCAATAGCAGCCGAGTTCCAGATCCTTCAATTCGAAATCGGGTACCCGGTAGTCGGGTTTAGCGCCCTGAAAGCCGTGCGTCGGGTGGACAAATTCATTGTGTGCCGGGTCGAGTCCGTTCTCGATCGAACGTTCATAGTAATAGTCGACATGCAAGACAATGGCGTCACTGGATCGCCACCCGTCCGTGTCATATTCTTTGATTTCCATTAACGACGGGCGTTCCTCTGCAGGCAGGCCGCCTAAAAACGCGAATACAATCCCGTATTTCTCCTGCACCGGGTAACTGTCGACTTTGGCGCGTGCAGGCGGCTTGCCGTCGTAACCGATTGATGGAATCGTCGTGCACTTGCCGTCGCCGCCATACCGCCAGCCGTGATACGGGCAGACGACGCAATCGTCCTGCATCCAGCCTTCAGCGAGAGAACCGCCGCGGTGCACACAGATGTCGCTCAATAGGTGTGCCTCGCCATCGCCATCCCGAAAGGCGACGAAGTTCAGTGAGAGAATTTCGACCTTGAGGGGTTTCTCGGCCGTGATCTCCTCGCTGGTCGCAACCGGGTACCAAAAATTAATGTACATACCTGAGCCTCCGAATCGATAAGGCCTGTAAAATCTAAGCTACTGATGTCGTCAAAACGTGACGATGACGAGACCGACAGACCTGACATCCGGCATATATTCAGGCCAAAATCGTCGGACGACAAGGAGAACCCATCAGCGTACCGCGCCGTGGAGATTGCTGCACTAATCTAAAAGACTTGAGACGAGGTCGGCGGTGCGGGAGACTGTAATTTCGGCCCGGCACAGTGGAGCATTATGGACGTCGATATCATTCTGGAAGCCAGTCTGGCACCGCAACAGATCGTCGAGTTGGGACAGGCCGCTGAACGCTTCGGCATTCGTACCGTCTGGTCGTCGAACTACTTCGCGTGCCAGGACGCTTTTATAAGTCTCGTCCCGCTAGCACAGGCGACCGAACGGCTGCGCTTGGGTCCGGTGGCGATCAGCCCGTTCGAAATGCACCCGTTGAAGATTGCCAATGCGATTCTGACTTTGAATGAATTCTGCAGCGGCCGCGCAATCATTGCGATCGGTGCCGGTGAAGGCGTGACCAGCGCTATTGCCAGTGAAAAACCGAAGAGGCTCGTGGCAGCGGTCCGGGAAGCCGTGGAGATCGTCATGCAGGCCGTGTCCGGAGAACTGACAGCGGGCTACGACGGCGAGTTCTTTCGCGTGGTGTTCCCATACCAGGCGGATTGGGCCAGCTCGCGGGCTCCATTGATCTACACGGCGTCAATGGGGCCGCAGATGCTGCGCATGGGTGGGCGGATTGCAGATGGTCTGCAAATGGGCGATATGCCGACGCAGAAAATCGATGCGGCCATGCAAAATGTGCGTGCGGGCCTGGCCAAGCGAACAACATCCGCGGAGACTTTCCGGGTGGGCAATTTTTTTGGCTGGCATATGAAAGGAGATCGCGAAACTGCATTTCGCGAAGCCCGGCGTGAGATCGCGTGGCGTGGTCGTCAACTATCCGATGAATTCATCTCGCCGTTTTTGACCGAGGACGAATGCCGAATCGTCCGGGAGAATTTTGGTGCGTTCGCGCAAGCCTGGTTCGATCGCTCAGGGAAAATCGAGGGTGTGCCCGAGAATATCGTCAACACGCTGATCGAGGGCATGACCTCAACCGGTGATCTACGCGATCTGGATCGGCAAATCGAGCGATACCTCCAATTCGAACAGGCCGGCCTGACCGAAATCGCTCTGAAGCTCCACGACGATCCGATGGATGCGCTGAAGATTATCGGCGAGCAGGTCGTCCCGGCGCTGCGATAACTCTGAAAATGTCGGCAGCATTCAATCGAACGCAAACCCGATCCGTATAACAATTGAACCATCAGCTTCACCGGCGATTTGATCTCTGAGATAACCAGTAAGGCCTCCTGGTGGGTCAAGACTTGAGGAATTCGCCGCTTTACTGCCGGTCGCGTGAAATTCAACTTCCCTAAGTCGATAGCCAGGAATTTATGGTACAGAAACACGAGCGCATTTAATGCCACGGCTTGAGTCGCCGGCGCTATATGCTTTTCCACTGCCAGCCACGACAGAAACTCATCGACCTCCGCAGTGCCCATATCCCGCGGATGCCGACGCCTCTGAAACCGGATGAAAAGACGAATCCAATATAGATAGGTTTTCTCGGTCGTATAAGCGAGATTCTTACGGCGTATGGCAAGCCGCACTTCATCGAGAAATTTTGGTTGCCGGATGCAAAGCGGAATCGGAATATCGTCTATCATTGATTCACCACGGAACAATTCCCGCCAAAAAGCCAACTCATACCTAATGTAGTGAAGCAGCACGATCGCGAAAAGGTCGGATTCTTGACAAAACATCAACTTTTCAGCCGACATTAATCGCGGTGGCGCATTGAAGGGGAGATTGAACGTCACAGGTTTTGATTTCCGGGGCAGCGAAGAACACAATCAGACCATAGAGGCCGCTAGCAAATGGGATTTCATTGAAGTTTTGGTGCACCGTGAAACCACCAAAAACAATCATCTGCGCTGAGGTTAAAACCCGGCGCCAACGAATAAGCTGTTAGATGCCTACAGACACATGAGCGTTCGTCTTTTTGCACTCGGTGGCGTTCCTTACGAAGAAGCGGAAGCTATTCGCGAATTACTGGACAGGGACAACGTACAGTTTTACGAGACGCCCAAGTCCAAATGGGGATTCTCGGGCCAAGCAATATATTTGCCCGACGATGAAGATTACAGCCGGGCTCGGGACTTAATAGACAATTATCAGGAGAAACTCAGCAGATCCATTAAGCGACAAGAACCAGTTCGAAACGCTTGGGGTCAGCGCACTGGCCTGCGATGGTTCACGGATAATCCGCAACTCGCTTTAGCTGGGATTGCATTAATATTGCTGATTCTTGCTCTCATGTTTATGCCAATAATTACCATGATTCGTATGTGACGTACCTAGGATGTATGGCATCTAACCAGCAAAAGCAGCAGTCCGGATCGGCATCCGTCACGTCTTTTGCATGGGCAAAAGTCGTGCCCGCTGCGACCGGCTACTGTTTTGGGCATTACGGGTCCAGGTGAAACACAGTGAAATTACCAGAGCCACTATTCGCAATAATCAATCCAGCAATGCGATTTTTGCTCCGGTCACCTCTTCACGGCCTTTGCAGTGGCAGTCTTATGCTGATCACGTTCAGTGGCCGAAAGAGCGGGAAAAAGTTCACTACGCCTGTCAGATACATCCAGAACGATCGCACGGTTAGATGCTTTACCACTTCCGACACCCAGTGGTGGCGTAATTTGAGTGGAAGTGCCGATGTTGTGCTGCGCGTCCGAGGAAAAGACAGCCCGTATAAAGCAGTGGCAATTGAAAACAACCCTGAGGAAGTAAAGAAATGGCTTATTTACTACCTGGGGTTATTTCCACAGGATGCTGCTTACCATGACATTAAGCTAAATAGGGACAAAACCCTGCTGGAAGGAGACTTGGAACAAGCTTCACACAAAGCAATTCTCGTTGAGGCACATCCCGCTAAAGAGCAAGTCCAATGACGATGCATAACAAGCACAAGCAGAGGGACACAAAAATTGCTACGCAATTTTACCGCCCCTGTTCTGAGCGTTATGTAGCCTTTTGTGGTGCGACTTGGCGCCAGCGAAAGTGCTAAAATTTACCCATGGTTACAACGCCTAAACAACTCTATGATCGCGCGATGAACCTCAACGATGAGGAACGTGCGGAGCTCGTGGGAATGCTCCTTGAGAGTCTCGATATTGGGGACGAAGACGGCGTTGAAGCCGCATGGTTGCAAGAAATCGAGCGACGCGTTGCAGAGCTTGATTCGGGAGCTGTTAAGTCGGTGCCGTGGACTGAGGTGAGGTCCAGGGTTTTCGAATCCAGTGCCCGTTGAGGTCAGACTCCATCCGGGCGCGGAAAGCGAGCTTCGGGCTGCTTATAATTGGTATCTCGAACGCAACGATATCGTAGCAGAAGCATTTCAGCTTGAAATAGATCATGCGGTCCGAGTCATATCCGAAAGTCCGAATCGCTGGCCCCGAGTTACCGAATCGGAGCGGCGCTATGTTTTTCCGCGCTTCCCGTTTTCTCTCGTCTATCGTATTCAGCCGCAATTCGTCGAAATCATTGCTGTAGCTCACCAGAAGCGTAAACCGAATTACTGGATTGCAAGGTGATAGAACGGCTACATAACCAGTTGAAGCAGCCGACCGTGAAAAAGAGCCTTCCTTTTTTAGCAGCGTCGCGCGGCGGCTGTTCAAGGCGTTAGGGTGCACGTTAGACATCGTGCTAATCATTCGGTGCACAGCGAAACTCTTGCGGGAGATGGGATTCTCCTCACGTAATCTAGATCCCACCGAACCGACTTTCTCATACCTCGGCCAGTGGCATGCTAATCTGCTGTACATTAACCGGCGAAAGTGTGTTCTATTCGTAAATGACAAAACACTATTGAACTTCGTTATTCTCGATATAGACCGTTCTCAAATCAGAGAACTACCCGAACATTTTCGAATTTCAATTGGCACGCTGCGGCATTGGGAACAGGGCTTGCGTTCGCCGCGAGGCGCTGCTCGAGTGCTGCTTAGAGTCGTCGAGCACAATCCGAAAGCCGTTATCAAAGCCATCGAGCCATGAAACGTAACCAGTGCGAGCAGTCAGTCCTCCGCGCTGTGCGCTGCGGCTGCTGTCGCAGGCGTTAGCAGCAAATCATGCATATACGAATCGCAACAAGTCTTGATCAAGACAATATCCACAGCGTTCATTGGTCTGCCTTCGCTGAAGGCGAGAGGGAGATTATCTCAAAGCTTGCTGTCAATCTGCTTTTAGAAGAGACAACTCCCCAAACAATCTCATTGGTGTCTGAAACCGAAGGCGCTGTAGTTGGGCACGTGGCCTTCAGTCCCGTGACCATTGGCAGCAATAAGAACTTCCAAGGCTATATTTTGGCACCTCTTGGTGTGAAACCCGATTATCAGAAGCGTCGCATTGGGTCAAAGCTAATAGAAAGCGGTATGCAGCAGCTATCAAGAATGGGTGTAGACATCCTTTTTGTTTATGGTGATCCAAAATATTACAGCAGGTTTGGTTTTAATGTGGATGTTGCTGAATGTTATATCCCACCTTATAGGCTTAAATATCCTTTTGGATGGCAAGGCATGGCTCTCAGTGAATGCAGTATTAGAAAGTCATCTATCAAAATAGCTTGTGTCACTTCTTTATGCGACCCAGCGCTATGGTAAGGATGCTGCTAACAAGGCGCTCAAGTCGGACGCGTGAACGCGCCGCTGAGCTTACAGCTAGTTCAACTACGGAGAAGTCCGATATGCTAGATATCGAAAGTGTAAATCACGTTGGCATACGGATCGGGAACAAAGCGCGTTCTGTTTCTTTTTACGAGTCGCTTGGATTCCAGTTCGAGACGGATGCTGGTTTCGGACAAGGACACCCTATAATAATGAAGCACCCGAGTGGTGTTGTGCTCAATCTCCTGGGTCCGGCAAACATGCCTGACAGCTATAATATTCTTATGGATTCCGAGGATAAATATTCTGGAATTACCCATGTTGCGCTTACCGTAAGCTCGCTGGAATCCGCGAAGAAGCTAATGAATGACAAAGGTATTCCAATTACTGGGTCGTTCAGTTTTGGTGGTATGTCAGCGATTTTCATTCGCGATCCAGACAGAAATGTAATTGAGTTGGACGCCTATGAGGCAAGATCGGTCAATGATATGAGTGGTTATGCGAATCATCCATAGAAACCAGCAAACGCCACCTAACCAGCATGAGCACGCGACCGGGAAACCGCTGAACGTTTTTCAGGTGTTTTCCAGCGGCGCCTGTCATGGGCGTTATGCGGTTTGTTGCGTGATGCGCAACATGCTACACTTAACCGGTGATCAGGTCGTTTCGGCATAAAGGACTCCAGCACTACTACGAAAGCGGTAAGAAATCCGGAGTACAGTCCAAACATGTGAAACGGCTGAAGATGCAGTTGGCTGCCTTGGATACGGCATTGACGATCCATGATATGGATATCCCTGGTTATCGGCTGCATCAAATGAAGGGTCAAGCCAAGAATCGTTGGTCTATTTGGGTCAGTGGAAATTGGCGGCTGACTTTCGAGTTCGTCGATGGTGATGTGCACATACTAAACTACGAGGATTATCACTGATGGCTATGCACAATCCACCCCATCCCGGAGAATTTATTTGGGACACTTATCTTGAACCGCATGATGTCAGTGTTCGGTCTCTCGCGGAAAGCTTGGGGGTAGCTGCATCAACTGTAACGCGGTTGGTAAACGGACAGAGTGGCGTAAGCCCGGAGATGGCACTGCGGTTGTCTAAGGCACTTGGTAGGTCACCCGAGAGTTGGTTGGCTATGCAGCATGCTCATGATTTGTGCGCCGCACGAAAATACACTGATTTGTCCAAAGTTGAACAGATCCAGTTCGGCGCCGCATAATCAGTTGAATCAGACGGGCGCCAAACCCGCTGCGCGGCTTTGGCGCCGCTGTTCAAGGCGTTAGGTGGCTAGTCACTTAGACCGTTTTCTTTTGAACTCAATGAAGAAGCTAAAAAACGAGAAAGAACTGGTTAAGAAGGCGATCGCTATCGGCGTGGCTTACGGCGAAGAACGCGGTGCCGTTGAATTCGAGCCGACGGATTCCGCGAGCGAAAAACTGGAATATATTTATCGACTGCTTGTGTATGACAAGTTGATCCAGCCTCTTCCCGAAGACCAAGTTTCCCAGGAAACCATTAGGCATAGATTGGCTATTTGGGCATCAAAGCAAGAGGTTAAGGAATGATTGCGCCACCTACCCAGCGAAAACAGCAGTCCGCCTACGCGCCTTGCCTACGTAAGCAGCCCGCCAGTCACTGGCGGCCGTTGCTTCGGGCGTTAGGGTTCGCAGAGAAAAACATGGAGTGGATTTGAAGGTCAAGCGCATCGTTTCGAATATTGAGTCCTCCGAGCTTGATAAGGCAGTCGATTTCTATGGCGGTATTTTTGGGCTCGACGTTCTTATGGATCTCGGTTGGATTCGGACCTATGGGTCCGATTCGAAGATGAGCGTTCAAATAAGCATTGTCAAGGCGCGTGGTTCTGGTGCTTCCGTGCCTGATTTAACAATCGAGGTTGACGACATCGAGGTAGCACTTGACCGCGTCAAGAAAGCGAATATTCGTATCGAGTATGGCCCGCAACGTGAGGAATGGGGCGTTCGTAGATTCTTCGTTCGTGATCCATTTGGGAAGCTAATAAATGTTATGCAGCTTACCTAGCGTGAACCCAAACCAGTTGATGCAGACGGACCGGCGTACCGCCGGCTGCTATTTTGGGCGTTAGAGTACCAGCATGTTCACGGACACCATTCGCATTGAGCTTTTAGCGTCTCATCCGGAGACTCTGCCAATCTTGAAGTTGTGGTTCGAAACTGAATGGTCCGCCTGGTACGGGCCAAGTGGTAGCGGTGATGCCGAAGCAGACCTTGTCACCTACTCAAACCGTGGCTCAGTACCCTTTGGCATGGTGGCTTACCGTGGCGATGAACCGTGTGGATTCGCAGTATTAAAATCCGAGGCGATATCCGGACACGCGCATCTTTCACCATGGGCAGGGGCTGCTTTTGTGGTTCCTCATTTGCGCAACCGAGGCATCGGTACGCAATTGTTGAGTGCGCTAGAGTTCGAAGCAAAGAACCTAGGCTACGCCCACGTTTACTGTGGCACGACTCAAGCGGGGAACCTCCTCAGCCGATCAGGCTGGCGAGAAATGAGCCAGGTTTGGCACAATGGTGAAAATGTATCCGTTTATGCAAAAGCACTCTAAGCAGCGAAACCAACCGACCGGGATAATCGGCTGTTCTTATTCGGCCTCGCCGTGCGGCGGTTATTTCAGGCGTTAGGCTGCATGAACAGCAATCTTCCATCTGATGAGGATTGGCTGGTCGAACACTATAAGTTCATCCAGGGTTGCGCGCCCGCACCGCTAAATATCCTGGAGCTTGGTTGTAGCTCGGGTAGAGACACAGTCTACCTCGTAAAGCTGGGCAGCGTCATCGCGACGGATATTAGAGTAGAGTCGCTGGAGAAATGTGCGCGGCGCGTTCCCGATGCAACAATACTTTGTCTAGATTTATCCCAACCATTGCCGTTTAATGACAACAGTTTCAGTTTCATCCTGGCCAGCCTTTCTATCCATTATTTTCCCTGGGACGCCACAGAGCGCATCGTCAATGAAATGAAGCGGTGCTTGTCTCCGGGTGGCCGTTGTATCGCCAGGGTAAATTCAACCAACGACACAAACTACGGGGCTTCATCGGAAAATTGCATCGAACCAAACTACTACCGGGTCGGCACCAGGATGAAGCGCTTCTTTGACCTGGAATCGATTCAACGGTTGTTTCATGATTGGCACGTACAATCGGTTACCGAGAAACAAATCAACCGGTATCGGAAAAACAAATGGGTCTGGGAGGTCATGCTCAGCGCAGCCTGACAAGTCGTTGCAGCTGACACTGGAAAGCGCAGTTCATTTGGCTACGCCAAGCCCCGGTTCCCTTTCAAGTGCAGCAAAAGTTAAATGTCGACAAAGGAGAAATATAAATGCCGCAATACGTTATCGTTTATCTGGGCGGCGATCAGCCATCCAGCTCAGAAGAAGGTAAGCAACATATGTCGAAATATATGGATTGGCTGTCTTCACTGGGCGACTCGGCTGTTAGTCCTGCTAATCCGCTCAAGAATACGAGCACAGTAAACTCTGATGGTACTGTTACCACTGGAGGTACAACGACAATGTCTGGTTACACTATAATTGAAGCGGATTCTATGGAAGCGGCACTGTCGATTGCAAAGGCTTGCCCTTTTCTTGATATTGGCGGCTCACTTGAGGTGTCAGAGCTAATTGAGATGCCAAGCCAAAAATAAATACGACAAGCACCTGCAGTCGGATAAAGTTGCCCGCTACGCGCGCACTTTGCCGCTGATGCGAGACGTTGGGAGTCATTAATTGAGTATTTCGCCACTGTCAGTTGCGCAGTTCTTGCTCGAACTTGATGGGCTTAAGTTGGTCGAGCGTCGAACCTACATAGATGGCGGCTCGAGGCTCGAAAATTCGGCGGAGCATTCCTGGCATGTGGCTATCGCAGCATGGGCACTGGCAAACTATCTGGATTGGGATATTTCCATTGGAAAGCTATTAAAACTTGCTCTCATGCATGATTTAGGCGAGCTGGAAACGGGGGATACGTTTCTTTATGCAACTGACCGAAACGGAGTTTCGAGTAAGGAAAGAGAATGCGTGTCACGTATTGCCAAACAATACGGTGATCTTATTCCAGACCTCGAGGAGATTTGGGACGAACAAGAATCGGGCGCCACTCCAGAGGCGCGCTTGTTGAAGGTTGCGGATCGGTTGCTACCATTTCTTCACAATATTGCTAGTGAGGGGAAGACTTGGCGCGCGCATAACATCGCCAAGAGCCAGGTCTTAAAGGCACATTCTTTTATCTCAAAGGAAGCTCCGGAGCTTTTTGTCTGGATGGAAGAACAACTGGATATCGCGGTCAGGAACGAGTGGCTTAATGACTCCTGACCAGCGAAGGAAGTTATTCGCTTCGCGCACTGTGACGCGGCTGTCGCCGCGCGCCTTATGCGGGCCCGATGGGGCTTACGCGAGAATCAGGATGCATTACCTGTTCTTGGCTTTTTTCGTTCTTCTGGCATCAGTGGCAAATGCTCAGGAGGCGGACATTGCACCGGGGATGACGGAGGGTCGGCTGCACGATCTCATCCTGGAGATCGGCTCCGACGTGCTCATTTCGGGGAGTATGGTGCAGTTCACCTATGACGGAGCAGTCCTGATGTGCATATCAGATAGCGCCGCCGACCGAATGCGAATTATCAGCCCGATCATCGAACTGTCGGAGATTGAAGGTGAGCAGTTGATTTTGGCACTTGCAGCCAATTTTCATACGGCATTGGACGCGCGATATGCAATCAGCGACGGGGTGGTGTATGCCGCATATATTCACCCGCTGCGACCGCTATCCGATGAAGAGGTGCATTCCGCTATTCGTCAGGTTGCCAGGGCGCGCAATACCTTTGGGGATGAATACACAAGTGGAGAATTATTCTTTGGTGGTGGGACAGCGCCATAACCAGCAGTTCGCTTGCTGCGCTCGCCGAACCGGCTTGGTGGCTGGCCGTTCGATTGTGACTTATACGCGTCTTTTATCATTAGTCGTCGTCGCGCTGGCTCTAGTCGTCGACGTTGCAGCAGCCCAGGAATCTGGGCTTGCTCGAGGGAGCCAATTGCTCTCCCAGTACAAAACCGATCTTCAGCAGGCCCTTCGTGAAGGCCTGAATCAGGGTGAGGTTGAGGCCATCGCAGCTTGCCGGGTTCAGGCGCCTAAAATCGCGAAAACCCTGTCGCGAGATGACATCCGCGTAGGGCGCACCAGCCATCGTCTCCGCAATCCGGCTAATGCTCCCCCTGACTGGGTTGAACCGATCTTGCAGACCTATGTTGCCAGTCCTTCCGATCGTGAGCCAAGGACTGTCCCTCTTTCGCAAGGCCGTTTGGGATACGCCGAGCCAATCGTGCTTCAACCACTCTGTGTGGCGTGCCATGGTGAGGTTCTCGACAGCGAGGTCGCATCGCGGATCAACGAGCTCTATCCAGCAGATCGTGCAGTTGGATTTCACGTCGGCGAACTACGGGGTGTATTCTGGATCGAGTTCCCTGTGGAGAATTGACAACTTTGTTCATACGGCCAACTAATCAGCACAAGCAGTGCGCGCCCTTTGGGCGTCGGACTGGCCTACGGCTGGCTGCTTATGCGGGCATTAGGTAATATGAGACGATGGCAATCCTGTACATAGTTCTTGGCTTTCTATTGCCTGTCATTATGGTGTTTGGCTACTCCGTGTGGCTCAATCGTCGGCGGCGGATTTCAGGTGGCGCAGAATTTGTCGGCGACCCAGAGAAAAAAGCCTTTTCGGCTATAGTTCAAAGATGCGCTACCCTCAAGAATTCTGCAAATAAAGACAATGCCACTAACATTGAAGAAGATATAGATTCTGTTTTAGTAAAGGCGCGTTCACTCCAGGACCAAAATCTAAGAGAGCGATCGTTGTCTCAGGTTATGAGCGTTTACGTGGCAATGGGGCGTGATAAAGAGGCACGTGCATTACTATCAGAGGTGAAAGACGAAGCCAATCGAGCAAACATTCTTGAGGAAGTGTTCGGCCATCCTACTTGACCAGTGCGATTAGTGGACGCTTACTTCACAAGTGTCGAGCCTCCTTTCGGCCGGTCGCTGTTGCGGGCGTTATGTTCCAGTGCAATTTAAGGTGTAAACGTGGAACTCGAGAGTACAGTTGAATTGAAATATATGGTGCAGTCCAAGGACTTGGCGAGTGAGTTATCGATTGATGAACAAGATGATTTTCCAGAGGTGTTTGCAACATCCAGAATGATCGCACTAATGGAGTCGGCCGCAGCACGTTTAATGAAGCCATCTCTTGCTGAAAACGAATTGTCAGTTGGTGTTAATGTGAATATAAATCATTTTGCAGCCACACCAAATAATGCAGAAGTCAAAGCCGTTGCAATATACAAAGGTATGGAAGGAAAATTATATAAATTCGAAGTTGAACTGCATGACAAGGGCGGTAAGGCAGGCAGTGGTACACATACCCGAGCAATTGTTGAAAAGCAGCGTTTGATACAAGGTGCTTTGAATAGAGTCAAGATATAACAAAAACATCCAGCGGATTGTCGTGCCCTTCGTCATCGCTGCGGGTGCGCGAACCGCTGATGTTAGCGTCAGGGGCAGGGGATTCACCATGACCATATCTGTCGCCAAAGCTAACAAAGCAATTGGTTTGACGGTAAAATATTGCGTTGTTTGCGGTATTTTTTTACAGCATTGGATGGCATCAGGTGAATTGGGACGCTGTTGGAGCAGTTGCAGAGCTTGTTGGAGCTTCGGGTGTTATTGCCTCTCTGCTGTACCTCGCAGTGCAGGTGCGCGCAAGCACTCGCGCGTCATTGGTCGATGCGAAGCTCGAGTCGGCGCGTCTGCTTAATGACTTTGCTGAAGACGACTGGTTCGAGGTTCGGGCGGTCATCCGGTTCTGGCTCCACGGGCACGGGTTGCCGGGCCTGGTGGGCAAAAGTCGGCCGGCCAATGTACGGAGATGAATTTGTTGCATTCATCGAGTCAGAAATCTCGACTCTCGACGCTGCCTGACAAAGCGCTGCGACTTTCGACCCATCTGTTGGTTAAAAGAGGATGAAATGTCGATGATCTCAGCATTGGATGCGCTCGAACGTCTGCGGGATGGAAACCGTCGTTTCGCCGCTGACATTCCGAGCCACGATACACTCACGGGGCATGTGCGCCGTAGCGAGTTGGTGGCTGGGCAGGAGCCGTTCGCCATTATTCTCGGATGTTCCGATTCGCGGGTACCGGCGGAGATCGTCTTCGATCAGGGCCTTGGGCGATCTGTTTGTGATCCGCGTAGCCGGAAACATTGTTGCGCCTTCGCAAATTGGCAGTGTCGAATTTGCGGCGGAGCGAACCGGTGCACGACTCGTCGTAGTCCTGGGCCATACGATGTGCGGAGCCGTTCTGGCTACTTTGGAAGAACTCGAACGCCCGCAGGAAAGTCGATCGCAGAATCTTCGTGCAATCGTCGACCGCGTTCGCCCGCCCGTGGAAGAGTTGCTGGCGACGGCGCGCGGGTGCGACTCCGATGCTCTGGTGGAGAAGGCCGTTCGGGCAAACATCCGTGCCTCCGTAAATCACTTGCGGCAGGGATCGTCGATTCTTGAGGAATTGATCCAGGGAAGATGGCTTGCTCATCGTGGGCGCCGAATATTCGCTGGAAACCGGGCTGGTTGATTTCTTTGACGGTGTGCCGGAATTTGGCTGATAAACGGTTGCACCGGGCGGGCAGGTTGATCAATGATCATGCAGATACGGTAAGCCCGGGCGGGAGATCTCTTCAACGTGGCGCACATTATATAGGGATTTCTATAGTCCTGGGGCCGGCCTGGCCGGTCATGTAATTCATGCGCCCCATATCGGGCGGAAAAAACTATGTTAGAGCTTAGACCGAATTGTGGCCAAAATTTGGTGGCGCGTCCGATTCGGCCGAAAGAATTCTTAAAAAAATACCCAGCAGCGACCAAGTGAGTTTTGAAAGCAGCTGACTGTGGCGTTAATGCAAAATAAGACGCTAAGGTAGCATCTACTACGCAGGCTGAGGCTTACATTACGCGGCGCGATTTTGCGGTGTGCTTACTCGAGCATCAGGACGATGCGAGTATTGAAGCCACGGCTATCTCCCGTCACGCCGAGGTGGTCCAGGGTAATCCAGCGATAATTCAAATTTACATTGAATATCGGACTGAGCCACCAATTCAGGCCGAGTGAATAAATCTGCATTTCACCGCCCTCGATGAGTCCCTCGGTCAGATCGATATCGGACAGGCGTGCGGTGACCTCCCAGGTACCCCAGCCACCGTCATAGACGGATCGTGCGACCGGCAACGGGTTGAAGATACCGCTCTTGCGGTTGTAGCCGCGCATCTCGCCCGTCAAGGCCCAGGAGCCGGTCAGGTTATAGCCCGTAAAGTCAGGATTGCCGATATTCGGCGCATCGACGTCATTGAACAGGTATTCGCCATGCACCCAGAATGGCCCCTTGCGCCAGGACGCTTCGAGGTTATAAGTGAGCACGCTGTTAGCCACCTGATCTTCCGTGTCAACAAAAATCGGTGATTGGTTGAACTCGGGTTCCGTTGCGGAGCGGAAACCTTCCTCCGCATCCGAGTAACGCAGCCCGAAGCCCAGGTGCACGAGATTGCTCTCGTCCTCCGAGTACCATGGCAGCCAGGTTACCCGGCCGATGTACTGGGTTGCGCTGTCGCTGAATGACTCATCTGTGTCCAGCCAGTCATTAAAGACACCACCAGCCCAGGTCATGCGTTCATCGAAGCCCCTGCCGCTGAGCACGACGCCGACGTTGCGCGCCGGAAGAAAAGCGTCAGCCATTGCGCTGCGCTCCTGCATCGGCAAATAAATCAGACCGATGGTGCGTTCCATGGAAATGGGTTCCTTTTGTTTTCCAATGCTTAAGGTGGTCTTGGCGAACGCCGGAACGTCCACGCGCCAGTCGAAGAATTCCCAGTCGTCCGTCGTTGTCGTGTCGAAGCCTTTGTCGAACGCATTCGTCGCCGCGAACACCGTGTAAACCCAGGGCTGTGGAAAGTTCAGCGTGCCGACAGCGCCGAAGCGAAGGCCGCGAATTTCGCCGCCATCGAACGCGTCCAGATCCCCCACCTGTGTCTTGCTCGCGCTGTCCTGCGATTGCCAGTTCTGCCGGTCCAGTATGAGAGCCGATACAAAAATGCCTGAGAAATACCGCGTCTCCCAGCGATTCCATTTGCTCGTATCCTGGTAAGTCATCGGCAAGGCCAAAGGCGGCGGTGTGTAGGCAAGCCAGCCGGACCGCTTCGGTTTCTGATCGGCGTCGAAGGCTTGCGGCAGGCGGTTACGCACGATCTCGCCGTCTTTGATAGCAAAGCTCGCGTAGGTCGCCGTATCGAGTAACACGTCGAAGTCTTCGCGTGGGTCACCGCTCAGAATTATGAAGCTCGGCGACTCACCGATTTCGAGTTTGCCGATCACGATACCCTGCTGCGCGTTCAAGGCCAGTTCGGCGGCGTCCACCGCGATATCGTCCTGAGTAACAATATCGAGTTTGTTATCCTTGATCAGGATGTTGATGATGACATCTTCCGTATCACCCTCCTGGTCTACGAGCGTAACGTTCTTGATGAGCACGGATTGTGGCGCGGTGCCGAGGCGGGGGATCTGCGCCAGTATGGCCGGAGGAAAAGCGGCTAGTAACGAGAGCGCACTCAACAGGCCGGGCGAATCTCGAGAATACACGACAAGCATTTATTGCCATCTCGCTACCTACTAATATTTGGTTACGAAGAAAGGCAAGATCGCATCGTCAAAACGCCCGATCAGTCAAGCCAAGCCTCTCAGTGCTGCCGGAATCTTAAAGGATTACAATAGTCTGAGTAACCTAATTCACATGATTTCGCTGATAAATATGCAGATCAGGGGACAGTTTGCGAAGCCAACAGCGCCAGGTGGGGCACTCGTCATGCTGCTCGCGGCCGCCTGCCTGCCAAGCGTCAACGAGGCGGAGGGCGTCGAACCGGGTAACATCGCATGCCTGCCTGCTGAAAAATCTGAGCAAGTCATCGCATCGGAAACCCTGGACGTGCTGACCCTGAATCTCGCTCATGGCCGCGGCAGGGCCATGAACCAGATGCTCGTGACCGGCGATCGCCACCGCAGCAACCTCGAAGACGTCGCCGCTTTGCTGATGCGCACTGGAGCGCATGTCATCGCATTACAGGAGGCCGACGCCGCTTCGCTATGGAGCGGCGGCTTCGATCACGTCGCGTTCCTGGCTGCCGCGACAGACTATAAATGCTTCATACACGGACACCATGCAGATACATGGCTGTTCACATTTGGCGCGGCCCTGATGTCGAGGTTGCCGATCAGTGATACCGGTTCCCATACCTTTCGCCGGTCACCGCCGACGACGACCAAGGGATTCGTGCGTGGTACGGTGTATTGGCAAAACGGTGAGGCCGCAGCATCCGTCCGGCCCGTCACCTTGATTTCCGTCCATCTGGATTTCTCGCGGCGCAAGGTTCGAGAGGCACAGATTGCCGAGATGACTGAGGCCCTGAACGGATTGTCCACGCCGGTGATCATCCTCGGAGACTTCAATGCGGACTGGACCGCAGACGATTCACCGGTCCGTGAGGTCGCGGGCGAATTCGGATTGCGCGCCTTCACGCCGACAGAGGAAAAACTGGGTACTTACGGGAAAGCCAAACGCCTGGACTGGATCCTGATCTCGGAAGAATTGCGGTTTATCGAATATGCAGTAGTGCCTGGCCTGGTGTCGGACCATCTCGCGCTGCTTGCCAAAATCGGATGGGCAGTGAATCATTGAAGCAATGGCCATTACGCACCTAAGGATAGTTTTTTCCGTTTGCTTGCTCGTCGCGATTTCGGGATGCGCGAGCTTTGTCACTCGCGAGCCCTGTCCGTCCGGCACCCAAAATCTCCCGGATTGCCCACCGCTGGAGGCTATCGAGGATCCGTTCATCAACGAGCTTTACGAACGGCGGACCTGGATACAGCCGGATGAACTCGATCTCGATCCGATCGAACTCGGCAAGCAGGCCGAAATACCGGTCCAGCATGCCCGTACCAAGTTCCTTGGGGCGACCAGTGAAAGCGCATTGAATGCACTGGCCGTGAAAATCTGGCTGATCGAAAACGCCCGGCATACGATCGATGCGACCTATTATATTTTCAAGCGCGATCTGATCGGCGAAGCCATGCTCGGTGCCCTGTGCAATGCGGTTCAGCGCGGCGTCGACATCCGCTTCATGGTCGATTCGCTGGGCTCCATGGATGTCGATCACACTGAGCTTAAGGCGCTGGAAACTTGCGCGGCCAGTGCCGGGTTCATGCGTAACGCCGATGGCGAATTGACAACGAAAAAGGCGCGCGTTCAGGTGATTATTTTCAACGCGATCTCCAAAGTGTTCATCAACGCCAATCGGCGCTCCCACGATAAATTACTCGTTGTGGACGGGAGCTTCGCGGGTCGGGCTGTCGTCATTACGGGCGGCCGCAACATCTCACTATCGTATTATGGAATCAACGCCGACGGATCGCCGAATCCGGATACCTATATGGATGCAGAAATTCTTCTGCGCACGGGCGAGTCTTCCGATGCTGACGAGAGAACAGTGGGACAGGTTAGCGAGATCTATTACTCGTTGTTGTTTCATTTTGAAAACAACAAGCGACTGCGTCCGCGTAACACCGACAGAGCCCGGGAAATGTATGCATCCGATCGGCAGATCGCCCAGGCAAAACTGGCTGAGCTCAAGGCGATACCCGTTGTCAGACAACACTACGACGCCATGCCCGTGTTTCCTGGCCGAAGGTTGGTACGATTCGAGAGTCTTGCTGGCACACGAGTTCGGCAACCTGACGAACAAAAACGTATTCACTGACGCGGTCAGTAACCTGCAGGGCAACCCGAACTCTATCCACCACTTGTTGCGGTATGGCGGCGACAGGAAATTCAAGCGCCTGCGTATCGTCTCGCCCTACCTGTTTGCTACACAGTACTATGACGATGATGGCGTGCTGGTGGTCGATGGAGCGCGTGATGCTCTTGATTATCTGGAGGAGAACCCGGACACGACACTCGAGATCATCACGAATTCGGTACTGACGTCCGACAATTTTCCGGCCCAATCGGTTATCGACATGAACATGGCGCCGCGCTTATTGCTGTCTGAAGAAATACAAACGGCGTGGTTAGACAAGCGCGAAGAAAGTGAATTGAATCCGGGACTCGTCGAGAGCGAAGAATGGCGAAAACTCGTCAATCACCCGCGGCTCATGATCTATGAAACAGGTCGCCTCGATGATCGGCAGCTGGGCGGCGATGTCGACTACGGCAAGCTCCACGCAAAGTACATCATCATCGATGATGGTGGATTCGTCGGCACGACGAATTTCGATTATCGTTCACGCCTGCGTAATAATGAAATGGGTTTCTTCTTCGAAAGTGCAGAGCTGGCGCAGCAGCTGCATGACGATTTCGAGCTGCTGAAGAGCCGGTCATATCGTTGGGGAACTCCAGAGTGGCTACAGATGCGTCGCGAGGTATTCGAGCTTGGCGGAATGAAGGGTAATACGGCAAAGAGCCAAAGGACGATTTACAAGACGCTGCGCGCGACCGGGCTCGATAAGCAGTTCTGACGCGGAATCGAATCCCAGAAGAACAACTTAAAGCGTGAGCTTAATTAAGGTGACAGTGACCGTAATTCATGGAATTACTCAACTTATTCATGCTTCGGCTGTGAATTACGGTCACTGTCACCTTAGGGAACCTCTGATTAATTCATGAACGGCGTCTATGAGCCCGAAACGGCCCCCTGCGGCGTTGCGAATCTTGCCAATAGTCCAGCTATTAGCTGCGATCCGCGCCTTGCCGGAGACCGTTTCGAATCTCATAGCCGCTCGCCCAGAATTAATCAGAGGTTCCCTTAATTACACGGCGCAAATCTAAAAACTGTAGTTGAAATCAATGCGAAATCGCTTGCCGGTCTGGTTCCGCTCGTCGCCCGGCAATTCCTTCTCGATTCCCCTGACGATGAACAGCCGGACGATCAGGTCCATATTGTGTCCGAGGCCCATGCCGGCTCTTATCTCCGCTCCTTTCATATTGCTAGCCGAGGTTTGATCAGATGATCCCCAGCGCACCCAGTCATCCTGTGCGTAAGAATTATGAATCGATAGCGCTTCGAGATGCGTGTAATAAAGACCGAGCAACCAATCGCCGCGTTCTTTCACACCACCGTACACGGCCTGCAACACATATCCATCGACATCGTTATGATGAAATGCCGTGAATGCGTCTGGATCCGTCGCTGAATAGTTTTGACTGTTATGCAGATAGTCGGCACCCAAATAGAATTTTTGCGGCAGGTTGTTGATGCGCCATTGCGCTTGTATGAGCCAAAGCGTGTAATCGCGTAATGCGTTACCCTGCAGAAGCACGGCAGACGCATAGTCGCCGGGCGTTGCCTCCGCATCGATGTCCATCACGCCACCGGCAAGCGTGAAGCCTGTTCGTAGCGAGTCCTGCTGGTAAACGAATTGCAGCGACCCTGCCTCACCCGTGTAGTCGCGCATGCCGGCCGGTAGTTCGTAATAGCCGGCGTTGACGGTTAGCGTGCCGGGACCGATGGCAGGCTTAAATATCAGTCCCGCACCTTTCGGCGTCACGTCATCGTCCCAGAACAGACTGTTCTGCTTCCACCAGGGCAAGCTATTCCGCCCGATCCAGGCCGTGGCATTTTTCCAATTCGCCTGCAGATACCATTTGTCGAGATTCAGGTCGGACGCACCGTTCGGGTTGTCGTCGAAATCCTTGATCGTGATATGGCCGGACTGTTGGTGATCGTCGTTGCCGGTACGTGCGCGGACACCGGCTTCGAGCCAACTCGTTGGCTTCAGGACCAGGCCGAGTCGGGCGCGGATGCGCATACGCGTGCGGTCATCGCGCTGGCTGCCATCGCCACGGTACGAATCCTTGTCCTTTTCGATGCGCAGACGACCGTCGCCGTAGATCGAAATTCGCCCGGCCTGATCCAGTGTGATCTCTGCATTACCTGCCAACGGTCCAATTGCCAATAAAAGGCACCCGCCAAGAGCGCACGTACGCAATACCTTCACCCACATTGGCGGTTTCTTCAGCAGCAAATCAAGAGTCCAATCAATCTTGAGGCCACAAATTAATTAGATCGATGCTTTGTCCGGGTGCGTCACGGCGCGATGTAGCAAATATAATTGTTCGATTAAGGCAATAAGCTAACAACTGCACCTTATTCGCTGGCGCTACAATTGCCCGCGGATCGGCAGGATGCGCATGAATCCAACCGTAAACCGCTGCCCCCAGGTGGTCTGCGGTTCCTTGTCAAAGATAACTTCCTCGCCGTCGTCATTAGATGCGCGCCAGCGAAGCTGGCCTTTCTCGTTGAGGAAAACTTCAAATGTCTGGGTGGCAATATTTTCGTCGATAGCCGCGGCCAGCGTCTCGGCCATCTCCGGTGAGCGGATGATGACGCCGAGCTCTGTGTTGATGTTTGCCGATCTCGGGTCGAAGTTGAATGATCCAATAAAAACCTCTTTCCGATCGACAAAAAATGCTTTGGTGTGCAGCGTCGCCTTGGCACCGCTGGAAGCGACGATCTTGGAACCTGATACGTCCGCGTCAGCTCGCACCTCAAAGATTCTTACGCCGTTTTTCAGCAATGGTTTGCGGGACGGTGCATAGCCTGCGTGCACTGATGACTGATTGTTGGCGGCCAGTGAATTAGTGATGATGGTCACGTCGACGCCGCGTTTCTGAATCTCGGACAATGCCTCAATTCCCGATTTTCTCGGTACGAAGTACGGCGAGATGATAATGATTTCCTTTTCTGCGGACGACAAAGATTCAAGCAGCGGCGTCTTGATGGAGTCAGCTTCCGCGGCTTTGGATTTGAACGATTTGTCGGGTGAGTCCACCGCCAATGTATAGGGCGCCCAAATCAATGTGCTGCCGTCGCCCTCGACATATTCGAGAATCTGGTGTTTTACTGCATCCGCATACTTTGTCGTCTTGATTTCCTCGCGCGCTTGCTCTAGTTCGATGCGAATTCTCTCGAGCTCTGCCGCCGGGTCCTCCGGCATGTCGGCGAATGCTGCGACCGGAGCGGAGCGCTCATGATTCCAGTAGGTGTCGAACATGGTCGACACTTCCTGCACGACGGGGCCGACCGCGAAAACATCGAGGTCGGCAAATTTTGCATCTACGCGGGCTCCAAAATACTCATCGGCAATATTGCGTCCGCCGATCAGTGTGATCTGGTTGTCTACTGTGAACGATTTGTTGTGCATGCGTCGGTTAATGCGGCTGAAGTTCGTGATGCCATCCCAGAATCGCGCGGAGCGACTTGCAAAAGGATTGAATATGCGAATCTCGAAATTCGGATGCGAGTCCAGGCCCGCCATGCCGGCGTCATAACCGCTGGTAAACATGTCGTCGAGCAACAGCCGAACGCGCACACCGCGATCGGCTGCGCGTAACAGTGCGTGCACGAATGCTCTTCCGGTAATGCCCGGTTTGAGGAGATAGTACTGGGCATCGATGCTGCGCTCGGCTCTTTCAGCCATTAGCAGGCGCGCAGACAGTGCGTCGATACCGTCTGCCAGCGGAAAGAAACCGGAATAACCCGCGGGATGCGCGTCTGCCACACCTTTGAGGTGTTTGCCCCAGTAGGTGTCCCCAGTGCCCTCGATTGCGGTCGATTCGGGCTTGGGATAGTCGAAGTCGACAGTGGCACAGCCCATGAGACCAGCGAGTATTGTGACCGTGACAAGGGACTTCAGTGATGAACTCACTCCATCTCTCCTTAAGGCAGTTAACCGCAAGGATACAGGGATAAATGGGTTCAACCGAATTTATCTTACAACGTCAGTATTGCCCGGATACACGGTCCGGTCCGCCAAACTGCGGTGCGTCGCCGAAGCCGGATTGAAACTCCAGCTGCTGTTCAGCTTTCCTCGCAAATAGCGACGAAAAACTCAGCATTCCGGTGAGAAATAAAAAATTGGTGTCAGACACCAATTTTTTAAAGCCGTCTGCCGCCAGTTTCTGGAGGTTAGGCTTTCGCATGAAATTCTTTCAAAAACCCGTTAAAAGACAACGCGGCCGCGCAGGTTGAACATAAAGATGCTGCTCTCGGTGGGGTTCAGGGCCGGGTCTTTCAGATATTGCAGGTCGAGCGTCGTGGCAAAGGCTTTACCAACGTTGAAGCGATAAAACAATTCAGCCGTGTACTGATCGTCGAGCCCGGATGTGAAGGTCTTCGAATTTGGCTTGCCCCAGTTCAGGCCGACCCCGAGCAGGTCGGCACCGGGATTCGGCTGGTAGCCAATGCCGACACTCAGGGATTTCTCGAGGAGTGAGCCGCCGTCATCGGCCCAGCCGCCGCGCACGAACGGCAGCCAGCGGTCGTTGACGTAGCGCGTGAACGAGACGTTCACGCCCCAGCCATCCGGTACCGCGAGCCTGTCCTGTTTATCCTTGTGCCAGACGGTCACGTGGTAATTATCGAGTACGAGTCGGCCTTGCGATGACGTCCAGCCGAGCTCGACGCTTTTGAAAAATTCGCTTTCATCAAAAAACGTGTCGAAACCCTCGAAGACGTCCGTCGGATCCGAGTTGGTGTCTACGAGGCCGCCAATGATGTAGAAGCTGTCATTGAGCATCGTGGCGGCCGCAACACCGAGCGTCGCATCATTCGGTAGCGCGATCGATGCGCTGCCGGTGCTGAATGCAAAGTTCATAAAGTGCAGCCACGGGCTTGCAAGCGCATAGACGTCGACGTAATCGGTCGAGTCGAGGAAACCCGCGATCACGGTTGTACGTCCTTCGTTAAAGCGTTGGCGCCAGTAGAGGTTTGTTGTGCGGAATTCCTGATCGCTGAATGGCGGTACCTGCAGGCCGACGTAGCCGAGTTCACTGAGCGCGAAGCCGCTCGGCGGAGGTGTCGTGTAGCCGTGGCGATGCTCGATTTTCCAGACAAACGCGCCGGAATTCTTCGCGCCCCGATTTACGAGATCCCAGGCACCATAGAAGCGCGCCATGCCGCCCGAAGCATCGTCACGCGTGAAGCCGCCGCCGGTTACCCAGGCGGCTGAATAGTCGACGCTGAAAGAGATTCCGGTATTTTCCGTCAGGCCAACTTTCCAATCCTTCCAGGCCTTGAGCGGCTCGGCATCGATGATGGCCTCGCGCGGGGCACGATCCTTGGCCAGCGTATTCTCGGTTGCGTCCGGGCTGCCAAAACCGCCGCCGGTGACCTCGAGTTCAGCTGCGACGGTCGATGAAGCAATAGTGACAGACAGCAAAACGGAAATAAGATTTAAGGCATTCCTCGATTGCACGTGTTATTGCTTCTCCTGCGAGTCTGGCCTGGCGGCGAGTATTTTGTTGGCGCCGCGACCCAGTTGCTCGGCGTGCTCGATGACGGACATCATCGGTATATCGATGGGTTTGACCTGATCGGTCGAAACGATTTGCACGATGCCCGACCAGGCATTGGGCGACCCGGGGAAGTACACGGCCACACGGTCCGTGCCGACCCGCTCGACTTCCAGACCGAGACGCTCGGCTTTCTCTAATGAAACCAGCACGGCTTTGAGGTCGGCATTTTCATCCGGGCTCAACATGCTCGTCATCCCCTTGAAAAACGTGTAACCAGGGATTTTCTGCAGAATGGTGGATTCAGCTTTGTCTGAAAATGCCTTCGCCAGTGCCGTACGTCCCACGAGGCCCGCCAGGAAGCAGAGCAGGACGACGCAGGCCAAGGCAATCAGATTTGCCAGTGCCACCCCAGCGGCGGATTCGACTGGCAGAAAAGCCGCCATCGGTTCGGCAATCACGAGCATGATGCCGACGGCTTTACCGATTACGACGCCGACCACCACCAGTGGTACCAGGAATAGCAAGCCACCAATGAGGGTTGTCTTGAGGAAATTCATAGTGGCCCTCCCGATGGTTTTGCGTGCCGCTGCCAGCTTATGGCCTTATCTCTATCAGATAAGGCCATAAGCTGGCAGCGGCACCGCCACCAAATTTGACGTGATCAGTCTTTGATTTCGATACTGATCCCCTGCACCGAACTACTTGTCATGGCGAGTTCGAAATCCGCGGTATCTTTTCGGGCCTTGACGGTGACGTTTTCGCCCCAACTCTGGTTGACTTTAAAGTTTTCATCACCGAGCAGGGCTTCGAAGTTATTGGCGATCGTTTCGGCGACGTCGTTATCCCTGGCGTCGTCCGGGACCAGCACGTCTATGCTGACCGGGTCGGCCGCCGTGCCATCCTCACCCGGCTCAAAGGTGAGTTTGAAACTGATCGTGCCGGCGCTGCTAGCCCTGCCTTTGACCTCAATTTTCCAGTCGTCGGACCAGTGATCATCGGCAATGGCGAGCGAAGTGACGCCAAAAACAGTCAGAAACATCGTTAACGCGATCAATAGTTTGTGAATCTTCATTCCAATCTTCCTCCGTTGGTTTTTTGTACTGGCGTCGGCCTCATGAGTCGGTATCAGTCGCCGGTTTTGCGCTATCGTCCGGGACGGCTTCGGCCGCCTGAGCGAATGCGAACAGACGGACAATAACATTGTCACCGCGTTCCTCGCGAATAATACTGATCAGCCTTTCCCGAAACCCCTCGGGCAGCGTACGCGTAGCTGCCGCTACGACTAAAGCAATCAGTCTTCGGCCAGCCACGCCTCGGCTTCTGCTTCTTCATCCGAATCGAATGCCTTGATTTCGAGACCGGGAATCAGCGCGCCTTCGATCTCACTGGCAGTCTTCACCCAGTTTTTGTCGGCCAATACGGCGACACGGTCGAAGTTACGGATGAGCCCGAACAGTTTAGGGAGGCGGGACAACTCGACCCCTATGGCGCCGAGCGTGGGCAGTTTGAAATCCCCGATTCGATACAACATGCGTCCGTGCTCGATATCTTCGGCCTTACCGACCATATCATCGATCGCGGCCTTCATATCGTCGCTATCGAGCTTGCCACTAAATTCTATATCGAGGCGATTCGCGCCATTGGGTGTCACGCGGAACATGAGATTCTCCTTATTGTTGTCATTACCTTAATTAAGATCAGACACCTTTTGTAAGAAATGAGAGACAGACCGCAATTGTCATAGCTTTACAGCGTGTTCTTGTAAACCTTGCCGTCCTTCATAATGATACGGATCGTCTCGGGGCTCTCTGGCGGCTCCGGTGCGTCGAACCACTTTTCCGAGGTACCGATCACCGAAAGATCCTCGAGCGGATTACCGTCAACGATGAGGATGTCCGCGTAGGCGCCTGCCTCTATCACGCCAAGCTTGCCTTCCGGGTAGGGGTTCATGAACTCGCCGGACATTGCCGCGATTTCGCCGCCGATGGAGGTCATCGAGACCAGCGCGGTGTGATTACCGAAGAAATCGCCGTTAAGGTATTTCTCGTAGGCGATCTGCTTGCTGCAGGCGCTGATCGTGCCTACGCAGTCGGTGTTGTGGCCGCGGTTGGCCGGGCACTTTTTCATGTTATCGATGTAGTCCACGAAGGCCGCTGACGCCGACTTCGCCTTGCGTAAGCTGGCGGGAACGTCCCGGACCGCCGGAATGTCGAAGAGGCCCGGAGCGAAAGCGGTCAGGTTGGTGGTGATATAGGCGCCCTTTTTCTTCATCAGCTTGCCAATTTCACAGTCGTACATGAAGCCGTGTTCGATGGATTTCACGCCGGCATTCAGGGCGCGCAGGATCGATTCCTTTTTATAGGAATGCGCCATGGCATAGCTGCCATATTGCTCGGCAATCTCGACTGCGGCTTCAATTTCGGCCACGGTACGTCCTTCCATCTGCCAGGGGTCAAATGCGGAAACCACACCGCCCGACTGCATCACCTTCAACTGGCTCGCGCCCATGCGAAAATTGTTGCGGGCGATCGCAAGCACGGCCTCCACGCCATCGGCGTCCTGCGCCATGTTCAGACGCGAGAAGTTCGACGCCTCGCCAAGCGGCGCGGTGAAGTTCGCAAAATCCGCATGACCGCCGCGCCCGCCAATGAAGGCAGCCGACGGATAGATACGCGGCCCGATGATCTTGCCTGAATTGATCGCGCGTTGCAGACCCGCATTCGCACCACCCGCATCGCGCACGGTGGTGAAGCCCTGCATCAGATACATCTCGGACTGAGCGACGCCATGGATGGCGATGTCCTCCCAGGTGCTGTTCGCTTCCATCGCCGGGAGGGTCGGCCCGGGCAGCATCAGGTGCACGTGGTTGTCGATGAGGCCGGGCATCAAAGTGCCGCCGCCGCCATCGATCACCGTAGCACCCGGGAGCGTTGATAGCCTCAGCGGAAACTTGCTTGATCAAATTTCCTTCGACAAGAACGTTACCGGCCATGCGCTCTGCGTTGACGCCATCGAAGATTTGGACATTGGTAAACAGAACCTGAGCAGGCGCCTCGTTCTGGGCGACAACGCTGGCCGACGTCCCGGCCATCAGCACGGTAATTAAGCCAACAAATAAGATTCTGATTTTTTTGTCGAAAAAATTTATTGCAATAGTCATAGCGCATTACCTCACGGCGTACTAATTGATGTCTTGATCTGTCGGAACACGGATAATCGCCTTTTCTTGTTCCACCGGTGTTGGCGTTCTCGAGAATCAGAGGTCGAGAGCCACCCATCCCGCCTTTTTTTTTGGAGGCCTCAGGGAACCAGTATCATACGAATCCACTCTATAAAAGCATAGCTTCACAAGCATCGACAGAAATTGGAAGGAAAATTCAATGTTATCAGGTAGTTGTCACTGTCAGGCGGTTCGATTCAAAATTACGGGTGAGATAGACGGCATTTACCATTGCCACTGTCAAACCTGCCAGAAATTAAACGGTACGTCCTATGGATCTACGGGATTCGTCGCTTCTGAGTCGTTTGAAATTGTGGCTGGAGCGGATTCCCTGACCGCATACGAATCGTCACCCGGCAAGCAGCGCTATTTTTGTTCAAATTGCGGCGCACCGATTTATGCGCAGACTCAGGCGAACCCGGAGCGCATCGGGTTTAGAGTCGGGCTGATGGACGGTGATCCTGGCATCCACTCCCGAGCGCATATCTGGCTGAGCCATGAGAGACCCTGGTTCGAAGTTGCAACTGAGTTACCCCGGTTTGATGAATTTCCTGATAAACGCTAATGCCTTGATAATTTTACTCCGGCGATAGGGATCGAAAATGTCTGACTCGACTTCTTTACCCAAGACGCTGATGCTGTCAATCGCAGTGGCGCAGGGCGTATTGCTGTTCGCCTTGTACAAAGCGTTCGACGCGCATGTCTGGCCCAGCGAATCGCCGCTCTGGTCTTATCCGATCTGGACGCTGGCCATAGCAGTTCCCGTCCTGCTATTGCTGTCGCTCGAGCGCGGCAACGAGCGACAGGGTCGTGCTGATGTCAGCCGGATTCAGTGCCGTGCTGGTGGTGCTGGCCACCTATACGGGCTGGCAGGCGGAGCCATTTGGTGAATTTCCGCTGTTCAGTTTGTCGGCGGCCTTCGGCTGCAGCATTTTCGATTGCGTGTTTCAAGGCGCTGATGTATCTGCAGCAGCGGGCCGCGCAAGTGCCAATGTCCTACGAGGTTTTGTTCACGTATTCGTGGCGCAACTTTCTGGTTCTGGCGCTCGCGGCGCTGTTCATATTGGCCTTCTGGTTGATTCTGATGCTCTGGGCCGGACTGTTTCGGGTTATCGAGATCGATTTCTTTTCCGAGCTGTTCAGAAAAGACTGGTTTCTGTTTCCTGTCTTGGGTTTTGCGCACGGTTTGGGCGTCATGATTTTTCGCGAGCTTACGCGGATCATCGACAACATCACGAGATTGTTGCAGGGGCTGATCAAGTTATTGCTGCCACTCGTGGTTCTAGTGGCTGTGATATTTCTGCTGGCATTGCCGTTCACCGGCCTGGAAGTACTCTGGTCAACCGGCCGCGGAACCGCGCTGTTGCTCTGGCTGTCGGCACTCCTGTTGTTTTTCAGTAATGCTGTTTATCAGGATGGCCGCGGCGCAAATCCTTATCCACCAATCGTGCATCGCCTGATTTACTTTGGGCTCTGCGCACTGCCGGTCCTGAGTGCGTTGAGCCTGTATGGGCTGATGCTTCGGTTGAATCAATATGGCTGGACCGTCGGGCGAAGCTGGGGGTTCCTGGTCTGGCTCGTGCTGGCCCTGTTTTCCGCGGGCTATGTTTGGGGTATCGTCACCAGGCGAGCCGCATGGCCGGAGGCGCTGGCCAAGGTCAACACGATCATGGGCCTTGTTGTGTTAGCGCTGATGCTGCTGGCCAACAGCCCGCTAATGGACTTCCGCAAGATTTCTCTTAACAGTCAATTGGCGCGTGTCGACTCAGGAGAGATCCAGGTGGAGGGATTTGACTTTTTTTATGCGCATCAACATTTGGCGCGGCCGGGTTACCTGGCCCTCGAGCGAATGAAAGTGGATATCGGCGACAGTAATCCGCAGCTTTTGGAGATGATCGAAAATCCGCGACAGATACGATCTGCTGTCGCAATGGAGAACGTCGACAAATTTTGGGGACGCATGGTGTATCGCCCTGCGCCGTTCGAGGTGCCTTTTGCGCTCAAGGCGATGATCGAGCAATTCCGCTTTACCAACCTCCCCGGCGAGTCGGTCATGATCGAAGTCGATCTGGACGGCGATGGGCAATCGGAATACGCACTGGTTCAAATGAGTGATTGGGGTGTGCTTCGCGCCATGTATTTCTATCGGACCGGCGAGGGCTGGCGACAAGGCAACTTGAATTACTCGTGGCAACACCTGCCGGGTGAAGACGTAGTGAAGTCTTTGAAAGAGGGCCAGATCAGGTCTGAGAGTCCCCAATTCAATGATCTGAGGATAGGTAACGTGCTACTTAGGCCGAACTAATGAAGCCCGGTCAGCCAGTTAGCCAACAACGGGCGTCTTTTTCAGGTGTAATGCGTCTGGCAATTAAGAAGGAGAAATTCAATGAACCAGAAAACACTTTTCGAGCGTCTTGGTGGTTATGAAGGTATTTCGGCGTTTGCTAATGACTTGTTGCCACGTTTACAGTCAGATTCCCAACTGGGCCGTTTTTGGCAGAATCGGGGCGCCGATGGTATCGAGAGAGAAAAACAATTGCTGATTGATTACCTGTGTTCAAATACCGGCGGTCCGATGTACTACACTGGCCGTGATATGCATAAATCACATCACGGTATGAAGATCAGTGAAAGTGATTGGGAAATATTTTTCGGGCACGCCGCTGCTACGATGGAAGCTTTACAGGTTCCGAAACAAGAATGTGATGAGGTCGTTGCATTCGTATCGAGCCTGAAAGAAGACATCGTCGAAGCATAGTCGGACGCATAACATCGCAATTAGGGTTAGCCATTAATAGTTGCTGGTCAGGATTCACTGACAGCCGATGAATCATCGCCGGCAGCGGCATGCTCCCGGCGATTGGTTTGACCCTATAGCTGGTCAGCACTCGTGCTGTTTAGTCGGCTTCGCAAAACGCATCAGGCGATAGCTTGCAAAGTTCTTCCCTGAGTTTGTCTACATCCTCGATACCGCAACTCGGATCGGCGAGGATGTCGAGTGAGTCGCCGATGCAGACCAGTTCATCGCGTTCGCCCGTAATTTCACCGTCTTCAAGGGCCACGCCGAGCACAAAGCCGACACCTGGCAGAAAGTATTTGAATTCGCCAGCTTCCGGTTCGTTCGGGTTGAATTCCTCGGTCTTTACACAACCGCCGTGCATTGAACAACTAAAAGCATCGTTGGGGTTTTCGCCGCCTTCTTCGGGCGTTGGTGCCTCAGTCACGCCGACGTACTGAACAACGTCCTCGGCTTCACCAAGCAGCCACTCTTGCCGGTGCGCATCACCTGCCCATGGATTTGCTTTGATCAGGATTCCCGCCTTGGCAAAATCGCGGCCGGCCTCGAACGAGCCATCGAGATCGACAAGCGCGCCATCCTCGAAATTTCGCGCGACTTCGCCACAGTAAAACACGTCGTTAGCGACCTGGGCCTGGGCATAGTAGTCGTTCGTAACTTCGACAGCCTCGTAATCGACACCACCTTCGCCATCATCCTCGGCGAGCACCACGATATCCACCACGATGCGACAGTCCACGCCCTGAATTTCCCGCACCTCTTCGGTGACGTGTACGACGATGGTTTCCTCGAAATCTTCGCCGGCACGCAGCACTTGCGTGGTGCCTGCCTCGAGTGAAAAGTAGGGGTTTGGCATGGTTGAATCACCGATCGTATTCGGGTCGACGAACACGATCGTCGGGTCGGTCAATGGGTCGGGATCGTACCGGTCTTCCTGCAGCAATTCGCAGACATCAAGACGTACATATTTTTGTGCGCGACAGCCTTCTTTGTCTTCTATGAACGTCTCCCTTGCTTCCGTGCGACACTCCACTCGTTCGTCATAATCAGAAAAATTTATGCAGTGAGCGACAGTCGCCTGGTACTCCTCTTTAACTTCATGGTTGCAGGACGTCTTCATTTTTATGGCACTCGCGCTGCAAATCGAAGAATTTGCATCCGCGGCGACGGCCCTGTCCATTACAAGGAAAAACGCGGCCAGAGTGGTGGCTGCAAAATAGAGTATGTGTTTCATTGTTTCACTCCTTATTGATATAAAGTCTCAAGGCCGCGGCTGGCGGCCGCGCAGAAAAATCGTTCTTTCTCCAAAGGGAGCAGCGGTGATATCGAACGGGTTCGACCCGCCCGGATAGCGCCAGGCTTTTCCCTTATATGTATTTGACGTACGCGGGCGAAATATCCTTCGCCAATAGATAGATGAGCATTTTGAGTTTCTGAAGGCTGCTCGAATAACAGGCTTTGAGACTATTAACGTCAGGGAGGCGGCAGTGAGCGGCGAATGAACGGACCTCGCCGGAACTGCCCGTTATACTTAATGTATCGAATTCCGGTCTATGGAGTGCCTAATGCTGCCCCATAATCAATACCAGCAGTCTACTGCTCCCGCGCACCGCAGGCAGTTGACCTCGTGCCGTCGATTCAGGCTTTATCTTTGATTTCGGACAGATCGTGAAAGCTGCCTGGATCATTACTTTTTTTGTAGTTCTGATCTGGTCGGCTATCGGCCCAAAGGATTACCTCACCTGGACCCTGGAAGTCGCTCCGGCTGTCATTGGCTTTGTGATTCTGGCGGCAACGTATAATTCTTTTCGGCTGACCGGGCTTTTGTATCTGCTGATTCTATTACACTGCGTTGTCTTGATTATCGGCGGGCACTATACCTACGCGGAGGTTCCGTTTTTCGAATATTTGAAACCCGCATTCGGTTTTGAACGGAATAATTACGACAAGCTGGGTCATTTCATGCAAGGCTTTGTCCCGGCAATGATTTCTCGAGAAATATTGATCAGGAATGCGGTCGTCAGTTCCGCGGCTTGGCGAAATTTCTTCATTATTTGCATATGCTTTGCGCTAAGTGCGTTTTACGAACTAATAGAGTGGGGTGTCGCAGTCGTTTCCGGTCAATCATCCGAAGCATTCCTCGGAACCCAGGGCTATATTTGGGATACGCAATCTGATATGGCTTTCGCGGTAATCGGAGCATTCGTTGCCCTGATTGTTTTGAGCCGAATTAATGACCGCCAGCTGGATAAAATACCAGGTCAGCCGTGGGGAAAGGTGCGCAATGATTCTGTCAATTGACCGGCTAATCAGAGTATCAGCCGGGCAGCGCCGGCTTAGCTAGCTCGGTTCAAAGGTAAATTTCTGTCCGGCCACGGAAGCCTCGTACATCAACCCGCCTTTAACTTTGGTGAACACCGCCATACCGTTTTGATAAATACCCTTGAACTGCACGTCGCCGGCCCCCGATGAGGTGCCGGTGGTCCCGGTTTGCGCTTGTACTCCTATCACTAGGGCAACAGCCTGTGCCTGAGCGCTGAACTCAAAATTGCCTGCCGTAAATCTGTCATAGGAATGTTTATCTTCGAAAAAAATGATCTGGCTAAAGGCTTCACCGCCGAGCTGAAAGCCGATACTGAGCTGCGTCATTGACGTTCTGCCGGTCATTGCCGTACCCCGAAAAACCTGGCCTTTGCCGTGAGCCGCACCGACGACGAATCCACCTTTTCCAATAGTCGGGAACACCGCATAGCCGTACGCGTGCTCAAAGAATCCCTGCGATTCTGTGGCTTTCCTAAAAGTGGCAATTGTATTGGCATATTCGTCGGCCATGGCCGGCTGGCCGACGATCAGAAAAATCAGCGTGATTCGGAATAGTGAAGACCAGGTCATGTCGATACTCCTCGTCAAATTTGTTCGACGATTCTGCTGCCTCATTCTACGATTAACTGTGTCGGTGTTAACGTTCTGGAGGCGAAATTCACCAGTCTGGCGTCGTTTACATAGTGCCGTCGACATGCTGTGCTGCAGCTCATTAGATCAGACAGTCGCCGACATCAACTGCATCATAATATTCAGCGACAGGCCGTCCGTGCGATCTTTCAGATAACGCTGCCCAGGCAAGCTCCTGGCTGAAGTAACAAACCTGGCTAAAGCCCAGGTTCTTGAGATCGTCTTCCAGCGTGCCGGGAGCGAAGCGTGCCAGCCATGGCTCGCCGTGCCTGTTCAGATGCTGCGAAATTATTGCATATGCCTGCAGGCCCTCTGCGTCGAGTTCCGAGTCGGCCAGCGTGAAATCGAAGACGATCTGGCTGCCGGGTGGCATCTTCGCGACGAAGCGGAAGGTGTCAAAGACGCTTTCGCGGCGCAGATAATACGTAACGCCCAACCAGGAAAAAAAGGTGGGAACATTGCTGTCGAACCCGTTTGCTGCGAGTTCGTCGGCCAGCGTCTGGCGCTCGAAGTCGATAGCCACGTGACGTAAATTAGCCGGTATGCGGATGCCGGCCTGGCTCAGTTTTTCCAGCTTCCAGCGCTGCGTATCCGGATGGTCGACTTCGAATACCGCAAGCGTCCGGCTGGCGTGGGAGGGGCGGTACGGGGACGTATCCAGACCCGCGCCGAGTATTACGTATTGTCCCGATGCCGGCGTCGATTGCGCCGGATAACTCGTCATCGACGTAACGGCTGCGCAACACGGCAAAAGTACGTGCGTTGCGCAAATATTTGCTTTGTAAACGCTCGAGATCAGCTTGAAGCAGCTCCGTGTTGGCGCCATATAGCGTGACGGCAAGAGGGTCCCGCAGTATTTTCGGTTCATCATCGAGGACCTGGTGCGCGGCTCGTAATAGTGCCGTGCCTTCGGCCATATAGCTGTGTTTGCCCGGTTCCACATCAACCTCCTGATAACGAAGTTATAACAAAAAACCGGCAGCACCGTGTTATCACGATCTGCACTCCATAATGGTAAGAGCTTCACCATCCTGCCGGGGTGCGATGAGGAGCTTCGGCGGTGATCCGCGGTAGGCATGCCCGGCACCCTGTGACATCATCACCTGACTCCAAGCAAACAAGAGATTAGGAGGCGTTATGAGCACTGCACACCCATGGCTCGAGGAATTACCGTGGCCGACGGAGAAAATGCCGCGCGACCAGCTCTATGAGCGTATTGAGCACACACTGACCATGGTCAATATGGGTGTACTCGCGACCACCGGCAAGAACGGGCCTATTGCAAGCCCGATCGAGTTTTATGCTGAAGGCCTGACGGCCTATATGTACCCGCAACCGGGTAGTCCAAAATTAAAAGCGATGCAACGTGATCCGCGGGTCAGCTTCGCCGTACACACGCCCGTGGTTGGCTGGGTCAGTTGCCGGGGCGCACAATTATTCGGCGAAGCGGAGTTTCTGGAACCGGGGACGCCCGAATGGGAGCATGGCATCAATATCCTGCACTGGCAGGCGTCGGCTGCCGAGCTGGGCCGCGACGTGAATGTTAAACCATCGGATACAATTATGCGTATCGCCCCGGATCGGGTCGTCTACACCGAGCACTGGATTCGCCGGCAGGGCTTTGCGCCGCGGCAAATCTGGCACAAGGCAGACAGCTGACTACACCCGAAAATCGGTGTCAGACACCAATTCTTAAAACGCTTCTAAGCGTCCATTCCGGCGACCGGTCGTTTTCAACCCACTATTTCGGAAATCGTCGCTTAGAGAGCCTCTAAGAGTTGGTGTCAGACACCAAGTTTTAAAACGCTTCTAAGCGTCCGTTCCGGTGACCGGTCATCAAAACTCCATTTCGGAAATCGTCGCTTAGAGAGCTTCTAAGAGTTTGGTGTCTGACACCGATCTGAAGGATTGCCAGTATTCTGGCCATTTCTTGTCGACCAGGTCAAAAACGGTGGGGCAGGCCTCTTCCAGTAGTTCACGGGAAACTGCCGGCCACGATTCCGGTCCGCCTTCAGCGGGAAACTGCTTCGTCGCATCGATAATGACTTTGCTGATGACCCGTGGGCTGGTTGCGCTGGGTTCCAGGAACGTGCCCCGCGCGTGCGGAATGATCAGGGTTGCCGGATCAGGCTGCCACCGCGAGCCGACTGCATGCAGCCACTGCTGCGTATTCAGAACATCGACATCATGGTCGACGATGATCGTTACCTTGGCCATGATATTGGTTGCCGAGATCTGCTGACCAGCCGCCAGGCCGTCGCCGGCGAATTTCTTTTTTATACTTGCAACGGCGATGCCGGGCGCCTCGCCTAGTCCGTGGATTGCCACCAGGTTGCGAATCGATCGCTTGTATGCAAGGTACGCCCAGGCGTCCATGGCCGCCGTGTGGAAGCCGCGCAACACGCCGGTGTGGTTATTAAGGAACCACGGGTTTTTCCGATGCGTAATGGCTTCGATATTCATGTAAAAATTTGCATCTCGCTTTCGGCCCAGGTAGCCATACATTTCCGCGTGCGGACCTTCCTGTTCGGATTCAGTCAGCGGAATCTCGCCTTCAATGATCATCTCGGCGTTGGCCGGGACCAGCACATCACTGGTTTCACATTTGACCAGCTCGACCGGCTTGCCCTTGAACGCACCTGCCATCTCGTATTCGTCCTGTCCGAGATGGCTGACCTTAGAGCAACTCATCGCCCAGGTGATTGGATCGGCACCCAGGACGACTGCGGCTTTTACTGAGCGTTCACCGCGCTGTTTGGCCGCCATCAGGAAAGTCCAGCCGTGTTGCCCGACTTCCGGGTTCATGCCTATTCGGGCGGCGCTTTTCACCTGGCAGCGGTAGGTCCCCACGTTCCGACCGAGTTCCGGGTCTTCAAAAATCACCGCGCCGCTGTTGATGTAACGCCCGCCGTCTGCGGGATTACACTTCTCCCACGGATACTTCAGAACATCGATATCATCGCCCCTGATCTTTCACTTGTTTGCACGGCGCGTCGCCGCCCTCGAACATCACCGGTTTTATCGTCTGCCAGTTGCCGTTGCGATCGGCAAGATTGATCAGCTTGTCGACCGCCGCACGATACATTTCGCGCCTGTCGTCGGTGACATTTTCGACGCCATAACCCATGGCTTCCGTATCCCAGGGGCCATAAATATTGGCGAGCACCGGGCCCTGCATCCACTGACCATCGATTTTCATTTTCTCCACGAGGAAAGCCGGTGCGCCATTGAAGCCAAATTTATCGACCAAGCGATAGGCAAAACCCGTAGCCTCGTATTGATCCTGATCCATCTCCTTGATTCTGAGCAGTCTCCCGGTCATCTCCAGGGCGGCGACATACTCTCTCATGGAGTCATACGGCCCTGTCAGTTGGATGTCGGGGCGATCGGATTTCATGTCTGTCATTTTCGTGGCTCCGAGGTGTAGCTAATGAGAGAAGCTGGCCTGCATATTTCATCAGGGCGGCAGCCGGCCGAGTGTAAGGGATTGATGGATGAAACTATTTTATAGCGATGATCGGCTGATTGCTGATTACAGTTTGTACACTGTCGTCCGCCTGCCGCGCCCCTGCCCGGTTCTCGAACACCTGAGCTTGATCTTCACTGGACCCGTAGCTACGGCTATGGGTTTCGCTCCAGGTCCGCCCTCAGCCGCCCGAGCCCTCACCCAGAATCCGCGATCCCTTATATTATAAGTGCTCTTTTTAGTCGATATCCTGCCGGCTGAACCGGAAGGGCTCTATCACTTTTGTTTGCCGGTGTTCACCAGAGGGTCGTCGATCTCTATCCCCTGTCGGCAACCGTTCTTTAGTCCGGGTTTTATTGTAGCCTCATAGTCACGGGCTTGGCAGTTGGGGCCTTGGGTAGGCGTATAAAGATGCCTGTTGATCGGTCGGCGGAGGACTCAGATCGTGCCGCGGTGCGATGCTGTCGGCCGTCGCCGTCGGGCCGTGAATGGCCTCGAAGTGTCAGGTGGCGTTGCGGTCCGGGGTGAATTTTCGAGGCTTTTTCCCATTTAGATTGCATGTCGGCATAATGCTTGAGATAAGATAAGAATTGGCTTGAATTCAGGTTCTGACGGACCAGCCGGCCTCTATCGCGTCGTCGGTAAACACATCCATTGCCCGGCGGGGTGTAGTGTGGTTCTATTACCTCGAAGCTTGACCGTCGAAAAATTGGGTTCGTAGCTTGGCGCAAGGATTGGGGGAAAATCATGTCAAAGCGCAACACCGTTACTGTTCTGACCGTTGTCTGCCTTTTAGCCGTACCGCCGTTGCTGTTGCTGCCAGCCACGGGTTGGGCGCAACTCGAAGAAGTCATCGTGACCACCCGAAGACGCACGGAAAGCCTCCAGGACGTGCCGATCTCAATCAGAGCAATCACCGCAGACGAAATCCAGCGCATTGGCATAACGGACCTCACCGACTTGACGAAACTGACGCCGAGCGTAACCTTTGATTCGGGTTATAACCCGACGGATACCCGGGTCAATATTCGCGGCCTCTCCGCAACCCGCGGCCGCGCGAACGTCGCCTTTCTGATCGATGGCATTGACGTGACCTCGGAAAATGTGATCGCCGCGGGTTCGGGTCTTTTAGCGAATCAACGCTTGTTGAACGATGTTGAACGAATTGAGATCGTCAAGGGTTCACAAAGTGCATTGTTCGGTCGGGCGGCCTTCGCCGGGGCGATCAGTTACACGACGAAAGAACCCGGAGATGAGTTTGAAGGCAATGTGAGTCTCGATGCGGCCGACAACGGATATTTTCAGGTCGGCGCAGCCGCCGGCGGGCCTATAGTTGGCGACGTATTTGGCCTTCGGCTGAATGGCGTGTACTGGGAGGACGATGGGGTCTTTACGAATAGCGTGTCGGGCAAGAAAGTCGGCGGTGGTGACGGGTTTGGTACCTCTCTGACCGCCGTTTTGACACCGACGGACGCACTGAAATTCAAAGCACGCGTGGAATACAGCGATGACCATTTCGATCCCCAAGCGACTGTCCGCTTTCCGCAGTTAGCTCCGGTTCCGTATCCGGAAACCACTATTACCAGACTCAACACGCAGAATCCCGACGGCAGCGTCAAGGATATTACCGACCTCGCCATAGCCAACGGTTACAGCACCACAACCGCCGGCATGCCTGATCATGGATTGTATTGTTTCGATGCCCTGCCTAGTAACCTGAAAGAGTACGACGAGCGCCAGTTGGCGCTGAAAGAAATTTACCCGAACTATCCGACCATGCCGGCGCACGTGGCCGACCCGAACAATCCGCACCCCGATGATGATGTGAACTGGAAGCAAGCGCTGAGTGATGGTTCCGACCCTCTGGTGCCGGGTTTCTGCATGACGGCCAATGTTGGCGGCGAAAGCGGGAAAGTGATTACGCACAGCGAGGACCCGGCTACGGGTGTCGATTACGAGGGCACGGATTCTGACTTGTTCCGGGTCTCGCTGCTGGCGAACTGGGACCTTAGTTTCGGCAGCTTCACGTCAAACACGGGATTCACCGACGCGGAAAGCACGGTGCACCAGGATCAGGACTACCAGGCCCGCAGTCGCCCGGACAACTTGCTGCAAGCCCAGGGGGCTTTTGCGACCAACAACACGGAACAATTCAGTCAGGAATTACGGTTTTCATCTAATTTTGACGGGCCGATTCAGTTCACTCTCGGTGGTCTCTATTGGAACGAAGAACGAGAATCAGACGATGGTAACTTTATCATCGACTGTTTTACGACGGGCCAACACCCGGCCTTTGGGCTGACAACGGATGTTTCTGGTCTTTGCGACGGCACGAACGGCAGCGTCGACAATTGGCAGGACTTTTGGCGACAACTGCAGCCGCGCCCTAAAGTGCCGATCTGGCTAACGGAAACGGAGCATCTTTCCGCCTATGTCATGTTCGAGTGGAGTCTGACCGATCAATGGAAAGTGACCTTTGAGGATCGCTACGTTGATGAGACGTTTGATCTCACCAAGCCGAACGCAAGTGGCTGTACGACTTTCGGGCTTTCTATCGGTGCCGGTGTCATCGCCAGGGTTCCGCTCCTAAACGAACAGGAAAATCCTGATTTACTCATCGCCTGTACGGCCGATTACTTTGATCGCAGCACCGGCCCTATACGCATTGAGGATCTTCCCGAGGATCTCCAGGCGTTTTATCAGCCGCACACGGCAGGGGCAACCAACGTCACCTGTGTAAAATCCAGCGGTGTTACGGTGCCGGGCTTTCCTCTGGACGGTTACGGCGATCCGATCGATGGGGATAACCTGCTCAATCCCGACGGAAACCTTCAGCCGGCCGGCACGGATGCGGGTGGTTGTCCGGCCGGGACGATCACAGGTTCGCAGGATTCCCAATACCATGTACCGAAGGTCACCGTAGAATGGAACCCGACGGATGATTCGATGGTGTATTTTTTCTGGGCCAAGGCGATTAAGCCGGCCGGTATCAACCAGCTTTCAACGGGTGGCGCGGCGTCGACCATTGACGAAGAACGCTTCGATGCGGAGAAGATGGACACTTATGAAATCGGCACGAAGACGGCCTGGGAGGCGGCCGGCTATCTGCAATTGAACGGTGCGGTGTTCTTCCTGGATTACACGGACAAGCAGGTCGGTACACAAATACTGGTACCCGATGGTGTCGGCGGATTCCGGTCGAATCCACGCGTCATCAATGCTTCATCTGCGGCAGTATGGGGCCTGGAACTGGAAGCGGTCTGGCAACCCTCATTTCGTGAAGGGCTGTCTATCAGCGCGGCCTATACTTACCTCGACACTGAATATGCTGACTGTATTGACGAGACGACGACGTTTACGCGAGCAGCGGTGGCCGGCGCGTGTCCGATAGTCTGGAGAGACATTAACGACAATCCAGTGGCCACCGGTACGGTGAATCCGAATTCAGATCCCGACAATCCAACTTTCGCACCGAAATGCGCGCTCAATCTGAGCGGTAATAAACTCGAGCGCTCCCCGGAACACGCCTTCGTAGGACGCTTCAACCTGACGCGACCGTTCGGTTCCGGGGGGCTCGATTGGTTCACCGAATTTGACGCGATTTACCAGAGCGAACGCTTTGCCGATCAGGACAATTTCACTCAGTATGATGAGTTCTGGCAAGTCGATGCGCGGCTGGGCTTGGCGGGAGACTCCATGTCCGTCGTGTTCTTCGTGGATAACCTGTTAGACGATGACACCATCCGCGGCGGTGGCAGTGGCCCCGATTTCGGCGGGCGTATCAGCGATATGGGATTCTCAGCCGGCCTGGTGCGAACCCATTTTTTCGGCCCGCTGACGCAGCCGCGCACGTTCGGTGCCCGCTTGCTGTATCGGTTCTGACGGGTTCGGGATTGGTCTGTCGACTCAGGGCAGAGCAAACTAATGATGTACACAAACTTATGGTATGCCGCTGAATTGACCAGCAAAGTTGGCGAACAGCCGGTCAGAGTCCGGATGCTGGGCAGGGATTTTGTGCTGTTCCGTGATGAGATGGGTGCCGTGGCCTGTCTGAGTGACGTTTGCCCGCATCGCGGCTCGAGTTTGTCGAGAGGCAAATGCCGGGACGACGGTACGATCAGTTGCCCATTTCATGGCTGGAGATTCGATCGCAGTGGAAGCTGTATTAAAATTCCTTCGCAGCAAAATCCGGATGACGATATTCCAGCCGGCGCCAAGGTCGATGCTTATCCCGTGGAGGAAAAATACGGATTAATCTGGGTGTTTCTTGGTGATGATGTAGAGAACGCGTTACCCATTATTGATATCCCGGAAATTGATTCGGCTGAATGGCGGCATGCGCATTATTCAGATATCTGGCATGCCAATCAGCATTGGTCGAAGATGACGGACCTGGATCACGTGCATCTGCCTGTCGTTCACGGAATTGATTTTGGTGGCGATAACCCGTTTCGCCCTCCGGATCATAAAGTTGAAATTCTGGAAAATGGTTTTCGTACCGAGATCCGTGGCCATACGCCGCCGTCGGCAAGGAGCTTTAAGGAATATAAAGGTCCGCGGTCATCGGCCGTTTCGAAACTGGCATTTTATATGCCTGGTTTTATATTACGCGGCCAGGTTGCGTTCGCGGGAGAGCAAGCCGGCATGGTTAATATGTTCTACGAGATCACGACGCCGATCGATGAACAGCAATCGAAAATGTTCTACATCTTTTTTCGCAATTTTTTCATGGAGCCTGAACACGACGAGATGCATGTTCAGCGCAATCTCAAAAACATTTTCCAGGATAAAGCGAATGCCGAATCGATTATGCCCAAGCGGGCGCCGGATCTCGATGATTGGCCGCTCGTGCGCGCGGATCGCGAAGACCGGCTGATTTCGGCCTACTGGAAAATTCTGCGGAATCTGAGAAACCAGGGATGCCAGATCGATCGAGTCAAGCTCGACGCGCAGGATCGGAATGGTGACTATCGCGTAATTTCTTCGCCGGCCCGCAAACAGGATCCGGACGGATGGGTATTCGATGTGGTGCCAATGATATCCGCGGGTGAGGCAACCGAGTCAGAACAAGATCTGGAGTCAGTGCATCTCGGCGTAGCTTAGTTGTGAAAACTCAGCGCTCATCGGACAGACAGTGTCCGATCACGTGGAAAACAGACTCCGCAAATCCGCCGTTGGAGGCAGTTCGCCAGAGCCGTTTAGAATTGGCGAACCTGTGCGTTACCCGCCGTACAGCGCCTGTAAGATTAGGTCTGCATTCTTACAGCTTAGTTATTTAACTTTTTTTTCGGTTTGCGGGAAGGTGTCAAATGCACGCGACCTTTCTTGCCGTTGCGGCGTTCATTGAGCTCAAAAACAATCTCTTTGATAGCTTTTGACACAGCCCGCTGACTACCTTGTCGATATCCCGTGATGGTATTGGGGCCCTGGGTGATGGTATAGCGAAACCAGCTTTGACCGGCTCCACCATCTGGCGCCTCAGCGCGCTCGATAGCGCCGAGTTCAAAGGCTTCTTCAAGGACGCGTGTACTGGTTATTTTAGCTGCTGCGGGCATAATATTCAGGTTCGTATCAGGAACCTTTATTTCCTCAAGATTTACAATATTATTGATAAAAAGTGTTGCCGAAATCGCTATGTGGGGGCTTTTTTACCTCGACGATCAATTAGCGTCGACTTTGATTCTCAGCCAGCCCAACTCATCGTCTGAATTGCCGTGATGATTTCGCGGTACGTTGCACAGATGGTTAACGGTGGGCAACGCGGACAGCATTGTAGTTGTGTTCGATAGAAAATACTCAAATCAGCGGAGGCATTATAGCATTACTGGAACTGTTTTGTAAACAACCTTACATCATTTAATTTTCCCCCCTGGCAAACCCTTCCTGGAGTTTTTCCAGGCCCGCCCATCGCTCGATAGTGTTCTCCAGATTTTTCGATTGGCCATTAAGTTTTTGCAGAACTGATTGAACTTCTTCGTGGGCTTGCGCATAAAAATCTGGCAACGCAATTTGCTCTTGCAAGGCTTCGATTTCCAGTTCGAGGACCCTGATCTGATCTGGAAGCGCATCGAGATCACGCTGCTGCTGGTAGCTGAGTTTGGTCGGCTTACGCCGTTGTTCCCGCGCAGCATGTTTTTCAGCACGCCGCCTGGCCTTATTGGGATCATCTTTCGCGGCCAGTTCACGGTGACGGCGTATCCAATCACTATAACCTCCAACGTACTCCCGAATCGAACCGTCGGCCTCGAACACGAGAATGCTGGTGACGACGTTGTCCAGAAATTCGCGATCATGACTGACAACGATTAGCGTACCCTGGTATTCAACCAGCCTTTGTTCAAGCACTTCCAGGGTTTCGACATCCAGGTCGTTGGTAGGTTCGTCGAGGACCAGGAGATTGGTTGGTTGGGTAAACAACTTGGCGAGAATAATTCGGTTACGTTCGCCACCGGACAATGCCTTGACTGGCGTCATGGCCCTCTTTGGGCTGAACAGAAAGCCTTTCAGGTAACCGATGACGTGTCGGTCCTTGCCATTGATGCGTATGTAGTCTCTGCCGCCGGCTACATTTTCTGCGACAGTTTTATCGAGTTCCAGTTTGCGTCGTAATTGATCGAAATAGCCAATCTTCAGGTTTGTGCCGTGTTTGACGGTGCCTTGCTGTGGCGTGATCTTGCCCAGCAGAATATTAAGCAGGGTGCTTTTCCCCACACCGTTGTTACCGACCAGTCCAATCCGGTCGCCACGCATAATTTTCAAAGACATATTCTGGATCAGGGGTTCATCGTCGAAACTGTGCGTCACGTTGCGCATGCGAATCACCTTTCGGCCTGAACGTTCACCTACCTCTATACTGATACGTGCCTGGTGTGGTCGCGCAATGCGCTTTTCACGCTCGCCACGCATCTTCATCAATGAGCGAACCCGGCCTTCATTCCTCGTCCGTCGTGCCTTGATTCCCTGGCGAATCCATATTTCTTCCTGTTCGAGTTTCTTGTCGAACTGCTTGTTTTCCTGATCCTCGTCCTGAATGGACTTTTCTTTGCGCCGCAGGTAATTTTGATAGTCTCCCGGCCAGCTGATCAACTGGCCGCGATCGATTTCGAGGATGCGTGTGGCCAGTTTCTGCAGGAAGGCGCGATCGTGAGTGACAAAAATAACACTACCCGCATAGGTATAGACGATGTTCTCCAGCCACTGGATAGTGGCCAGATCAAGATGGTTCGTCGGTTCATCGAGCAGCAACAGTTCCGGCTTGCTCACCAGGGCTTTCGCCAGGGCAACGCGTCTGCGCCAGCCGCCGGACAGTTCACCGAGTTTCCGTTCAGCTGGCAACTGCAGCTCGGTAAGGATCGTCTCTACTCGCTTATCGATATGCCAGCCATCGGTGGCTTCGATTTTCCGTTGGAGCTTTTCAATTTCACGAAGTCCCGCCGTATCGAGTTTGGTTGCGGATCGTGATTCGTACTCATTTACCCAGACCTGAACATCCGCGAGGCCATCGGCAACGACCTGATGGACGGTATGGTCGAGGTCCTGCGGGAGATCTTGCTCGAGCTGGCTGATACGTAGATCTGACTGATATTCTATTGCGCCGTGATCGGGTTGAACTTGGCCGGTAATCAGTTTCAATAACGATGTTTTTCCGGTTCCATTTCTACCGATCAGGCAGACGCGTTCCTTAGCCTCGACGGTGAGGTCGGCGTGAATCAGCAGGTGGTTGTCCCCATATTCCAGGGATACATCGTCGAAGCGTACGAGCGCCATATTGGCTATTATGCTACTTTGATTTGCACAGGACAGGTTCTTTCCATGTCATTAAACGTCAGTCGCCGCCGATTTATACTGGGCGCATCAACCGTTGCCGCTATTTCCGTTGTGCCGGGTTGCGGTGGCGACGAACCGATTGAGCGACCGACCGGTGTGCCGGTGGGGCCATTCGGCGCGGATTCTACCGCGGAGGAGGTAACTGCGGGTATCGACTTGTCGGGAACGACCGCCGTAGTCACCGGCGCCAACTCAGGTTTGGGCTATGAAACCATGCGCGTACTGGCCTTACGCGGCGCGCATGTCATTGGTACCGGCCGCACGGCCGAGAAAGCAGAGAATGCCTGTGCCAGCATCGAAGGCAATACGACTCCGGTGGTGCTGGAATTGACGGACCTGGATTCTGTTGCTGCCTGTACGGATCAGATCCGCGCCATGGGGCGGCCGATCGATATGCTGATATGCAATGCCGGAATTATGGCATTGCCGGAACTCGAGCAGGTGAATGGCATTGAAAAGCAATTTTTCGTTAACCACCTCGGTCATTTTGCATTTGCCACAGCGTTGACTGAGCAAGTCCAGGCCGCGGAGCAGGGTCGCGTCGTGATGCTCAGTAGCCTTGGCCACCGCTGGGCGCCTGAGCCTGGCATCGAGTTCGATAATCTCTCCGGCGAACGGGATTACGATCCGAATAAGATGTACGGACAATCCAAGCTCGCGAATGGGCTATTCGCATTCGAATTGGCACGGCGCTTCGAAGGAACGAGTGCGACAGCGAACGCCGTACACCCGGGGATCATCATGACGAATCTGGCAAGGCATTTCCCGAAATGGAAGCAGGTTGCCGGAAGCCTGATTGGCTGGACCTTTATGAAATCGATGGAAGCCGGGGCGGCAACCACTTGTTACGTGGCGAGCAATCCGACTCTGGCCGGCGTCAACGGTTACTATTTTGCCGACTGCAATCCGGAATTGCCCACAAAGCAGATGCAAGACCCGTTACTTGCCGGGCAATTGTGGGAAGTCTCGGAAGAATTGACGAGAAAAGGTAGCGGATAAAAAATAATAAACAGGTACCGGATTTATTTAAATAAGGTGCTTTTTTCTCTTTTTAAGCCTGTTTTTTTGCCTGGGCTTTTTGAATGCCTTTCTGCATGGCGCGCATCATCAGGCCCTCGAGCGGCCGCATGAGGATGGCACGAATTTTTTTCATTCCGCGTAGCTTCGGCGTGTTGGCTGCAGTCGCGTAATCATCGATATTCAACTCCTCTCGCAGACCTGCCGTCATAATCAACATTTGCTCGTCCAGCGCGATGCCGGTGCCATCAGCCATTCGATTCAGGCGCTGAAAGCAACCGATGACGGCTGCTGCATCGACCAGCGCGTCGGTTCCCATCGCCGTTTTCAGAGCTTCCCGGGCTTCAGCCAGGCGCTTCTCGTCACGACGAAGCGCGGCTTCGGTGAAGTGATGCAGCAATTCCTCATTGGCGACACCGACGGATTTGCCTTCATCCGAGGTTAGCGCAGTGACATCGAAATCCTCGCCCGTGTGTACACTGCTCGCACGGAGCAGAAATGAGTGTGAGACTACTCAGTAGAAGCAGTCGTTGAATGACGAGACGCGCGCGGCAATGTATTCCATTTGTGATCGTTGCAGGGCTCGGCCGCCGTTCTTGCTGAGATTTGGCATTTCATCGCCGGCGATGTAGTACGCATTCAGAATTTTACCGGCCATTTGAATCGCGTCGGGGATAAGGCTGAGTGCCGACACGACATTCACGATTCTCTGATTACCACCGTATATGTCGGCTTCATTGCCGACAGCCCCATCGGCGAGAACCATTGGAACCCACGCACCGGCGGCTCGGGCACCGGTTGGCCGATAGTGACTCGGCTCGCCGGGCACCGGATCGGGCAGGGGCTCTAATGCCAGGCCGAGTGCGTGGTGGAACTCGTCAACGGCTACGACGACCGCGACAATGCTGACAATCTCCACATACTTCGCGTCCGTTAGCCCATTCTCCAGCAAGCCCTCATACCAGGATTTCTTGAGCCGACCGGGATCGCTCGCTACACGGTGCACGGCTTCTACGAGATCTTCCGGAAGCAGGCCGCCGTGATCGTGATCTCCTGAGACGTTATACGGTGAAAGGGATTCCTTGCGGCTCCGACACAGTTCGCAGGTTCCGGCGCGGCGGACCTCATCAGCCATGGCAACGCGTTCGTGCCCGCTCCACCAGCATCCGGGTTTCGCGATATGCTCCCATACTTCTCGATTGGCTTGCGCGATATCCGAACGCATTGGATATGGCAGGGCAGGGTAGGTGAATGAGGTCACTGGTAACCGTGGGATGCTTTGTGAATGAAGACATTATAAGGTGAACGGCGGAGAAACGTCAGGGATCTGAATACAAAGCTGATGTCGAGCGTAATGCTAAAGGACCTGGTGCTGGTCGGGGGAGGTCACAGCCACGTCGAGGTGCTGAGGCGACTGGCTATGCAACCTGTGTCCGGGTTGCGGGTTACGGTCGTCAGCCGCGAAATGCAGACGCCTTATTCGGGCATGCTGCCCGGATTCATTGCCGGTTATTACACATGGAGTGACATTCATATCGATCTGGCTCCACTGTGCGCGCGGGCCGGAGCCAGGTTGATCACCGGCGTTGTCCGGAATCTCAATCTCGGGGAAAGGAAATTATGTTGTGATGACCGCCCGCCGATACGTTACGACCTGTTATCAATCAACTCCGGTTCGGCGCCGTCGATCGGCGAAATTGACAGTGCTGATCGAATCGGTATCCCGGTAAAACCACTCGACCGATTCCTGCCACTGTGGCAGGCGCTTCTTGAGCAGCTGCATAGTGCCGGTGACGAAAAATATCATCTCGTCGTGGTCGGCGGCGGCGCCGGCGGCGTGGAACTCGCATTGTCGATGCAGCATCGCTTTACGAAGGTTGAGGGATTGACGAATATCGACATCTGCCTGGTGACCGCAGACCCAAAATTACTTATTGACCACAACCCCGGTGTCCAGGCACGCCTGCAAAAGGTACTCGCAAAACATGGAGTAGAGGTTCGGCTGGGTACGAAGATCGTAGCAGCCGAGCGGGGCCAGTTGCGGACCGACGCGGATGAAAGTATTCACGCCGACGGAGTGTTATGGGTAACCCAGGCTGCGGCGCAGGTCTGGCCCGCCGAGGCCGGTCTTGCTGTCGATGACGGTGGCTTCGTGCGGGTGAATGAATATTTGCAGAGCGTGTCGCATGCGGATGTATTCGCCGCCGGAGATGTTGCCAGCATGGATCGAAGTCCCCGTGCGAAGTCGGGTGTTTTTGCCGTGCGTCAGGGCCCGGTGTTGGCCGGGAATTTAAGGCGTGCAGCTTGTGGGCAGTCGCTGCAAAAATATCGGCCGCAACAGAATTTTCTGTCCCTGATTTCGACCGGCGATCGTCGCGCAGTTGCATCCCGGGGTAGCTTTACAACGAGCGGTGCCTGGTTATGGTACTGGAAGAACCGGATCGACCGCCGCTTCATGGCAAAATTTAAGCTCGACGGCAAGCAGATGAGACCGCATGCGTCGCGCTGGAAAGTCTCATCTGAAGATCAACCGGAGCCCAACCAGGAGGAAATGCGTTGCGGTGGTTGTGGAGCGAAGCTTGGCAGTGACTTGCTCACGCGTGTTCTTCAAAGACTGAAAGTATCGGTGCCGTCAGAGGTTATTACCGGTATAGGCGATGATGCGGCGGTTCTGCGTCCGATCGTCAATACTCTGGAAGTGCATACCATCGATGGTTTCCGCGCGATGCTCGACGATCCGTATTTGCTCGGGTGTATCGCGGCTGAACACTCTATTAATGATGTTTACGCAATGGGCGGCCTGCCGCGCACGGCCCTTGTCTGGGCCCAGGTGCCTTATGCGGGTGAGCAGCAGATGGAGGATGATTTGTACCAGTTGATGGCCGGCGCAGTAACGGTTCTCGACGAATCGGGTGCATCGCTCGTCGGCGGGCACAGCGGTGAAGGGGCCGAGTTAACCGTTGGTGTCGCATTGACGGGCAGCGTGCATGAAAGATACGTCTGGCAAAACAATAGGCTTGCGCCTGGAGATGTTCTGGTGCTGACGAAGCCGATTGGAACCGGGGTTCTTCTGGCTGCGAATATGCGCGCTGAATGTCGTGGCACCTGGCTGGCCGGCGCCATCGACAACATGCGCCAATCGAACAAAAAAGCAGTTGTCGTCTTTAAAAAAGCGGGCGTCAAAGCCTGCACCGACGTGAGCGGATTTGGCTTGTTACCTCATTTGGGTGAGCTGGTAAAAGCTGCGAACCTCAGCGCCGAGCTATGGCCGGCGGCGATTCCGCTGCTCGCCGGCGTGACGGAGACGATGCGGGCCGGCATCGTCAGTTCGCTGCAGGGCCCCAACGAGCGGGCTCTTACCTCGGTGGATATCGGTAATTTCAAGCGTACCGATGTGCTGGTCCGCGTTTTACTCGATCCGCAAACGTCTGGTGGACTGTTGGCTGCCGTAAAGCCGCAGCGCGCCGAGGCCTGCATGGCGGATTTACGTGACGCCGGTTACGCGGGGGCAGCCGTAATCGGACGGGTATGCGCCGCGCGTGAGGATGCTTATTGGGCCGCGTTGCAGGAAGCCTGATTCCCGGCATTCGGTGGCGCATCGCGTAAGCGATTTGGCGGAAGAGGTAGGAGTCGAACCCACCGAGCACTTCTAAAGCGCTCCAACGGCTTTGAAGGCCGCGCGCCCCACCGGGAGCGTCGCTCTTCCGGGTTTGGGGAATTATTGTTTGAATCCTTTTCTGATTAACGGTTCTCCAGTCGGTTGTAATCCAGCACACCTGCTGTAAGCGGATCCTGATGCTGCACGGCTTGTTGGAATTTGTCGCTATATTGCCAGAAATCCGGATGGGTCCGC
>PVMK01122630.1_pt1 | contig 80274 bp, 69 predicted proteins | sample 1853481 | NCBI WGS metagenome assembly PVMK01 (sample SAMN08533507, study PRJNA380276) | Marine sediment metagenome, whole genome shotgun sequencing project.
CCACTACCAGTACATTTCGCCTGGGACTAGCCAATTCCATAGCCAGCCTCATTATTGTCGCCATGGCACCGCTGCTTGGAGCAATCGGCGATCAGGGCGGAGTAAAGAAAAAATTCCTCCTCTTTTTTGCCGCCATGGGCGTTGTCATGACCGGCAGCCTTTTCTTCGTGGCCCGGGGAGCCTGGCACATTGCCGTTCTCATTTACATAGTGGGGATCATCGGCTTTTCCGCTAGCAATGTGTTCTATGATTCACTCCTGATAAGCGTCGCTCCCTCCGGCAAAGAAGATATGGTTTCAGCTCTGGGCTTTGGACTGGGTTATTTGGGTGGCGGGCTGTTGTTCGCTTTCAACGTCCTCATGACCCTGAAGCCAGCTTGGTTTGGCCTGCCCGATGCCGCTACAGCGGTGCGTATCTCTTTTATCAGCGTCGCTATCTGGTGGGCTATCTTCTCCTTGCCTATAATGATCTGGGTAAAGGAGCCACCGACCCATCGCAAAACAAGCGGCTGGAAGATGATCGGCAGTGGTTTGCTGCAGCTTAAAACAACCTTTGCTGAGATTCGCCAACTGCGGGTAGTGTTCCTTTTTCTCATAGCTTATTGGCTCTACATAGATGGGGTTGACACCATCGTCAGAATGGCGGTGGACTACGGCATGTCCCTGGGCTTTCCTGCCGACAGCCTCATCGTGGCTTTGCTCATCGTTCAATTTGTGGGCTTTCCTGCCGCCATCCTTTTCGGCAAACTCGGCGAGAAGTTGGGCACCAAAACTTCCATTTTACTGGGCCTTGGAGTTTACATAGGGGTCACTGTTGGGGCAGATTCATGGACAGCCAGGCGAGTTTTACGTACTGGCGGTGGCCATCGGTCTGGTTCAGGGCGGGGTACAGTCCTTGAGCCGCGCTTTTTACTCTCGCATCATCCCCGCCAATAGGACGGCTGAGTTTTTCGGATTCTATAATATGCTGGGTAAATTTGCCGCTGTGATCGGTCCTGTACTGATGGGTTTAGTCGGTGTTCTCTCCGGCAATCCGCGTCACTCCATCCTCGCCATCGCAGTACTTTTTCTCGGTGGGGGAATCATTCTGTACTTTGTAGACGAAAAGGAAGGTGCTCGAATTGCCCGGGAACTGGAGCAGAAGAACGGGATGGGATGAATAGGGGTAAGTAAAGAATCCCAGCCCTGAGGACCCGGATTTGAGCCACCCCAGAGGGGGCTTCAATGGTCTTTCCCCTCTTGCGGCAGTCTGCTGGAGTGATGGAGTCTATGAAATCTCAAACTCCAAGCACCAAATTACAAACAAATCTCAAATTCCAATATTGGTCCTCCGGACTCCCCACCCTGCGGGCGGGTCCCCAGTTTCAAATGACCAAAACAAAAAACAGGTTTGGAATTTCGAATTTTGGTCATTGTGATTTGTTTGATATTTGTGATTTGTTATTTGGAATTTCTATTCCTCCAGTACTCCAAAACAGCTCGCAATCTTTACCGGCAAAGCCATTCAACTCTGCCCCCCGCAAGGCTGGATCTTGGAGTTGCCCTCCGCGCTTTGCGCCTTACACTTTGAACTCCCCCACCGGATATACTTCACTTCATACTCCTTATAATCCTAGCCTTTCCATTATTCGGTTGGCAGCCTCTACCCCAGTATTAAAACTTATTTCCAGACTGGACTTGCACAGGCCGTCGCCGGCGAAAAGAAGATTGCCTCGGAGTTCTGCCAACATTTTCCTCAACTCATGCTGCTGCCGCACCGAGCCGGGCATCAACTGCACCGCCCCGTGTGGCCAGCGATAAACTTTTGAAAAAATCAGTTTGTCTGCGAAACCAGGATAGCGCTTGTCCACGTCCCCGAGCACTGCCTCCGTAATCTTACCGTCAGGTTCAGCAAACAACATGCGACTGGCTGGCTCGCAGAGAATTGCTGTTACCAGGCTCTTGCCCTTGGGAATTCGGTGGGGGCTCTTGTGGTGGTCAAATATAACGGTGGCTATAACCCCATCGTCCCTACGGAGCAGGTTATTGATCATTGAGGTGGCCGGGTACTCCCTGTCAACTGCCAGCGCTGTAACAATGCTCGGCGCGTAGCGAACATTTCGAAAACCGTCTGCCAAGTCCTCCGGTAGCCCATCAACTATGTTTATCACCAGAGGCAAAGGCACGGCCAAAATCACGCCTTCCGCAAGGTACGACCTGGGGTTTTCTCCTCCAACGTGAATCTCATAAAGCCCTTCCCGGGAAGCTGGTGCAATCTTGACCACCGGTGAATTCAGCCTGACATCGAGTTCTCTCATCAGTTGCTCTGGCACCACACCCATGCCTTCAGTAAAGGCGAGAATCTTGAATGTGGTCAAGTTCTTGATGGTAGCCAGAAAAGCTAATTTTGAATTATGCTCTGGGACCCCCAAAAAGACTTCACTGAAGATGGGGTAAGCAATTTTCTCCAGAATTTCCTCATCGAAGCTTTCCAGCAGATATTCCGCCGCAGATTGTCTTTCCAAATCAAAGGTCTTACTTGTGGGGCGGCCTATATCCAAGGCTTTTCCCAAGGATTGAGCGTACAGAAACAGTTTGATCATGTCCCTTTTGTTTCTGCCGGTAAGGAGTTTATATGTCAAAAAATCCATCGGCGATCCGATTTTGATCCGATACTCCCTGCCGCCGCTGAAGGTCGAAGTAGTTCCGGAGGTTGGCACCAGATGGTCTTTGAAACCGAGATCTTGGATGAAACTGCGAAGATTCCTGTGAGCGTCCGGGAAGGTATAGGCACCCTTGTCGATGATAAATCCTTCGCATTCTTCAGAGCTCATTCTCCCGCCGACGAATGAAAGCGCCTCAAGAATGATGGAGTCGCAGCCGGCTTTTTTCAATTGGTAGCCCGCCGCTAGACCCGCTATCCCTGCCCCGATAATGACTACATTGGTGTCCATTTTCCAATAGTTGAAATCCGGGTTAGTACTAAAGCTCAACATATTCACCAGGCTCGAGTACTGTCACCTGGGTCAAGGTCTCCTGTTCCACCCGATCTTTCCAAGCCGCAGGATCCTGTTTGATCATGTCAAAGGTGTCATAGTGAATGGGAAGCACTTTCTTGGGTTCGATTAGCTTCACCGCCCTGAGGCCATCTTCCGGACCCATGGTGAAATTGTCTCCGATGGGCAATATGGCCAGGTCAATTCCCTCTTCCCCGATCAGTTTCATGTCGTAAAAAAGGCCGGTATCACAGGCATGATATATCTTCTTCCCCTGCACATAGAACAGAAAACCGCAAGGATTGCCACCGTATGAACCATCCGGAAGGGCTGAACCGTGCTGGGCAATCGTCAGTTTGACCCGCCCCCACGGATAGTCGAATCCGCCTCCGATGTGCTGCGGATGACCGTTTTCGACCCCCTGGTTGAGTAGCCAATTGTGTATTTCGAAGTTGGCAATCACAGTGGCACCAGTCCGCTTGGCAATATCTACGGTATCCCCCACGTGATCACCGTGGCCATGCGAGACCAAGATATAGTCGGCCGGGATTTCATCTGGCTTGACTGGTGCCAGAGGATTGCCGCTAATAAACGGATCAATCAGTAAATGAGTACCTTCCGTTTCAATCAAAACACAGGCGTGGCTGTACCATGTTACTTTAACGCTCATTTGATCCTCCTTTCCTCGATTTCGTCTGATTCTGTCCCCGGATTCATAATTACCCTCTCCGGTTTTAACCCTGATGTTGCATACCAATGTCGAGGAAAAACGCGCCATACCTCTCTCTGGACCAACATACAGGCTAAAAGAATTATCTATTTTTACCTCAGAAGATTCGATTTTACAAAACAAAAGATCTGACCCCTGCCTCATGACGACGATTTGCATGGTACGGATGTTGCTTTGAGCTTAGGTTGGAACAAGGAAAATCGTGAGTGGACAACCGTTTTAAGAAAGCACTGCGTGTTCCATAGCCAATATAGCTCATTGACGTCTAAGCTGAGTCTCGACAACTGTCGGTACAATTTTGGATACGCGAAAGGTCACTTACAGTGATTCGTTCTTATTTGCCATCTTTTGGTAGTGGGCGACTACAGGTTTTTCTTCTTGGAATGGTAGCCCTTTTATTGGCTCTTAATCTTGTGGTTATGAGCCTTAGATCCTCTATCTCCACCGCCGAAGAGCCCACTGCCCCTGAAGTTCTGCCTGACTTTCCCCTCCCGGGTTCGATCAGCCTGTGTGATGAATCCATACCTCTCGAGAACCGCCGTGTCTTGGAGATGCTGGATAGAGAGTTCACAATTGCGGTTTGGGATCGGGCCCAGGTTTTTCTGTGGCTCAAGAGAGCCGGGCGCTATTTCCCATACTTTGAGGAGAAACTGTATGAAGCTGGAATGCCCGATGACCTCAAATACATGGCTGTAGCGGAGAGCGCCCTTATTACCGATATCAAATCAAGGAAGAGAGCCGCCGGACTCTGGCAATTCATGTCTCGCACCGGTAGACGATATGGCCTGCGGAAAAACCGAATGCTAGACGAACGGTTAGACTTTGAACAATCTACTGAAGCAGCCATCAACTATTTAAGACGGTTGCATGACGAATTCGGTAATTGGACTCTAACCCTAGCCGCTTACAACTGCGGCGATTCCTTCCTCAAGAGGGAAATAAGGAAACAAAAAGTCAAAGACTTTTATAGGCTCGATCTGCCTCTGGAAACAGAACGATATGTTTTTCGCATCACTGCCATTAAGATTATTATGGAAAACCAGAGACAGTATGGTTTTAGTCTCCCCCCAGAGCAGGTTTACCCTCCGAACTGGTACGATTCGGTCCCGGTCAAAATCAGCAAGCGCTTGAACTTGACAGATCTGGCCCTTGCCCTGGATACAGATTTCAAAGTTCTCAAAGAACTCAATCCTCAATTCAGGCGAAACTATGTGCCCAAAGGTAAACATCAGATTAAAGTTCCTCCCGGCTTTGGTCCCAAGGTAGTTGTTGCCTTGCAAGAACTTGGTAAAGGTAGATCCGTAGAAACAAAAGATTTGTCTGAAAGCCATTATGTGGTTCAGAAAGGTGATACCCTGGGCCGCATTGCCAGCAGAACAGGCGTCTCTATAGCCAGTCTGAGGAGATACAACGATATCCAAGGGTCCACCATATGGGCAGGACAAAAACTTCGGCTTATCCACTAGAAAAAAAGGGGACGCAGAGTCACATCTTAAGAATGAAGAATAAAGAGCGTAAGGACAAAACTTAAGATGTGACCCGCATTGTAGGCTAGACTTTGGTGTTCCGGAGTCATTTACTTCTTTGCTTTTTCGGACTTTTTAGCCTCCGGCTTTGGCTCACTCCTGCCTATCTTCTTCAAGGGCAGGCAACCACATCCGCAATCATTTTTCTTCCTTTTGGCCATCGTTATCACCTCCTTTGTCTGAGCGGTTTTTTTAAAGTAATTTAGTATATACTAAAATGATTAGGCAAAAAAAAGAACCTATGACTCCTTCCCTACTTCCTCAATTCGAGTTTTCACTCTCTTAAGCTCTTCCTCAAGTTCCTCTTCATATTTTCGGAGAAGATCAACCTTATCCTTGGCCCCATTAAGCTCCGCTTCAAGAAACCCCCCGCTTCCCTTACAGCCGCAGGTACAGATCTTGGCAAGCAATTCCCCACACTCTTCTAGAGCAACCGGGTCTATCTGATAAGGTATCCAGTAGCCCTTGCGCTCATTCCTGACCAGTCCAGCGTGCTTGAGAATCTTGAGGTGTTGCGAAACGGCGGAAGGTGTGATCCCAAGGCTCTTCGACATCTCATTGACACCGAGAGGCCCTCTTTGCTTCAGGAGCTCGATGATTCTTATGCGGGAATCAACACCCAAAATCTTGAATAATTCCGCCTGTTTGGTTTCCATCTGGGCCTCTTATTTTAGTAATTGCTTAAATACTATATCATTCCCAAGGCCAAGTCAACTATTTTTTTCTACTTATAAAAATAAATAGGGGCGCCCGCTGGCGAGTTATAGGCGGCAAGGTGTAATTGTTTCATTGGGATGGAAAGTTAACTGCCTAACATAACACCAGGATACGGGATCTCAGTACTACTAGAATCTGAAACCAATTTTCGCTATCACGGTAAAGCCATCGAGTTCAACCTTTTCATCACTGAATTTAGCTTTCTCTATAAATAGGTACTTTCCTTCCAGCCCAATGAAGCCAGAGGATAGGAGATCCCAATGGAAGCCCATCAACACGTGGCCTCCGAAGACAGTGTCCTCGCCGTGAATAATAACGTTGTTTATTTCGCCGTCAAAATTCATAGGATACACTCCGATGCCCCCTCCTCCAAAAAGGCGGACTTTTTCTACAGGATAAACGCCTATAGCTGTCAGGGTGAAGGGATATCCCTGGAGTTCGTCCCCATGATGATCATCATGAATATAGCCTACGCCAGCTTCCAGAACAAAGTTGGGATGAAAGTATCGTCCATATGAAAGCTCTCCAATGAAGGCCTCATCGAGTTGAGTCTCTCTCGTAATATCTCCTGTATAGAAATAGAATCCAGCCCCTGCGGATACATAGTTATAGTTTTGTTTGTCTTCTCCCCATGCTGCAGAGGGCAGAGCAAATAACAGGCTAAGGGCTAAAATAATCACAACTCTCTTCAATTTCTGCTCCTGTAGTTTCAGATTTTCCACCGTGCCGACTGAGGAATCTGAGTCTGGCCTAAGAATGAAAATACAACCTCTTTGAGCATTTGTCTCAATTATATTTTTCTTAGTAGAATTGAACGGCCGGTTGGTGCTGGCGGTGATTCGGTTACGGTCTCTACCTTATGCCTTGCCCCCTGAGCCTCATTTTCCTGGTCGGATGTGGAGACGGCAGCAGCCTTCTTCTCCCGGTTTCCATGTGTCAGCAAAAAACCGGAAACCTGCCCCTTCAAAGGTCCCGTAGTCAACCTCAGCAGCTATGTCGCACATCCTGGCAATTTCCTGGTCGCTCAACCCTGCCTCCTGATAGGCTTCCTTCAGTGGACAGCTCCGCATTTGGATGTCCAGTCCTTCCGCATCGCAACGGAGTATCTCCGGTTGGAACATTTTTCCTTGGTCTGCCGCGCCTGCTAGGAAAGCGTTCTTCAACCCTTCCAGGTCCACGGGTGAGAATTTCGCATATTTTTTGCCGATCTCGAGGCCACGGTTGTAGATCCCCCGCTTCATTATTTCTGCTGCTTTTTCGTCCCCTACTTCTTTCCTCAATTCCTGGAAGATGTGATAGTACATCATTCCCCGGTTCTTGTAGGCAGCATATAGCTGGCGGCGCAAGTTTTCTTCAGACATGTTACCTCCTGTTTCGACAAATCAGTCCATCTATGATCCAGGCGGTTTTCGCCCGCCTCGCCAGACGATGATAACACCTATAGCGAATACTGGTAAGCTCACGAGATACGCTTTGGTCAGGCCTAAATATGGGCTGGTGAAAAGAAATAAACAACCTGAGCCCAAAAACAAGATCGCACCAATAATGTAGCGCCAATTACCAACCATGAAAAGCCCTTTGATTGGTTGAGCCAACTGCAGTGAGGGGGATTGGTTTCCCCAATAAATAACAACTGGAGTTGAGGAGTCAACCTGCAACTGGAATTGAAGCTCCCTGCAGTCCGCCTGAGACATTGACTCCAAATTTAATTCCTATGGTTGCATTAGGCATTTTCGAGATTATCTTCTGAACCATGGAAATAGAATAATAAGAGAAATTAAAGACTGGCTTTGAAAGATCAGATCTTAGTGGAAAGGTTTATTAAAGAGAGGAGTACAAGCATGTCGCTGCAAAAAAAATTGAGTGCAATGAAAAAGGGGTTTGAGGCTCAAGCGCCTAAAGGAAGCCGTCGAGATCATGCATCGTGCAACCGATGACCTGCGAGATTCGGGAATTCTTGAACAGACCGTAAAGGTTGGTGACCGAGCGCCTGATTTTTCATTGACAAATGCTGATGGCCAAGAATTTCGACTGCAAGAGTTGCTTTCGGAAGGACCCGTTGTTGTTAGTTTCTATCGGGGCAAATGGTGACCTTTTTGCAACTTGGAGCTGGACGCTCTCAAAAAGACAACCGCGGAATTCAAGGCACTGGGTGCTACTTTTATCGCCATCTCACCTCAACTTCAGTCATTCAATCGGGAACTTAGAGAAGAAAAAAAGTTGACTTTTGAAATCCTGAGTGATCCCGGCAACGAGGTGGCACAGCGTTACGGTCTCACGTTCAAATTGCCGGAAGATCTCAAGGAAATTTATCTGAAGTTCAATATTGATCTGGAAAAATACAATGGAGACGATTCCTGGACACTACCGCTTCCAGCCAGACTAGTTATCGATCAAGAAGGCATCATTCGATACGCGGCAATCAACGCTGACTACACGGTGCGCCCAGACCCAGAAGAGACGATAGCTGCACTGAAAAACATTATGGGGCAGTGAGGCACGACTCTGTACCTTTTAAGAGGAATCTAATGAGTGAGCAGCCGGTGGCTGGTTCCTGACGCAAGGATCAGCCACCGGAGAATCTAGCCCGGATATTGCTAAAAACAGCCAAACCACTTTCCCGGCTTGCTTCTTTACATCGTTCTTGCCAATATTAACCCTCAGTTTTCTTAGTTTTGGCTGAGAGTTGACACTCTGATACACCTTGCATCAATGCCAAACGTTTAAGCTTCACACCAGAACTATCTCGAGCCCAATAAGGATAGGACCATGATCAAACTAGGAAGTCCCTACAGAGCTATGGCAACCGCATGCAAAACGAGACCCACAAAAGAGAAGACGGTCGTTTGGAACAGGTATGAATCGGAACCTTTTGAGGACGGCAGATTCCAGGTGAAGGTTCTCTCCAAAAAGCTGATCGACTCCGCAGCCTCCCTTTTTCGAAACTCGTACCCGGAAATTTATGGCTCGCCCCACGAGTTCGTGCTGATGCCGGAAAGATACGAGGGGCTCTTAGCCCTCGATGAAGACTGGGAGGAAGATGGTCGAAGGAAAGTCTGCTGCATGCCGGTAGTGGTAGAGCTCGAGACCGAAAAAGTGGTGGCCGCCACCATGCTCACCAAAATCGAGAATAACCTACAGGTGGAGTTCACCTTTGCGGCTACCTTGCCGGAATATAGGCTGAAAAACATAATGCTGAACCTGAGGGTGGTTACCTGGAAAACGGCCCTGGCCTCAGGTGCAGAGTATCTCACCACCTTCGTAGAAACCTGGCACGACATAACCCAGAAATGGTGCATTAAGGACGGCTGGCAGGTAGCAGGTATTTTCCCGGGCAACTTCGTCCGCTGGCAAAACCCGGATCAGGAGTACCGTGGCTGCACCATCCACTGCTACTATTTTCTCCACGATGCTGAAGAATATGCCACCAGACCCGAGGAGTGGAGCCTTGCCCCGGAGTTCAAGGAGCTGTGGGAGGTACTGGAGCGGATAAATAAAAAAATAGCCAAGGAAGGAAATATCCCTCCCTGGCTTGAAAAACATTTGTCTCTTACTCTCTGAACTCTTCGGCTACCGGTGTTGTCGTGCCAGCAGTTGTACCCACTAATGCATGTGTTTCCGTCCTGTGTGTTGTAATGATACCGGCAAGACAGATCAAGAGTGCACCGACCCAGGTCAAGGAATCCAAACCTTCGCCCCAGAATATCCAGCCGAGGAGGGTGGCAAATACCACATTGCCGTAGGTGAACGGTCCCACCTGTGCTGCCGGAGCAAGGCTATAGCCCTTGGTGAGCAGAAATTGGCCCACTGTGGCCAGCAAACCCATGAGACCGAGCAGCCACCAGATTTCCGCTTTCGGTGACTGCCACGACCAGACCAGGGGCACTGCGGAGATCATGGTACCAAACACGGTGAAATAGAAAACGATCCGGATGGTAGGCTCCGATGCGGACATGCGCCGGATGCTGACCATGGCCAAGGCGCCGAGTATGCCTGCCCCCAGACCAATGAATGCAATCGGCTGAAGTATTCCCATTCCAGGTTTGAGAATCAGGAGGATGCCGATGAAACCGATAACAATTGCCCCTCGCACCTTTTGCACAACTGGCTCACGGAGCCACACATATGCAATTATTGGAATGAATAAAGGGGCAGTAGCCATAAGCAGAAAGGACTCAGAGAGTCGCAGGTGAGCAATAACATAGAAAAAGCAATACATACCTCCAAGCCCTGCCATACTGCGCAGGAAGTGGAGTGGGAGATATGATGTTCGAACTCCTCCCGGCGGACGGCGGTACCAGATCCAGGGTAGAATGAAGAGAAGTGCGCAGAAGTTTCGAAAGAACACAACCATCTCATTGCTGAGCGAGACTGAGACAACCTTTACCAGAGCTCCCAGCACCGCAAAGGTGAACGAGGCACCCAACACACACACAGCTCCTGCCACGGGCTGATTACGATATGTCGCTTGTTGGCTTACGGTTTTCATTTCATTCCTAGGGTGGTGTAGTGTAAACGTTTTGAATAGCAGAGGCAGAAGGGACAAACAAGCACAAAAAACCCTTTTCTCATTGAAACCAGTCTGACATCTGTAATTGCCATCTGGAAACGAATGAGGGAGCAAAGAGCCAAGACGGTTGAGCAGGAATTTGATTTGACAAAACTCGCTGATTATACTATTGAAATAGAAGTTGCTTGTATAAAATCTCCCCTTGTGGGGGGCAAACCGCTTGGATCCAAGGTGCTGGACTGAGACGGGAAGGCTTTTTCCACTGCAAATGACGTTTGAGATCGCCCTCTCGACTCGGTTGGGAGGGCTTTTTTCCTGACTACTCGACCTTTCTCGGACCAATCTGTCTTTTCGCTTCAGGTCTCCAGTCTGGCATCTCATTAAGATAATAGAGTGAGCATATGGGACTTGAGTCCCGGTCTGCCCGGGAGTTGTCAACCCATTGAAACCCTGGCTTTCTTAATCTTTTCGAGAGGTAACTCTGATGCGACAACCGAAACCAAATACTCGGGTAAAATCAGGAAAACTCACCATCCAAGAAAAAATCGACAGCATCTTGGAGGAGAACCGACGGTTGCTGCAGAGCCTTAGCGATGAAGCCCTAGAGAATTTTATCAGTAGGATCGAGGCGGCCAATGGTATTTTTTGCTCGGCTCAGGGAAGATCGGGCTATTTACTCCGCTGTTTTTGCATGCGGTTAATGCACCTTGGCTACCGGGTGTACTTTTGCGGTGAAACCATTACCCCTGCCATTGGCGAAGGCGACATGCTTGTGGTCCTGAGCGGTTCCGGGGAAACCGCCTCCACTTTTGAAGCAGTACAGATAGCCAAGAATCGGGGTGCAATGATCTTTGCCATCTTGGGGCATCTGGGCACGAGTATAGCTCCACTGGCAGACCATAGCATTCATCTGCCTGGCACCACCAAACTTCGCCGCGATAGTGAACCAGTCTCTTCCCAGATGGCTGGTTCCCTGTTTGAGCAGGCTGCCTTCATTTTCCTGGAGGCGGTTGTTCTCGCCCTCAGCCAGGATAGGGGAGAAGAGATTGATAGCGAATTAAGACTGCATGCGATTATCGAATAACAAAGGAGAAAATGTGAAGCCAATCTTGCAACTAGCTCTTGATTTTGTTGATCTGCAACGAGCTTTGAAAAACGCCCAAGCCGGGATCGCCGGTGGAGTTGACTGGCTTGAGGCAGGCACCCCCCTCATCAAGAGCGAGGGGCTCAATGCCGTCCGGGAGCTGCGCAAGCTGTTTCCTCAAACCACTATCGTTGCGGATATGAAAATCATGGACACCGGCCGGGTCGAGGTTGAAGCCGCGGCAAAGGCCGGTGCCAATATTGTCGATGTCCTCGGTGCAGCCAGCGATGCCACCATCCAGGAGTGCATCCAGGCGGGCAAGAACTATGGCGCTAAAATCGTGGTGGATATGATCGCGGTTGAGGATGTGCTGTCCAGGGCGCAGTTTGCCGAGGAACTCGGCGCAGACTATGTGACCATCCACTGCGCCGTTGACGAACAGATGCAAGGGAAGGACCCTTTTGAGACTTTGCGCCAGGTGAGCCAGGTATTGAACATCCCGGTGGGAGTGGCCGGTGGCATCAACTCTGAAACCGCCGGCGAGGCTGTGGCGGCCGGCGCCGCCATTGTAATTGTCGGTGGTGCCATCAGCAAAGCTCTGGATCCTGAACAGGCAGCCAGAGATATCCGCCAAGGACTCGATTCTGGCAAGAGCATCAGCACCACCCTTTTTAAGAGGGGAGGAGAGACTCAGATCCGGGGGATTCTGGAGCAGGTGTCTGCGGCCAACCTCTCCGATGCTCTGCACCGCGGTGGAGTTCTGCAAGGAATTCGGCCATTATTCCCAGGCATCCAGATGGTGGGGAGGGCGATTACTGTAAGAACCTATCCGGGCGATTGGGCCAAGCCGGTTCAGGCCATTGACGTGGCCGAGCCAGGTGACGTGATCGTCATAGACGCCGGAGGGGTGGGCCCCGCCCTCTGGGGAGAACTGGCCACCCATTCCGCCGTGCGAAAGGGCTTGGCTGGGGTAGTCATCGACGGCGCCCTCCGAGACAGCGATGAGATCGTCGCCTTGAGATTTCCGGCCTTCAGTAGACTGGTCATGCCCAACGCTGGCGAGCCCAAAGGCTTCGGAGAGATTGGGGTGCCGGTGACGGTTGGCGATATGCGGGTGGAGACTGGAGACTGGCTACTGGGTGATGGGGATGGCGTGGTTGTGTTGCCCCGGGCCATGGCAGTAGAGTACGCTAACCGGGGCATGGATGTGTTGGAAAAAGAAAATCGCATTCGGGAAGAGATCAAAGAGGGGAGCACCTTGAGCAAGGTGACCGAATTGCTGCGCTGGGAAAAGAAATAAGAAAAAACGGATACTTTGGACATGATTATTACGGTAATCGGGCCGGGAGCTATCGGTTGCCTACTCGCTGCTTACCTGACCAGGGCCGGAGAAGAGGTCTCTCTTTTGGATTATCGGCCCAAACGCGCCACTCTGCTCCAGGACAGAGGAATTGCCGTCACTGGAGAAAGAGAGGCTTTCCATACTCCAATCAAGGCGACAGCCTACCTTACTGAGATAAGTTCTACAGATATATTTATTCTGTGCGTCAAGGCTAGCGATACTGCAGTTGTCGCTGCTAAGCTAAGAGACGCCATTCCTCCTGAGAGTCACCTCCTGACCCTACAAAACGGCTTGGGCAACATAGAGAAACTTAGCGAATTCTTCGGTGGCAATCGGATTCTTGCCGGAGCCACCTCCCATGGCGCCACCTTGTTGGAGGTGGGGCGTGTGCGCCACGCCGGCTACGGCGAGATATGGTTAGGACAGGCTAATGGGACCGATTCGAGTCAGGCGGGCGGGGCACTGCTCCAAAATCTGGCAACCACAATGAACCGGGCGGGATTACAAGCCCAAGTCGTTGATGATATCCAACCTATTCTATGGAGTAAGCTGGTGGTCAATGTCGGCATCAACGCCCTTACCGCCATTCTGGGGGTGCCAAATGGCGAGCTCCTCAAAATCCCCACGTGCCAGAGTGTCTTGGATGGTGCGGTAGCGGAAGCTGTCCAGGTAGCAAGCGGTTGTGGGATCCAGCTGCAACTACCGGAGGAGATCGAGAGGGTCAGGGCCGTGTGCAACTCCACAGCCGCCAATATCTCTTCCATGTTGCAGGATGTTAAACGGCAGAAAAAGACAGAGATCGACCAGATCAACGGTGCCGTGGTGCGAATAGCTGCCAGCCTTGGAATGGCTTCCCCGGTCAATGAAGTGCTCACCGCTCTGGTTCGGGGCCTTGAGGCAGGATACAAGGTGGAAGGGGGCAAACCGTAACGCTGCTTCGATCATACCAAGCCGGGCTCAGGTCTTGACCACTGCAAGTAACATCTACAACTTTCCAACTACAGTAAATTCATCTAACGTTTGTTTGTTGCCCTTTAGTGTCCGGTTGAACTCTCCAACAGCGCTGTCAAGTACTTCCTGTAGCAATTTCTGCGGCTCAGGGTGACCTTGAGTGATGGTGTGAAATAGCTTGCCAAGTAATCCAGCATAAAGCTGGTAGGGCGATGCAAATTTTTCTGCCGTTCTCGCACCAGCCATAATCTGATAATCACCAGCAACATCTTTAAGGCAACATGAAACCAAATAACCTACTGCTTCGTCGGCATCCACCTTCTTGGCCATAGACCTTATGAGTTTTTCCATCAGTTTCTCCTATAAAAACCTACCAAATTTCGTACACTCGCTGGATTTCATTTCGCCAAAATTCTCGCTTGTCCTCCTCTGTCTCTCCGTCGAATTTACTCAACTCTTTGGCGAATTGAAAAAAGCCTTCTCCAGGCATTCTTGTAGTTGGCTCCACCGCCACAGCACTGAGCATTGGCCTGCCATTATTGTGCTCGTCCTCATTTATCTCCCCGAGAAGCTGACCAATCTCTTTGGCCATGCCTAGGTGAGCTTCCAAGCCCATTATCTGCCCGATCTCTTCATAAGGCACACTCTCTTTCTCCCTGGCCGCATTAAGGAGCCTACAGTAAACAAGACTATACGTTTGCGTTCCACGATATTTATCTACTACTATTGCCATTGGCTTCTCCTTCCATGCGAAACCAATACCCTTACCCAGGATATTTCGCGAATCCATGTTGCGACAGCTGGCATTGATTATCTATCAATGCTGTGGCTGACTCAACCACTTTATTCAACATCGACCCCTTCCTCTACCTTAGATAATTCGCAAATTCACAGGGGAGAGCAGCAAAACCATATGATTGTCATAAATCACATGGCCCACCGATAGGGGCCAATTCGTCATCACCCATGAGACTTTGCTGATGACCCAGCGCCAGGTGTGCTTGGCATGATTCCTGCTTTGAAAAAACCCTGCACCCAAAACTGCATGCGCCGAGGAATTCCTTAACAAAACATGTACCTGTCGTCCTTCATACACCGAGACGATTTATTTCGATATCACCGAGCGTTGGCTTCTGGGTCGACTAGAGCCCGACGATGGCATGCGCATCACTAAAATGCTTATCTGCGACGGCTTCGTACTGAGTCAGACGCTTGAAGCTGTAGCCACGGCTTTGCTGAAGATGACACATGGGCAACCTTTCCAACAGGAACGCATCCAGTTCAAAGGCCAGCTTCGTGATGCTATCTGCCAAAGCGCCCAGGATGGTAATACTCGCACCAAAGAACTGGTTCATCTCTACCAAACAAATCCCGAGTTCTTCTACCGAGAGGCACCCATCAATGGCGCCATTTGTCTGGATCAACAGGATCACCTCTTGGCCCTCTATCGAGTAAAACGTCCCTAGAAGGATAGCTGAAAAGGCCAACCGTTACGTGGCCAATTGGATCTTCCAGTTGGTCCAAGACCGGGCGCGGGAGATGGCAGAGGAGCGCGCGCAAGAACATAATGTACCCCTGAAAGAACTCATCACCCCACCCAGACAAATGGATTTCGAGTTTATTACTGCAGAGAAGGACATTGCCGGGAGGTTCAGAGATAACAATATTGAACTTGATAAAGCGGCTCTTAAGATTCACGACGTTGGGGGACTTAAGATTGTTGCAGGCGCAGACAAGCTTTCTCAGCTTGAAAAAGAACTGTCCAAAGATCCCTAACATCAGAGTGATTGACCGGGAGAATTTTTCAGGAAGTTACCAGGCTACCAGCCTCATCATTGAAGTGCCTTGGGACCGAGAGCATGTCTGCCGCAGTTATATGGACCTGCGGGCGTGGGATAGATACCTTGAACGTGGTCTTCCTGAAGCAGAATTAAAAAAGGGATTGGAGCCTTTCCTGGAGGGCTCCAAACCTACCCTCAAAATGGAATTGATCCTTGCCACCTTCGCTGACATGGTGGAGTCAGAGTTGGGCAACAGCCTTCACGAAGAAAGAATCATAGCTCAGAGAGATAACAAGGTTTATAGAGGGTACATCCCCATGAATGTGGAGTTTCTCATCGAATATCTTTTTGCAGTCGGAGTAAGCCCTCAAATTCATATCGACCGCTTGCCCATAAAGCTCTGGGGACGCTATCTTCCTGATACGGTTATCGACCAGATCAGGGCGCTGTATAAAATGCCAGATTGTGAGCTATTCTGTTAGCCACGATGACTTTAGGTGTGATTTGAAATGACGCCGCTGAGGAAAGTGCGGTCATTGCCGGAAATCTTCGTAAAGCGGATACCCATCTCATGGTAGGCAGACTTACCTTCAGACTTGCGACCGTTGCTCCAGACTATTTCTGCGTTGACCAAGACTAAACGATCCTTGGTACTCATAACCAGACGAAAATTATCATCCAAATCAGGCTTTTGCGGACAGCGGATAAACGCGCCTCCGAGACTGACATTTTGTGTTTGACCATCAACCAGACCATTAGACGTGGTCATCACCACGGGCCATTTTATCCTGGCCCTGTGATGTCGGCGATTTTCTGGGGACCCAAATCCGCTGAATAAAACAGCCAGCTTTGCAACCGGTCTGTTAATAAGCTGCTTGACCACCTCTTGCTCCCCTGCTCGGTAAAACCTCCACCTGACCCTTACCTGTTTTAAAAAATTTAGGCTTCATACCATACAAGGAGGGATAAAGGCAAGCCTATTCGTGGCCAGCATGGAGGGGTGGAAAACCATGGTAGATAACAGACTAGAATGAGAAGAAAAAAGCGCCAGTCAACCAATAATTATATATAGCCGCCAACAAAAATATGGATATGATTATTGGTTCCTCCTGAGGTGGTGTCTTACAAAAGGCTGCCACAGATAACTCTCGTACAGCCTGAAACATCTCTTGCACTGCCCCCGAAACCGGGCCCATAGATGTAAGGGGTGTAACATGTGCTGCAGCCAGGTTTTCATTTGTGTTCGCCTTTGCTCTGTTTGGTAGCGTTAGGATTTTCCGCTTCCCAATCCATTTGCTCAATAGTCGGGTAATGGCAGGACTTTATTACAGACAAGTTGTTCGCCCATTTTATCAGGTTCACTCGCTAACCTCGCCGTCTCGCCCAGGGGCGGGACGGGTAATGCGCTCGCTGCTTCAGTTACCGGATTGCCACATGTTTTATTCTTTAGGACGCCACATTTCAATACGACGGAACTCTGGCCTGGCTTCCATCTCTCCTATCACTTCGGACGGACTGATCTTCTCGATGAGCTCCTGGTAATTCTCGACCGCAGGCTGAGTCCACCAAGCCTGGCCGTTGACAGACCGGTTGTACCCGAACTCGAACAGCCGTTTCATCTCATCAGGGTTAAACTCCATATCGCTTTGCAAATCTTTGTACTCAGGTGGAATATCGGTAATGTGAATGTCCATCTTGTGAATCAGCCCTCGTACCCAGATCTGGTAAATACTGCTGGTGATGCTTTTCCTATTGAGGGTACGCACAAACACTTCCATAACCGACAATGCCCGGGGCTCCACAGGTTCATACGTCCCCCTTGCAGAGATTCTGCCGTTAAAGAGCACGTAGATCTCGCCGTGCACATCGGCACGGCTGAGTCCAGTCTCGGCAATGGCCTTGTCAAAATCTTTAATGAATTCAGGAAAGAAAACCATCTCTCTGGCACCGCCATCCACATGCATCTGTCGATAGGATTCTCCGCCCACCTCAAGCGGAATGTAGACGGGAGGGAAGAGCACAGGAACGGACGCCGAGGCCAGGATGACATCCCTGTAGCGCTCCAGCTTATCCGGCCGATCGCTGGAGGCAATAAACCCCATATCCCAGATCGTGAAGGCTTGGGCGTCAAGATTGACGGTACCCACATAAAGCCTCCTCCCTCTGGCGTGCTCCCGGGCAACCGCTTGGAGCACACCATCGTCAATCTGCTTGGCGATTAGCGCTCGCAACGGTGCCGCATCATACATGCTATCCTCGGTTAAAACAGCAAGCAGGCCCCGAGACTTATAAATGTCCTTGTTCGTAACCTTGGTGTACATCCTGAGTGAGTCGTCTTGCTCCGGCCCGAGAAATACAGCTGTGGCCGTCAAGGCTCCGGTGGAAATACCGGTCACCACATCAAACTCGGGGCGGGTGCCGGCGTCCGTCCAGCCAATGAGAACTCCGGCCCCGTAGGCGCCGTGAGAACCTCCCCCGGAAATCGCCAGGCCCCGAACTGTTATGGGTTTTCCTCCTGCCTCCCTCCGAAGCTCCCGGAGACGAACTTTTACCCCTTCTATGAGGTCCCGCTCGAAGGTATTCTTGACCGTCGGGTCCCATCTTTCCAAGGGCACAGCTCCCCAGGGCACTTGAAAGGTTTTACCTTCGGGTGGGAGGGTGCCACTCGTTTGGGAAACACAACTCGTAAGAACAATGAGCACCGTGCAGAATAATGCTGCCCAACGCGTAGGTGTAAGGTCAAATTTCATCTCGTCTCCTCCTTGTGCTTTGGCCCCTCTTCAGGTCGACTTTCCGGGCTAGCTCTTCGAAGCTAGAGCAAGTTCTTGGATTTGTCAATCTGACAGGCAAGGCGGATTTCTCGGTAGGATTTACCTCGCTAAGGTCGGGACAAGCTCACTAAGAGTTGCTACACGCCCGAACTCACAGGCAAGCGCATGCACCAAAAACAAACGCGCCTGAACCTGTCGGTCCAGTCGCGTTTCTTTCTGGTGCGCCCGGCAGGATTTGAACCTGCGACCTACGGATTCGTAGTCCGGCGCTCTATCCAGGCTGAGCTACGGGCGCCCTAGCATAAATCGACAATATCGCGCAGATCGATTTTCTACCACGCCGACACCGTCCTGTCAATTTCTTCTCCGGCATTCAGCCATCAGCCGTCAGCTTTCAGCAGAGAAAAAATCTAGAGTCCATTATGAAGAAATAGGGGTTTATGGACGACCTTATTGTCGAGATTGCCCCTTTTCGAAACTGCCCCCCCTCATGATGTTTGTTTCTATTTTTGCTGATAGCTGAACGCTTCATTTATTCTAATCTGGAATCTTGGGAAAGGACCAACTGCGGAGGCTTTCCAGAAAGTCGTAATTGGTAAGATCATGCTGAATGGGAGTGATGGAAATGCAGTCATTCGCCAGGGCACTGGCATCGGTGTCGCCATCTTCCTCAAGGGGCGGGGTGCTGCCACACTGCCAGTAGTAGACATTCTCCCGAGGATCGATCCTGCGGTCGAATTTTTCCACAAAGCGAGTGATACCCTGACGGGTGACCCGAACGCCTCGTATCTTACTCTCAGAAATGGCCGGCACATTGACGTTCAAAGAGGTGTGCGGGGGAAGACCCTGCTCCTTCACTTGCCGTACCAGCAAACGGGTAAAGCGAGCTGCAGGTCGGAAGTCAGGATCACTAAAGGTGTTGATGGAAACCGCTATGGCAGGGACTCCCAGTATAGTACCCTCGGTGGCCGCAGACACTGTACCTGAGTAGATCACATTGATGCCGACGTTGGCGCCCAAATTAATTCCGGATACCACCAAGTCCGGCGGCGGATTCATGAGTTCGTTTATAGCCAGTTTGACACAGTCCGCTGGGGTGCCTTTCACCGCATAGCCGAAAAAAGCCCCGTTACGGTTTATAGACTTCACCCGCAAAGGATCGGTAAGGGTGATGGCATGTCCCACGGCACTTTGCTCGGTTTCGGGAGCCACCACTACCACATCATGGTCCTTGCTGAGTTGTTCATGAAGGACTTCGATTCCTTTGGCGTAGATGCCATCATCATTCGTAAGCAGTATCCTCATGGTCTGGACCGTGGCCCTTTATGGATTCGGGTTTCCTCTCTTTCAAAATCGCCTTGGCTGCTTTGCTACCGAGTTGCAGCGCCTTTCTGTTCAGTTCCTCGGTGCCTTTGGGAACACGGGCCAGCACCGCCGCTTCCAAGGATTTCAATGATACCACCTTGGTCAAGGTTGCCAGTGCGGCCAAGGCGATTATGTTTGCTACCATCTCCCTGCCCAGCTCCTTGCGGGCGATCTCAGTGAAGGGGATACAAACGGCCTTGGTGGTGGGGGTTTGGGTCACGAAGGTAGAATCCACCACCAGAGTTCCCTCTGGCTTCAAGTCGAAGTAAAAGGAATCTGATGATTTCTGGTTCATGGCCAACAGCAGGTCCAACCTGGTGGCCATGGGGTAATCAATCTCTTCATCACTTATCACTACCTCAGCCTTGCTGGCTCCACCCCGAGCCTCAGGTCCATACGACTGGGTCTGAGCAACGTGTTTGCCCTCGTAGACGCCAGCAGCTTCAGCCAGGATAATCCCGGCCAGAATGAGACCCTGTCCTCCAGAGCCACTCAAACAGATTTCGTAGCGTTTTCCCATCACTCATCCAAATTGATCAAACTAAATCTCTCGCCTGTTCTTCTCACTGACTGGTCCTAATTGGTGGACAATGCCCACCCTACATTTTACTTCTCACTACTTAGTTATACTGCTAACTACCTGCCTGTCCTGAGCGACTCGACCTGAGCTCGTCGACAGGTCTTGTCGAAGGGCTGCCCGTTGCTAGCTGGGTATGGTCTTCTTGGCTTGTTCCCGCACCAGGGCGTACTGTTCCGTATAGATTGGTAGCTCTCTGTCCACCAGCACGCCAATGGTGAACTTATCCTTGAGTTCCTCTTCACTCATGTCCACCGATTTCTCGACGCGCACCGCATGTTCCTTTTGCCATTTCATCATGGCCACGGCATCTCCCATCCTGTTCCTGCGGCCATACTGGGTATGACAATGGGTTATCACTTCCACCACTCCAAAGCCCCTCTTGACGAAAGCCTTTTCAATAAGCTTATCCAGCAACCGAGCGTGGTAGACCGTCCCCCGGCCCACAAAAACGGCCCCGGCGGTCACGGCAAGTTCGGCGATGTTGAAGGCGTGCTCGATGTTGCGGTACGGCGCGGTAGAGGCCTTCATGCCGTATGGGGTGGTAGGTGAATACTGTCCACCTGTCATCCCGTAGATATTATTGTTGATTATGATGGCCGTGAGGTTGATGTTACGCCGCGCCGCGTGGATGAAGTGGTTGCCGCCGATGGCGGTGGCATCGCCATCGCCCATCACCACTATGACCTTGAGCTCCGCTTTGGCAAGCTTTACCCCGGTGGCGAAGGTAAGGGCTCGCCCGTGGGTAGTATGAAGGGTGTTGAAATCCACATATACAGGGAGCCGACCGGAACAGCCGATACCTGAAACCATAACGATGTCATCCTTCCGGTAAGCAAGCCGGTCTATGGCTCGAATCATGGCCCCAAGAACAATACCATTGCCGCAGCCGGGGCACCAGACATGCGGAAATTTCTTGTCGTGACGCAGATACTTATGCACAAGTTTGGTAATCTCTGCCATGGCAGTCTATTCCTTTATGCTTCCTTTATCAGCCGCTCGTAAATTTCCTGAGGAGTGATCATGCAGCCGTCTATACGATTAAGGGTCGCCACCCGACTCATCCCCTCGTTGACGCGCTTGACCTCACGGGAAATCTGTCCCATGTTCATCTCCGGCACTAAAACAACCCTGGCGTCACGGATAGTCGCCACCACATCTCTGCGTGGAAATGGATAGAGAGTCACCAGATGGAGCAGTCCTGCCTTGACCCCCTTTTCCCTAGCGTCCAGAACCGCTCTCCGAGCAGAGCGTGCCACCGAACCGTAGGCTATTACAATTAGCTCGGCGTCTTCAGTCATAAAACGGTTCACAATCTGAATATCGTGGAAGCTTTGGTTGATCTTCCTAAAAAGCCGCTTCATAAAAGGCTCAACCTCATCGGTTCGTGCAGTAGGAAAGCCCCGGATATCGTGAATCAATCCGGTGACGTGGTAGCGATAACCATCGCCGAAGATCCCCATGGCGGGCACTCCGCTACTGGTATCCTCATAAGGGATGTACCATTCCGGGGGCATACTTGGCCTAATCCGATCCAGCACCTCGATCTCATCTGGGTCAGGCAGCACCACCGTCTCCCTCGTGTGGGCTACAACCTCATCAGAGAGGACAATTACTGGTGTACGGTAGCGCTCTGAAAAATTGAAGGCCTTGACCGTTATGTCAAATGAATCGCGCACACTCGAGGGGGCAAGAACAATGATGGGATGGTCTCCATGGGTCCCCCAGCGGGCCTGCATGACGTCTCCCTGGGAGGGATTGGTGGGAAGACCGGTGGAAGGTCCACCTCGCATCACATTGACAATTACGCAGGGCACCTCTGCCACACAAGCGAAACCGAGATTTTCTTGCATGAGGGAAAATCCGGGTCCACTGGTGGCAGTCATGGATTTAGCCCCCGCCAGACTGGCACCTATTACAGCTCCGAGGCTGGCAATTTCATCTTCCATCTGGATAAAGGTGCCTTCCACCTGCGGCAGCCGGTAGGCGAGAATCTCGCTGATTTCTGATGCAGGGGTTATGGGATAGCCCGCAAAGAAACTGCAACCGGCAGCCAGGGCTCCCTCGACAATGGCCTCGTTTCCCTGTAGAAGGCGAGGTTTTTTCTTGCTCTTTTTTCTTGCCATCAGTCCTCTATCCGTAAACGGTGAACTGTGAATGGTAAACGGTCTACCACAGTCAACTTTTGTTCCTGCTGCTCACTGCCTGCTGCCCGCTGCCTACTGCCTGCTGCTTGCTGCCTGCTGCTAGCTGGCTCTCAGGCTTCACAGACCTCTTCTTCTTTCTTCTCTTTAACGCGGACAGCGAAGTCGGGACAGCGTATCTCACACCAAGCACAGCCTATGCAGCGTTCCGGGTTTGGTAATCTCCGGCTCCCCTTTTTCATTCATTGCCAGGACCTCTTCAGGGCAAAACGCCGAACAGATGCCGCACCCTTTGCACCAATCCCGATAGAACTCCACCTCAAACCGCTTTTTTTGGGCTTTGGTCTTGGCTTGCTTATCCTTGACCTCTGCCTTCTTAGCCACTTTGCCTTTCGCGGTCTTTGCTTGCTTTGTTTTTGTTTGGCCTTTCGCTGTCATTCCAACTCCAGTTACTGTCTCAATAGTGGGACTTGAGAATACACAATTAGAGATGGGTTTTCAAACGGTTTCCCGATCCGTATCACCGGAAAATCATTGACCATGGTGACCCTGTATTATAACATAACTTGTGATAATTAGCTCAAGTTATAAAATCGCTCCACAATTTTATACAACGCATGGCGCAAAGAGTATAGCCCATATCGTGTGAATTTTATGCTTCGTTCTTAGGTAATCCTTATTGAGTATTTTGCTGGATTACCAAGCCTCTTAATTATTGGTTTTATAGACGATTATTTCGGCTTGTTTCCTTCGCCATGCGCCATGCGCTCTGCGCTATGCGTTCTTAGGGGTTACCATGAGAGAAATCCATATCAGTCAAATTACTACAGCAGTGCGAGACCTCTGCATCAAAGCCAACACTCATTTGGGAGAAGATGTCCTGCAAGCCTTCGCTAAGGCCATTGATCAGGAGGTCTCACCCACTGGCAAGGACATCCTGGAAAAACTCGTGGAAAATGCCCGCATTGCCCGGGAAGAAGGAATCCCCATCTGCCAGGATACCGGCTTTGCCGTCGTTTTTGTGGAAGTCGGGCAGGAAGTGCGCCTGGTTGGCGGTGATCTCAAAAAGGCTATCAATCAAGGAGTGCGGCAGGGTTATGAGGAAGGATATCTTCGCAAGAGCGTCTGTCATCCCTTTACCCGCAAGAACACCGGCGACAATACACCTACGGTCATTCACGTGGACATCGTCCCAGGTGACAAGGTACAGCTGATAGTTGCTCCCAAAGGAGGCGGCAGTGAAAACATGAGTCGGGTCACCATGCTGACCCCGGCTGTAGGTATCCAGGGCGTTAAGGACTTCGTGGTCCAAAGGGTAAAGGAGTCTGGTGCTAACCCCTGTCCTCCCACCATTGTGGGAGTGGGAATCGGCGGTACTTTTGAAACCACGGCACTGCTGGCCAAGAAAGCTTTACTCCGTCCCTTAGGGAGTCAGAATCCCGACCCCGAACTGGCAGCCCTGGAGCAAGAATTATACCAAGAGATAAATGCGCTGGGAATCGGGCCCCAGGGCCTTGGCGGCAGAATCACCTCTCTGGCGGTACATGTAAATATGATGGAGTCTCACATCGCCAGTCTGCCGGTTGCAGTCAACATCCAGTGCCACGCCGCAAGACACAAGGAGATAGACCTTTAGTTAGCCTTCAGCTATCAGCTGTCAGCAATCAGCTAAAAGCAATATACGGAGAGTAACAAGCTACCGCTGGAACGCTGCTTGGTTGAACTTGACCCGCGCTTGCTCCGGTACTCTATCTTTTTGCTGAAAGCTGATCGCTGATGGCTGAACGCTTATGAGGAGAATCCAAAAATGAGTGAGGCTATAAAATTGAAGCCGCCGTTAAGTGATGCGGATGTGGAAGGTTTACAAATAGGTGACCGGGTTTTGATCAGCGGCGCTATCTACACTGGAAGAGACGCTGCACACAAGCGATTGACTGACCTGATTCAGGCTGGCAAGCCTCTGCCCTTAGAGATACAGGGGCAGATCATTTACTATGTCGGCCCTTCCCCCGCCAAACCTGGCAGGCCTGTCGGCGCGGCCGGCCCCACCACCAGCTACCGCATGGACGCTTACGCTCCGGAGCTCATGCGCCTCGGGCTGAAGGGCATGATAGGTAAAGGCGCTAGAAACCAGGATGTAAAGGATGCCATGGCTACCTTCAAGGCTGTCTATTTTGCAGCGATCGGCGGCGCCGGTGCCCTTATGGCTCAGACCATAAAAGATGTTGAGATCATCGCCTATGAAGATCTGGGGCCGGAGGCCATTCGGAGGCTGGAAGTGGTGGAGTTTCCGGTTATCGTTGTCAATGATGTGAGGGGAAATGATCTCTACGAGGAAGGAGTGAAGAGATACGCTCTCTAGCTAGCTTCACTCGTCAAGGATCGCATTTGAAGCTCTCACAGAGATCACAGGGCTCGGGCGAGAGAACAGGATGTCAAGATCTGCGGAAGAGTTGCTTGACGGCGCTCCAGCCCATCTTGCGGCGGAGAATGCCGAGTTGGTCTTGCAAAGGAAGATGCTTGGGACACACATCCTCGCACCCTAAAAGACCCATACAGCCGAATATACCCTCATCGGTACCGATCACCTCAAAATACTCTTTTTCAGTGCGTTGATCTCTCGGATCCATGATGAAGCGGGCTATCCGGTTCATGGCCACTGCCCCCACAAAATCCTGCCGCATGTTGGCGGTGCCACAACCGGCCACACAACAACCGCACTCTATACAGCGCTCCAGCTCATAGATCTCCTCGGCAAGAGCATTGTCCATCCTCTCCTCTTCCGCTTGCGGGTCGAAGCTCTTGCTGGTGTGAACCCAGGACTCAACCTTCTCATGCATGACCCGAAACCAGGTACCGGTATCTACAGAAAGGTCGCCAATTAACTTGAAGATGGGCAGAGGCATGAGCGTAATCTCATCAGGCAGCTCTTTGGTAAGGGTGTGACAGGCAAGACCAGGCCTGCCGTTGATCATCATGGCACATGCCCCGCAGATACCGGCGCGGCAGCAGAAATCAAACTGAAGCGACGAATCCTTCTCCTCCCGAAGCTGAGTCAGGGCGATAAAAAGCGTCATGCTCTCCGTCTCTTCGAGATCAAAGGTGTCCGTATGAGGGACAGAATGAGGATCCTGCGGATTGTAGCGGAATATGTTGAAGGTCAGCTTTCTCGCCATCTTATTCCTCTCCTATGATTTCGCCGTCGCAGCTGATGATCTTACAAACACCATACCCTCTCTCAGCTGGAGGGAGCTCCACAGTCTCTGTGGCTGGTTCGTAATTGAGAGTCGGTAGGTCATCTCCCTCTTTCCAGGTCGCCAGAGTCCGATTCCACCAATCCCGGTCATTTCTGGCCTCATAGTCCTCCCGGGCATGGCAGCCCCGGCTCTCAGCGCGCTGCAGCGCCCCGTAGGCCGTACAAAGAGCCAGCCTCACCATTCCCTGGATTTTTAAAGCAAGTGTCAATTCAGGATTAACCCCAATGCCGTTTGAGCGCAACCCCACCTGCTGGGCCCGTGCATAGATCTCCTGCAGGTTGTCCACCGCTTTTTGCAGATCCGAACCGTTTCTAAAAATCCCCACTCGATCCATGAGCTCATCCTGCATAGCGTTGCGGATCTCATAGACGTTTTCATTGCCGTCTTTGCCCGAAATTAACCCGTCGATCCGCTCCTGTTGCCTGATCACAGCATCTCTGATTACGCCTGTATTGTATTGGACCTCGTAACCTTGGAGGAACTCAACAATTTTTTCGCCCACAATCTTTCCGGCAACGATGGTCTCGGCCAGAGAGTTCCCCCCCAGCCGATTCAGACCGTGCATATCCCAGCACGCGGCCTCACCAGCCGAAAAGAGCCCTTTAAGCCCATAAGCGGCACCATCTCTGTTGGTCCGGACTCCTGCCATGGTGTAATGCTGGGCCGGCCGCACCGGAATCAGTTGGGTGATGGGATCGACGCCCAGGAAATTATTGCAGATCTCCTCAACCTCTCTGAGCTTGGTCTTGATGTGATGTTCACCCAGGTGGCGGATATCCAGCCAGAGGTGATCGCCGTAAGGACTTTTGACCCCAAGCCCCTGGCGAATATGATGGGTCATCCAGCGGGATACCACGTCCCGGGATGCCAGCTCTGCCTTTTCAGGCTCGTACTCGTGCATGAACCGGTTTTCATTCACATCCAACAAGGTCCCACCGTCGCCCCGGCAGCCCTCGGTCACCAGGATATTGGTGGGAACGATACCGGTGGGGTGAAACTGAATCGCTTCAGGATTGCCCAAGGGAACCACCTCGGTGTCAAGGGCAATAATGGTACCCCCGCCGTCATTAATCACCGCGTTGGTGGTCTCCCGGTAGATCCTACCGTAACCGCCTGTGGCAATGAGCGTTGCCTTGGCCAGATAAACCCTGAGTTTTCCGGTCTTCAGACATCTGGCCACAACACCCGTGCAGGTTTCTCCGTCATGGATGAGTGCAATGGCCTCTACCCGGTCATGGACAGTGACACCTAACTCCACCACCTTGTTGTCCATGGTGTAGAGCAGCGTGTGACCGGTGCCATCCGAGGTATAGCAGGTCCTCCACTTGGCGGTCCCACCGAAGGATCTTGCGGCTATCAGTCCCTCCTTCTCGGTTGCCTCCACCTTTTCAAATTCTTTTCCACCCTTGAAATAGGCAGATCTTCCCGGCACAACCCGGTTCCACGGGATCCCCCAAAAGGCCATCTCACGCACCGCCTCGGGAGCTCTTTCAACAAAAAGGCGTACCACCTCCTGATCAGCGCCCCAATCGGAGCCTTTCACTGTGTCCTCAAAGTGGACGTCGGGGCAGTCGCCCTCTCCCATAGCGCAATGGCCAAGGGCTGCCTGCATACCTCCCTGGGCTGCGGATGAATGGGATCTTCTAGGAGGCACAATACTCAGGCAAATGGTGCTAAAACCGGCTGAGGCAGCCTCAACGGCAACGCGCTCACCTGCCAGCCCGGCACCTATACACAACACATCTGTAAATAAAGTTTCCAATGACATCCCTCCTTATTTCAACAAGAGGAATCGCAGAAGAGTGATAAGGCCAATGGCTACAAAGATCGCTGTCAGGTAGTTTTCAAGCTTCTTGAACTTCTTTCGATCTTTTCGTCGGGCAAAGCCCCACTTCACAGCGATTCGATAGAAACCGATCCCCACGTGGAGTTCCACTAAGGGCAGGAGAATCAGATAAAAGACGAACCAGAATCCTCCCTGAATTCGCGCAGCACTCTTGGCCGCTGTGATGGGTAGGTCAGTGAGTACCGTCCACATATGAATGGAGCCCATGATCAGGATAATCATGGCGGTAGTGGCTTGGACGAGCCAGAGATAGGTGTCGGTATGGCGAAGCTGTCGGCTGAGCTTCCAGATGGTGGACTGTTGCTCGGCGCGAAAGGGAATCTTACGGGCTGCCAGGATGAAGTGGAACAAGAATATGCAGCCGATAATTGGCCCACCCACCTGGGCCATGTAAGTCTCCTCGAGAAATCCGGCGAGAGCATTCATCACACCTGCACCCAGGATTACACTGGCCACCAAGATCATGTGACTCCACATAAACAGAATAAGTGCTGCACCTGTGAGCATTTGTAGCCAGTCAAGGTAAGCGGAAGTCCTACTTGATGACCGAACATAGGTGGTTGTATTCACCGCCATGTCTACCCCCTGACCTCATCGTATGTGATCTTTTTGTTTGTGGAAGGGATAAAGAGTCAGACTCCGAATTCCTGAAGGACTGCCAAGGTGTTCCAGGATTAGGCTGACTTCAAAACTCAAGGATAGTGAATTTCTTAACATCAGAAGTCGAAATCTTAACTTCCCTCTACTCCATTGTCAAGATGAAGTTAGCTGCTTTTCAGGTGCACGGTCAGAAGAACATGTCCCTGCCTAATGGTCCCTTGGCAGGACAGAAAAACTTCTCTTTTGTACGGTGAACTTTCTCTCTGAAAACTCCTGCCCCCTCCCCGGCGAAAAGAACAGGAAAAATTTTGTTGGTAAGATTAGTTAATATCTGCTCAAAACCATCCCAAAGTGTTGGGGCAGATGAAAAATACCTAGCTGCAAACAAAGCCCGCTCAGAGTTACTATCAGGCAATTCGCAGCCATTGCTCTCCTGAGCCGCCAAAGAATTCGGGCGCTGAAAACCGCCTGAGAGGAATTGCTTTAAAGACTAACATACGCCAACCACCCGGGAAAAAAGATATGCTATGCAATTTTCTTAGGAATCGAGAGAAAATCGCAGATTCTCTTAGTATCCTATCGACGGAGATTTTGTTGATAAACAGTCTATGTTTACGATATCTGTCTTTTTTTTTACGATGAAAAAAAACTTTGGGATTTTAACATTTTATATTTGCGTCCCAAAAATATCTAGAATTTACAGGATGTTACCGTTTGTTGATAACGTCATGTCCAGAATTTTGTTTTTCCTGCTAACCGCGTTTGACAGCATATACAGAGGTGATCTATCTTGACTAGTATCCAGGCGCAGTATTCTCGCCAAACACGCAACAACACTCTTTCACCCCAGCCGAAGCAAGAGAATATGAAGCAGAATCGACTGTCGCTCGAAGAGTCTATTGAGATCATGCAAGTCGTGGAGATCAACAACGCCCTGGCGGTGATACTGGGGAACGCCCAGTTGCTCTTGCTCAAAAATACAGTGGCACCAGAGGACAGAGCTAAACTCAAAGCTATTGAAATGAGTTCCTTCCGGATACAAGGGTTGGTGGAACGAATGATTGAGTCTAAGAAAACTGTCGCCTCGCAGACACCCTCGGAAGACCAGCTTGAAGCCATAGCCCCTTCTCTTAATCCCACACCCTAGTCTGGCCCCAAAGGACCCTGCTTTGGGCTCCCCCCTGAGGGGGCTTCAATGGTCTTTCCCCTCTTGCGGCAGTCTGCTGAAGGGACTAAAAATTCCAAATCACAAATATCAAATATCAAACAAATAACAATGACCAAAATTCGAAATTCCAAACTTGTTTTGTGTTTTGGTCATTGAATATTGGAATTTGAGATTTGTTTGTAATTTGGTGCTTGGAGTTTGGGATTTCATAGACTCCAGTACTCCAAAACCGCTTGCAATCTTTACCGGCAAAGCCATTGAACGCTGCCCCCCGCAAGGCGGGATCTTGGACTGACGCTAAGGACCAGGTTTTCGATGTCGAATAATCTCATCGGTCTGCTGTGTCTCTGTTGATGTCCCATGTCTCACGTTTTTCAATTGCCTTCCCCTTGCCTTATGGTATATTTGTGAATCTGTTCGTATTCACACCAGCACCCTGCGAACAAGAGGATTTTTTATTTAGGGTCTCGAAAGGAAATTATATGAAAATTGCCATTAGCGGCAAAGGTGGTGTTGGCAAAACGACTCTGTCGGCCTTTCTCTGCAAGTGGTTCGGGGACCAAGGTCGAACCGTGCTTGCCATCGATGCTGACCCCGCCACCAATCTGGGAACGGCCCTGGCCATTCCTGGTGCCGAATCCCTACCGCCTATTACTGAAATGAAGAGTCTGGTTGCCGAGCGCACCGGGACTCAACCTGGAAGCATGGGCGGCTATTTTAAGCTGAATCCCAAAGTTGATGACCTGCCGGACAAAATCGCCATCTCTGACGGTAACATTCGTTTAATGGTCATGGGTGGAGTTCAGCAAGGAGGAACCGGCTGTCTCTGCCCTGAGAATGCCCTCTTAAAGACTCTCGTAGCGCACCTTATACTTGGCAGGGACGAGGTTGTTGTAATGGACATGGCTGCCGGCTTGGAGCACCTGGGCCGTGGTACCGCCCAAGCTGTTGACCGACTTATAATCGTGGTGGAACCAGGCAGGCGGTCCATAGATGTGGCGCAGCGAATCAGAACCCTTGCCGGTGATATTGGCCTGAAAAATCTCTACCTTGTGGGCAACAAAGTGCGCGGCTCTGGAGACCGTGAGTTCCTACAGCAAGCTCTGGAGGGGTTACAGTTTATTGGCTTCATTCCTTATGACGACAAGATCATTGAAGCGGACCTAAAGGGAGAGTTCGCCGCCGATGTTAGCGACCAAACCCGTACGGCTTTGGAGGAAATAGCAAACACCATCAGCCCGTAATGTGAGAGAACCATGCTTAAAGGCACAGATATCCCGCAGCAACTCTGGCTACCATCTAAGTCGGCAGATCAAAGACTCAGAGACATCCAAAACACCAGGGATCACCGCAACATCAGCATCGACAAGGTGGGTGTCAAGAATATCCGCTATCCCATCACCGTTTTGGATCAAACGCACGGTGGTCAGCAAACGGTGGCCAATATCAACATGTATGTCAATCTCCCCAAGGAATTCAAAGGCACCCACATGAGTCGCTTCATTGAGATCCTCAATGAGCATCATGGGGAGATTCACATCCGCAACTTCGCCACCATCCTCGAAGCCATGAAGAACCGTCTGCAGGCGGAGTCAGCCCACTTGGAAATCACCTTTCCCTATTTCATTGAAAAAAAATCGCCAGTTTCAGACGCCTCAGGTCTCATGGAGTATGGCTGTCGTTTGATGGGATCCTTGAGTATTGACGCCGAACACGATTTACTGGCCGAGATCAGCGTTCCCATTACCACAGTCTGCCCCTGCTCCAAGGAGATCAGTGACTTCGGTGCCCACAATCAACGTGGTATCGTGCGGCTGGCAGTACGTTTCAAACGATTCGTCTGGCTCGAAGAACTCATTCAAATTGTAGAGTCTGAGGCATCATGCGAGGTCTACTCCGTTCTGAAGCGGCCGGACGAGAAGTATGTAACTGAGAAGGCACACCAAAACCCCAAATTCGTGGAAGACGTGGTCCGAGACATTGCCTCTAGACTGGAAGAAGACTCCAATATAACCTGGTATTCGGTGGACTCGGAGAATTTCGAATCCATTCACAATCACAGTGCCTACGCATTTATCGAACGATATAAGGAGGAATCTCCCCCGGATCAGGAAAGGGAGGAATAAGGAGCCCGGACATTGGTAAAGAATCCAGGTCCGGAGGGGGCTTCAATGGTCTTTCACTCATGCGGGAGTCTGCTGGAGCAATGGAGCATTGCAAAATATCAAATTCCAAGCACCAAATTACAAACAAATCTCAAATTCCAATATTCAATGACCAAAACAAGAAACAGGTTTCGAATTTCGAATTTTGGTCATTGTGATTTGTTTGATATTTGTGATTTGTGATTTGGAATTTCTGATACTCTAATGCCCTAGTACTCCAAAACCGCTCGCCGTCTTTACCGGCAATCCCGGCGGGGGGATGTAACGGTGGGGGTGAAATATCCGGGTTAGGGGGCTTCTTTTAACTCCTTCACCTTCTCCAACAGCTTCTGAGCCCTGAGCAGGTAGTTCTGAACCTGTTTGTAGTCGGGGTCCATATTGTTCACCACCTGCCACTGCTCAATAGCCTCTCTGAGCTTCTCCTCTTCGAAATTCTGGATCCCCTTGAGATAGTGTACTTCTTTGTAAGCATCCTCGGACCGTTGCACATACTCTTTGCAAGCCGTCCAATCTTCATCGAAGCTAAGCGCTTTTTGAAATTGGCTGCGCGCCCCTAAGTACTCAGCATGGTTGAAGAGAACCTCTCCCTGTCTATAGTGAGCCCAGGCCATATACTCCCGGACCTGCTTTCTGCTGGGATCGGTGTTGAGGACCTTTTGGAACTCGTGCAGGGCAGCGAGGTACTGCCCCTCCTCCAGCAGACTTACCCCTTGCTCTTGATAGATGGCAACCTGGTCATAATCCATCTCTTGCTCTCGGGTAATGGCCGAATCCTCTGCTGCCGGGGCAATGACCCCAGCGGTAATCTTTTCACCCGCTTTGTTGTCAGAGGCCGAGATGGCGGTTTGTGCCCTTGCGGCTGGACTTAAGCTCACCCCTTCGATCTCTGGTATTTTTAACTTCATTTCAGCATAAATCTTGGTGGCGTCTTCCAGGTCATTGAAGCGAGCAATAATTCCAAACTTACTCTGATCATTGTAATATTTTTGAGCTATCGTAGTGAGAAACTCTCCTTCCTCCACTCGATGTACCACGTAGCGGGTGCGGGGCTTTGGCTGGAAAGGCTTGAGTAATTCCACCACTTCAGGAAAATCAGGCCACAATCGCAAGGCCGTAAGGAACTCGTGCCGTGCCTTACCATATTTCCCCTGGTCCTGAAGTTCGAGTCCTCTGCGGTAGTGTTTCTCCGCATTCTTGCGGAGAGAATCTTCCAACCCCTCCTTTTTGGCCACAATTACAGCCAAAGCCGCTTCATAGGATTGCAGGGCCTTGTGGGGCTGATTCTTCCGTTCATATTCCAGGGCTCGCCCCAGCAAGATTTGCTCGAGACGAGCTTCCGGCGACTCCTCAACCTTGCGCCCCTTTTTCAAAGCAGCGCAACCGCCCAGGGTTAGGCCTGAAATAGTAAAACAAAATAGTAGCAGCCCCAGCCGGTATTTCATTGCAGCACTTCTCCGCGAAAATATTTCACCAGCTGCTCAAATGCATGCCCTTTCACGGGATTCATCACCTGATTCCGTCCCACCTTGAACGGATCGACAAAAAATGGGGTGGCCCCGCGGGTCACTGTCACTCCGCCTCGATAACCCTCTTCTATTGCCATGGAGATCACCAGCTTGTTCCAGCGGCCATATGGATAGGCCAGCCAGACTGCCTCCTGCCCCAAGTGCTTACGAATGAGCTCGCGAGGAATCCGTAATTCGCCTCTGATGCGCTTGAGATACTCGGCTTGACTCTCCCCTTTTCGTTTGAGAGTTAGATCCGCATGGGTGATGGTATGAGCTTCCACCTCAAAACCAGCTTCAGTCAGTTCCCGGAGCTGCTCCCAACTCAGCGCGTTCGGACTATTGTCAATAAAATCAGTGTATATGAAGAGGGTCGCCTTGAAATTGTACCGCTTTAATATAGGATATGCCAGTTCGTACACGGATCGGTAACCATCATCAATGGTAATGGCCACAGTTTTTCGGGGCAGCGGCTGCTGGTAGTTTACAAACCTCAACACTTCTTTCATGGTGACAGTGCGGTACCCTTCTTCTGCTAACATGGCCATCTGCTGGGCAAACTCTTCTACGGGCATACAGAGGGCGTTGGTGCACTCTTCGCTAAAATGATGATAGGTAATGATGGAAACCACCTGATAACCATCAGCAGAGAGGCCGCCGGGATTGCTTGTTAACAACGGGACCACCAGCACTTGGCCTGGCTCAAGGGTCACCAGTCCATTGGCCTCCTCGATCATCCAGGTCTTCTCTGGGTCTCCATAAAAGCGGCGGGCGAGGTCGGTAAGTCGATCACCTTTCTTGACCACATAAACTGCAACTTTCTTTGATTGGAAAAGTGCCCCAGCCTCCTCTGGCACCAGAGGTTCTTTTTCTGGGGCTGACCTGAGCCGGAATGCACCTGTCTCAGCAGCCGTCAGCCAGCAGAAGAAGAAGATAGCTACCAGAAAGACATATTTGACAACTGTTCCAGCAAAGTCAGTGCTCCTCTGCCGTCTGCTCCCTCTCTTCCTTCTGGTCCACAACCTCATATACTTTCACCGGCTCCTTCCTGCCTCTGACCTCAATCTCTCCCCTCGATTGGAAAGTGAGGCTCGGATGTCCAGCCACCTTCATAAAGGCCTGCTCGCTGATAAGGATTTCACCAGGACCTGCCAGATCGGTAAGGCGCGAGGCCACGTTGACGTTGTCTCCGATTACCGTATATTCCATACGCTTGCTGGAACCTAGATTGCCGGCAACCACTTCTCCTGTATTGATGCCGATACCCACCTGAATAGACTCAGCCATTGTTACTAGCTTCTGGTTCAATTTGGGCAAATGGAGGCGTACTTCCACCGCTGCCTGCACAGCCGACTCTACATGTGAGGGATCCGGAATCAAGGCACCAAAGACCCCCATAACTGTATCCCCCACGAATTTGTCAAGATAACCGCCATGCTGAATAATAACATCCGTCACCAGGGTGAAATAGGAATTGAGCAAATCCACCACAGCGTCCGGATCGCTGTTTTCCGCCATTGCCGTAAACCCTCGTATGTCCACAAATACAATAGTGGCCTCCAGACGAGTCCCCTTCATCCACTCGTCATCTGGACTTGCCAGGATGCGTTCTACGATCTCCGGAGTAACATAGCGACCAAACGAGGTCTGGATCCTATCCTTCAAACGCAAGTCCTCCGCCATCCGGTTAATTGCCTTTCCCAAATCACCCAGTTCATCGTTGCGCCCGAGGTTTACCCGGTAGGCAAAGTTGCCCTTGCCAACCTCTGCAACCGCCACTCCCAGCCGCTGAATTGGACGTGAAAAATAGAAGCTTAACACCATACTCATGGCAATACCAATTACGGTTATGGCAAGGGTCAGCAGCAGAATAAATACTTTCGCTTTGACAATACTTGCTTCAATGTATTTTTTAGTCAAGCAGAGGTGAACCTCACCTATTTTGAGTCCCTGGTAGAGCACAGGGGTAGAAAAGAGCAGAAGGTTTTCGCCTGTTGCCCGAAAACTCCGCAGCTGCAGTCCGTCTTTTTCAAAAAGTCGCTGGCTGTCCGGAGGACCCACATGGTTGGTACCCACCTTATTGATATCGCTATGCGCCTGAATAATCCCATTACTGTTAACGACTAAGGCAAACACCACTTCTTCATTCTTGGCAATGTCGGAGACTAGCTGATAGAGTGACAATTCTGCCTCTTCCAGAAGGTCCTCAGGACTGTTCCTGGCGGCATAGCGCGACATGGTGACGCCGAATTTAATCAACTGGTCGGTAAACTGAATTTTTTGGCGTTTGAGGATGCTTGTACTGATGGTGGCCACGATGGCAAAAATGGCCAGAGTTGCCAGAAGGGAAAATTTAGCAAAAATAGGTATGCGCAGCTTCTTTAACAAGGTTTGAGTCCTTTATGAGCAACACCTTCCCAATAAAGGCAGAGCGCATAGCGTAAAATACAGTAAACCGTTAATGGTAAACGGTGAACAGTTGCAGAACCACATCTTAATCCGTTTACCGTTCACCTTTTACTGTTTACCCAAACGCTGTGCGCTCTGCGCTTTGCGCTTTGCTATCTTATCTTCAGGGTGGCCAAAGACAACAAGGCAAGAAGACCAGCAACAATCCATAATCTGATTACCACCTTGGTCTCGGCAAAGCCCCGATGCTGCAGACTGTGGTGCAAGGGAGCCCTGTAGAAGATTCTCCTTCCCAGCCAGCGCACCCCGATTTTATCCTGTATTTGCGAGGTCAGTGCCTCAACCAGAAAAAGGCCTCCAAGCAGGGGAAAAAGCAATTCCTGCTTGAGCAGGACGCTTAGAACCGCCAGCATCCCACCAATGGCGAGAGACCCTGTATCACCCATAAATATCTGGGCCGGATAAGCATTATACCAGAGAAAACCCAAACCTGCCCCGATAAAGGCAGAGACAAAAACAGTCAACTCACCGACTCCCCGCAGATAAGGATATTGCAGATAGCCCGCATATATCGTGTTGCCCATGACATAAGCAAACACCGCCAATACCCCAGCCACAAAGATTGACGGAGTGATGGCCAAGCCGTCCAAACCGTCGGTGATGTTTACAGCATTGGCAACCAGCAACATGAAGAGAAAGATAAAAAACCCATAGAAAATCCCCAGATCCAATAAAGGTCTCTTCAAGAAAGGTACGTACAGCTGGGTGGCAGTCCCGGGCTCCACCGGAGAAAATGGTCCCACATAGACCGCGATAAAAGCCAAAGCAAACAATCCCTGCAGTACAAGTTTCGTTATCTCTCCCAGACCCTTGTCACCGCTGCCGCGGGAACTCTTCAGCCAGTCATCCCAAAAACCAATACCACCGAACCAAAGGAGGGCGGCGAGACTCAGGAGCAAAAAAGGATTGGCCAGATTGCACCAGAGCAATATGGAAACTGTCATAGCCACAATCAGCAACACCCCACCGAAGGTGGGTGTACCAGCCTTGTCAAAGGCTGAGTCAATGCCGGTTTCCCTCACCCGATCCAGGAAGTTCCTCCGGTGCATCGCCCGGATGAAGCGCGGACTCAGGAGAAATACGATCAGCACGGCGGTCAATGCTGCCATGATAGATCGGAAGCTCAAGTAATTCAGCAGCCGGAGAAATCCAAAGGCATCAGCCTGGCTCTGAATCCAGCGACCAAGGTGATAAATCATTGTTCTTCCTCAGTATGAAGGAGGACAAGCAAAGACCTCACGTCTGGCAATCCCTCAAGAGGTAGAACCATACGTCCGTGGTCCGTTGTCAGTAGTCCGTCGTTCAAGCCGTTCAAGTCGTTAAAAGCGTTTGATTGCCTCTCTTGCTTTTCCCGCTCGTCTCGCCCGTCTTGCAGTTCCTTTGTGCCCTGCGCCCCTGGTTCCATGCTCCATGCCCTATGCCCCATGCCTTCAATGCAACGGACAACAGGCAACGGACTCGATATTGTGCAACCTCGGCCTAGGAACTCTACTCCTGATCGCCCTCTCCTTTGCAAAGGGCGTGAAGCTTGCGATACGTCTCCTTAATGTCAAAATAGGAGCGAAAATCCGTGGTTGTAAGAATAAAGCGTGAAGTCTCTTTGAGTAGCCAATCTCGGTCAGTAACGATTTCCCTTTCTACTAGCATGGTGACAGCCCTGAGGGCAGCCTCGCGAACCTGCCAGTAATGGTGCTCTTTCAATCCCAGTAAACCCTTTGCCACCTCTCGATTACCGCCCACTGCGCCCAGCGCTAAAGCAACCTCCCGCACCACCTCAAACGATCTATCATTGATAAGCGACAGGAGTTTTTCGGTCACAGCCTGCTTCTGGAGAAGCTCTTCAGCACAATGGCCCATGGTACGGGCAGCTTGGGCCCGAACTTCATAGTAACCATCGTCCAGGGCCTCGAAAACCCGGGCTTCCACCTCTGGCCCCCACTTATTCAATATCTGCAAAGAGATCAGAGCGTTGCGCCGGATGAAGCCGACCTGCCGATAATCACCTCCAAAAAACTTCTGCAATCGACTTGCGGGAGTCCGATCCGCCAAGAGATGAAGCAGTGAAGAGAGTTTCTCTTCATGTTTGAGGAACCCTATGAGCTTGACTCCCAGATTGCGTTCCGGCCAACTGGGCGAGGTTAACAAGGATGCAGCTCGATGGCGGTAGTAATCCAAATCGTCAGCATCGACAATAACTTTTCGAGGCTCATATTGTTTCTGATCCTCTTGCCAAGCACTTCTGAGCCGCCACAACAGCTCATTATCGCTCAAAAGTGGATCCAGATCTTTAGCAGAAATATCATTCAGGGAGCTGCTGGGCAGTGGGCTGCCGTGAATCTCCGCAGCAATACGCTCTGCAGCATAGTGATTCATGAAGGCGCGAGAACATTTACCCATCTCTTCCAACCGCTGCTTGGCATCGAGCAAAGAAAGAATCTTCATTGCCAGCTTCTGACCTTCAACCTCCTCCAACAGCATCCCCCCGTCCTTAACAGTATCTTCGAAGATCACTTCAGCTCCACCAGCCCGTTTCATGGCACGAGCATTCATTACCTGGTGGTTGCCTGGTAAATTGGCCTTGGGAATAATGAGAGCCGACTTTCCCATTGCCGAGATCTCATTGAGACTCCCAGCACCGCCGCGACATACTATAAGATCGCTCACTGCGTAGATGTCACCAATGTTATGAAAATAGTCCTGGGCGTAGTAGAAAGAATCGATTTGCTCTCGCTCTTGCTCATTGTACTCACGTTGCAATCGCTCAGAGGTATCCTCCCAGGCGTGGTATTCCGGAGTTTTCATCAACCCCACACCGTGAATGACAAAAATGTCATTCCGCCGCGGTCGAAGGTAGGCCAGCGCGCCCACCAAAGCCCGATTGATGGTCCGAGACCCCTGGGAACCACCAAAAGCGAAAACCACTCGTCTGCCCTCAGGTATTGGCAATGGCATGGCCTTGCCTCTGTCCGAGCTTAGCATGCTGGTGACCGAATGCCGCACCGGATAGCCTACCACCACACCATTTTCTGGAAAAAATCCTTTGGTCTCCGGGAAGGTGAGCAACACTTTGTCAGCCCAGCGACCTATTAACTGATTGAGCTTTCCCGGCACGCTGTTCTGCTCGTGGATAAAGACCCGAGCCCGACTCATGCCAAGGCCACGCATCAAGGTATTGGCGAATATGACCGGAGCGCTAACATACCCTCCCGTACCCACAATCGTGCCGGGTCGAAAGGTGGCAATATGATAAAAAGACTGCATGATTCCCACCAATAAGGCACAAACAAAACGCACCAGGGCCAGACTCGGTTGAGAACCGGGATAGCCACTGGCCAACACGTATCGAATAGGATAGCCGGCACGGGTAACGATAACCGACTCGGCTTTTCCCCGTAAGCCCACATAGAGAAATTGGGAATGTGGCTCCTTCTGTTTGATAGCCTCGGCTATGGCAAGAGCAGGGTTCACGTGGCCACCGGTACCACCTCCTGTCAAAATGACCCGTTCTGACCCGGCTGCACCCCCGCCCCGAAATCGGCCCCAATAGCCGAGGGTCAGCAAAAACATCAACATACCAGCAGCAGCAGCAAGCCCCAGGGCGACAACCTCGCCCCAATGAAAAATCAGGTGCGGCAGGCGGGCCAGCAAATGGATTTCGCTGAATCGAGGAAACAGAATCCAGGCGGTCAAGCCACCCACGCCACTGGCAACAGTGGTGGAAAGAAGCGTGTCGCCAAGGTCCTGCCAGCCAATACCCTTCTGCCCCAAGCGACGTAGTTCAAAATTAAAAGCAGCGAACAGTAGCACACCGTTTAGGGTAAAGGCGATGGAAGAGGCGAGTGCTAGACCTCCATGTTTGATTGGCGTCCGCACCAAAAGCAGACTCAGCCCCACATTCACGAAAGCGCAAAGCAGCGAGGAGTAGAGGGGGATCTGATTCTTGGCCAATGCTGGATAAACGCGGCTGTAGAGGTTCCACAGCCCCATACCCAAAAGGCCCAAAGCGTAGAAAGCAAAGGCTAAAGCCGTGAGCTTCACCGCCGAACTGTCAAAGGCTCCACGCTGAAAAGCCACCGAAGTTATGGGTCCCACCAGTACCACCACCAGCACGGTGAGGGGCACCATGCAGACGATATTGTAGCGAACTCCGGTAATCACCGTATTGCGGAACCCCTGCCAATCTTCCTGTTGCACTTGATCATTGAGCTCGGTGACCCCCGCCCTTCCCACGGCGAGGCCAATAATGGAGTTGGGCAACTGGACAAGCCTCTGGGCAAAATAGAGAGCAGCGATACTGCCGGGCACGAGAAAGGAAGCAAGCACCCGATCTACCACCTCCACGGTCTTGCTGGCCACGGACTGCCCGAAGATCCAACCTGACTGCCGCCCCACTTCTTTGGGTTCCCGCCAAGGTTCACCTGATGTTACCGAATAACGCATTCTCAAGTCGCTGTGCCGCGAGGCCCTAATGAGAGCAGGAATCTGGATGAGAAACTGGAGAACTCCCCCCAGGACAAAACCCACTGCCATGCTGTACATGCCAAGATAGGGTTTTAGAGCAATGATACCGACAATGACCCCGATACTGAGCATTATCGGCGCCAGGGCATAGGTGACAGTAGCGTCCAGGAAAAGCAGGAGTCCACCCACAAAGGAGGCCAGACCAATGGCAACCATGAAAGGAAGGATAAAATAGGTCATGACCTCGGCCTGGTGAAACTCGCTGGCAGCGAGGCCAGCCCCGATTACCCTGACCAGATTCGGTGTCAGGAAATAAAAGAGCCCCATGATGAGCAATAGCAGAAGCATCATGAGGTTAAAAATCCTTGAGGCCAGGATCCAGGCCCGCCTATACTCCCCGGCGGCGATCAGTTGGCGGAAGGTGGGTAAGAAAGCCTTTTCCACCATGTCCTCTCCCAGAATCCGCCGGAAAAGGGTGGGGATGGTAAAGGCTATGGCGAAGAGGTCAGTGGCTCGAGTGGTGCCGAAATAACCGGCAATAACCATCTCCCTTATGAACCCAAACATTCGGGAGACAAGGTTTCCTTGCACCATATCGAAAAATTTTCTAAAAAAGGATTTCCTCATGAGGCTCCCGCGTCCCTGACTCGCTCCAAGACTGGGTGCGCATGGGGCCGTGAGCTATTTGGGGCGCAGGGATGTAGCAGAGAGGCTTCTGTGGTCATAGGCAACACGGCACCTATGCATCTTGCTCCCAGCAAGAAAAAACCTCCTGGGCGGCAATTGCCCCGATTCGTAAAATCTTGGGAAGACGAGTAGTTACGTCGGCAATTGTAGAGACTTTGCCCCCAGGCGTCAAGCCAGCATCTAGAATGGCCTCCAGGTCCGAACCCAGTTGGCTTATTACTTCACCCGCACTGCGACAACTAGGGGATTTTGACCGATTGGCGCTGGTGGCTGTGATGGGTGCACCTACCTCTCGGACCAGAGCCTGAGCAACCGGATGAGAGGAAATCCTTACACCTATTTTGCCGGTGTCAGCGGTGAGATTGGTTGGCAGGTGTGTTGCGGCATCAAAGACAAGGGTGAGGGGACCAGGCCAAAAGCGTGCCGTCAAATGAAGCGCCTGATTGGGGATGGTTTCAATCCAGTCATCAAGTTCCGCTGGATCCGCAATCAGAATACTGAGAGATTTTTGAGCCGGCCTTTTCTTAAGCTGATACAGCTTATCAATGGCTTGATAGTCAGTGGCCAGGGCAGCCAGACCATAGAAGGTTTCCGTCGGAAAAGCTACCACCCCACCGTTGACAATGAGCTGGGCGGCTCGCCTTATGGCTTCTTCGCTTCGGGAAGGATCTTTCTCCACTTTGAGTATGAGTGGCATCTTAACAATCAATACCTAAACCACAAAGATCACAAAGGGCACAAAGGCAAGTTACTAACTTTGTGCTCTTTGTGTCCTTCGTGGTTCGATTCCTGGTTTGCCTTGATTACGGAGTGGACAACTTCTCGTGCAGTCCTGCAGCTCTCTCGGCCACCTGCTCAGCCAACTCTTCCTTGTAGCGCTCAAGTCGCTTCTCCAACTCGCTGTCGGCCACTGCCAGTATTTGTGCCGCCAGAATGGCTGCGTTTCTGGCTCCGGCTTTACCCACAGCCATGGTGGCCACCGGCACTCCCGCCGGCATCTGTACGGTGGCTAGAAGTGCATCCCACCCCGCCAAAGGAGAAGAGGCTATGGGCACACCGATTACCGGCAGCGCGGTTTCAGCCGCCAGGGCACCAGCCAAATGGGCAGCTCCACCAGCACCTGCTATCAGTACTTTGAGACCCCGTTTACTGGCAGAACTTGCATACTCATACACCCTTTTTGGTGAGCGGTGCGCTGACGCCACCGTGATCTCGGCAGGAATTCCGAAACTTGTCAGTACCTCCAGAGCTTCTTGCATTACCGGCAAATCAGAGTCACTTCCCATAACTACACCGACCATGGGATGCTGCTGGGAATTCACCGGGTGCTGATTAGACTCTTTGCTGTGCTGCATCCGGCTCACTCCTCACCTATATCACTGCGATAGTACATGCCTGTAAATTCTACCTTCTCCATCTCCGCGTACGCCTTCTCCCTCGCCTCCCTCAGAGTCTTGCCACGACTGACTACGCACAAAACCCGGCCACCGGTGGTGATCAACTGACCCTCGCCGCCGAATCCAGTCCCTGAATGAACCACCAGGCATTCAGGATCAACTTCGTCCAGCCCGTGTATGGGCAAGCCAATCTTGTAACGCTCAGGATATCCCTTGTACCACCCTTTCTTACCTTTCGTGCGGCCGCTCACAGCAATCAAACACAATCGATAATCTGGGTTCCACTTTGGCGTTATTTCGTGGAGTCGTCCCTGAACAATAGCCTCTGATATATCAACCAGATCGGTTTCCAGCCTCGGTAAGATAACCTGAGCCTCGGGGTCGCCCTGGCGAATATTAATCTCGAGCACATAAGGAGTGATGGTATCTTGCTCTTCCACCAACATCAGGCCTACATAGAGAACGCCCTTGTAAACGATGCCGGTCTTTTCTTTGAAGCCTGTAATGAGCGGCTGCACCACTCGATCCATTATGGTCTGGCTCATCTCTTCGGTGAGCCAGGGATGGGGAGAGTAGGATCCCATGCCACCGGTGTTTTTGCCCTCGTCGTCATCCCGAGCCCTCTTGTAGTCTTGAGCTGCCACCATGGGCATCACCGAGTTGCCGTCTGTGAAACAGAAGAATGAGAGCTCTCGACCATACAGCCGCCGCTCAATTTCCACCTTGCTCCCCGAGTCCCCGAAGATTCGCTTTTCCATGAGCAGGTGGACGGCATCCTCTGCCTGGGCCACATCATCGCAGACCAGAGAGCCTTTACCTGCCGCCAAGCCGTCCGCCTTGACCACCACCGGATATCCCACGCCGCGTACATAGTCCCGGGCCTTATCCGGGTCGTCAAAGATCTCGAAATCAGCCACCGGAATGCCAAGATCACGCATTATTTCTTTCGCATAGCATTTGGAAGACTCCAGCCGGCTTGCGGCTTGGCTCGGTCCAATTATGTCCAGCCCTTCCTTCTCAAAGAGATCGACAATGCCGGCTGAAAGAGAGCTCTCCGGCCCTACAAAGGTAAGGTCGATACTCTCACGGGCGGCAAAAGCAAGCATTTCCTCTATGGTCCGGGCATTAACACACTCTGCCGTCTGCGAAATCCCGGCGTTCCCGTGGGCCACATAGATTTTCTTCACCCTGGAACTCTGGGAAAACTTCCAAGCGATAGTATGGTCGCGTCCACCACTGCCGATGACAAGTACCTTCATGCACTCCCCCATTTTTAATTTCGAAATCTCAATCTTTTGTGCTGTTCCCTGCTAACTGACCAACTATAAAGAGAATTTTCCTTGTGACTACTGTTGGAAGGTATCAAAAAGGCAAAGACGAGTCAAACTGAAAATCCGTCCCCCCTCCCCAGCCACAGCCGGGGAAGTGGCACAGACCTCCCGCCAGTCACTCAGAAGAGACACCAGCAAAGGCATGGGGAGAGGCTGCGGAACAACGAGCATCTGAGCAACCTACATTTCGGTATCTCAGCCCGGCAAGGGCATGCATGAAGATGTGGTGCTTTGCTAAAAGGGACATTGCCATAAAATGCTGCGAATTGCTCGTTGTAGAGTAGCCTTTCCCAATGCCTGGGTAGCAGATGACATTTTTGGGGAAAGTCCTGTTACAATTGCTACGTCTACCTGGTAAAACAGTGTGTTATAATAATGAGATTCGGTGTAGACAAACCCAAACTCATAGAGGAATTCCATGGCCAAACCAACGTACGAAGAGCTCCAGCGCCGGGTGGGGGAGCTGGAGAAAATGGTCAACTTCAAGATTTCCCCGCAAGAATTCTACTTCGACACCAGAGACCTAATTTACTTCAAGGGATACTCGGATTGGTCTCTGGATCTGTACGATAGAAAAATCGAAGATCTCACCGGCTATGAGCTGGAGGAATTTTTGGATAGAAAAGTGAAGTGGCTGGATATTGTCTACGACAAAGACGAAGAGATAGCCCGAGAGGCAGTAAGACAAGCCCTAAAAAGGGACAAATATTACTTTGCCGAGTATAGAATCGTTAAAAAATCCGGTGACTTGGCATGGATAAAGATAAGGGGGTTTATCACTACCGATTCAAATGGCGACTTCTTATCGGTGCGCGGTGTATTGAATGACGTCACCCTTGAGAAATATGGCCAGCTTACCTTCGAGTCCGAGACCGGTGGTCTCGCCTGGACCAATAGCCTCAAAGATGGCCTCTACATCATTTCGAAAGACCACAGAATCGTATTCATGAATCAGACCCTCATCGATCTGGTGGGCGACCACATTGGCGAGATCTGTTATGAAGCCATATTTGACAGGCAAACTCCATGTCCCTGGTCAGTGATGGATAAGATTGCAGAAGGAGATGTTTGCTATCTACAGGAATATAACTTGCCGAAAACAAAAAAAATTTTCCAAGTAAGAAGTATCCCCATCAAGCTGGAAGATGGTTCCATCGGCAAATTGGGCCACCTCAAAGACATCACCGAAACGAGAAAGCTGGAACTCGAGGTGGAGGAATTCGCCGGCAGGCAGCGAGCCATCGAAGATGCGGCCAACAAAGCTCAACTGGGGATATTCATCCTCCAAGACCATGAGGGAATTGAGGCACGATTTCGTTATGCCAATGATGCCTTTTCCACAATCACTGGCTATGAGTCCATTGAGCTGTTGAATAAGGGCTGGGCTGACCTGGTTCATCCAGAAAATCTGCAAGAGAGCATGGAACGTTACCAACTCAGACAGAGAGGAGAGACCCTGGACCAGGCTTACGAGATCGAGATGTTCCGCAAAGACGGGATACCCATCACCGTGCATGGAAGTTTCGCTCTATCTAGCCATGAAGGCAAGATGGCCACCATTGGCTTTCTCCGGGATATCACCGAGAGAAAAAAAGGGGAGAAAGCCCTGTGGCGCTCCCAGAGACTCGCCTCCATTGGTAGACTGGCCGCGGAAATCGCCCACGAGATGAACAATCCTTTGACAAGCGTTCTCACTTTTTGCAAACTAGCGACTGGTATCCTCAAGCAGGAGCCCTTTCCGGAACAGCGGCTGCCTGACCTGCGGAACTATATTTCCTATTTAAACAGCGAGACTGAAAGGTGTGTGAATATTTCGCGAAATCTACTGGATTTTTCCCGCCAAAGTGAAATTGAAATTAGAGAAAATGACATCCACGAAATCTTGGACAAAACTCTCACTATTTTGCGGCATCGTGCTGGACTGGACGAAATTAAGATTCATACCGATTATGCCGTGGAGCTTCCTTTCTTGTCATGCGATTTCAAACGCTTGCAGCAGGCATTTGTTAACGTTCTCTGGAATGCCATTGAGGCAATGCCAGAAGGAGGAACGCTCACCGTTACTACCAATTTTGACCGAGAAAAGGACAGGATTGAGATTCACGTAAGTGACACCGGTTTGGGCATCCCAGAAGATGAGGTGGAGAGAATCTTTGAGCCGTTTTTTACCTCGAAAGCCGACGGCAAGGGCGTCGGGCTTGGACTCTCCGTAGCCTACGGTATCATTCGCCAGCACCAGGGAGAGATCCATATCCAGAGTAAAGTGGGTGAGGGCACTCGATTCTCTATTCAGCTTCCACCGGGTCCAAGTACGCTCTCCTTGGAGGAACAGAAAGAGGATGAGTTCATCTTCACCACCGCGGTCCACACCAAATGAAAATCATTTATCAACCAATAGACTCATGACGCCATGCGCTGAGCGCTATGCGCCATGCGATTACAGGTGAACCAATGAAGGAAGATGCCCGGGTTTTAGTGGTCGATGACGAGCCAATGGTCTGTCTTGCCCTCACAAACTGGCTGGAGGAGGAAAACTATTTCGCCCAAGCGGTTGAAGACGGTCCGCAGGCCATCGGGGCAGTACGCGAGGAGAACTGGGATATTGTTCTCCTTGATCTCAGAATGCCAGGTATGGACGGTATGGAGGTGCTCAAACAGGTCAAGGAAATCGCCCCCCAAACCGTGGTCATTATGATGACTGCCTACGCCTCCATCCCCGGCGCAGTCCAGGCCATGCAAGAGGGCGCTTACGACTATATTGTCAAACCCCTCGACGTCGACCAACTAAACCTGATGCTGCAAAGAATTGTTGAACACCAACAGTTAATCACCGAGAACATCCTGCTCCGCAAGCGTTTGACTGAACAATACGAGTTCGAAGATATCATTGGCAGAAGCGAGGCCATGCAGGAAGTTTTTGAAATGATCAAGGCCGTTACCGACACCAACGCCACCGTACTGATCACTGGGGAAACCGGCACCGGCAAAGAACTTGTGGCCAGGGCAATTCACAGCAACAGTTCCCAACGCTATGGCCCCTTTGTGGCCACCAGCTGCGGCGCTCTTCCCGAAACCCTACTGGAGAGCGAGCTGTTCGGCTACGAAAAGGGGGCTTTCACCGGTGCCGACCGCACCAAGAAAGGACGGTTCGAACTGGCCAATGGAGGAACCCTCTTCCTGGACGAAATGGGCGACATCAGTATGAAGACTCAGATCAAACTGCTGCGAGTACTGCAGGAAAGAAGCTTCAGCCGTTTGGGTGGGACAGAGCAAATCAAGGTAGACGTCCGACTCGTTTCAGCCACCAACCGCGACTTGGTTGCTGCCATAGAGGATGGTTCTTTCCGCAGCGATCTTTATTACCGTTTAAATGTGGTCAGTATCCAGCTACCCCCCCTGCGGGAGCGCAAAGATGACGTTCCTTTGTTGGCTGCCCACTTCATCAACAAGTATAATGTGGAATTCAACAAGAAATTCAACCGTGTAGACCGGAAGGCCATGGACTTTATGATGGATTACCACTGGCCTGGCAACGTGCGTGAACTCGAAAACGTGATTGAACGTGCTCTAGTAATTGATCAGGGTCCTGAAGTGAAGTTTAAGCATTTACCCTTCTGCAATGTTGAATCACCCCCCACCGAGGACCTCCAATCGTTGCAGGAAGTGGAAAGGCTCCACATTGAGAAGATGCTCCAAAGAAACGACTGGAATATAGCCAAGACGGCACGTCTGCTGAATATCGACCGCTCAACTCTACACAAGAAGATTAAAAAGTTCGGCCTGGAAAGACAACAATAAGCTATCATGAAAAATAACCCCCAATTCATCTACCTGATACCCTTGGGGGATGTAGGTGATAAACATCTTGAAATCATCGCAGAGAGCATCCAGGAGCAGTTCGGCCTGGAAGTCAAGATTGCCGCCAATCAGGGGCTGCCCGTCTATGCCCTGGATGCTGCTCGCCAGCAATACAACTCCAATTTAATTCTGCGGAAATTAATCGACAACGCAGCGCCCGATGCCCTAAAGATCCTGGGCGTGACCCATGTCGACCTCTTCAACCCCATCTTCTCCTTTGTATTTGGCGAGGCCCAGTTCAAAGGCACGGGTGCCATTATCTCCAGTTATCGTCTGCGCGGCAATCCCGACAGCGGTTCGAAAATCGGCTGCCCTCCGCTCATAAGTCGCCTGGAAAAAGAGGCCATCCACGAATTGGGCCATACATTCGGCCTTAAACATTGCCCCGATCCGGATTGCGTCATGCAGTACTCTGTCGGAGTGGAGTGCGCTGACCGCAAGTTCTCCTACTTCTGCCCTGCCTGTCGTGAACTCATGCTCTGGCATCTCGGCACCGACCTTTTTCTGAAGGCTTGACAGTTCAGAGGTCTGAAGAAGTTGCACTACATAAAGCCCGCCCCTACAAAATTCGCAGTGAATGATTAAGATTTTCCAGTGGCCAAACACCATCCATCATGTGTGGCAAATTCCAACTGTATGCGGCTATCCCCATCGCCAACCTGTGCAGTTCATGGCAGACGTTGTGTGGGCATTGCCCGCCCAACCAGCAGTGCCCCGTGCCCACCTTACATGAAGTCATAGGATTCTTAACTGTGCCAAAACACCTCCATATTGTGTGGTAAAAATCAACTTAGCGTAGTATTTTACTACACAATATAATTATGTTGTTATATCAGGTTGTTATCTGCGTCTATTTTCTTTGATGTGGATTTATCCTACACTCCCTTCAGTTATAGCACTCAGCCCTATTGATCATGATTAATAGTGTTTTCAGTGACTTATCAGCAAAAAACAAGAATGGCACGCCCCTTGCTTATAGTAAGGACAACACCCAGCAAGAACTTATTGAGTTTACTATTTATTTCTACAAGGAGGTTTCACCATGAAGGAAGCAAAAAAGATGTCAGGGTTCAAGGCAGTGCCCAATGGCGAGGAAAAATGCATCTGGATGGAAGCTGGAGTTATCGATTACAAACTCTGCAACTACTACTACGATTGTTCTGCCTGTCCTTTTGATAAAGCGATGAAGCAAACCGCAAATAAGAATGCGGCGGCGCGTCTTCAGGGAGTGGAGCCCACCGGTAAGAAAGCCCACATTATCTCTTGGCAGGAAAAGATGAAGAAGCGTCCAGGACTTCAACGTGAGTGTCGACACGCACTCACCGGCAGGACCACTTTCCGGCTCTGCCCCTACGAGTTTGATTGTCACACCTGTGAGTTTGACCAAATGCTGGAGGATAGTTGGCAGTTGCAGATTCCGGCCCGGATAAGCACCATCCCCCAGGTGGACGGCTTTGGCCTCCCAGAAGGACATTTCTTTCATCTGGGACATGCGTGGGCCAGGGTTGAGCACGGTGGTCGTATCCGCATCGGACTGGACGACTTCGCCATGAAAGTTTTTGGGCCCATGGATTCTTTAGAGCTGCCGCTGATTGGTGAGGAGGTCAAGTTCAGCGAGGTGGGACTGGCCTTCAAGCGAGAGGGCAAGGAGGCTCAAGCACTTTCACCACTTTCAGGGGTGGTTGCCGCACAAAATTATCAGGTTACCAAAAAACCTGCGGTCATCAAAGAGCAACCATACAACGATGGCTGGCTGATGGTCCTCGAGCCAGCAGAGATGAAAAAGGACCTGAAGAATCTCCTCTACGGCCAGGAAAGCACCGAATGGATCCAGGCGGAACATCAGAAATTGGTGGAGATGGTCAGTTCAGTGGGAATGACTTACGCTGACGGTGGTCCCATTGATGATGTGGTCGGCAACTTACCTGACCTGTCATGGGACAAGCTGACTGAAGAGTTCCTGCGCACCTAAGGGATGCGCTTCTCAAGGAGAGTTAACCCGGCTGGGGCAAAAGTCCCGGCCGGGTTTTTTTATATTACCGCGGTAAACTAGTGCGCCTAGCGCAAAGCGCCTTCCCACTCGTCTTCCTTCCAGCTTGAAGCGTCACCAAGATCGTAGAGTAGACGTGCCGCCTGTTCATCACGACGCTCAAAAGCCTGATCGCGAACAGAGCTGTACATCTCTACCGTAACCTCGTCTTTACCGCTGGTCTCGGCAGATTTCTTTTCGAAAATACAGTAGGCGAGGTAGGATTCGAAGTCACTGACGGTGGGTTCGCTCTGACATTTTTCAAGAAACGTATTGAATTCCATGACAACTTCCTTACTCATCTACTCCTTCGATCACCAGAGAGTCAGCCACCAGTTCCCACAAATACTTCACCTCCACATCCATCATGTCATACTCTTGGCGCAGACTCTTCATGATCTGGTCACGACAGTTGTGGCAGGGAGCGATGAGCATCTCAGCTCCGGTATCTTTGATCTGTTTGGCCTTCACCCGGCCGTAGTAGATGCGCTCCTCGGCATAGGGCATGGCCCAGGCGCCACCGCCGGCGCCGCAGCAATAGTTATTCACCGCGGTGGGATAGGTATCAACAAAATTATCTACACACTGCTGCAAAATCCAGCGCGGCTCTTCGTAATAACCGTGACCGAAGGTCCTCTCGCTCTTGCGCCCGTAGTTGCAGGGATCGTGGTAAGTAGTGAGTTCGGGATGTTTAGATTTATCCAGCTTGATGCGGCCGGTTTCAATGTATTCTTTGAGCAGATCATGAACGCTCAGAAACTTGACACCTTCATCGGCGAACCAATTTTGCAGACCAAGCCTGGTCGCAAAGTAGGCGTGGCCTCACTCCGGCAAGAGGAGATACTCACATTCAAGCTCCTTATAGAGCGCCACTATCCTCCCCACCTGCTCTTTCATGGACTCATCATCGCCGGTGAAAAGCCCCCAGTTCACCCCTTCCCAGTTATCCGAGGTAACGGTCCAGGACTCCTTGGCCGCATAGAATATCTTCCACCAGAAAAACATGTCCTCTGGCTCGGCAAAGGGCTCCTTGGAGTTGATGGTTACCAGGATTCTGGCACCCTTCTTGTCCACAGGAACCGTGAAACCTGGCAGTTCCTCGGCGAGTTCGTGGCCCAGATCCTCCAGCAGGAAGAGGTAGTCTTCCTTGGGGATGCCCACATTGTTGCCCGACTTCAGGCACTGCTCTACCCCCTTGTGAAGCACACCAGGCACCTTGTCCCGCTCCCGATGAGCCCGGGCAGAACGCATCATTTTCAGCAAATCAATGCTCATGGGACAGCCGTGCTCGCAGCGGGCGCACAGGGTGCAAATCCAGGGAAAGCGTGAATCAATGAGTTCCTGATCCAGACCCAGCAGAGCCATGCGCACGGCCTTGCGCATGTCCATGCCGTCCACCCCGGTAACCGGGCAACCGCCGGCGCAGGTCCCGCAGGTAAGGCACAGGTCCGGATATTCACCGGCCAGCTTGCGCTTCTCCCTCTTATCCAGGATCAATGGCTCAGATTGCATTGGCTTCCTCCTTCTGAAATTTCCTCTGCTCCAACCTCGAACGGAGCAGCGGTCACCATGAGAGCGCTAAGAGCTCGGTGAGGCTATGTCTTCTAAATATCGAGTTATAGCGCCATCGTACTCGTGGGTGAGGCGGTAGACTTTTTTGGCCAAGCGAAAACGGCTCTCCAGGCTGAGCTGACCATCATTGCCCGTCATCTCTGCAATGATGGGCTCATAGTCTCCCGGGTCCACCACCACGGCCACATCTCGATAGTTTTTCGCAGCAGCCCGCAGCATGGTGGGGCCGCCTATGTCAATGTTCTCGACGGCCTCCTCCAGGGTGCAATCCTCTCTGGCAACAGTCTTCTCAAAGGCATAAAGATTCACCACCACCATGTCTATGACTTTGAGATGGTGGGAAGCCATTGTCTTCATGTGTTCCGGGTTGTGCCGCTGCGCCAGAATTCCCGCATGCACCTTGGGATGTAGGGTCTTAACCCGACCGTCCAGCATTTCGGGGAAACCGGTAAAATCTGAAACATCCTGCACCGTAACTCCGCCCTCCCTCATCATGCGGGCGGTGCCGCCAGTGGAAAGGATCTCCACCCCGAATTCCTCTAGCTTTTGAGCAAATTCGAGCAGTCCGGATTTATCTGTGACACTGAGAACTGCCCGCTGGATTTTTCGCTGCATAATCTATGCCTCCTTCGGAGGCACCAGGCAGTGAGAAGTGCTTGGTGCCTACTGCTTACTCACTAATTTCGATAAGGAGTTTCTCAAATACTTCATTAGCCGCCTGTAGTGCCACAGACTCGATCGGCAGCTCCACCGTGGGCTTCCCTTCCAGATCAAACTGGTAAATGAGATCATCCTCAGGGATGGTGCTCACGGAGTCAGGACCGAAGATCTCCGTCTCTTTAGTAACCAACCCCTCCAGCCTATCGCGATACTGATTAACCAAAAGGTACTTCCGGCCCACTCTGATATTAAGCTCATCCACCAGGTCATAAATGCGACGGGCTGAAAGAATCCCACGCCGGCTGGAATCGCTCACTATCAAAAGCAAATCAATGTATTTGGTGGTAAGCCTGCTGAAATGTTCCATCCCTGCCTCATTGTCAACTACCAGGTAGGGGTAGTTATCCATCATCCGTTCGATGAACTTACTCAGCAGGCTATTGGCAGCACAGTAACACCCTGGCCCCTCCGGTCGACCCATAACCATGAGGTCGAAGCCATTAGCCTCCACCAGGGCCTGCTCAACCTTCATTTCTATGAAGATATCCTTGGTCATCCCCACCGGGACGTCCTTCTTCATCATCTCCCTGGCCTCACCCAGGGTCTCTCCCACTTCGAGGCCAAGTACCTCATTCAAATTGGAGTTTGCATCCGCATCCACCGCCAGGATCGGGGTCATCTCATGCTCTTTCAGAAAACGGACCAACATCCCGGCAAGTGTGGTCTTACCGGTTCCTCCTTTTCCCGCCATGGCAATGGTGTATCCTTGTTTTTTTACCATTTGAACACCCTATAATAACTCTGGATTGCAGCCCGCCCCGACCTGCCTCTAGAATCAGGACTGGGCAGCCTTTTTCTTCGGGTGGCAACCACCACAAGTAACAGCTCCGGCCGTCTTGTTTTCTTTCTTTACTTGGCGATGACAGCTCATGCACATCCGGTGATAGGCCTGCTGCAAGGTCCGCTTGGTTGGATCCAAGTCAGGCTTAAACCGAAAACCCGCTTCACTCTTGTGGCAGGATGAACATTTTATGCCTTCTGCATCTTCTTCCAGTTCACCCTCATCCACAACGTTCTCTCCGCCCTTAAACCGATGGTGGCAATCACTGCACTCGATTTCAGCGTCGATGTGTTGCATGTGGGGAAATTCCACCGCGGGCCGGCTCCGACCGGTGAATACTTCGTTATCATCCAAGGAAATATCATCTGGCTGAGCCTCCAGGTTGACCGCCCACAAGAAAGTTGCGATACCCAGAATCACCATCAATACCAGAAAACGTCCCCGTCGCATGGTTTTTTCTCCCTGGCTATAGCGGGTAAAAAAAACGATGTTATCCCTATTCCTCTTCGTCCTCTTCCTTGGCTTTCAATTCTTCCGGAATTATCAGAGCCTCTTCAAACATCTCTTTGAAAGAAAGCACCTTGATTCCCAGCTCATACTCCTTGCTCAGATCTCTGATCTGATCGTAACAGTTATGACACGGGGTAATGCAGATGCTCGCTTCGGTGGCCCGGATCTGGTCTGCTTTCACCTTGCCGGATCTTATTCGCCTGTCCCTGAAAGCTCCGGCCATGGGTATAGCACCACCACCGCCTCCACAACAAAAATTATAGTCGCCGTGTGGTTCCATCTCAACAAAATCTTCACAGAGATACTGGATGATTTCCCGGGCATCTTTTCCACAGCCGCCGTTGCGGCTGACATTGCAGGGGTCCTGGTAGGTGCAGCGTTGGTCAGCAAACACGCTTTTGTCCAACTTGAGTCTGCCCTCGCGTAGATATTGCGCAAAAAGCGTTACGCTGTGTACCACCTCAAACTCATGGTCGCGTCCCAACCAGACAGGCGCTTCAAACTGAAGCGCACGCAGGGCGTGCCCTCATTCAGTTATGGCGACGCGTTTTACCTCCAATTCCTCGGCAGCGTCGCGGACCAGTTGCGACACATAGCCTGCAGCTTTTAGATCGCCGGCAAACATGGCAAGATTAGTATCGTCCCAGCCTTTGGAAGACATGGTCCAATCTTCGCCGGCCAGATAAAAAACCATTGCAGCCTGGGAAATGTCCATGGGGTAGAACTTGGGCTCCCTGGCATTGACCGTATAAAGAAGATTGGCCCCTTTCTTGTCGATGGGGATAGTGGCACCGGGAAGCTCTTCCTGGAGTTCTTCCTCCATCCACTGCAGGGTATCGATCCAGTCCTCCTCGCTCACCTCCATCTGGTTACCATGCTCATAATAACTCTCAATGGTTTTCACCAGATTCTCGGGCACCTTGCCCTGAGAAACGCAGAGACCACGGCCCGTACTGGTTATGGTGGCAATGTCAATGCCAAAAGGGCAGAACATGGTGCAACGGCGGCACATGGTGCAATCGCCATAGACCGTCCAGTAAAGCTCCTCTAAAAAGGGTTCATCAATCTTGTCTTTCTTCTTGAAGGCCTCCAGGACCTTCTTGCCCTTGACAGCCGGGATCAGCTTGGGATCCCGATCATTGGCGAGGTAAAAGTGGCAGGTGTCAGCACAAAGACCGCAATGGGCGCATATCTCTAGCCACATCTTGAGGCGGGCATTGGTCTTTTCATCTACGGCTTTCTTGAAAGCCTGGGGATCAACGGCCACTTTTTCCGCCATTTGCTCCTCCTCAGATAACAAGTTATAAAATCGCTCCGCGATTTTATATGACGTCCGCCGCTGGCGGACTCGAAAAAGGAAATTCCTATTCGATCAAGTTTTCGCAACAGCAGCGGTTCCTGGAATCACCAGGAAGGAGCACTCCGCCTGCCAAATTCCATCCCGGTAATCGCCCTGGAAAAGAAAAACATCAGAAAATGGCTCAACTTGGTAAAGGGAATAACCACCAACATGAGTTCGCCAAAGAACATATGCAACAGTATAATGGTTTGATAGTCAAAATATTGATGATAAGCCAGATAACCGGTTACAAACGGCGCCAGGGTCACCGCTAACAACAGGTAATCGGCTGCGGTGGTAACGATGCGTACGTGAGGTGAAACCAGGCGACGTATCCCGAAGAACAAGCCGCTACCAATGGCAATGAGCGTCATGTAATCCGCAACTGACTCAGGTAGGGACCACCAGCTAATCTCCCACGACTCGTACCAGAGAACTCCATGCGCCACCAAGAAAAGTGGGGTCACAATAAGGCAGATGTGAAAAACGAACCCAACCAAGGTAACCACGGGATTCTTTTTGGCGGTCTCATTCAGCGGGATAATCCAATGGAAGATGGAAAGCCAGAGCCATTTCCAACTAAAAAACCGGTAGATGAGTTTATCCTTTTGCCTGCTCAACTGGAAAAACAGGACGACTCGCACCACCATCCCGCCGAAAAATACCCCAAAAGCCACCCAGAGCAAGGGGCCCCGCAGCAATTCATACAGGCTCATGGGATTCTCCTCTTTTGGATTAGGCCGTTATAGTCTCACCCCCGGAAAGGGGAACATGTGAAAATTATATCAAATCCTAGCCTAATATATTCTTCTGTTCTTGGCTACTATTTATTCCGACACCGCGGAATGCGGATTTGACATCTGGGGGATTGCCCCAGCTTTTCTAAGATACTTCTGGACGAGGCAACAGGCCGGCATCGGTGACAATCTCTTCTACCCGCTCTTCCCACTCGATTGCCATGACATGAACACCGGCAACGCCTTTCATCTCCTTGACTTCATGGATCTGCTCGATGGCTATCTTGATGCCTTCATCACCTTGCTTCTTCTTGTCCACTCCCTTGAGGCGTTCGATGTGATCTTCAGTCACCTCCAGGCCAGGCACGAATTTTTGCATGTAGCGGGCCATACCCACCGATTTCAGCGGGGTAATCCCAGCCATAATGTAGCATTTCTCTGTCAGTCCCTGGTCATACGCCTGCTGCATATAGGTGCGAAACTTTTCCATGTTGTAAATACACTGAGTCTGGAGAAAGTCCACCCCAGCTTCAATTTTCTTTGCCAGGCGGGTCACCCTGAAATCGAAGGGATCGGCGAAGGGATTTACTGCTGCACCAATAAAGTACTTAGGAACCCCTTCACACTCATGGTCATTGATGAGTTTGCCCTCGTCCCGCAATTTCTTGCAGGTGGCGATAAGCTGCATGGAGTCGATGTCAAAGACATTCTTGGCCTCGGGGTGATCACCGAACTTCTGGTGGTCACCGGACAGGCAAAGCACATTTTTGATACCCAGGGCTGCTGCCCCCAACAAATCAGCCTGGATGGCGAGCCGGTTGCGATCCCGACAGACCATCTGCAGATTGGGCTCGATCCCCATATCCAGCAGCAGGCGGCAGACGGCCATGCTAGCCATGCGTACCACTGCCGTCTGATTGTCGGTGACATTGACTGATTCAACCATACCCTTGAGATACTTGGCCTTCTCGTGAATATGCCCCGCATCCGCACCACGGGGCGGCCCCAACTCACCGGTGACCGCAAAGTGCCCTGCGGCAAACATCTTCTCTAAATTGCTTCCAGCTTTCATTGCTTTAAATCCTCCCTGACAATCTTGCGAGGTCCACCGTCGCGGCTTGTAGTCCAGTCCTTGAACATGACTACATTGGCCATTTTGTCCACCTGCCCCAGACGACTCATACGATCATAGATAAGATGCCAGACACAGTCGGTGTCCTGGCTGATCTCACATTTTCCTCCAGCAGACCCACCGCAGGGCCCATTCAGAAGACTCTTGGCACAGCGGGCAATGGGGCACAGAGCACCGAAGTTGTGAATGGAGCAAGAGCCACAGGCCTGGCAAAACTCAGCCCACACCCCGTGCTCCAGGGAGCCACCGATAAAAGTGGTGTTAAGCGCCGGGAACACCAACATATCCTCGTAGCGCTTGGCGATATACTGGGGACCCACGCTGCAGGCCATGGACACCACCGCCTCGTAGTTGTCATTGGCAATGGGCTCTTCTAATTGGTCAATGTATTCCGGGTCGCACTGGCGCTCCAGGGTGATCTCCTCGATCTCGATCTCCCGGCCCTCTTTCTTGCGAGCAATCTTCAGGGCCGAAGCCAGGATACCCACTTCTTTCTGTCCTCCCGCATTACAGACGGTGACACAGCCTTTGCAACCGGTGAGCAGGATTTTGTCGAAATCTGCCACCATTGCCAGGATCTCTTCAATGGGCTTGCTTTCCGCCACAACCATTGGTTGTCCCTCCTTGCCGCCACCTCCATCAGGTGGCGATCCTCAACGTGAATTAAGCTATATCCTGAAAAAAAATCAACGGACCACAAATGATGCACTGTTGCTGCAACCAACGCGCACTCAGGCGGCCTTGGCGCCTGAGCTAACCGGACTGGGGCCCAATTCCCGAATGCGTTCGGTAAACTCCCGGGCAATTTCAGCAAACCGGGTGCCCTGGGCAGCGCTCAGGTTATACATCTCCACCCGCTCTGGTTCAAGCCCGATATCCTCGAGCACCTTCTTCACATAGGTCACCCGCTTCTTCGCCTTCAGATTGCCGCTGACATAGTGGCAGTCTCCTTCCAGGCAGCCGGCCACGTAGACACCATCGGCGCCATCCTCTACGGCTTTGAGCAGGTGAAGGATATCCACCCTGCCGGTGCAGGGCACATTGATGATCTTGATGTTACTCGGGTAGCTCAATCGCATGGAACCTGCCAGGTCCGCAGCCGAGTAAGCTCAGTACATACAGCAGAATGCTAGAATCTGCGGCTCAAAATCCTTCATTTCCTTCTCCCAATCACTTTCTGCTCCCCAGTTCAATCCCAGCTACCAGTGGAGCCTGCATTATATTCTTGACCCTCCACACAGGGGGCGGTGAATGAGGTAATTAAGATAATCTAGCTCAACAACAAGGCATCGCACTTGGCAATCAACTGGTTGTCGGTGAAATGCTGCAAGTAGATGGCCTTGCCCGGGCATTCCGCCACGCAGGCACCGCAACCGCGGCATCCAGCCGGGTCAATGACCGCAGCTCCTTCCTCACCGATATAGGGAACATCGTATGGACAGGTGCGCACACAAGTTAGGCAGACAGCGCACAGATCCGGTTCCACCACCGCCTTCACCGCTTCCAGGGTAATCACATCCTTGGCCAGCACAGTGGCGGCCCTCGCTGCGGCCGCCTGCGCCTGGGCAATGGACTCATCAATGGGTTTGGGGTAATGGGCCAAACCGCAGAGAAAGAGGCCGTCACTACCCAAATCCACCGGCCGCAATTTCGCATGCGCCTCCAGGAAAAAACCTTCGGCGTTTTGCGAAATCTTGAAGCTTGCGGCCACCTCTTTTCCCTCGTTGGGAAGGATGGCGGCGGCCAGAATCAGAAGATCAGTGGGAATGATCACATCCCGGTCCAGGATAGGATCATGGACCCGGACCTGCAGCGGACCATCCCCGTTACTTACCTGGGGTTTTTGCTCCAGGGAGTAACGAATAAAGAACACCCCTTTCTCACGGGCTTCTTTGTAAAGATCCTCCCGGAAGCCGTAGGTGCGAACGTCCCGATAGAGTATGTAGACATCCATCTCTGGCTTGCGCTCTTTGAGCCTGAGAGAGCTCTCTATTGAATGGGTGCAGCAGACTTTACTGCAGTAAGGGCGATCCGGCTCCCTCGAGCCCACACATTGTATGAACACAGCCCTATTGGCATTCTTGAGGACGTCACCATTTTCTTTCAAACGCTCATCAAAGTCCAAGTGTGTGAACACCCGGTCGTCCTCTCCGTAAAGGTATTCCGTCGGCTGAAACGGTTTACCGCCGGTGGCCACTATGGTGACACCGTGTTGTACCGTGTTCTTCTGCCCGGGGTCGTCCACATTTTCCAAAGTGGTTTCGAAATTACCCACAAACCCGGCATTACCGCTGACTCTCGTGTTAAAGTGAACGGTAATGTCTTTGTGTTCCCGGACGCGACTCACCAACTGCTCTAAGTACTCACCCACTTCCTCGCCCTTCCAGGTCTCCCGCAATTTCCGAGCATTGCCTCCCAGTTGGTCGCTCATCTCCACCAAATCTACGGGAAATCTCTGGTCTGCCAGGGTCAGGGAGGCCACCATGCCTGCCACTCCGCCTCCCACCACCAGAGCGGATTTGTGGAGACCAAGGGTAACTGGCTGCAGCGGGTCGAGCAACAATGCCCTGGCCACTGCCATGCGCACCAGGTCTTTGGCTTTTTCGGTAGCAGCTTCCTTGTCTTGCTGATGCACCCAGGTGTTCTGGTCACGAATGTTTGCCATTTCAAAGAGATACGGATTCAGTCCCACTTCACGGATGGTCTCCTGGAAGAGGGGCTCGTGGGTGCGCGGCGAGCAAGCGGCCACCACCACCCGGTTGAGATTGTTCTCTTCTATGGCCTCTCGGATTTTCTCCTGGGTGTCCTGGGAGCAGGTGAAAAGGTTGTCGGTCACAAACACTACCTTGGGCAGTGTCTTGGCATATTCGGCCACTGCAGGCACATCCGCCACCCCGCCGATGTTGATGCCACAGTTGCAGACGAAAACACCCACCCGGGGATCCTCGCCTGCCACCGAGCGTTCGGCGGGAAGCTCTTTAATGGTTGTCATGGTGTTGCGTGCTTCCACCAGCGGCGTGGCAGCCGCAGCCGCTGCTGCACTGGCCTCCATAACCGAGATGGGGATGTCCTTGCAATCCCGAAAAGCACCGCACACATAGATGCCCGCCCTGGAAGTCTTCACTGGCTCAAAACTTGTGGTTTCGGCAAAGTTGTAATGGTTCAGCTCAATATCCAACCGTTGCGCCAACTCGACAGCATCTTTGGATGGCTGCAATCCCACCGACAGCACGACCATATCGAATTCTTCTACCTTGATCTCACCGCTATCATCTGCATACTGCAGTTCCAGGTTGTCGTTTTCGGCGGGATCAATCGAGTGGATGCGAGAGCGGACAAAACGTACAGAGTAATCATCCTTGGCCCGATTGTAATACTTTTCAAAATCCTTGCCGTAGGTGCGCATATCCATGAAGAAAATCGCCGTATCCAATGGCTCATCGGAGTGTTCATTGGCAACGATTGCCTCCTTAATGGCATACATGCAACAGACTGCGGAGCAGTAACCGTTGTCGCAGTGCTGTACATTCCTGGAGCCAACACACTGGAGCCAGGCTATCTTCTGGGGTTCTTTGTGGTCGGAGGGCCGGATCATATGGCCCTGAAAGGGACCTGAGGCACTCAGAATACGCTCGAATTCTATACTGGTAACCACATTCGGATGTTTGCCGTAGAGATAGGTATCTATCAACGAAGGATCGAAGGTTTCAGCCCCAGGTGCAAGAATCACTGAACCCACGTCCAAAGTGATCTCTTGCCCCTGCATGCTGTGCTCTACAGCTTCTGCCTGGCAGGCGGTCACGCAAGCAAGACACTCGCAGCAGGACATGCAGTTGAGGCATTTTGCCGCCTCGGCCCTGGCCTGCTCTTCGCTAAGCCCCAGCTCCACCTCAGCAAAACCGCCAGTTCTTTCTGCCATACCAATGTGGGCCTGTTTGGCCCTGGGGATTGCCTCGATGTCTTCAGGAATGGGGACGAAATTCTCCTGCGGAAACTCCACCGGCTCTCTTCCGGCCCCCATATCCTCACCCCGCAAATAACGAGAGATGGAAATCGCAGCTTCTCTGCCGTGAGCCACTGCCCCAATGGCCACCCAAGGGCCGGTATGGGCATCGCCACCGGCAAATACCCCCTCTGCCTTGGTGGCGAAGGTCACAGGGTCAGCCTCGATGGTCCCCCAGCGGCTTATTTCCAACCCTGAGGTGTCAGCCAAAAAGGCTGACTCCGGCGTCTGACCGATGGCCGGAAGCATCCAGTCGGCCTCTACAATAAACTCGCTCCCCGGTACCGGCACCGGCCGTCGCCTGCCAGAAGAGTCAGGCTCTCCCAGCTCCATTTTGATACACTGGACGCCGATCACTTCATTGTCTTTGGTGAGAATCTGCTGGGGGGCGGTAAGATACTGGATACCTATACCCTCAGCCAAGGCATCCTCTACTTCGTATTCGTAAGCGGGCATCTCAGCTCGGGTGCGGCGATAGATGATTGTGACCTTCTCCGCCCCCAGACGCAGAGCAGAGCGGGCCGTATCAATGGCCACATTACCGCCACCGACAATCACCGCCCTGCCTTCAAGCTTAGTGAGTTCGCCCAGATTGACTCGGTGGAGAAAATCAACACTGGAAAGGACGCCCTCCGCATCCTCACCAGGAATGTTTAGCTGCAGGTCCTTGTGGGCGCCGATGGCAAGATAGATCGCTTTGTAGCCCTCTTTGAAAAGTCCAGCAATGCTCACATCCCGACCCAAAGCAGTATTGAGCTTTATCTCAACCCCAAGCCGGGTGATGGCCCCAATCTCTTTGTCCAGAACCTCAGGCGGCAGCCGGTAGTCCGGAATACCCACCCGCAGCATGCCCCCTGCAACTGACTGAGACTCAAAGACAGTGCTCTCATACCCTTCCAGAGCAAGAAAATGAGCGGCGGTGAGTCCCGCTGGACCGGAGCCAATGATGGCCACTTTCTCGTCTCGCTTCTCAATCTCAGGCACCGGGATATCGTCGATATCCACCTGATCAGCCACAAAACGCGGCAGGGCACAGATGGAAATAGGTGCGTCCACCTCAGCCCGCCGGCAGGCGGTCCCACAGGGATGCGGACAGATGCGACCGATAACTCCGGGAAAGGGCAGGGTGCGCAAAATGACCTCCATGGCCTCCCGGTACTTGCCCTGGGCAATCAGGGCCACATAGCCGTGTGCGTTTACATGGTTGGGACAGGCATTAGTGCAGGGAGAGCGATCGCGCTTGTCGATCACATAGCCGCCCGGAATGGCCTGGGCGTACGGCTTGTAGGTGGCCTTTCTGGGCCCAATACCCTCGTCGAACTCACTGGACATTGTCACCGGGCAAACCTCGGCACAATCTCCACAGCCGGTGCATTTGTCCAAGTTGATGAACCGTGGCTCCTGCCGCACTGTGGCCTGCAAATTTCCTTCTTCACCAGCAACACTTTCCAGTTCGGCACAGGTAAGCAGGTTGATATTGGGATGCTGCCCACATTCCACCAGCTTGGGCGAGATGATACACATGGAACAGTCATTGGTAGGAAAGGTCTTGTCCAGCTGGGCCATGATCCCGCCGATGGCTGGCGACTTTTCCACCAGGTGGACGTAAAAGCCGGAATTCGCCAGGTCCAAAGCTGCCTGGATCCCGGCGATGCCACCGCCCGCCACCAATACTGAGCCTACCACACCGTTTCCTGAACGGGCTTTTTCAGCACACATCTGCAACACTCCTGTAAAGGCTAAATTTTGGCTGAAGGTTCTTGGGTATGATTATCAAGGTGTTATCCAAACTACTCCGGGGCGTTATTGGAAAGGGTCTCTATTATAACTCAAAACACGCGTGAGGAAAAGTACATAGTTAATGTCACCTGGAAATCAAAAGGGCAAGTCTATTACACGATCAGCAACAATCTGGTCCGCAAAGCAGTGGTGCTTGCTCCATACGACCAATTGAATCAAATTGAGCTACGCAATGAGCGAAAAGACTTTATGGCAAGGGACTTGACTACTGGCTCCCTTACAACGGTATGGCAATACATTTATGTTGGAATGCAAGGAACTTGTCTTGCGCTCTCGGCGTGAAATGGCCAGTTCCTTATAGATAAAATCGACTGTTCTGTCAAGCGGTAAGCAGACCTCCTGCATACCCTTCCAGCCGTCAGCCGCGGCTGAAAACCACTCCCACACTATACCGCCACTGCCACCTGAATTGAGCGCTTTGGGACCCTGTCCCGCCATAGTCCCTCCCCCCTCCCCGCGGCAAGACCTGTCGACGAGCTCAGGTCGAGTCGCTCGGGATCTGCGACAAGGGGGAGGGAAGCAGGGGGTAGTGTAGTCTATTGGATTATTGAAGCTGCTTACACCATACACTATTCGATTTTGTTATGTATTTTGCAGGCGTGCACGGTGTTTTGCATCAACATGGTGATGGTCATGGGGCCTACGCCGCCCGGGACAGGCGTAATGGCCGAAGCCACCTCAACCGCCTCGTCAAAGGCCACATCACCTTTGAGGATGCGTTTGCCTTCCTCAGTCCGGCCCACCTCGTTGACGCCCACATCGATAATCACCGCACCCGGCTTGATCATGTCGCCTTTGATGTATTCAGGCACGCCAGCGGCGACAATGAGGATATCGGCGCGCTTGGTGTGGAAAGCCACGTCCTTAGTGCGGGTGTGCACCACGGTAACGGTGGCATTGGCCGCGGGTCCCTTTTGCATGAGCATGGCGGCAATGGGCTTGCCCACGATGTTGGAACGACCAACCACCACCACCTCCGCGCCTTCAACCGTAGCTCCGGAGCGAGCCAGCAGCTCTTGTATCCCGAAAGGAGTGCAGGGGCTGTAGTAGGGGTTACCGATCAACAATTTTCCCACGTTGGTGGGGTGGAAACCATCCACGTCCTTGTCCGGATCGATGGAGAGCAGGATCTTCTGATCGTCGATGTGTTTGGGCAGGGGAAGCTGCACCAGGATGCCGTGAATTTCTGGATCCTTGTTGTACTTGTCGATGAGAGCCAGCAACGCCTCCTCATCCAGATCGGCGGGTTGATTATCCTGGATGGAGTGAAAACCGAGTTCATGGGCGGTTTTCTGCTTGGCACGGACGTAACTCTCAGAAGCGGGATCTTCACCTACCAGGATGGTTACCAGACCTGGGACAACGTTGTGTTTCGCCTTTAGTTCATCTACTTCTTTTTTGAGTTTCTCGCGGATCTCTTTGGCGACCTCTGCGCCTTTTAGCAGTTTTGCAGCCATAACTCCTCCTTCAAAAACAGGCAAGGCAGGGCGATGGAGCCCTGCCTGCCAATTTCCATACAGCCTTGAACTGGACTTATTCTCTAGTTCTCGGCCTGTGTTTTTCCACCTTCAGGACCGGTCTTCCCTGAGGGACGGCCTGCTCAAGCGATTTCCTCTAGAACAGTCCCGTCACCTTGCCGGTGTCAACGTCCACATCCACCCTGCGGTAGGCTGGATCCGAACTGGTTCCCGGCATCAGGCTGATGGTACCGCAGCAGGGGCAGAGGAACTTGGCGCCGGAGAAGATGAGCACATCCTGAATGGGGAGAGTCCACCCCTTGGGTACACCCTTGACCGCCGGATCGTGGGTGAGAGAGAGGTGGGTCTTGACCATCATGGTGGTGTAGTCATCGTATTGGGAGTCAGCCTCGAGCATTTTGGCCTTGGCTTCAGCCACCGGGGTCCAGGCCACGCCATCGGCTCCATAGACGTTCTTGGCGATGAGTTCAACCCGATCACGCAGCTTCGTCTCTAACGGGTAGAGGAACTTGAAGTCGGGCTCTTCCTCGCAGGCCTCGATGACCACATCAGCGAACTCCAGGGCACCGTCACCGCCATCGGCCCAGTGAGTGGACTCTGCACAGCGGGCCCCGGCTTCCTCGGCTGCCTTGCGCACCATGGCCACCTCAGCGTCGGTATCGGTGTGGAAGCGGTTTATGCAGACCACCGGGTTAATTCCGGACTGCCGGATGGTATTGATGTGGTGCACCATGTTCTGCACACCCTTTTCCAGTACGTCCAGACCTTCTTTCGTGTACTCTTCAGGTAGCGGCAGGCCGGCTATCACCTTGGGTCCGCCGCCGTGCATCTTCAGGGCACGAATGGTGCTGGTGAGCACGGAAACGTGGGGTTTCAAACCGCTGTAACGGCACTTGACGTTCCAGAACTTCTCGAAGCCGATATCAGCACCAAAGCCGGACTCGGTCACGTGGTAGTCAAAAATCTTGAGGCCGACACGGTCGGCAATGATGGAGCTTTGGCCCACGGCGATGTTGGCAAAGGGGCCGGCATGGACCATGCAGGGCTGATACTCAGCGGTACACATCAGGGTCGGGTTGATGGTGTTGCGCATCCAGGCGGTCATGGCGTTGCCGACTTCCAGATCGCCGGTGGTCACCACCTTGCCCTGTTTGTCGAAGGCGAGGGTAATGTTGTTCAGTTTCTCGCGCAAGTCGGGCAGGTCGCGCACGATGGAAAGGATGGCCATGAGCTCGGAGCTTACCGCAATCCCGAAACTGGACTGCATGGTGAAACCGTCATACCTGCCGCCCATACCTATGACGATATTCCGCAGAGACTGGGCACAAAAATCCATGATCCAGCCCATCTCCACCCGGGTGGGGTCGATGTCCAGCCTGGGCATGCGGGTAAGGCGCGCAAGCTGTTCATCGGAGTAGTTACGCTCATGCTGCATCCTGGCGGTCAGGGCCACCATGGCCAAGTTGTGGGCGTTCATGATGTCGTTGATGTCGCCGGTGAGACCCATGGAGAATTCGGTCATGGGAATCAGCAGGGAATTGCCGCCGCCGGCCGCGGTTCCCTTGATGTTCATGGTGGGCCCACCTGAGGGCTGTCGCAGGCAACCGCCGACGTTGACGCCGCGCTTGCCAAGACCTTCCATCAGACCGCAGGAAGTGGTGCTCTTTCCTTCGCCCAAGGGCGTGGGGAGTAATGGCGGTCACCTCAATGTACTTGCCGTCCGGCTTATCCTTGAGGCGATCGATGATCTTCATGAAGTCCAAGCGGCACAACCTTCCCATAGGGATGACTTCGTCCTTCTCCAGGGCCAGCTTTTCCCGCCACTCATCGGGGGTAGGCATATTCTTCTCAGCCGCTTCCGAGATCTGCCAGTCTGCCATCTTTACTGCATCATAAGCCATTGAAACCTCCTTACCTCCTTGGTTGATATGAATGTTCTTACAGGTGTTATGGTGTAGTCATATGATCGCTGCCGTCATCACCTCCTTCGGACTATATTTTTCCAGAACAAGTCTATCTTCAAAACCTCAGGCATTTCGTCCATCAAGGACTGCAATAATTACCTTCGCTGAATCCAGGCCCCGGAAGTTCAACATTTTCCACTACCTGGAACTTGTCGGGAATGGTAAGTTAGAGGGCAGAAAAATAACTATCGCCTGTACATACTAATAGCTTCCTAACTATGTCTCTGTTCAGCGCTTCGACAAAGAACTCACATAGCTAGGTTTCAAGACGCTAGGATGTCTTTGATAAGCGTAAAATGGTGCGAACGGAGACCAAATAACGCTTTTGGGGGATTGGTGACTAAGCCACCTCGAGAAAAAACATTTTTTCACATTGTTTATCAGAAGGTTTATTTCAGCTTCATCTTTTTGTCAAGACAAAAATGAAGTCCGCCTCGGAAGATGCGATTCTCTAAAGTAAAAAATCCGTTGAATTTTGAACTGTTTTTCTCTATAGTAACAAACAGATTCCCATAGAGAAATCAATGAGTTTATAAGGATATAGGTCACGACACCAATCCCGTTAGGATGGATATCTCCCTCGGCAGTTTTCGCCACAGCAGGCGAAGCCGGTTTGGAAACGAGGTTTGCCCATGGACTCCCTGTGGCCCGAGGCACGCAGGGTTTTGAAACAGACTCTGACCGCTGAGCAGTTCCAGCAATGGATAGAGCCTCTTAAGGTTACTACCCTGCAAAGCGGCCACCTTGTCTTACAGGCCCCCAGCCGATTCCATTATTACTGGATTGAGGAACATTACCTTGCACTCATGCAATCATCCTGCCGCATGATAGATAGCGGTGTCCGGCTTCTCCTGCAAAAGCCCGATGGTCAGGGTAAATCCTCCAAAACCCAGCGCCCATTCATAGGCAATGTACCACTTGCGACAACCTTCCAGACCTCGCAGACCTTTGAGAACTACGTATTAGCTCCCTTTAACCGCTTTGCCTTTGCTGCAGCCAAGGATGTCTGTCAGGACGCTAATGCCGCCTTCAATCCTCTGTTTATTGAAGGGCCTCCGGGACTAGGCAAGACTCATCTTCTCCACGCTATCGGCAATGATTGGCAGGCCAACAATGATGGCAGTGTCGCCTATCTCAGTTGTCGAAATCTCCTTGTCTTCGGTCCCTCCATACCGCCTTCCCCATACGAAGCACTCCGGCAGAGCCTGAGCGGTATCAAGGTTCTGTTGGTGGATGATGTCCATCAAGTGCCTCCTGAGGGAAATTTCCAGCAACATCTCAGAGAAATATTTAATTGGTGCTACGACGTGGGGACAAGAATGGTGTTTACTGCCACTCGCCTTCCTCACCAGGTCCCCGATCTCTCTCTGGGCCTTCGCTCTCGGTTAGGCTGGGGATTGATAGCACGCATTCAAGAGCCGGATATTGACGGTTGCTACCAAGTAATCGAAACCTTCCTCGGCGCAAGCAAGATGCCGGCATCTAAAGAGATCTGCCGGTATCTTGCAGAACATGGGCCTCTTAATTTTCACGAGATCAAGGACTTTGTGGAAAAGTTGCAAGAAATTGTTGAAAAGGAGGGCAGTCTTCCGAGCCTGAAAGAGAGATCCTTTGCCATCCATGGAAACACCACTCCTAGACCGAAAAGACTTTCCATGCAAGCCATCCAAAAGGAAGTGTGTGCTGCCTATGGTGTCTCCTTGGAAGCGCTCCCAGGAGCAACTAAAGCCCGGCCCCTGGTAATTGCTCGCCAAGCCGGGATGTACCTTAGCAGAAAGCTGACTGGGTCAACCTACGCTGCCATTGGGGACTCCTTTGGCGGTCGGGATCATTCCACAGTTATTTATGCCTGTCGCAAGGTACGTGCTGAGATAAGAAGAAATAGAGTATTTGCTGAACGAATCGTTGAGATTGAAAAGAAACTATTGGAAGATTATAAGGAAGAAGTAATTGAAAAATCAAAGGACTAGTGTTGTTATTTACAAATATACAGGCCTTATGTTTAATATTATCTTTACCAATACTTTAATATAAATAATCAAAGCCTTTAATAAGGAGGGGTAATGGAACTCACCATTCAACGAGATGATCTTCTCAGAGGTTTACAGAAATCCCAGTCTGTTGCAGAGAAACGCAGCTCAATGCCGGTTCTTTCCAATGTGCTTTTAGAAGCAAAAGAGCAACAACTGCATCTAACCGCAACCAATCTGGAGGTCAGTTTTACCGGAAGACACGAAGCCAAGGTCACAAAAGAAGGAGCGGTTACTATCCAGGCACGAAAATTCTATGAGATCGTTAAAGAACTTCCATTTCCTGAACTCCGCATCACTGAGAAAGAAAACCAGTGGGTAAATATCTCCAGTGGAACTACAGAGTATAATCTCGTGGGACTTCCAGCGGATGAGTTCCCTCAAGTGATGAAATATGAGGATGTAGAGTGGGTTGAGATGGAAGCGCCCCTACTGAAGGAAATGATAGACAAGACGATCTTTGCTGTTTCCACGGAGGAGACACGATACAATCTCTCTGGAATATATTTTGAAAAAGTGGAGACCGAGGATCCCGTCTGTCTAAAATTGGTGGCCACCGACGGTCATCGACTCGCCTTCATCCAAAAGCCACTTCCAGAGGTGACCAAATTCGCTTTTGACAAGGGTATTATAATTCCCAGAAAGGGAATGCTGGAACTGAGTCGGCTTCTAGAAGAAAGCGAGCAGGTGCAGGTGGCTTTTCAAGAAAATACTGCCATCTTCAGACAAGGTGAATCCACCTTAATTATGAGGCTCATCGATGGCGACTTCCCAGATTATGACACAGTGGTACCGAAAAATTGTGAGAGGGTACTGGAGGTTGATCGTCCGAGATTCATGGAAATGCTACGACGCATGTCCATTATCTCAACTGATCGGTACCGCGGTATACGCTGTAAGATCAATGCAGAACATATGGAAATTATTTCCAACAATCCAGAGATAGGCGACGCCAGGGAGGAGATTCCTGTAACCTACCAGGGTGAAGAGATGACTATCGCCTTTAATCCACGCTATTTTATGGAGATTCTGGCAGTTATGACGAGCAAGGTCATATCGGCAAAGATGATCGATGAATCAAGCGCATGCATAATCGCTGGTGAAGAAGACGAGGGCTTCTTTTCGGTGGTTATGCCGATGCGGCTGTAAGGATAGAAGTGACTAAAAATTCCAAATCACAAATCACAAATATCAAATGGTTCGACAAGCTCACCACCCTGAGCCAAGTCGAAGGGCAAATAATCCGCCTCCGGCGGACCAAACCTGTTTTGTGTTTTGGTCATTGGATATTGGAATTTGAGATTTGTTTGTAATTTGGTGCTTGGAGTTTGGGATTTAATAGACTCCACCAGTCCAACTTACTGGCGTAAAAGGAAATATCCATGCTAGGTTTTTGGGTGGCAAGCTGGTATAATAACATGTTTAAATAACTTCAAAAAAGTCGTGCTGGAGCCCTATGGAAAACCCAGATCAAGCGCCAAATATTAGTGGGAAAGAGTACGATGCCAGCAAGATCAAGGTACTGGAGGGTTTGTCTGCGGTCCGCAAACGGCCAGCCATGTACATTGGCAATCTTTCCACCGAAGGCCTCCACCATCTTGTCTACGAAGTGGTCGATAATAGTATCGATGAGTCGCTTGCCGGCTACTGTGATCAGATAGATATTCAGATTCAGGCTGACAATACCATCATCGTCGATGATAACGGCAGGGGTATACCTATAGATACACACGAGAAAGAAGGTGTTCCTGCAGTTGAAGTAGTGATGACCAAACTCCATGCCGGCGGCAAGTTTGACAATCAGTCTTATCGGGTATCTGGAGGACTTCACGGCGTCGGCGTCTCGGTGGTAAATGCGCTGAGTGAGTTTCTAGAAGTGGAGATTCGCAAGGATGGCAAAGTGCATCAGCAGCGCTATGAGCGCGGCAAAACGGTAACGCCCCTACAAACTATTGGTACCACGAAGCGCAGGGGGACGAGGGTTACTTTCAGGCCAGATCCGCTTATTTTTGAAGACATTAACTTTAGTTTCGAAATCCTCCTGAATCGCTTGCGTGAATTGGCTTTTCTCAACAAGGGAGTTCGAATAACCATAGAGGATGAGCACAAGAATAGGAGACAGCAGTTTTATTATGAAGGCGGGATCATCTCATTTGTGCAATACCTCAATAAAAACAGAAATCCCGTCCATCCCGACGTGATCCACCTGTCCGGCACCAGAGATGGCATTTCGGTGGAGATCGCCCTCCAGTATAATGACAGGTACAGCGAGAAAATATTCTCTTTTGCCAACAACATAAACACCAGGGAGGGTGGAAGCCATCTCAGCGGATTTAAGGCGGGTCTCACCAGAACAATCAATCAATACGCTGCAGGTGATACCATCCCCAAGAACCTAAAGGAAAAGCTTGAAGGTGACGACGTTCGTGAAGGTTTGGCTGCTGTCGTCAGTGTCAAATTGGCCAACCCGCAGTTCGAGGGCCAAACCAAGACAAAACTGGGAAACAGTGAAGTCAAAGGCTTGATGGAGACGCTTATCTATGAGCATCTCAGCTCTTTTTTTGAGGAGAATCCGCAAATAGGCCGTGCCATTCTCACCAAGGTGGTGGAAGCTGCCAGGGTGCGAGAGGCGGCCCGACGAGCCAGAGATCTCACTCGACGGAAGGGTGTCCTGGGAGAGCACTCCCTGCCGGGCAAGTTGGCAGACTGTCAAGAGACGGATCCAGCCCGGAGCGAGTTATTTATAGTGGAAGGTGATTCCGCCGGGGGATCGGCAAAACAGGGACGAGATCGGAAATATCAGGCAATATTGCCCTTGCGCGGCAAGATCCTCAATGTGGAAAAAGCGCGTTTCGACAAGATGTTAGAAAACCAGGAAATCTGCACGATGTTCACTGCACTTGGAACCGGTGTGGGTAAGGATGATTTCGATCTGACCAAGCTTCGCTACCACCGGGTGATCATTATGACCGACGCCGACGTGGACGGCTCCCACATTCGTACCCTGCTGCTAACCTTTTTCTACCGAGAGATGGAGGAACTCATCGCCAAAGGCCACCTCTATATTGCGCAGCCACCACTGTTGCGAGTGAGCCATGGCAAACGGGAAACCTACATTCGCGATGAATCTTCGTTCCAGCGCTTTCTTCTGGAGCGTGCCAGTAAAGACCGAAAAGTGCTGGTGGAAAAGAGCGGCAGGGTGTTCGGCGGTGATGATCTGTTGGAGCTTTTGGAGAAAATGGTTGGTTATTTTGATGTGCTTCATTCCCTACAGAAAAGGGGCTACGATCCCGATTTGATGAAGATCCTCCTTAGGCTTTCTTTGGAGCAGCAGCTTCAAGCGGATCAGGCGAGCATGGCCCGGCTGCAGGAAGAGTTAGAAAAAGAAAACTTCGAGGTGGGTGATCTACGGGAGAATGAGGAATATAGAACGTTTGAAATTCAAGTACGGGCCAAAGAGAATGGCTGGGGTTGGATTACGGTTGGCAGGCATCTGTTCAATATGGTGGCTTTCCGCCGTGCTCTGGAAAAGAGACGGCAACTACTTGACCTGGAAGAGCCGCCCTACAAAGTAGTTGAAGGCGAAAAGGAGATGCCCATCCACTCCAAAAGGGGTTTGCTGGAATATTTGCGCAAGCAAGGAGAAAAGGGCTTGGGCATCCAGCGTTATAAAGGGCTCGGGGAAATGAATCCCGAGCAGTTATGGGAGACCACCATGGATCCCGAGAAACGGACCCTGTTGCAAGTGACGGTGGAGGATGCGGTAGAGGCCGATACGATTTTTACCATCCTTATGGGAGACAAGGTGGAGCCAAGAAGGGAGTTCATCCAGAACAACGCTCTGGAAGTGAGAGAATTGGATATCTAGCCCGGATACTTCATGAATGACTTGCTACGACCACGGATATGGTTGTCCTTCCTGGCGTCCTCGGATGTCGGTCCCTGCGACGTACCGTTCAGGTACGCCTCGGAACCAACTCCTTGCGGTTGCCAGGTGGCACTCCCATCTTCGTGGTCTCGCGACAGCAATTCATGAAGTATCCGGGCTTGATGAAAACTCACAGGATGGCGGCGCCAAGGTCTGAGGCGAGGTTCAGGTTTTGGGCGTTTCATCCTGTTTTTTTTGTCATGTAACCATTTTTGCTGGGAAAAACTTATGGATCAACCAGAGAGCATCCAACGTATCGCTATCGAAGATGAATTAAAGCATTCTTATTTAGATTATGCCATGAGCGTTATCATAGGCAGGGCCCTTCCAGATGTGCGCGATGGGCTCAAGCCGGTGCACCGACGCATACTCTATGCGATGCGGGAGTTGAGTAACGACTGGAATAAGCCATACAAGAAATCCGCCCGCATTGTCGGTGACGTAATTGGTAAGTATCATCCCCATGGTGATGCCGCAGTGTATGATGCTCTTGTGCGCATGGCTCAGCATTTTTCGATGCGCTATAGATTGGTTGATGGTCAGGGAAACTTCGGTTCAGTGGATGGAGATCCACCAGCGGCCATGCGATACACTGAAGTCCGACAGAACAAGCTGGCCCATGAGTTTCTCACCGATCTGGACAAAGAGACGGTTGATTTCGCTCCCAACTACGATTCCTCCCTCGATGAACCCACGGTTCTGCCGACCTTGGTACCCAACCTCCTCATAAATGGGGCATCTGGAATTGCAGTTGGTATGGCTTGTAACATTCCACCCCATAATCTGAATGAGGTTGTCGATGCACTTATCGCCACCATTGATAATCCCCACATAGAGCTCGAGGAATTACTCGGTATTATCCCCGGACCAGATTTCCCCACAGCAGGTTTGCTTTACGGCGCCCGAGGAATCCGTGAGGCCTATACCACAGGGAAAGGGTTAATCAAGGTGAGGGCTCGAGTGGAGGTGGAAGAGTTAGGTGGAGACCGGCAACGCATTGTCATCAATGAACTGCCTTTTCAGGTTAACAAAGCACGTCTATTGGAACGGATTGCTGAACTGGTCAAAGAGAAAAGGATTGAGGGGATACGGGACATCCGGGATGAGTCTGACCGGCAAGGTATGCGGGTGGCCATAGATCTGAAAAGGGATGAACATGCCGAGGTTCTTCTGAACAATCTGTACAAGTATACCAATATGGAGGTCACTTTTGGCATAAACATGCTGGCCATTGTCCACAACCGCCCGGAACTTCTCCCACTGAAGGACATTCTGGGCCATTTCCTGGAACATCGCCGTACCGTTGTAATGCGGCGTACAGCTTTTGAGTTGCGGCGGGCCGAGGAGCGGGCTCACATCCTGGAAGGTCTAAAAATAGCCCTGGAGAATATTGACGCCATTATTGAGCTTATTAAGAAGGCACCGAACCCCAAAGAGGCCAGGGCTCAGTTGATGGTAGTGTACGGACTTTCCGAGAAGCAAGCCCAGGCCATTTTGGAGATGCGGTTGCAAAGACTCACAGGGCTGGAGCGCCAGCGCATACTAGAGGAGCACCGCAAGATTCTTGATGAGATCGCCCGGTTGCTGAAAATTCTGGAAGATGAAAGCCTGTTGATGGGTGTCGTGCGTCAAGAGCTCATAGAACTCAAGGAAGAGTATGGAGACGGCAGGCGCACGGAGATTGTCCGGGATATCGAGGGGTTGGACCTGATAGATTACATCACCGAGGAGGACATGGTGGTCACGGTCTCCCACGCCGGCTACATCAAGAGGAGTCCAGTTCAACTCTACCGCAGCCAGCATCGAGGTGGCAAAGGTAGATCAGGTACCAGGCCGCGTGAGGAAGATTTCGTTGAGCTTCTTTTTGTGGCTTCAACCCATGACTACCTCCTATTTTTCACCAACCTTGGACGTATCTATTGGTTGAAGGTGTATCAGGTGCCTGAAGCCGGCCCTTTGGCGCGGGGGAAGGCTATAGTCAACTTGCTGCCATTGCAGGAGGCGGAGCGTGTGGCCACCATTCTGCCGCTGCGGGATTTTGAGACCGACATGTACGTGGTGATGGCCACAAGAAAAGGCGTGGTAAAGAAGACCGATCTTATGGCCTACGGCAAACCGAGAGTCGGCGGCATCATTGCCCTGAAAATTGACGAGGATGACGAGCTAATCACTGTTCGGCTCACAGATGGCAGACAACAACTATTTTTTACCACCCAGGCGGGGAAAGCTCTTCGCTGTCGTGAAGAGGAAATTCGGCCTATCGGCCGGGTGACCAGGGGGGTCAAGGGCATGAATGTGGACGGCAGCTTTCTGGTGGGCATGGAGGTGGTGAGTGAAGATGCCACGATTCTAACGGTGAGCGCAAATGGTTACGGCAAACGCACCCGGACCAAGGAATATCCCCTTCGTCACCGGGGAGGCAAAGGGGTGCTGAGCCTGAGGACAACCGAGAGAAATGGCCCCGTGGTTGGTTTTCGGCAGGTATGGGATAGTGATGAAATCATGCTGATCACTGATCGTGGTCTTCTCATTAGAACGAAGGTCAATGAGATTTCCATAATTGGTCGGGTTACCCAGGGAGTTCGCCTTATTAACATCGCGCCAGATGAAAAAGTAGTGGATATGGCCATTTTGCCAGAGTCGGAGGAAGAGGAGGATGAAGCAGCGGGCAGCGAGCAGCAGGCAGAGGGCAGCCCTTCGACGAACTCAGGGTAGGCGGGTAGAGCCAAAGGACGCGGCGACAGGGCGAGACGGGATCTTCAGCTAGCAGCGGGCAACTGGCAGCTGGCAGGAAAAAGATATCTCGTATACGGAATCATAGCAGCATGCCGCAATCTGCCTGCTGCCTTCTTTTGCCACTCTCGGAGAATTAATGGACGAACAGCATACGCAAAAGGGCTTTACAGAGGCTGTGGCCGTGGTGGGCGGCGGTAGCTGGGGAACCGCACTCGCTAATCTGTTGGCCGAAAAGGGTATTGCCGTTACCCTCTGGGTCTTTGAAGAGGACCTGTGCGAAGAAATGCAAAAGACCAGAGAGAATACGCTCTATCTGCCGGGGGTACAACTGTCACCACTGCTCGAGCCAGGCAATAGCCTGGAGACGGTGCTGGCCGGGAAGCGGATTGTGCTCATGGCCGTGCCCTCCCACGTGCATCGGCGCCTTGGCATGCAGATGCTTGAATTCTTGCAGGGACCGGTTGTGATAGTGAGCGCCACCAAAGGTATTGAAAATGAGTCTCTGCAAACCATGTCCGGGGTCTGGAGTGAGATCATGCCGGCTGGCATGGACTGGGAGTACGCAGTGCTTTCAGGCCCTAGCTTTGCCCGCGAAGTAGTTAAGAAGGTGCCTACGGCAGTCACAGTGGCCTCCACTTCCAGGGAAGTGGCGCAGGAAATACAAAGGCTTTTTTCCACTGAATTTTTTAGGGTTTACACCAGTACAGATGTGATTGGTGTGGAAATGGGCGGGGCGCTGAAGAATATCATAGCCTTGGCTGCTGGCATCACTGATGGCCTCGGCCTGGGTGACAACACCCGCGCGGCGCTGATGACCAGGGGGTTAGCTGAAATGAGCCGCCTTAGCACCAGTATGGGGGCCCACCCTTTGACTTTTCTGGGACTCGCTGGTGTGGGTGATCTGGTTCTCACCTGTACTGGGGATCTCAGCCGCAACCGCACTGTAGGGTATCAGCTTGGACAGGGTAAAAAACTTGCAGAGATACTTGCCGAGATGAAAATGGTGGCTGAGGGGGTCAAAACCACTCGTTCTGTTCATAATCTGGCTCAGCAACAGGGAATCGAGATGCCCATTTGCGAACAAATGTACCGTATCCTCTATGAGGACCAACCAGCAGAAAAAGCGCTGACAGAGTTAATGCAGCGTGAACTAAAACATGAAGTGGACACCTTTTTTGGGTAGCGCTCACGCTCCCCGACCGTTCAGCTAGCAGGCTTCACTTGAGGACCGCTGCGCTTAAGGTTTGAGGCAGGTTTTTTGCCTCCAACCTCGAGGCGCGAAGCGCCGCTCCTCCAACCTCAAACTTCCACACCTCCTTCGTGCCGAAGAAGAGCCTTTTTCAACTTGAGGCCACCGCCAAAGCCTCCCAATTTACCATGAGCAGCCACTACCCGGTGACATGGAACAAACAGGACCACCTGATTACTGCCACAGGCCTGTCCCACTGCCCTGGCAGCTCGGGGGCTGCCAATCCGGTCGGCTATCTCTCCGTACGTAACAATCCTACCCAAGGGAATTTCTCTCAGGGCTGACCAAACCATGAGCTGGAATGGGGTGCCCTGAAGATCCAGGGCATGGCTCAGACGCTTCGTTTCACCTGAGAAATAGCGTCGCAAAAGCTCGACGGCTGGAGTCAGAGGGACGCTATCTTCTTTTATGAGGGCCTCGGAGTTCTTTTTCATCACAGCGGCTATTGTGCCGGCTTCATCCTTACCGTTCAGGAATCTGCAGGCACAAATACCTTTGTCTGTCCCTGCCAGAAAGAGGGAACCCCAGGGGGAGTCGAGGTGGGTGTAGTGTATTTTCTTCGCCATATGGTTTCCTTTATTACGCTGACAATCCAAGGATTATTTATCCAAAATAAAATCGGTAATATACGGATTCGTCTCCTTCTCCCGCCCCAGGGTTGAGGTGGGTTGATCGCCGTAGTCATGCCCTGGCCATACCACGGTGTCTTCGGGGAGGGGCAGCAGCTTTTCCTTGATGGAATTGAGCAGTGTTTCCATGGACCCCCCCGGCAGATCGGTGCGGCCGACGGCTCCAACAAAAAGAGTGTCACCGGTGATAAGATTGTTTTCTACCAGCACACATACTGCTCCCGGAGTATGTCCTGGCGTGTGGATGAACTCCAGGGTCAGCTTGCCCAGGGGAAGTCTGTAATCGTCAGTGATCCGAATATCAACCGGTGGCGCAGCTGAAAGCCCGAATGCCGCGGCCCAAGCCTTGGCCTCTCCAGTAGTAAACAAATCGTCATCCAGTTCATGCATCACTGTTTTGGCACCAGTTCGGCCAGCCAGGAGCTGATTGCCAAAGGTGTGATCAGCATGACCATGGGTGTTAATAATGTAAGACAGCTGGAGATTCTTTTCCTCGAGAATCGAGATAATTTTCTCTATATCATCTTCGTCGCCCGCAGGATCAATAGCTGCCGCCTCCCGGGTCTCTTCACAAGCAACCAGATAGCAGAATACTTCCATCTGACCCACGGTAATCTGTTCAATGATCATAATGAATCCTCCTGGCCCGGATATTTCATGAATTGCTGTCGCGAGACCGCGAAGATGGGCGTGCCACCTGGTAACCACAGGGTGTGGGTTCCGAGGCGTACCTGAATGGTACGTCGCAGGAGCCGACACCCGAGGACGCCAGGAAGGACGGCCATATCCGTGGTCGCAGCAAGTGATTCATGAAATATCCGGGCTACATATCAATCCACTACAATTCTGAAAGGTATATTGCCAACATTCTTCAAGCAACCAAAAATCCACAGGAACTCTTCCCTAAAGCGTTCGTAGTCAGAAGGGTTGGCATAGCGGTTGGGTCCACCACTGAGCAATGGTACTATGTCATCTCTCCAGGCATAGCCGAGCTTCTTGAAGAGTTGTTTGAGAAACCGATTGAGTTTCTGGCTCGACTTCGAGCTGCCGGAATTCTCCAAAAACCACCGTCGAGGGGCAAATTGGTCTCGATGGGTTAAAACGAATGCGATGGCCTCAGGGAGCTCATTGTCGGTCACCGCCAAACCAGTCTGTGCATTAAAGATGTCCAGATGGGTCCCGGGCATGGATGAAGAGATGACGCAGGGTAGATCGGACCGGAAGTATTCATACAAGCTTCGGCAACCATTCTCATTGAGTGATAGGTGAACGCCCATTTTACACCGACCCAGTTGGCTCGGAATATCTTGTCTCAAGATGTTTGCCATTACGGTTACCCGATCTTCCAGTCCGGCCCGGCTAACCAGACTCTTGAACTGATCCACGTTTTTTTGCCGGCCTCTTCCGAGAAAGAGAGCTTTCTTATCCATCAGAAGCTGATGTTGCAGTAGTTCTAACATCAGCTCATGTCTTTTACGAGGGATGTCGTCGTAGGTGGAGTTAAAAACGAGGTCGTATTCCTTCCTTTGATCAAGCACCACCGCATCATTTTCTGAGAGATAGTCTCCGTGGGCCAAGGGGGTGGGTACCATCTGGGGTTGACTGTTCAGAAAAAGGATGTCGTCGGCGCTGCCAACCCCAAAAACGCACGCGTCTTCCGCGGTGGATAAGTTGCGCAACCAGGTGTGGCGAAAAACCACCCCCCATGGGGGTTCTACATAGAGTATATATCTGCGGTTAAGCTGTCTAAATAGTTTGGAATTAGCCATGAGATAGGGGAGCGCGAAAATCCGGAGAACCCCCTTTTCGTTTTCTTTTCCCGGAGCTTTCAGGACCTGACAGAAGTGTCGCAACTTGTACTCTTTTTGCACCTTTTTCTGCAGTCTATCAGAGACTTTCTGTTTTTCTTCGGACAAGAACGATCTAATTTCCACATCGTCTCGATACAGCGCTTCAACCTTGAACAAATTGGACCACTGTCTTGGAAAAGGCAACAAGGCGAGAAAGAATAGGGCCTGTCGCTGCAGAGAGCTATTTTTCTCTCCTTCGGCCAGTTCTCTCAGGATGTGATAGCGTTTCTGCAGACCATCGTAAGGCCAGGTTACCCCTCTCGCTTCTTCCAGGATTGGGCGACCCCAGTAGAGCAAATAGGACAGGGCAGAAAGCACGTCGCTTCGGAGATTGCTGTAGGATAAAGGATCCGACCCGGTGAAGAGATCTCCTGAATCAATGAGAGAGAAGAATTTATCTATAGTCGCTATAGATTCGCGCGCTTTATCTCCTTGAGTCATTCCGCTCCCTCGTGGCCACCGTTCTCACAGAACTCAGGATATTGTTGGACGGTAAATGATGTCCGAGATCGGCGTAAAGGCTTTATCTGCAGGTCAATGGTTGGTGCAAACGTGGCAACCTTACACATAGATTGCTGACCGTGTCAACCGGCCCAGAGTCAGCTCAAATTGGGCCATAAATTTCTCCTGCGGGCATTAAAAATCTTGACAGCCAAGTTTGAGCTACCTATGATGACCACCTGGTCATTTTGTTGTCCACAAATGGAGACACTCCCAATTCGCATGGAAGAAACTGCTTACGTCCGCCCAACCTTTACCAAGCTGCCCTTCGATAAAAAGGAGCGCATTCTGGATGTGGCCATAGACGAGTTCTCACGCTGTGGCTACGAGAAGGCCAGCATCAACCGGATGGTTGGGCGCCTTGGCATCGCTAAGGGTTCCATATTTCAGTACTTCGGTAGTAAGAAAAATCTATATTTTCACATTTTTGAACACGCTGTGGCTCTGGTGAAAAGGAGCCTCAAAGGAGTGAAGGCAGGTACCGAGGGAGAGGACTTCTTCATCCGTCTTGCCAAGTCATTGCAGGCAGGAATTTACTTTATCCGGCGGTACCCGAGGATCTATCAGATTTACCTTAAAATGCTCTTCCAGGAAGATTTTCCTTTCAGAGCTGACCTCCTCAAGACCATACGCTTGTTCTCCATAGACTACCTGAGGCCAATAATAGAGGAGGGAGTAACTGATGGCCAACTCAGAGAAGATCTCGATCCGGAGGTGGCAGCTTTTTTTCTTGACGCAGTGCTGGACCGCTTCCTTCAAGCTTACTGCGTGGCTTATATGGACTCGGGATTGGGTCTTTTCCAGGCGGAGGATGCGGTCATCGAAGCGAGGGTAAAAGATTGCATTGAGATGGTGCGGCTGGGAATGGCCACTCAGGGATGATGGGGAGACGCGGAGACACGGAGACGCGGGGACAGGGAGACTAGCAATATCGCCGTATCGCCGTTTCACCGCGTCGCCAGGTTTACGAGAGGGATCACTGATGCTCCCACCAAGTGCAGAAGTCGAAGAGAGTTTTTCTCCGTCCGTCGCTCGTCGCTGCGTGGAAAAGAGCGAGCTTGCAGATATTTATGAAAAGGTTGTCGCCGGCGACCGTCTTTCCAGAGAAGATGGGTTGCGACTGTTTCAGTCCAATGATCTTCTCGCCATTGGATTTCTGGCTAACTTGGTGCGAGAGCGGTTTCACGGTGAGAAAACCTACTGGGTCTACAACCAGCATATTAACTATAGCAACATCTGCATAAATGGCTGCAGGTTCTGCGCCTACAGTAGACAGCAAGGCGAGGAGGGAGGCTTCCTCCTGACCGTGGACCAGGTTGCAACGAAAGTCAAGGAGCGGTTGCACGAGCCCATCACGGAGATTCATGTGGTTGGGGGCTGCCATCCAGATCTCCCCTTTTCTTACTACTTGGACCTCGTCCGTGAGATCAAGAAAATGAGGCCTGAGTCTGTTATAAAGGCGTTTACAGCCGTAGAGGTGGCCCATCTGGCTCACAATGAACGGTTAAGCGTCTCTGAAGTTTTGCAGGCCCTTAAGGAGGCGGGAGTTCAAGTTCTGCCCGGTGGCGGTGCCGAGGTGTTCAGCAATCGGGTTCGGCAGCTTCTTTGTCCGGAAAAGTTGAACAGCGATGGCTGGCTTCAGGTGGCCAAGGAAGCTCACCTCATAGGGATGCGCTCCAATGCCACCCTTTTGTATGGGCATTTGGAGACCGCTGCTGAGCGAGTTGACCACATGCTGGCACTCAGAGAGGCGCAGGATGAAACCGGCGGTTTCATAACCTTCATCCCCCTCGCCTTTCAAACCGCTAACACAGGCTTATCCGGCGTGCAGCCAAGGACCGGTTTTACCGATCTGAAAACAATAGCAGTGTCTCGTTTGCTTTTGGACAATTTTGCTCATATCAAAGCGTACTGGATTATGCTCGGGGCGAAGATGGCCCAGATCGCCCTCCATTTTGGCGCAGATGATCTGGATGGTACGGTCATGGAGGAGCGTATCGGCCACATGGCCGGTGCCCAGAGTGCCGAGGCCCTCACACCGGATGAATTACAGGGTCTGATTCGTGCCGC
>PVMK01116974.1_pt1 | contig 80217 bp, 64 predicted proteins | sample 1853481 | NCBI WGS metagenome assembly PVMK01 (sample SAMN08533507, study PRJNA380276) | Marine sediment metagenome, whole genome shotgun sequencing project.
GACTGTTGGCAGAAGATAATTTGGTCATTGAAAGTCAGAGAGCATCACTATTAACGCTGTCAAATCCTTAAATTGGATACTTAATGAAGACATTTTTTCTGAAGAATTCGATTTCTATATCGTAGAAGATACATATGTAGGTAATTTAAGCGCTCCGGACTATAAAATATTCATAGAAACTACTTATCTTGATACCAGGAAGTCGAGAATTGATCGCGGTAGAGATCTTATCAATGATTTTAATGAACAGGTATTAGAGATCGAACATCGAATTATCAAGCCCCACTACAAATTTGCTGATGTTATTATAGATAAAGAATTAAATATTATAATCAAAAAATAAAGACATGACATTTAAACCTAGACTCTCTTTTTGGCAAATATGGAATATGAATATAGGATTTCTAGGAATTCAGTTTAGTTTTGGATTGCAACAAACAGCTATTAATCCAATTTTTTTCATTTCTGGGAGCTAGCCATGATCAATTACCATTACTGAATCTTGCTGGACCAATAACAGGATTGTTAATACAACCTTTAATTGGGGCGATATCAGATAAAACATGGTCACCAAAGTTTGGTCGTCGAAAACCATTTTTCCTTATAGGCGCCATAATAGGAAGTATATGTTTGTTTGCGTTTCCTTATAGCCCAGAGTTATGGTTTGCTGTAGGTTTACTTTGGCTTTTAGATGTAGGTAATAATACCGCTATGGAACCTTATAGGGCTTTTATAGGTGACAAATTACCCGATAATCAACTTAATTTTGGTTTTCAAATGCAAAGTTTGTTTGTAGGTGCTGGAATTGTTTTGGCTAACTTATCCATATTTCTTTTTCAAGATTGGTTTAGTGTAGAAAGTGCTGATACAGCAGTAAAAACTATTCCTACTTGGTTGTATTATTCCTTCTTTATTGGTGCGGCTGCTTCTATAACCACTATACTTTGGTCAGTATTAAAAACTCCAGAAATACCTCCTTCTACTAAAGAATTAGAAGCTATTAGATTAAGTAAAGAGGATCCTTTTTTTCAACGGATTTTTGAACCCGTAAGAGAGATAATTGAATCTATTAAGGGGATGCCAAAATTTATGTGGCGTTTGTCAGCTGTATATCTTTTTCAATGGTATGCTTTATTTTGTTATTGGCAGTTTATTGCTCCTATGTTGGGAGAAAGTCTTGATTTAGATAAAGGGGCGGCATTAGGAAAAGCGGCTTTAATGAATGGTTCTTATAATTTTGTAACTATGCTTGTAGCATTGGCATTAGTTCCCCTTGCTAAAAAATTCAGTAATAAAAAGGTATATGTGGCTAGTCTATTTCTATCTGCTATTGCGATGCTTAGTATGCCATTTATAAAAAATCAAATCTTAATATTTTTGCCCATGCTTTTTCTAGGTATTGGTTGGGCTGCTATGATGGGCATTCCATATTCTATGGTATCAAGAATTGTACCACATGGAAAAAGAGGCGTTTATATGGGTATTGTTAATATGATGATTGTAATACCTATGTTTATACAAACTATTACTTTTGGATCAATTATTAAGCGCTTACTTGATAATAGTGCTGTAAATGCTATTATTTTTGGTGGTGTTTTCTTTGCTATTTCAGCTATTTTGGCATTGAGATTGAATGTGCCACCTGATGAATAATACCATGTGAATACCCTTTAAATTTCATCTAAAAACAAGAACAATTATGAAAAATTTAGGAATTAGAATATCCATTTATGTTAACTACTTTGTTTTTGCCATCCTGCTTAACAGTGTCGGAATTGTGATCGAAAAATCCATCGATGTTTACAGCGTAACCGAATCTCAGGCATCTGTTTTAGAAGCTTTTAAAGATCTTCCAATTGCAATAATCTCGTTTTTAGTGGCTTCCTTTTTACCGCGATTTGGCTATAAAAAGGCCATGCTTACAGGATTGGCAATAGTATTTTTTGGCTGCCTTCTAATGATCTCAGGCAATACATTTTTCTATACCAAAATTTTGTTTATGTCGATAGGGATCAGTTTTGCCTTAATAAAACTGTCCGTGTATTCACTTATAGGTATCTTAACTTCTACCAGGAAAGAGCATGCCTCGATGATGAGTTCCATAGAGGGGTTCTTTATGGTGGGGATAGCCCTGGCCTATTTTCTATTCCCCGCATTTTATTCCGAAGATGAAAATTCATGGCTAAACGTATATTATGTATTATGCGGTTTGATACTGATATCCTTTATATTTTTATTTTTCTCTAAAATAGAATACACTGTTGAGGCTATTGGAACCAATTTAAAAGAAGACCTTATGGGCTCGATCAAATTAATGGCTGTACGTCTTGTTCTGGTCTTTATTGTTTCGGCTTTTTTGTTTGTGATGATCGAACAGGGAATTATGACCTGGCTGCCTACATTTAATAAGAAGATCTTTAATTTTACGTCTGTTTTAAGTGTGCAGATGGCCAGTATTTTGGCACTCACGCTCGCATTGGGGCGTTTCGTTGCGGGTTATCTAACAAAGTACATGTCCTGGGTGAAACTGGTTATAATTTGTGTTGTAATTTCCGGTGGTATTTTATTGAGTGTGCTACCGCAATTAAAAGTTGATGCCAATGCTGTAAGTGAAATAAACAGTATCTCGTCAATACCCTTTTTAGGATTTATTTTACCTTTAATTGGCTTGTTTATTGCACCAATTTACCCATTATTGAATTCAACCGTATTAAGTTCATTGCCAAAAAGTCTGCATTCACCCATGTCGGGTTTGATCATTATTTTTTCTGCTTTAGGAGGAACCATTGGATCGCGGATTGTCGGAGAATTATTCGGGAGCATTGGTGGCGCGAACGCTTTTTATTTCTTGCTCATTCCAATGTCTTTGTTAATTGTATTTGTTTTGTTTATTGATAAACTTACCAAACGTGAAATCATTATAGATCCATGAAATTTAAGTTACATATTGAGGACACTTTAGATCGACTGTTACAACAGGAAGATACCGATGGAGATAAAAAATTAACCATTGAAGATAAGGGACCAAAGGCTTTTGACATACAATCCACCACAGGAGAAAATCACACCGTTAAGGGTATCTATCATTTATCCAATTTGTTGCAGGAATTGGTTATTTCCAAAAACGAAGGACATCAAACGGCAGAAATTCCGTTATCTAAAATTGAAGAACTTCCCGTTCCCAGAATATCCCGAATGATACGGGATTATTATTGGAAAGGATTGACAAGAACTATGGATGACAAGGGAATTGAAAGTTTAATTCTCGACACCAAAAATGAAAGTCTTGCTTCCGACGTATTGCGAATTTATGTGCCGTTTAATGACGAACTCGCCTTTAATTATTACAGGGAGCTTGAAAGTAAGTATTCTATTAAGGTGATTCGGCTACCCGAAGAAATCTCTCCGGAATATGTGAAGGAACACAATGATCAACCCGGTATTCTTGCTTTAAAATTAGAATCTGAAGATAGTGGGATTAAGGGAGTGCCATTTGTGGTTCCCGGTGGTCGGTTTAATGAAATGTATGGTTGGGACAGTTATTTTGAATCTGTAGGTTTATTGTTGGATGGCAAAGTTCATCTGGCCATGGCAATGGCCGATAATTTTCAGTATGAGATCGAAAATTACGGTAAGATCCTTAATGCAAATCGTTCGTATTACTTAACAAGAACACAACCCCCGTTTTATACAAGTTTATTAAGGGAAGTATTTGAAATCACTCAAGATAAAGAATGGTTAAAGCGACACCTGCAAACGGCCATAAAAGAATACGAAACCGTATGGATGGTGCAAGGGCAACGCCTAACCCAAAATGGCCTTAACAGGTATTTGGCCGAAGGCATTGGGTTTCCACCCGAATGTGAAGAAGGACATTTTGATTCGGTTATTAAACCTTATGCCGAAAAGATGAAAATTTCCATTCGCGATTATGAAAAAGGATATACCGAAGGCATTGTACTTAATGAAGCATTGGATGACTACTTTGTTCATGATCGGACAGTTAGAGAGTCGGGGCATGACACGTCTTATAGAATTGAAGGAAACTGTGCTCATCTGAATCTGGTGGAACTTAATGCCATGCTATACAAGTATGAGACAGATTTTAGTGAGATCATACAGCATGAATTTGAAGGTGCATTGGAATACAATTCTAAAACATACACCCCCGGATATTGGTCGAAAAAAGCAGAATTCAGAAAAGAAATGGTGGATATCTATCTGTGGAATGAGGACCAGGGACTGTATTTTGATTATAATGTTAAATCTCAAGGGCAATCCAATTTTGTAGCCGCCTCGACCTTAGCCCCATTATGGGCGAATTTATGTTCCGAAGCACAAGCAAAATCTCTCGTTAAAAATGCATTGCCAATGTTAACCGAAAAAGGTGGAATTGCCGGTTGTACCGCCTTAAGCAGGGGAGATATATCGCCAGACAAGCCCCAACGGCAGTGGGATTATCCCAATGGATGGGCACCCCACCAAATGATGATCTGGAGAGGGTTGTATAATTATAATTTCATTAAAGAGGCCCAGGAATTAATTTATAAGTGGTTATACATGATCACAAGAAATGCTGTGGACTATAATGGCACCATACCCGAAAAATATGACGTCGTAGCGGCAACCCATAAAGTTTTTGCAGAGTACGGCAATGTAGGGACCGATTTCGAATATATTACCCAGGAAGGATTCGGCTGGATGAATGCTTCCTATCAATATGGCCTGTCATTATTGGACCAAAACCTTGTAGAAAAATTAAATCTGCTTGTTGATCCAGAGGATATTTTTGATTAGATTTTATCGGAATGCGACGAATCCATTTCTTATAATTTAGCCGATCCGTGATCGGGGAAACTTTCATTAATCAACAAAGACCTTCTTATTAAATGTTCCCAATGTGCTGTTCACTTTAATTATATAAGCTCCGCTACTAAGGTTATTAATTTTGAATTCAGAGTAGGTTTCGCTGGAAACCTTTTGATTGCTGTATATAGATTGCCCGATAATATTATATAATGTTAACGAACTTATATTGATTAAGGTTGGATTTATCAGGACAATACTCTCTGATGCATTCGAGAAATGTACATCCAATCCGGGCAGATCATTCGTCGCATTACTTAAACTTTCATTATTGAAGGTAATTTCAAAACGCTCTAAGTATTCACCGGCTTCAATATAAAACTCATAATCACCGGACCTTAGATCATGAAACAGTTCTAACACTTTGTCATAAACAAAAATCTCCATATCATCCGGAACGTTTTCAAGCTTATCTATTGAAATGCTGTTCATTCCATCTGTATCCGAATGCAATCCTATTGGGAATCTACTGCTGGTCTCAACGATATCCGTACTTTGAATATTGAACTTGACATCCTCAAGCATCCAATAGAAATCGTCTATCTGAGGATCTATTAATTCTCCATCGAAACCCCAATCGATACCCGGAGTCGCAAATTCATCAATGGTAAGCAGCAATTGCCTGTGAATAGTATTTACAGAGTAAAACCCAATTCTAAATTTCATCCGGGGATCCTCTTCAGTTTCGCCTTCTTTTTTGATTTCCCCGGTACTTGATGCTCTCATAAAGGTTGAAGAAGCTCCTTCATTTGTAAATATTCTTTGCCCGTTGTTAAAGTTTACCGATCCGTTTGTTTCAGCAACCACAAAGAAACCCTGGCCTACCGGAATGTATCTGCCAGGTGTTTTAAGCGGAGTGCCCCCGGTCCCGACTTCCGGATGATTGGATCCCTGGGATGCGGCAGGAGCCCCTCCGGCCAGGGTATAAGTGCCATAGCCTCCCTGGTAATCGGCAGAGGCATGTGAACCACCTCCCCAATGTTCCCAAAAGTAAATCGTGCCGGTTGTGGCGCCTTCTTCTGCGATTAAGGCCCCGTTATCTAAAATAAACAGATGTGCATCCATTGCCGAAGGGTAAGGGTTGCCTACTAAATAGCTGTTACCGGTAGTTACTGCTATATTGATATCCCCATTATTGGGTTTTCCAATAAAAACATAGTTTTGATCGTCCGAAATATTCCCTGTCCCGGGGCCTTTCATTGTAAAACCTTCTGCTGTTAATAAGGTTCCGGTACTGCGTACATGTTGCCAGTTACCACTAATGTATTTCCAAACCCAATAATCCGCAATACTGATTGGGGAAGAGGCAGCCCCATTATACCCTGAAGTTAAAAAATTAATGTCGCTGGTGCCGTCTTTCATTATATCCTGTAAAGTGTAGCTGTTATTATTTGAATTAGTATTGCTTATACCAACAGGCGATGACCAATAGTTATAAGTGTACATATCGGCAGTGCCCTGTTGGTCTCGTTCCAATTTACCTCCACTTGTAACATCCAAAATACTGCCTTGATCCTGTATAAGCTGCGATTCTCCTACCAGATCAATATCGCCATCCAGTTTTAAATAATGTGTTACCCGAAGCTCCTGCCCGGAATTGGTATGGTCCAGTGTTTCTCCCGGATTCGCAATGGTTAATTTTTTGGTTGTTGTATCGGAAACCAATGCCAATACTGTAATGTCTTTTAGTCCGGAACTTATATTGTGAGATATCTGTACAATATTCCAGTCGATGGGAGTTATTCCATCAATGCCAACGCCATTGGGCTGGCCCCAGGCGGTATCCCCTAAGGTCCATGGGGTTGATGCTGTGGTATCTGTCCAAACGCCATCTGCTTTTGTGGTATAGGGTAAAGGAGCTGTTTGCAACTGTGATGTCGACATATTTCTGGGAGAACCGTGCCGTAAATAACTCGATGTATCAGTGGCATCATCAGAATTCATATTATAATATCCTTGCAGACTGGCCCATAATAATCCGCTGGAAATATCCGAAGATATTGTCTCTCCTTTCACCAAGGATCCGTTAATATCTATTTCCTGGTTCATCATTTCACGCAGTTGCTGGGCGCTTAAAGCGACATTCCAGAGACGTACTTCATCAATTAATCCGTTAAAGAAATGTTCTGGCGTATTTGGTGTATTACTATTGTAAGTGGCGCCAATATTAAGTTTCTCCGTACCGTAACCTGGCGCTTCCGTAGGTGTATCACTGGTAACTTCTACACCATCAATATATAATTTTGCTGTGGTTCCGTTATAGGTTGCGGCAATATGATACCATTTATTGTTGGAAATGGCATAAGGAGAACTAATGTTGGTAATTAAAGTGTTGGAACTGTTATACCATTTTAAATTGGCAATACCATTGTTTATCGTTAATTTATAGCCTCTTTCACTTCCGGTTTTCAGATTACATTTAGAGATGATCGTGCCGGAGCTCACGGTTGTTTCCTGTAGTACCCAGGCTTCCAGGGAGAACCCCCCGCCAAACTCGAAAGCTACCTCATCGCCAAGATCGATATGATCATCTGTACCGTCAAAATCAACGAAGGATTGTGATTGTTCGTAGGCACCGGGATCGATGGTTCCGCCAACTACGCGTGTGATTGTCCCGGTAATATCATAGCTTTCCGAGTTTTTGGAATTATCGCCTGTATTTATGATTTCGTTACCGACTGCCGGAACCAGGCCGTCGTCTGTAGTAGCCCAAATATTATCTGCCCCGTCAGGGTCACTACTGTTAACAAAGGGATTTCCTGACAGTTGCGTATAATTGCCGGGAGACCCATAAGTGCCGGGCGATTCTTCAGTATAAGTATTCGTGCCTAAAACCAATGAAGTCCCATTATTAAAGATATCATCACCGTTATTGGAATAGAACACACCATTGTTAATCGTTGGTTTGGCCGAGTTATTATTATAAATTCCGTCACCATTAGCAGCGCTGTTATTGACTACACTTACAGTATTTAAGAGAGGGTTTGAACTGGTACTGAAGATCCCACCACCTTTATTGCTTGAAGTATTGCCTTCGATGACAACATTGGTATACCGCGAATTGGAGTTGGCATTGTAACTCCCGCCGCCATTACCGGTTGAGGAATTTCCGGAAATTATGACGTTAAAAAGCCTCGGTTTGGAACCTGCTCTCGCGTAGATTCCACCACCAGTATTGGCCGCATTGGTAAGTAAAATATCGTTTCTGAGTACTGGTTGGGAGTTGACATTAAAGATCCCTCCGCCGCTTGCTCTACTTACAGATTGCGATTCAACGTTGATGCCACCGGCGCCATCGGCATTCCCTTTGGTTACGGTAAACCCGTCTACAACGGTTGAGGTTCCATCATTTACAGATAGCAGTACATGGTAAGTATTGTCGCTGGTATTGTCAATTGTACCAATATCCCCGCTTAAAATGGTAGGGTTGGCAATAATATCCCGTTCCGAGAGTAAGGTTTCAGTACCCACAAAGCCACCGTATAGGTCCACACCTGCTACGAGATGAAAAGTAAAATCCCTGTCGGTCAATGTGGGACTACCATCTATATCCCTGGGATAAGCAGAGGGATAGTAGGTTCCGCCAGCCACCCATATCTGTGTAACACCACAGGTATTGGCTGTGATGACAGCGCTTTCAAGGGATGTAAATGCATTGGTCCAGTCTGTCCCGTCATTCGATCCCGAGGCATCGGTATCTACGTAAATAAGATCGCCGGGATAAGAGCCGCACACACCAATAGCTACATATTCATAAGCTCCCACATCGATGGTTCCGTCCTGGATACGGGTAATAACTCCGGTAATATCGCGATTTTCCGGGTTTTGTGCATTATCACCAATATTTATGATTTCGTTACCCGCAACTGGTACAAGGCCGTCGTCGATAGTAGCGTAAATATTATCGGCACCGTCCGGGTCACTGCTGTCGGTAAAGGGGTCTCCCGCCAGTTGAGTAAAACCGGCAGGCGATCCGTAAGAACTGGGTGCCTGTTCGGTGTAATTGTTTGTTCCCGAGACCGCCGAACCCGCCTCATTAAAGATATCGTCGCCATTGTTACCGTAAAATACGCTGTTATAGATCACAGGAATGGATGAACTGCCATTATCTTCATTATATATCCCATCGCCGGAGGCTGCACTGTTGTCGAAGATGCTCACATTGGACAAGGACGGATCTGAACTTTTGTTATAAATCCCGCCACCATTATTTGTTGCGGTATTGCCGATAACCAGAACATTGGTAAGATCAAGGTTTGAATTAACACTGAATACGCCCCCTCCATCACTTGCGGTGTTATTTGCAAGAACTACATTAGTAAGTGAGGCATTAGAGTCGAGTCTGTTATACATACCACCTCCTTTGTTGTTTGCGACGTTATTTTTAAGGATCACGTTGACAAGTTCCGGATTAGATCCGGAGAAGTTATATATACCTCCGCCATGCTTACTGCTTAAATTATTTTCGATAATGAGATTATATAGGCTGGGACTGGAAATAAACCCATTGTACAGTCCCCCACCGTATTCCTGATTGACGTTGTTAGTTTCGATGTTGATGTTATCCGTACCATTTGCATTACCTTCTGTTATGGTAAACCCGTCCACAATGGTCGTGGCGCCATCATTTAAAGATAGCATCACATGGTAGGTATTGTCGACGGTATCGTCTATGGTTCCTATATCCCCGCTTAAAATGGTTAGGTTAGTCGTGATATTCCGTTGAGAGAGCAAAGTTTCCGTACCGGCAAAACCTCCGTATATAGCAGCGCCATCCACCAGGTGAAAGGTAAAATCGCGGTCGGTCAATGTAGGGCTACCTGTTATGTTCCTTGGGTAGGAGGATGGGTAATAGGTTCCTGCAGCCACCCATATCTGTGAGCCGGAACAACTATTGGCCGTTGTAATGGCGTCCTGAAGGCAGGTATAGGCATTGATCCAGTCGGTTCCGGAATTGGTGCCCGTGGCGTTGATATCGACATAAATAATATTACTGGTATATAAGCCGCAAGAGTTTTCGTAGGCCCCCACGTCAATGGTTGTATCTATTATCCGGGTAGTTGTTCCCGTAATATCATAGGTTTCCGAATTTTGGGCGTTATCCCCAGCGTTTACGATCTCATTACCACCGATCGGAACCAGCCCGTCGTCTTCGGTAGCAATAATATTATCGGCCCCGTCTGGGTCACTACTGTCGGTAAAGGGGTCACCTGATAGTATAGTAAAACCCGAAGGGTTGCCAAAATCTATAGGGTCTTGTTCTAAATACGTGTTGCTTCCTGAAATCGTACCTGAAGTGTTAAAAATATCAGGATTAGTGGTTATGCCAGTATTTCCATAAAATACGGTATTATTGAGTATTGTTGCGGTAGGGTTGGTTGTGGCATCATTTCTTATAGCGCCACCCTGATCGGCGGAGTTTTGAAAGAAAGTCGTATTGTTTAAGGTTACTGTACAGTTATCTATATTAAGCATTCCTCCTCCAAATACACTGGCTATATTATTCACAAATAACACATTGGTTAATTCGGGTGAAGCATTGTCAAAATTATTCATACCGGCTCCAAATGTCGCCTTGTTGGCATTAATCACCAAGTTACTTAAAGAAAGGTCGGACCTTACATTGGCAAACCCACCCCCATTACTTCTTCCTACAATTAGACCTTCTATTGTAATTAAAGTCCCGACATCGGCATTACCTTTGGTAATTGTAAATCCATCCACAATGGTTGTGGCCGTATCATTGACAGAAAGCAGTACATGGTAGGTATTGTCACTGGTATCGTCAATAACTCCTATATCCCCACTTAAAATTGTAGGGTTAGCGGCAGTATCCCTTTGTGAAAGCAAGGTTTCGCTCCCGGCAAAACCTCCGTATATGGCAACTCCATCGACCAGGTGAAAGGTAAAATCCCGGTCGGTCAATGTGGGGCTTTCTGTAATATCCCTGGGGTGTGCAGAGGGATAATAGGTTCCGGCAGCCACCCAGATCTCATTTCCTGAACTCACGCTTTCTATGGCCTTCTGCAGGGTAGCGAAAGCATTGCCCCATGTAAGTCCATCTAAGGCGTCACTACCGCCCGTTTTCACATAATAAGTTGTTTGAGCATGGGTTGCCCCGACGCTAAATAAACCAACTATTAATAATATAAAAAATCCTTGTTTGCTCATGGACCCAGGTTTTCATTGTATAATATCAGATTATAACTTTCCGTACCGGAATAAATAGTATTCCAATATCGGTAACCCCTTCCCTTTTTAAGTGTTGTAATTATCTGTACAACACAAGTTGGTGCAAAACTTAATACCATGGATTACTCCATGGTAGCCGGCACATACAGGTCGGTTAAATCAGTATTAATTAATGAGTGGTCCGTCATAAAGATTATCGGGCCAGAAGAATTGGCAAAAGATGTAAGAATGATCACATCCAAACGGTTATCATCATTACATGTTGTTGCCCTGCAATTGGCTCAATAAAATTTCAGTAGAAAAAATAAGTGATATGAATTAAAAAATAATACCCTTTTCAATCATAGTACTTATTAAAATACTACTTGACTAAATTATGTTCTGAAAGATAAAAATTTCAACGCTATATTAACATAACGACGTAATAAGTGGCAGTATAGACTAATAATTGTCCTTGAATGACGTATTCAATGGTTGAAATGAATATTTTCACAATACATTTGTAGGAAAAGTATTGTTAAAAAATTATATGCCAATAATCAATATTCCAACAAGCGGAAAAAGTTTAAACGAGTTCTATATCATTATTATAAGTCTTAACTTTGTCACCAAACTAAAAGGAATGCACAAAGCAGGATTTGTAAATATTATAGGTAACCCTAATGTTGGGAAATCCACCTTAATGAATGCCTTTGTTGGTGAAAAATTATCGATAATAACATCTAAAGCACAAACCACAAGACATCGCATTTTAGGCATTGTAAATGGGGAGGACTTCCAGGTGTTATTCAGTGATACCCCCGGAATCATTAAACCAGCCTATGAATTGCAGGAGTCTATGATGCATTTCGTTAAATCCGCATTCGAGGATGCCGACGTTTTGCTTTATATGGTGGAAATTGGCGAGAAAGAACTTAAAGACGAATCATTTTTCAATAAAATCACCAATTCTAAAATTCCGGTATTATTACTGTTAAATAAGATAGACAAATCCAACCAGCAACAACTGGAGGAGCAAGTGCAGCTCTGGCAAGGAAAAGTTCCAAATGCAGAGATCGTTGCAATTTCCGCTTTGGAAGGGTTTCAGGTAAAAGAGGTGTTTCATAGGATCATTGATCTGCTACCGGAATCCCCGCCCTTTTATCCAAAGGATCAATTGACCGATAAACCCGAACGCTTTTTTGTAAATGAAGCCATTAGGGAAAAAATATTGATCCACTACAAAAAGGAAATTCCTTATGCCGTCGAGGTCGATACGGAAGAGTTTTATGAAGAAGAGCACATTATCAGGATACGATCGGTTATTATGGTGGAACGTGAGACCCAAAAAGGAATTATCATTGGTCATAAAGGAAGTGCCTTAAAACGGGTAGGTGTTGAAGCACGAAGGGATCTGGAAAAGTTCTTCGCAAAACAGGTCCATTTGGAACTCTATGTTAAGGTCAATAAAAACTGGCGCAGCAACCAGAACCAGTTGAAACGTTTTGGTTATAATCGGTAGATTGACCTCGCATAATTCGTTGTAAATTAAAAATTGCAATCTGTTTCCCAGAACTGTGAACTAAATAGTATCTTTGCAAACTTAAATTTTTATAAATGAGCAATATAGTAGCCATAGTGGGTAGGCCTAATGTTGGGAAATCGACATTTTTTAATCGATTAATTCAACGAAGGGAAGCGATCGTTGATGCGGTAAGCGGTGTTACCAGGGACCGTCATTACGGTAAGAGCGACTGGAACGGCAAAGAATTCTCTTTGATCGATACCGGGGGCTACGTTGTTGGGAGTGATGATGTATTTGAAGCTGAAATTGATAAACAGGTAGAACTGGCCATCGATGAGGCCGACGCCATAGTTTTTATGGTGGATGTCGAAGCAGGTGTTACGGGAATGGACGAGGACGTCGCCAACTTATTACGAAAAGTAAATAAGCCAGTTTTTCTTGCCATAAATAAGGTGGATAATGCCAAACGTGCCGAAGATGCCGTTGAGTTTTATGCTTTGGGTTTAGGCGAATATTATACTATTGCGAGTATTAATGGTAGCGGAACAGGCGAATTGCTGGATGCCTTGGTCGAGGCCCTACCTGAAAAAGAAGAAGAAGAAGAGAGCGAACTCCCGCGTTTTGCAGTGGTTGGGCGACCCAATGCCGGGAAATCTTCTTTTATAAATGCTTTAATTGGTGAAGAACGCTATATCGTAACCGATATTGCAGGGACAACCAGGGATTCTATCGATACCAAATACAACCGCTTCGGATTTGAATTTAATTTGGTTGATACGGCAGGAATACGACGTAAAGCCAAGGTGAAGGAAGACCTGGAATTCTATTCAGTAATGCGAAGCGTTCGCGCCATAGAACATTGCGATGTCTGTTTATTGGTTTGTGACGCTACACGGGGTTTTGATGGTCAGGTACAGAACATATTCTGGCTTGCAGAGCGCAATCGGAAGGGCATCGTTATTTTGGTGAATAAATGGGATATGGTTGAAAAAGATAACAAGACCATTAAAGATTTCGAAAAATTCATCCGAAAACAAATTGAGCCCTTTACAGATGTCCCAATTGTCTTTATTTCTGCTATGACCAAACAACGTATCTTTAAAGCTATTGAAACCGCTGTCGAAGTTTATAAAAACCGAACAAAACGGGTTAAAACAAGTGTTTTAAATGATGTCTTACTACCAATAATAGAAAACTATCCACCACCTGCGTATAAAGGCAAATATGTTAAGATCAAATACATTATGCAATTGCCTACCCCACAACCGCAGTTTGCATTTTTCTGTAATTTACCGCAGTATGTTAAAGAACCCTATAAGCGGTTTTTAGAAAATAAACTGCGGGATCATTTCGATTTTAATGGGGTGCCAGTGAGTGTTTATATGCGGAAGAAATAGATCCGTCAAGTTAATTGCACCGGTTTTATTTTTCAGAGGGATTATTATCAGTAAGTTTCCAAAGCATATTTTAAAGAAGCTAAACTCATGATTATTAGGCGTTAAAAAAGTTGAAATTATAAACTGTGAGCTGGTCTATAGCTGACTTTTAATTTTGGTAAGTTGATTTTTTACATGCTCTAATTTGTCGATGATCTCAAAATTATTAAGCGCCCTTTTCTTTTCTTCTTTCAAATGGGTTTTTGCGCCCTCAAGTGTAAATCCACGCTCTTTAACCAAATGATAGATGAATTTGAGATTCTTAATATCTTCAGGGGTAAACTTACGATTACCCTTGGCGTTCTTTTTTGGTTTTAAAATATCGAACTCTTTTTCCCAAAACCGTATTAAAGATGTATTAACACCAAAAGCCCTGGCAACTTCGCCAATACCATAATATCGCTTTTCAGGTAATTCTATATGCATTAGTCTAAAGATTGATTTTCCAGAGAGGCTCTGGCTAACAATTCACTAAATTCCTTGGAAGATAAGTTACCATAATAGAAATTTATAGGGTTTATACGTTGCTTATCTTTAAAGATCTCGTAGTGCAAATGCGGAGCTTCGGAGCGCCCGGTACTTCCCACAAATCCAATAAGGTCACCACGTTTAACTTTTTGATACTTTTTTACATTGTACTTGTACAAGTGCGCATATAAGCTCACATATCCATAACCATGATCGATCCTAATATGTTTGCCATAACCGGTCGCACTTCCATCGACCCGTTTTACTACGCCATCACCTGCAGCAAAAATAGGAGTGCCTCTCGGGGCTGTAAAATCCATTCCCCAGTGCATTTTTCTGGCCTTAGTAAAGGGGTCTGTTCGACGTCCAAATCCCGAAGCCATACGGGTGAGATCATCATTTTTAACAGGCTGTATCGCGGGAATCGCTTCTAAAAATTTTTCCTTGTGCTCGGCCAATACAGCGATCTCGTCCAAAGATTTCGATTGTACAACGATCTGTTTCTGTAAAACGTCGATACGCTTATTTGTCGAAATTATTATTTTGGAATTATCAAAACCTTCAAGGTTTTTATAGCGATTAATACCTCCAAAACCTGCTCTGCGCTGCTCTTTCGGAATGGGATTGGCTTCAAAATACAATCGGTAAATAGAATTGTCGCGTTCTTCGATATTAGACATGACGACAGCCGCCTCATCCATTTTTTTATTCAATAACTCGTACTGAAGTTGCATATTCTGTATCTCCCGGGTTAGGGCCTTTTCTTTTGGAGATTCAAAATACTGGCTTGCGATAAAAACAAAAAAGAACCCAAAAAGTGCTGCTGCGGATAAAAAAACAAAAACGTACTTAAACGTTGCTCCTTTATTCCGCTCTATTATGCGATAGGAAAGGGTTTCAGAATCGTAATAATATTTTACTTTAGACATATGTTTAAAATGTTCTATTTTTGCATGATTAATAGAACGAATCACAAATATAAAAATTGTTTCGTACTTAAAGTAATTTTAACACAACCTTGATGCGCCATATTTATGAAATCTCAGGATATTCGTTCTAATTTTTTAGATTTTTTCAAAAGCAAACAGCATAATATTGTGCCTTCGGCACCTATGGTCCTTAAGGACGACCCTAGCTTAATGTTTGTGAATTCCGGCATGGCGCCATTTAAAGAATATTTTTTAGGTAACGCAACTCCAAAGCATCATAGAATTGCCGATACTCAAAAATGTTTGCGAGTTTCCGGAAAACATAACGATCTTGACGAAGTAGGTTACGACACCTATCACCATACCCTTTTTGAGATGCTTGGTAACTGGAGTTTTGGTGATTATTTTAAAAAAGAAGCCATTGCCTGGGCCTGGGAACTCTTAACAGAGGTTTATGGAATTGACAAAGATATATTATACGTTACCGTATTTGAGGGCGATAAGGACGATAAACTCCCAATGGATAAAGAAGCTTTCGAATTTTGGAAGGCCATTATTTCCGATGTCCATATCCTTATGGGGAACAAAACTGATAATTTCTGGGAAATGGGAGAACAAGGCCCCTGCGGACCTTGCAGCGAGATCCATGTAGATATGAGGTCTGAAGAAGAGAAAGCTATGGTTCCCGGGTTCGAACTTGTAAATAAGGATCATCCTATGGTCATAGAGATCTGGAATTTGGTCTTTATGCAATACAACAGAAAGGCCAATGGATCTCTGGAAAATCTACCTAGTAAACACATCGATACCGGGTTGGGGTTTGAACGTTTATGTATGGTGTTGCAAGGTGTTACATCCAATTATGATACCGATATCTTTACCCCCATTATTCGGGAGATCGAAACCATAACAAATTCCGAATACGGGGCCGATGAAAAGCAGGATGTGGCTATACGTGTTATCGCCGATCATTTGCGTGCCGTCGCTTTTTCTATCGCAGACGGACAATTACCAGGTAATACTGGAGCTGGTTATGTGATACGCCGAATTTTGCGTAGGGCCGTGCGGTATGGATTTACCTTTCTTAATATGAAAGATCCGTTTATTTATCACCTGGTGGAGGTGTTAAGTAATAAAATGGGAACTGCTTTTCCGGAGTTAAAAGCTCAAAAACAACTTATTGAGAATGTAATTAATGAGGAAGAAACTTCTTTTTTAAGAACTTTGGATCAGGGGTTGGTATTATTAGATAAAATAATAGAAAACGCCAAAGAAAAAGAGGTTTCCGGACAAAAGGCCTTCGAACTTTATGATACCTATGGTTTCCCTATCGATTTAACTGCATTGATCCTACGTGAAAAAGGATATCATTTGGACGAAGATGGCTTTCATACCGAAATGAATAAACAAAAGAACAGGTCGAGATCGGCAAGCGAAATGTCGACCGGAGACTGGACGATTTTAAGTGATGATATTGAAGGAGAATTTGTGGGTTACGATATACTTGAAGCCGACGTGAAATTGACCCGATACCGAAAGGTGTTGTCAAAAAAGGATGGCGAATTGTATCAGTTGGTATTTGACATGTCTCCATTTTATCCTGAAGGGGGTGGGCAGGTAGGTGATAAAGGGTATTTAGAGGAGGCCAATGGTGATGTTATTTATATTTTGGACACAAAAAAAGAGAATAATGTTATTATTCATTTTGCTAAAGAATTACCGAAATTCAAAAATAAATCATTAAAGGCAGTTGTCGATGCGAAGCAGAGGTATAGAACCGCCTGTAACCATACCGCGACTCATTTATTGCATCAGGCCTTGCGCGAAGTTCTGGGTACTCATGTTGAACAGAAGGGGAGCGCGGTTCATTCGAAATATTTAAGATTCGATTTTTCTCATTTTGCCAAATTAACCACGGAGGAATTACGGGATGTAGAGAATTTTGTAAATGCCCGAATTGATGGGAAACTGGCTATAGAAGAACATAGAAGTGTTTCTATGGAAAAAGCTCTTAAGGACGGTGCCATGGCTCTATTTGGTGAGAAATATGGAGACTCCGTTAGAACCATTCGGTTTGGCGAGTCCATTGAACTTTGTGGTGGAACCCATGTACAGAACTCCGGTGATATATGGCACTTTAAAATACGATCAGAAAGTGCTATAGCCGCAGGAATACGACGTATTGAAGCCATTACATACGACGCTGTAAAAGATTTTTATTTTGAGAATAATAGAGCCTATTCCGAAATCAGGGACCTGTTTAATAATACCAGGAATCCTGTTAAAGCGGTAGTGGAATTACAAGATGAAAATGCCAACCTTAAGAAACAGATCGAAGAATTAATTAAAGAGAAAGCTCAAAACATAAAAAAAGAGCTTTCAAACGAGCTTACCGAAATTAACGGCATTCAATTTTTAGCGAAAGAGCTCGATTTGGACGCTTCGGGAATAAAGGATCTGTCTTTTGAGCTTGGAAAGAGTCATGATAATTTATTCTTATTATTTGCTGCCAATCAAAATGGGAAAGCTTTATTGTCCTGTTATGTGTCTAAGGCACTGGTGACAGATAAAGGCTTGAATGCCGGACAGATCGTTAAGGATTTAGGAAAGTATATTCACGGTGGAGGTGGCGGACAGGCTTTTTACGCCACCGCCGGAGGCAGTCACCCCGATGGGATCAAGGAAGCTCTTGAGGCCGCAAAGCATTATTTGGATTAATTTTGGATCTTCAAACCAAAATATCATTAAAGCCCGAAGCAAATAATCAGATCGATTACAATTCCATAATATTGTTACTTGGTTCTTGTTTTATTGAAAATATTGGTGGGAAACTCGATTATTTCAAATTCCGGAATACCATCAATCCATTTGGAATTTTATTTCATCCCAAGGCTATTGAAACCTTAATTACAAATGCCATTAATGAGAAGTTGTTTACAGATAAGGATATTTTTTTTCACAACGAGTGCTGGCATTGTTTTGAGGCCCATTCCAAAATCAGCAATACCTCAAAAGAAAAGTTACTCTATGACCTGAACTCCGTAATTCAGCAAACAAACCAAAGCTTAAAGGAGGCAACCCATATTGTAATAACCCTTGGAACGGCCTGGGTTTATAAACATATCGAAAGGAAAACAGTTGTTGCCAATTGCCATAAAGTGCCTCAGAAACAGTTCACCAGGACCTTGCTATCTATTGATGACATCACAGCAAGCCTAAGCAATATTGAAAAGCAAATTCGTTCGGTTAATCCGGAAGTCCAGATTATTTATACGGTTTCACCTGTGCGTCATTTAAAGGACGGTTTTATTGAAAACACCCAAAGTAAGTCACATTTAATTTCGGCAGTACACCAGTTTCTAATTCGTAATTCTAATATCCAAAATCGTAAATCCGTTTATTTCCCCTCCTATGAAATAATGATGGATGAGTTGCGGGATTACCGGTTTTTTGGACCGGACATGTTACATCCAAATGAAACGGCCATCAATTATATATGGGAAAGATTTATAAAGGTTTGGATAGATCAAGAATCATATAAAATTATGGATGAAGTGGATGCCATCCAAAAGGGATTGTTTCACAAGCCGTTTAATTACAATTCATCTGAATATCAACAGTTTAAAAATACATTAGAACGTAAAAAGAAGTTGTTACAGACAAAATACCCACATCTATTATTTTAAATATAATTGAAATTTGGTTGCGCTTTAATACCTTTTTAATTGAATTGTGATGTATATTCCCTTTTTGTAATAATTTTATTACATTTAATCCTTTTTTAATTGCTTCTTGTCGAAAAAAAGGACAATTTAATTGCATTTAGTTATATCTTCGATTTGCTATTAATCAATTTTTTTAGAAAAGCATCAGCTTATTATTCTGTTAATTCAGAAGGGTACTGATGCTTTTTTTATGCAATCAATTTAACAGCAATGAACGTCTAAGGCAGAAGGTGATCCTTAATATAAAGAAATTAGACTTTTAGAGAATAGTTCCATTTCTTCATACGTCCCTGTGCTAATACGGCACCAATTGTAAAACGGCGGGAATGCTCTGCCAATTCCTACCCCTTTGGCTAACATCTGCTTACCCAACTCGTTAATGTTCCGCCCCGATTTGAAGAAAATAAAGTTTGTGTTCGATCTTATATACTCCAATTCCAGGTGGTCCAACGTTTTATATATCATTTGCCTGGCTTCTGCATTTTTTTGAATGGAGAAGTTAAAAAAGGCTTCGTCCCGTAAGGCTTCTTTAGCGCCTTCGATGGCATAAACGTTACTCATCGCAACAACATTTCTTCGTATTTTTCGCGCTAATTCCGGTTTTGCTATCAAATACCCAATTCGCAGTCCGGCCATCCCATAAACCTTAGAAAAAGTTTTAGAGACAACTACATTCTCACCCTTTTTAACTAAATCTACCATGGAAGGATAATTGGGCTCTTCTATAAATTCATAATAAGCTTCATCACTAAAAACAATGGTTTTTTTGCTCGCTGAAGCACAAAAGTCCTGCAAAACATCGGCCGGTAAAAGGGTAGAAGTCGGATTGTTCGGATTACATAAAAATACCATTTTGGTATTTGCCGATATCCGTTTTTCAATTTCAGGAAGGTCATATCCCAAATTCTCATCTACCGGAACCCAATTTATATTAGCACCCCACATCTGGGCATATTCCATCATCGCTAAAAACGTGGGTTTCGCTGCTATGATCTCGCCACCATTTGCCGCAAAAGTAATTCCGGCGATCTTTAAACCTTCGGTAGAGCCACCACATAGGATTATACTTTCTGTACCTACACCATGTTTCTCAGCTAACATTTCTGCCAAACCCCTGGCATAGGAATAAGGATAACGGCAACCATCACTAAACGCATTTTTAATAGCGTTTCTTACCCTTTCGGAAGGGCCATATGGATTTTCATTGGAGGTTAACCTAATGGGGCTTTTTAATGTACGCGGATTAAATATTTTAACCTCTTCGGCAGTTAAGGATTCAATTCCGGCCAGGCCGTTAAACAAGGTAAAGCCTCCAGCTAAAGTCGCTGTTTTAAGCCACTGTCTTCTGTTGATTTCCATAAGTTGATGATTTTTACTAAAGTAACGTTTTACAACAGCTTATCAAAATTCTTTTTCCTTGAGAGATTATTCTTAAAAAAAACTCTTTGAACTCATCATGACCTTTAATTTTGAGTCGAGAAATTCACTATATTCCATCACTCTATGAAACCGGAAACCAGAAAAGATGAAATTGTAAGTACTGCCGCGAAGCTTTTCAAGGAAAAAGGCTTTAGCGCGGTTACGATGAGAGATATCGCTAAAGCGATGGGAATACGAGCCGCGAGCTTGTACAATCATATCAGTTCCAAACAGGAGATCCTATCAAATATTATAATCTCTTTGGCAGAAGAATTCACCCAAGGAATGGAAATTATAAAAGGATCGGATAGTACCAGTACAGAAAAACTCAAAAATATCATTGAACTTCATGTCAATATTACGACGAAAAAGCCCTTTGGAATGGCCTCTCTTAATAATGACTGGATGCATCTGGAAGAACAATTGGACTACTATTTGAAACTGCGGTTGCTTTATGAAGATAATTTCAGGCAAATTATCATTCAGGGAATTGAAAGTAACGAATTGGTAAATTCGAATGCCGAAATTATGTTGTTTTCCATTCTTTCGACCCTCAGGTCGCTATATATATGGATCCCGGCAAAAGAAGATTTGCAACATGCCGGATTAGCAACGCATCTTAGCAATGTATTATTAACGGGAATTATTAAATAGTTTCACTATTTTTTGTAAATTTGTAAAATAAACTAACAGTTGTTAGTTTGAACACGGTTTTAAAATTATTAAAGTTGATGTCGGATTTTCATAACATAAAAATTGAGGAGGTTTATAAGGAGACCAATGATACTGTAGTGGTTGAGTTTGATATGCCCGCTAATCTTCAGGATACTTTTAATTTTAAGCATGGACAGCATCTAACCCTGCGTAAAATTATTGATGACGAGGATGTCCGGCGCACCTATTCTTTGTGTTCCAGCCCACTGGATAAACGATGGAAAGTAGCTATTAAGCAAATTCCCGGGGGACAGTTTTCAACATTTGCCAACACCCAATTAAAATCGGGCGATACCATAGAAATAATGGAGCCTTCGGGAGAATTTTTTGTCGGCATTGAAGCCCAATCCTCTAAAAACTATATAGCATTTGCGGCAGGTAGCGGTATTACTCCAATTATATCCATTATTAGGACCCATTTACTTTCCGAACCAAAGAGTACGTTCAAATTATTTTACTTGAATAGAACCGTAAAATCGATTATCTTTAAGGAAGAAATAGAACGACTTAAAAATCAGTTCTTTGGAAGGTTTCAGGTGTTTCATTTTCTAACCAGGGAACAACGTGACATTCCCTTTTTAAATGGACGGTTTGATTCTGATAAATTAAAGGTTTTAACAAAGACCTTTATCGATATTGAAGATACTAATCACTGTTTCATTTGTGGCCCCAGGGATATGATCTTCCTTATAAGAGACCATCTGGAATCTGAAGGTCTAAGTAGGGATAAAATTCATTATGAATTGTTCTTTTCTGGAGATACGGATGCATCAAAACTCCATATTGCCGAGGTTTTAGAGCATAAAGCCGAGGGTACCGAGGTCACCATTATAGATGCCGGAAAGGAATTTCATTTCGTAATGGATGAAGCTGTCGATACTATTCTCGATGGGGCATTAGCTGCCGGTGCCGATTTACCATTTGCATGCAAAGGAGGGGTTTGCAGTACATGCAAATGCAGGATTGTTGAGGGCCAGGTAGAAATGAAGGTGAATTATGCCCTCGAAGAAAGTGATGTTGCCAATAACTTTATTTTGAGTTGCCAGTCAGTGCCAACTACAGATAAAGTTGTTGTCGATTTTGATGTATAAATAATAAACTCAAAACGATGAGTGAAGAACAAATAAAAAATCTGGAGGATCAGTTTGAAGCACGTATTGCTCGTGATGAGAAGATCGAACCCAAAGACTGGATGCCTGAAAAATACCGAAAAACACATATCAGGCAAATTTCGCAGCATGCGCATTCTGAAGTTGTAGGGATGTTGCCTGAGGGGAATTGGATAACACGTGCACCCTCTTTGCGTCGTAAGGTAGCTTTATTGGCAAAAATCCAGGACGAAGCAGGTCACGGACTGTATTTGTATAGTGCTTGTGAGACTTTGGGAATAACCCGTGAAGAACTATACGAACAGCTCCATTCGGGCAAAGCCAAATATTCAAGCATATTTAATTATCCCACGGTGACCTGGGCCGATATGGGCGCTATAGGTTGGCTGGTGGACGGCGCTGCGATTATCAACCAGGTGCCTTTGTGTAGTACATCATATGGACCCTATGCCAGGGCGATGGTCAGGGTTTGCAAAGAAGAGAGCTTTCATCAACGTCAGGGCTATGAGATCATGATAAAATTAACCAATGGAACGCCGGAACAAAAGGAAATGGCTCAAGATGCGCTAAACCGCTGGTGGTGGCCCTCTTTGATGATGTTCGGTCCTATAGACGCCGAATCCACACATACCGAGCAATCCATGATATGGAAATTAAAGCGTAAAACCAATGATGAATTACGACAGCAATTTATAGATCAAACAGTACCACAAGCCGATCTTATCGGACTTAAAGTTCCCGATCCCGATCTTAAGTGGAATGAAACGAAACGAGGTTATGATTTTGGAGAGATCGATTGGGAGGAGTTCTGGCAGGTCGTTAAGGGACACGGGCCCTGTAATAAAGAACGCATGCATGCAAGAGTAAGTGCCTGGGAACGTGGTGAATGGGTTAGAGATGCCGCAATGGCTCATGCCGAAAAGCAGCAGGAAAGAAAAGAGAAACAAGTTGTTTAATTAAAAAGATACCCGCTTGCGCGGGCAATGATATGAAAAAAAACTGGCCACTTTGGGAAGTCTTCGTAAGAAGTAGAAACGGATTGGAACATCGACATTTTGGAAGCCTTCATGCTGCCGATGCGGAGATGGCATTAGAAAATGCACGTGATGTCTATACAAGAAGGAATGAAGGAATAAGTATTTGGGTTGTGGAATCCAAAAATATTACTGCCTCAAACCCCGAGAACAATGGGGAGCTGTTTGAACCGGCTCAGGATAAAGTGTATCGTCACCCCACATTTTACGATTTACCCGACGAAGTCAAACATATGTAAAATTCCTGCGAAAGCAGGAATCTCATGAAATTAGATAAAAGTTCAATTAATAAGATACCCGCTTTCGCGGGCATTAGAAATGAAAAACGAAAATCTTTATAAATATATACTTGGTATTGCCGATAATTGCCTTATTCTCGGGCAACGTTTAGGAGAATTGTGTGGTCATGGACCAAATTTGGAGACCGACATTGCATGTACCAATATTTCTTTGGATCTGTTTGGGCAAACCCGAAGTTATTATCAATACGCAGCTAAACTTAAAGGAGGTAATACCACCGAAGACGACATTGCTTTTTTAAGGCGCGAGCGCGAGTACCAAAATGTGTTATTGGTGGAGCAACCTAATGCTGATTTCGCCTATGTTATGGGCAGACAATTTCTGTTCGACGTGTATCATTTTTTGTTTCTTAAAGAACTTCAAACAAGCCATGATGTCACTTTAGTCGCTATAGCCAATAAATCAATAAAGGAGGTGAGCTATCATCAAAGATTTTCGACCGATTGGATTAAAAGACTTGGAGATGGCACAGAAGAAAGTCATCTTAAGATCCAGAAGGCCATCAATGATTTATGGGCCTATACTGATGAATTATTCCATCAGACCCAAGCCGATAAAGCCATGGTAGATGAAAACATTGGAGTCGATGTTACAAAATTAAAAGAAGCGTATTACAATAGAATTACCGATGTGCTCGAAGAAGCAACATTGCAAACTCCCGAATCCAAATGGTTTCAAAAGGGAGGAAAGCAGGGCATTCATACAGAACACCTGGGGTATTTATTAAGCGATTTACAATATATGCAACGGACCTATCCCAATATGGAATGGTAATAAATTCCTGCAAAGGCAGGAATCTCAACATGATATAAGATGATTTTAGAAAAACAACATATCGACGCTAAAATAATCCCAATACTGGAACAAGTGTCAGATCCCGAGATCCCGGTACTGACGATATTAGATATGGGTGTGGTGCGTTCAGCAGTAATTCAAGGTCGTACCGTTAAAGTCGAAATAACCCCGACCTATAGTGGTTGTCCGGCAATGGATGTTATTGGAGATGATATAAAAAACGCTTTGGACGCAGCGGGATATCGTACAGAAATTGATTTGATACTTTCTCCGGCCTGGACCACAGATTGGATCACTCCAAAAGGACGTGAAGCCCTTGAGGCTTATGGAATTGCCGCACCTTTGGAGGCTGAGGCCGATAAAGAAGCCTTATTGGGAAATAAAAAATTAGTGAAATGTACCCTCTGTGGGTCAAGAAATACAAAATTGGTTAGTCAGTTCGGTTCAACAGCATGTAAGGCATTGTTTAAATGTGAAGACTGCCTGGAACCATTTGATTATTTTAAATGTCTTTAGTTTCCGCCAATGCGGAAATCTTTTGAGAGAACCAAAAAAGAGAAAATTAAATTATGTCAGTTCGAGCGCAGTCGAGAACAAATGAAATGACTAATTAGGATTAATTAATAAGATTTCTGCCTTCCTGCCCGTTCGGTCAGGCGGGCGCAGGAATAAGGTATGAGCGATAATGGATCTTTATTTTTAGGACTCCGCACTACGATTTATAAAGTAGGGGATGTTGTCAAGGCTAAAGAATGGTATTCAAAAGCCTTTCTGACACAGCCTTATTTTGATGAAGCTTTTTACGTGGGCTTCAATATAATGGGGTATGAACTCGGGTTGTTACCTGAAGAAAACGAAACTCAGCATAAACCGGATAGTGTATTATCTTACTGGGGTGTTGATGATATTCAAAGGGTATACAGCCACTTGATTGAATTGGGCGCAACCGAACACGAAAAACCTACAAATGTAGGGGGAGAATTAATGGTGGCCTCGGTGAAGGACCCCTGGCAGAATATAATAGGAATTATTTATAACCCTGACTTTAAATTACCACTATAAAGAATGAATTCTATCGAACTAAAAATAGAAAATAATATAGCTTACATCACGCTTAACAGGCCTGAAGTTTTCAACAGTTTTAACCGGGAAATGGCATTGTTGTTACAAAGTACTTTAGACGACTGTGAAAAGAATGATTCTGTGAGAGCCATAGTTCTGTGTGGGAGCGGAAAAGCCTTCTGTGCGGGTCAGGACCTGAAGGAAGTGACCTCTCCCGATTTAAATCCCGGGTTTAAGAAAATTCTTGAAGAGCATTATAATCCCATTATCCTTCGAATTAGAAATATTGAAAAACCCATTATCGCGGCCGTTAATGGAGTAGCAGCCGGAGCGGGAGCAAATATTGCACTGGCCTGCGATATCGTTGTGGCCCATGAAAAGGCAAGTTTTATACAGGCTTTTAGTTTAATAGGACTGATACCCGACAGTGGGGGTTCATTCTATCTACCAAGGTTAATTGGCCTTCAAAAAGCATCGGCTTTGGCCATGTTGGGGGATAAAATTAGTGCTCAGGAAGCCGAACGCATTGGAATGATCTATAAATATGTGGCTCCGGAGGAATTTGAGGGTGTTATTGAGAAATTAGCCTTGAAATTGGCAAATATGCCAACCCGGGCATTAGGATTAATAAAGAAAACATTTAACCAGTCCCTGAGTAATAATTTGGAGGATCAATTGGCACTGGAATCTAAAAATCAAATTGAAGCTGCAGGAACTGCGGATTATGCCGAAGGTGTTGCGGCATTTATTGAAAAACGAAAGCCCAACTTTAAAGGAAGATAAATTTGGACAAGCAAACGCTCATACAGGTACATGATCGAGTGAAACCATTCATTCACAATACCCCCGTTTTGTCCTCTGAACAGATCAATGAGATCTGTGGATGCAGTGTAGTTTTTAAATGCGAGAATTTCCAGAAAATGGGAGCGTTTAAAATGCGTGGAGCGACAAATGCTATTCTAAATCTGTCTGAAGAACAGAGAAAAAAAGGCGTCGTGACACATTCCTCCGGTAATTTTGCCCAGGCCCTGTCATTGGCCGCCAGGAAAATCGGAACACAAGCCTATATTATAATGCCTAAAAATGCACCGGAAGTTAAAAAAGATGCCGTTAGAGGATATGATGGGAATATAATTGAATCCAATTCCACACCCATTGCTCGGGAAGAATTGGCAGAAAAAGTAAGGATTGAAAAGGGGCTAACTTTTATTCACCCTTCAAATGATGATGATGTTATTCATGGCCAGGGAACCGCTGCCATAGAATTGTTGGAAGCATATCCCGATCTGGATTATATTTTCGTCCCTGTTGGAGGAGGAGGACTGATCGCGGGGTCGGTATTGGCGGCAAAATATTTTTCAAATTCATGTAAAGTGATTGGTGGAGAACCCATGAATGTTGATGATGCCTATCGCTCTTTAAAGAGTGGAAAAATTGAGTATAATGAGCATTCCGATACCATAGCCGATGGCCTTCGTACCTTTTTAGGAGATCGGAATTTTCCCATTATAAAGGAAGGTGTGGAGCGTATAATTAGAGTTGAGGAAGAGGAAATCGTAAGCGCTATGAAACTGGTTTGGGAACGCATGAAAATCATTATCGAGCCGTCCAGCGCGGTTGCTTTTGCGGCATTATTAAAAGAAAAAGAACAATTTAAAAATAAAAAGGTCGGAATAATAGTTTCCGGCGGGAATGTGGATCTGGCAAATTTGCCTTTCTGAAATATTGATGATTTAAGAATATTGAATGTTGATATTAGATTTTGATAAAAGAGAATGAAAGCAATCGAATTGGAAAATAGACTAATAAGATTTGCGGTAGATGTTATTGTTTTGGTTAAAAAGATCGAAAATTCATTTGCAGTAGAACATTTAACCAAACAATTAATTCGTTCTTCATCTTCTGTAGCATTAAATTATGGTGAAGCCCGCGGTGGTGAATCCACAAGAGATTTTCTTCATAAAATGAAGATTTGTTTGAAAGAGCTAAGAGAATCAATTATTAATATGAAAATTCTAAAAGGTGCAGATTTAATTGAGGACATTGTGGCCTTGGACAAATTAATTTCTGAAAATGATGAATTAATTTCAATTTTTGTAGTCAGTATAAAAACAGCTACTTCTAAAATCAATAATCATTAATCTACAATCTGAAATGATAAAAATAGGAATCATAGGTTCTGGAACAATGGGAAGCGGTATCGCCCAGGTGGCGGCAACTTCAGGTTGTAAAGTAAACGTATACGACACAAGTACTGCGGCTTTGGATAAGGCCAAATCCGCCTTGGATAAAATATTGTCCAGACTTATTGAAAAAGGACGGATTGATGCCGTAGAAAAATCAAGAATTCTAGATAACATCCATTATGTCGATAGTTTGATGGAATTAAGAGATTCTGATTTGGTCATAGAGGCTATTGTCGAAGATCTAAACGTTAAAAGAAATGTGTTTTCTGAGTTGGAGGGCAATGTGTCCAACGATTGTATTATAGCATCAAATACATCGAGTTTGTCCATTGCCTCAATAGCGGCTTCATTGGATAAGCCGGAACGCTTCATCGGTATCCACTTTTTTAACCCGGCACCTTTAATGCAATTGGTTGAGGTGATTCCTGCCATTCAAACCTCTGATGAAATTCTGAATAGAACAACAGCGATCATATCAAATTGGAACAAAACCGTTGCGGTCGCTAAAGATACACCTGGGTTTATCGTTAATCGCGTGGCACGACCCTTCTATGGGGAATCTTTGCGAATTTATGAAGAAGGCCTGGCCGATTTCGCAACAATAGATTCAAGCCTTAAAACTCTTGGTGGTTTTAAGATGGGACCGTTTGAGCTTATGGATTTTATTGGAAACGATATCAATTATACTGTAACAGAAACCGTATTTGGGGCCTTTTATTACGATCCGAGATATAAACCCGCGTTTACGCAAAAACGAATGGTCGAGGCCGGGTATTTAGGGCGTAAATCCGGGAAGGGATATTATGATTATGATTCGAATGGTCGAGTCATTTCGAACGATAGTGAGAAATCCCATAACAATGAGTTAGCTCAACAAATTTTTGACCGTGTACTGGTAATGCTCATTAATGAAGCCGCGGACGCATTATTTTTGAATGTTGCTTCGGCCGAAGATATTGATAATGCTATGACCAAGGGTGTGAATTACCCTAAAGGTCTATTGGCATGGGCAGATGAAAAAGGCCTGGAATGGTGTGTTCATAAAATGGACGAATTATATAATGAGTATCATGAAGACCGTTATAGATGTAGTCCGCTTTTAAGAAAAATGAAAAGAGAAAACGGTAAATTTTTTAATTAAAGTGTCAGTTCGAGTGCGAAGCGTATCGAGAACAATTGAATACTTCTCGATACAATTTTCTAACGAAAATTACTCGAAGTGACAATTGTGACATAAATGAAAGGAAAAGACATCCCACATAAAATGATAGGTGTTGATGCATTCAGCCAGTGGATGGGGATAGAAATATTGGAATGTGAGGTCGGGCATGTAAAAGTAGCCATGACGGTACGAAAAGAGATGTTGAATAGTATGTTCAAAGCCCACGGAGCCATTAGCTATGCCCTGGCAGATACAGCCTTCGGGTTTGCTGCAAACACTCATGGTAAATATGCGGTTTCCATTGAAACCAGTATTAATCATATTGAAGCATTGGAAGCAGGCGATTATTTGGTGGCTGAATCGGTTATAGAAAAAGTAAATAATAAGTTAGGCTTCAATGTTATTGAAGTGAAACGCGGATCTGAATTAGTAGCTCTTTTTAAAGGAGTCGTGTACAGGACACAAAAAGAATGGTAATATTCCTACGAAAGCAGGAATCTCATCAAAAATAAATGAAATTTTGATTTAAAATTAAACAGATACCCGCTTACGCGGGCATTAAGATGAAAGAAGTATACATAATAGACGGAATACGAACCCCAATAGGGAGTTATAAGGGCACTTTATCGGTGGTTCGTACGGACGATTTAGGCGCCTTGGTTATCAAAGAGATCGTTGAGCGCAATCCAAATATTCCGAAGGACGCATACGACGATGTTATTATGGGCTGTGCAAACCAAGCCGGTGAGGACAATCGCAATGTAGCAAGAATGTCCTTGTTACTAGCCGGATTACCTTTTACGGTTCCCGGAGAAACCGTAAATCGCTTGTGTAGTTCCGGCTTATCGGCAATAATTCAGGCCAATAGAGCCATAAAAGCCGGTGACGGTGAGATTTTCATTGCCGGCGGCGTTGAGAACATGACGCGTGGGCCCTATGCCATTTCCAAGCCCTCAAGTGCATTTGGCAACGATTCCAAAATGTATGATACCAGTTTCGGGTGGCGTTTTGTGAATCCAAAAATGCATGAAATGTACGGTACCGACGGCATGGGGAATACTGCCGAAAATCTTGTAGAGAAATACAATATATCCCGTGAAGACCAGGATGCATTTGCATATTGGAGTCAAATGAAAGCAACTAAAGCCCGGGATAACAGGCGTTTGGAAAAAGAGATCGTTGCTGTCGAGATCCCACAGCGTAAAAAAGATCCGATACGTTTTTCTAATGATGAATTTATAAAATCAACGACTACGAAAGAAGTATTGGCAAAATTACGTCCGGCCTTTAAAGCAGAAGGAGGCAGTGTAACGGCAGGAAATTCTTCGGGATTGAATGATGGTGCTGCTGCGACAATAATTGCCTCCGCGGATGCCGTTAAAAAGTACGATCTTAAGCCGTTGGCAAGGATCGTAAGCTCGGCAGTGGTAGGTGTGGAACCCAGGATCATGGGGATTGGACCGGTTGGAGCTTCAAAAAAGGCTTTATCCAAAGCTGGATTAAGTTTGGATGATATGGATGTCATTGAGATTAACGAAGCGTTTGCCGCACAGGTTTTAGCCTGTACAAGAGCATTAGGACTTGCGGATAATGATCCAAGATTAAACCCAAATGGTGGATCGATCGCCATTGGCCATCCTTTAGGGGTTACAGGGGTCAGAATTTGTTATACGGCCGCTTTGGAATTGCATGAGCAACAAAAGCGTTATGCCCTCGTAACCATGTGTGTTGGGGTTGGGCAGGGCTATGCTGCCATTATTGAACGCGTTTAAAGATTGTCATTTCGAATTTCCTGCCCGACTGGCAGGCGGGATTTCGGAATCTATTATAAATTGAAATTTAAGGATTAATAAGATACCTGCTTTCGCAGGTAATGAATATGAAAATATTAGTTATAGGAGGAAACGGAACCATTGGCAGGAGAGTGAGTGAACGACTTACTGAAAAACACGAGGTTATCATCGCCGGACGCAATTCCGGTGATGTGAAGGTCGATTTTTCGGATTCAAATTCTATGCAATCCATGTTTGAAACTATTGGTAAAGTAGATGCGATTGTAGCTATTGCCGGAGAGGCCAAATGGGATAAGTTCAGCAATTTATCCGAAGAAGACTTCTATATAGGTATAAAAAGTAAATTAATGGGTCAGGTCAATGTGGTTCGCATAGGTAAGGACTATTTAAATCAGGAAGGATCCATAACCCTATCGACCGGTATTTTAGCCGATGACCCTGTAGATATGACCACGAGCGCGGCAATGGTCAACGGTGCCATTCACAGTTTTGTAAAGGCAGTGGCCCTGGAGTTAGAGAATGGCATAAGAATAAATGTGGTTTGTTCCGATTTGGTTGAGGACTCTTATGAAAAGTATAAAGATTATTTTCCCGGAAACACACCTGTACCCATGCGTAAGATCGTGGATGGTTACATTAAAAGTGTCGAAGGAAAAATAACAGGTAGAATTATTAGAATAATGGCATAAATTCCTGCGAAGGCAGGAATCTCATGGATTGAAATTAAGAGTTTAATTAATAAGATACCCACTTTCGTGGGCATGATTATGAAAAAAATACAACACTACGTCACTGGTCAATGGACAGAAGGAAAAGAAGAAGGAACTCCGGTTCTCGATGCAATTACGGGAGATGTAATATCGAATATTGCAATAGAAGGGTTGGATATACCCAATATTCTTGAGTATGGAAGAACTAAAGGGTGGGTGAAATCCTTCGAAATATGACCTTTCAGCAAAGGGGAAATATGCTGAAAAAATTGGCGCTCTATCTCACCAAAAGAAAAGAGTCCTTTTATGATCTAAGCTATAGAACAGGAGCAACCAAAGTGGATAGCTGGATCGATATTGAGGGAGGATTCGGCAATTTGTTTGCCAATGCGTCTTTAAGAAAGTTATTCCCTAATCAGTCCTATCATGTTGAAGGGGCGATCCCATCGATCTGTCGCGTGGCGGACGTTTTATGGCACATCATATTATGGTGCCTAAAAAAGGTGTGGCGGTGCATATAAACGCCTTTAACTTTCCTGTTTGGGGCATGTTGGAAAAGTGCGCTGTAAATTGGATGGCAGGGGTTCCGGCAGTCGTCTTACCTGCACCTTCATCCTCCTATTTGGCGGAAGCTGTAGCACGCGAGATCATCAATTCGGGGATATTACCCTGAAGGTGCTTTACAGATCATTAATGGTACCATTACAACCATATTGGATACCGTAGGATCTCAGGACGTCGTAACCTTTACAGGTTCAGGGATCCATCGGAAGATTGCTTAAAGCTCATCCAAGGCTTATTCAGGAAGCTGTGCCGTTTACCATGGAAGCCGATTCCTTAAATGCATCCATTTTAGGAGAAGATGCTATTCCGGGGACTCCGGAATTTGATCTGTTCGTAAAGGAAGTGCGGAAAGAAATGACCGTAAAGGCCGGTCAAAAATGTACGGCGATCCGTCGTATTATCGTTCCGGAAAAATTGGTTGAAGATGTGCAGATCGCTTTAGGAAAAGCATTGGATAAAGTAACCATTGGAGATCCAAGATTGAAGGAAGTTAGAATGGGTTCACTTATAAGTAAACAACAGGTAGAGGCCGTTAAAGACTCTGTTCAGGATATTGCCAAAGAAGCGCAGATCGTTTATGGAAGTCTGGATAAGATCGATACACTTGGTGCCGATGCCAAAAAAGGCGCATTTATCAGCCCGATTTTGTTGAGGGCGGATCATCCTTTTGATAATACAGCTGTTCACGAACGCGAAGCATTTGGGCCTGTAAGCACCATAATGCCTTATAAAAACCTGGACGAGGCCATTCGATTGGCTCAGATGGGCAAGGGTTCTTTAGTCTCATCAATTGTAACCAATGATGATGCTATTGCAAAGGATTATGTTGTTAATGCCGCGAGTCATCATGGCCGAATATTAGTATTAAACCGGGAAAGTGCTAAAGAAAGCACAGGTCACGGTTCACCTTTACCCAATTTGGTCCATGGAGGCCCCGGTCGGGCAGGTGGAGGAGAAGAAATGGGCGGTATGCGAGGTGTAAAACACTATCTGCAGCGCACCGCTATTCAAGGTTCGCCAACCACACTAACCGAAATCACGGGGATATATCAACCGGGTGGAGCTTATAAAGACACCGAAGAGCATCCGTTTAAATACCATTGGGAAGATATACATCCCGGGATGTCATTAAAAACACATAAAAGAACGATCACCGATGGCGATATTGTAAATTTCTCAAATTTAACCTGGGATCATTTTTATGCTCATACCGACATTACGTCTTTAGACGGAAGTATTTTTGAAAAACGTACAGCTCATGGCTATTTTATATTAGCAGCTGCAGCAGGATTATTTGTTTACCCTAATAAGGGCCCTGTGGCGGCTAACTATGGATTGGAGGAATGCCGGTTCTTACGGCCTATTTACCATAATGATACGATCTCGGTGAGATTGACCTGCAAACAAAAGATAGACAGGGATACAAGAGGGCCCGAATTGCCAAGTGGTGTTGTGAAGTGGTATGCAGAGGTATTTGATGCCGAAGAAGAGCTGGTTGCCATAGCCACGGTTTTAACCCTGGTTCAGAAAAAAAATCCATTTGCGGAAATTAATCGAATCACCCTTAAAGGTTATTTAGATCGTTTAACTAACGATTCCAAACCAGCATGGGGTACAATGTCTCCGCAGCATATGATCGAGCACCTCGAATATTCTGTCCGTATTGCATCTGGAGAAATTCAGGATTTTGATATTGAAACACCGGAAAGAGTGCTGGAAAAATATCATGACGCTCTTTATAATCACAGAGCACTGCCAAGGCTTCATAAGGCGCCTAAAGTATTACAAGAACAAGTTGAAACCTTACGATTTGAAAACCTGGAAATAGCCAAACAACAGTTGTTAGGGAGCTATGAACGATACGAACAGTATTTTAAAGAAAACCCCGGGGAGACAACGAAAAATGCCGTGTTTGGAATACTGAATAAGTTTGAATGGGACCTTAGTCACACCAAACATTTTAATCATCACTTCGAGCAATTCGGATTGATATAATTTAAGTAAGCACTAAAACGATGACTGATCCATATGTAAAGTTAAATATAGAAAACGAAGTTGGATATATAGAATTTTTCCATCCGGCACATAATTCCTTACCTGGTGATGTTTTGACCGAACTAACCCAGGCTATAACTAATGCAGGAACGAATGATGCCATTAAGGTTATTGTTCTTGGAAGTGGCGGCGACCGCACCTTTTGCGCAGGAGCCAGTTTTAAAGAGCTGGTTAACATCAATGATGAGGCATCGGGAAAAGCATTCTTTTCCGGATTTGCCAATGTGATCAATGCCATGCGTAAGTGTCCAAAGTTCATTATCGGGCGGATACAAGGTAAAACTGTTGGGGGTGGCGTTGGCTTAGCTTCAGCGACCGACTATTGTATGGCTACAAAATTTGCTGAGATTAAATTAAGCGAGTTGAATGTGGGTATCGGGCCATTTGTGGTCGGACCTGCGGTTGAGCGTAAAATGGGGCTATCGGCCATGTCGCAAATCGCCATTGATGCCAACAGCTTTTATCCGGCAGAATGGGCTCGGGATAAAGGCTTATTTAACAAGGTCTTTGATAGCACAGAGGAATTGGATGAGGCCGTAAAAGCATTCGCAGAGAACCTGTGTTCTTACAATACCGAAGCCATGTCTGAAATGAAAACCGTATTCTGGAAAGGTACCGAAGATTGGGATACTTTATTATTGCAACGCGCTCAAATAAGTGGAAGATTAGTGTTAAGTGAATTTACAAAAGAGAAATTAAAAACATTCCTGTGAAAACAGGAATCTCTTAATAAGAATTTATAAACAATGAGATTCCTGCCTGCGCAGGAAATAGGAATATGATATATTCATTTAAAGACTACATACCGGTAATACACGAAAGCAGTTTTGTACATCCATTGGCTGCGGTAACAGGCAATGTCATTATTGGAAAGAACTGTTATATCGGACCAGGAGCGGCCATTCGAGGAGATTGGGGTCAGATCATTTTAGAAGATGGTGTTAATGTGCAGGAAAATTGCACGATCCATATGTTTCCGGGAAAGTCCATAACTTTAAAAGAAAACGCTCATATTGGTCATGGCGCTATTATCCATGGTGCCCAGATCGGGAAGAATGTATTGGTTGGAATGAATACCGTCATTATGGATGATGCTGTTATAGGAGACGAATGTATAGTGGGAGCGATGTCCTTTGTAAAGGCAGAAACGAACATCCCAAAACGAAGTTTAGTGGTTGGTAACCCGGCGAAAGTAATAAAACAAGTGACCGCTGAAATGATAGCATGGAAAACGAAAGGCACGCAACTGTATCAGCAATTGCCAACCGATTGTCACGAAAGTTTGAGGGAAGTACAGCCTTTGCGAAAAGTGCCGAAGAATTTGAAAAAGCAAGAATCGTTTTATGAGACTTTGCGAGAATTTATGAAATAATAAGTAGAAACGTCATTTCGAACAAAGTGAAGGAATCTCATTAAAAAGATTGCCACTCCCGCCAATGGCGGGATCGCAATGACGAACTAACAAACATTAGTTAATAAGAATGTCGAATTACGAATTTAAAATGCCCAAAATGGGTGAGAGTATAACAGAAGGGACCATCATCAACTGGTTAATCGATGAAGGGGATACCTTTATTGAGGGTGACATCATATTGGAAGTGGCCACCGATAAAGTGGACAATGAGGTCCCTGCCCCTGCATCGGGGACATTGGTCAAGGCCCTATTCCAGGCTAAAGATGTCGTGCCTGTTGGGGAAGTCGTTGCTATTTTGCAGATTTCTAAAGACCAAAATAAAATTAAAGAGATTGCTCCGGAAGAAAAATCGGATAAGACCTTGCAAAAACCCAAAGAAACAAAAGCACCCAAAAGCATCCGGACAGTAAAGATCGATGCTTCAAATGCCAATACCTTCTTTTCTCCTTTAATCATTTCAATTGCCAAGGCACAGCATATCAGTTTTGAAGAGCTGGCGCGTATTCCGGCAACGGGAAATAATGGCCGTTTACGAAAGAGCGATCTCATGCAATATATAAGTGAAGGCCGGCCTTATAAATTTGCACAAACCATAGCTCAGGATCCAACAGCATACAGGATCCCGCAATTGAATTTAGATAAAGGAACGGGTAAAATTATAGAGATGGATCGTATGCGTCAAATGATCGCCGACCATATGGTGTATTCCAAGCATACTTCACCCCATGTAACCGCATATGTTGAGGCCGATCTTACCGGTTTGGTGAACTGGAGAAATGCGAATAAAGAAGAGTTTCACACAAAGTATGGAGAAAAACTAACCTTTACACCACTTTTCGTAGAGGCCGTTTCCAGGGCCATACAGAATTTTCCAATGATAAACGTATCGGTGGATAACGAAAATATTATTGTAAAAGAAAACATCAATATTGGTATGGCCACCGCACTACCTAATGGGAATTTAATTGTTCCGGTAGTTAAAAATGCTGATAAGAAAGATTTAAGAAGTTTGGCCATCGAAGTTAATACACTATCGGCCAAAGCAAGAGATAATAAATTGGGAGCCGATGATATTAAGGGAGGTACCTTTACCATCTCTAATGTTGGAACCTTTGGCAGCCTCATGGGAACACCTATTATAAACCAACCGGAAGTCGCCATATTGGCCGTGGGAATCATTAAAAAACGCGCCGAGGTTATAACAACTAATAATGGTGATGAGATCGCCATTCGAAGCATGATGTATTTGTCTTTATCCTTTGACCATCGGGTAGTAGATGGCTATTTAGGAGGAAGTTTCTTAAAGAGTGTTGCCGATAATTTAGAACAATTTGATATAAACAGAATAATATAAATTAAAATGAAACATAATATAAAAATCACAAGAATAGAGAAATCCAATATTGATAATGTAGATTTCCACAAAATTCCATTGGGGCGAACCTTTACGGATCATATGTTTATTTGCGATTATGAAAATGGCGAATGGCGTAACCCAAGGATTGAACCATTGCATTTAATTCCCACCCATCCGGCGGCTATGGCGCTTCATTATGGACAGGCAATTTTCGAAGGAATGAAAGCGACACTCAATGTTGACGGCAACCCGTCATTATTCCGTCCGAGAAAGAACGCCGAGCGTTTAAACTATAGCGCGGGCCGAATTGGGATGCCTGAATTTCCGGAAGATCTATTCGTGGAAGGATTGAAACAATTGGTTACCTTGGATTTTAATTGGATACCGCCACAGGTTGGAAGTGCTTTGTATTTGAGGCCATTCATGTATGCCGATGAGGCCTTTATAGGGATGAGAGCGGCTACAAATTATAAGTTTGTAATTATTGCTTCACCGTCCGGACCGTTATTTACCAAGCCCATAAAGTTATATGCCGAAACGAAATTCATCCGAGCTGCAAAAGGGGGTACCGGCGAAGCTAAAGTTGCCGGAAATTATGCCGCCGCCATACAGCCTACGGAACTGGCTAAAGCCAAGGGTTACGATCAAATTTTATGGCTCGACGCCCATGAATTTAAGTACATCCAGGAAGTGGGAACCATGAATGTATTTTTTAGGATCAATGACGAGTTCATAACACCAAGTTTGGACGGTTGTATATTGAACGGGATAAGTCGAATAAGTACTATTGATCTCCTTCGCCATAGAGGTTATAAGGTAACAGAGCGGCTTATTTCTATTGACGAGATCATTGAAGCTTCCAATGCCGGAACGCTTCAGGAAGCCTTTGGAACTGGAACCGCAGTAGGAGTTGCCATGATCGCCGAGATCGGATATAAGGACCAGGTGATACACATATCGCCTGATAATCCTATTGGACAGATGGTATTGGATACTGTCAATGGTGTACGTTCCGGAACATTAAAGGACGAATTGGACTGGATCGTTACGATAGAAAAGGAGATGGCTTAAATGAACAAGGAAATACTAAAGAAAGGCTTTTCAGAGTTATGTAAGGCTAAGGCCATGACCGAGATATATGAAGCCAATTTCAAGCAGGTTTCAAAATATGTGCATGCCACATCCCGAGGTCATGAAGCGGTCCAAATTGCTATGGGCTTGCAACTATTACCTCAGGATTATGCCTTTCCCTACTATCGTGATGATGCGATGTTACTCGGTTTGGGGATGCAGCCATACGATTTAATGTTGCAACTTATGGCGAAACGCGACGATCCGTTTTCCGGCGGACGTGCTTATTATTGCCACCCCAGTTTGAAGGACGAGGATAAACCTAAAATTCCACATCAGTCCTCGGCTACAGGGATGCAAGCCATTCCCGCTACAGGTGTGGCCATGGGCATGCAATACCTCGAGAATTCCTGCGAAGGCAGGAATCTTATAAATGGTAACGGCAAATTCCATGCATCAAAAAATATTGTGGGCCAAGAGGAAGCGAGTGAAGATTCGTTTTCAAAATTAATAGATTCCCACTTTCGTGGGAAGTTACCAATAACGGTCTGTTCTTTTGGGGATGCTTCCGTTACGGAAGGAGAGGTAGCAGAAGCTTTTCAGATGGCGGCGCTAAAGCAAATGCCTATTTTATATTTCGTACAGGATAATGGCTGGGACATATCTGCCAATGTTGAGGAGACCAGGGCTCAAAATGCATTTGAATATGCCAAGGGTTTTAAGGGTATAGAAGCTGTTTCTATCGACGGTACCGATTTTATTGAAAGTTACAATACCATAGAAAAGGTCATTGATGTAATTCGCAAGGAACGTCGGCCGTTTTTAATTCACGCTGAGGTGCCCTTGTTAAACCACCACACTTCCGGTGTTCGTATGGAATGGTATCGCGATGATCTGGACGAAGCCCGATCCAGGGATCCTTATCCCAGATTGAAACAACAGTTATTAGATAATGGGATTGAGGAAAATGAGTTGGAAAGCATTGAATCCTTAGCCTACTCTCTGGTTAAAGCCGATTATGAAAGGGCTATACAAGCCGAGAACCCGCTTCCAGAAGATCTGTTCACCTACGATTATATGCCCACATCAGTCACAGAAGAGGTCGGAGAGCGTTCTCCTGAAGGAGGCGAAAAAGTAGTCATGGTCGATTGTGCCCTGTTTGCTATTGAAGAGCTTATGAAAAAACATAAGGAATGCCTGATCTATGGTCAGGACGTAGGAGCGAGGCTCGGCGGTGTTTTTCGTGAAACGGCTACTTTGGCGCAAAAGTTTGGTGATGACCGGGTCTTTAATACCCCCATCCAGGAAGCCTTCATTGTAGGATCTACCGTTGGAATGAGTGCCGTGGGATTAAAACCGATCGTCGAGGTCCAGTTTGCCGATTATATCTGGCCGGGATTAAATCAATTGTTTACCGAAGTGAGCCGAAGTTGTTACCTTTCCAATGGCAAATGGCCTGTAAGCATGATCCTTCGTGTTCCTATTGGGCCTACGGAAGTGGGGGCCCCTACCATTCATCCTCCGTTGAAAGCGTATTAACAAATATCAGGGGTATAAAAATTGTCTACCCCAGTAATGGCGCCGATCTTAAGGGGCTTATGAAAGCCGCATATTACGACCCTAACCCCGTGGTCATTTTAGAACATAAAGGCCTGTACTGGAGCAAGGTTCCCGGAACCAAGGGAGCAACTTCCGTTGAACCTTCAGAAGATTATATTTTGCCTTTAGGAAAAGCATGGGTTTTACAGGAGATCTGGAAACAGGAAGATGTCGAGACCTTAACCATTGTTACCTATGGCATGGGAGTGCATTGGGCCTATATGCCACCAGGAGTATGCGCGACCGGGTGGAGATTATCGATTTGCGCACCTCTTTCCATTGGATGAAACGGCCATAATGAACTCTGTAAAAAAGACAGGAAAATGTTTAGTGGTAACCGAAGAACCTGTAAATAATAGTTTTGCGATGGCTTTGGCAGGAAAGATCCAGGAACAGTGTTTTCAATACCTGGATGCCCCGGTAATGTGCATTGGAAGCGAGAATATGCCGGCAGTACCCTTAAATGTTACTTTGGAAGAAACCATGATACCATCCACAGAAAAGGTTTTAGCGAAGATCGAGGAACTTATGGAGTATTAAAAAATTCTTCTCATGTTTTAGAATAATGTTTATTTTTAGGAACTATGAGCAGTATTCAAAAGTTCTTTAAAAAAGAAGTGACCATTCATCAGTCCAACAGGGATAAATGGAGCCTGGTTTTATTTATGATGGTCTTTGTACCACTGTTTCTTCTCATTTTTCAACCCTTTGGGGTTAATAATTTTGATCCGACACACAGTATCAGCAGTGTGTTTTCTGTTTTCCATGATTGGGTTCGGCCTGGTACAAGGTGTCGCACTTATTATTTACGAATTCGGCATTGTGCCTTTGGTATTTAAATCATCCCGATTGCCTGCCTTTATTATAAGGATGGGCATAGAACTGATTTTGATTGCCGCCGTTACTTTTTTATACTATAATATTCTGGGGAATTTTCACGACTGGTATTTTGGAAGTTTTTTGGATTTTGTATTTAACGTAGGCCTCATGAGTATTATTCCCTATTGCCATCATCTTTCCTCTATTCCATTTACCGCAAATTCCCGGAAGGCCTTTCGAGCAGCTGGAGTTACAACCCAAATTGGCACTTAAACGAACAGTACATCAAGTTGCAGTCTGCTAACAGGGAAGGAGCAATTGACCACTTACCAAAGCCGATCTCCTTTATATCGAGGCTCAGGACAATTACATCTCCGTTCATTATTTGGAGAAAGGAGTGCCGTTAGAAAAAACAGTTATTGCGGGCGAAGATAAAGGATGTCGGAGCCAATTTGAACGACGACTTTATTATTCGCTGCCACCGTTCCTTTATCGTCAATATCAATACCATGTGGTAAAGGTCATCCGCGACCCGCATCAGATGCAATTATTCCTGGCACAAGTCAATGATCCTATCCCGGTCTCCCGTTCTTATATTCCCGATCTGGAAGCTCTTTTGGACGTTCACCACAAATAGAGAGTTTTCGCCACAAACACTGTAACTACCTCCGTTTGCTATCGTCATGATGGTATAAATTTCAATTTTTAATAAAACCAACTCATGATGAAAACACCAATTGCAGTACGCCCAAACAATGCCTTATTTAACAGTTTAATGATCTTTTCCGGACTCACCTTTATGCTGGTTTGGCTACCTCTGTTACGTTGCCTTTTTGATGGCAAGACCTATAGTTGGGGGCAGAATTATTTCGGGATATTCTTTAACAGTACAGGTATAGAAGCGGGATATTTTATTCTCATCCCATTTTTAATCTTGTATTTGTTCTATTTCTATTCGTTTTACTGGGTAAGGAACAGAACTATTTTCTATATTATGTTAGCCTGGTTCTGGATGCACAATTTTGGGAACCTGATCTATGACATTATTAAAAACGGAGATACGGAGTTTCATGGCGATACTTTGGACGTTCATATTTCTATTTCGTCAATCGTTATTCCATTATCGGTTATTGCACTGATTTGGGTCGTTGCTGTTATTTTAAAAGATAGAAAGCTGCCAGAGGTTAGTATTCCATGGAGCAGATCCAATACCAGGAAAGCCCTGATCATTTTATCGCCGTTACCCATTCAGGCTATAATGTATGCCACAGGTGAAGCCCATGGCCTTACGGATGAAATAAGCGTGGTTATAACCATTATTCAATCCTTTTTATTGGCAATCGTATTTTTTCCGAAGAAAATCAAAATCATCAATGCATAGCTTTAGAATCTTAAGAACAAAACTTTAAATGCGTACTTTAGTTGTTTACAAGAATGATCCAAATGAAGGCAGCAGTTTTTGATACCTTTCAGGGAAAAATAACGATTCGAAATATAGCAGACCCCATTCCAAAACCGGATGGGGTCGTGGTTAAAGTAAAGGCCACCGGATTGTGCAGGAGCGACTGGCATGGCTGGATGGGTCATGATCCCGATATTCGATTGCCTCATGTCCCAGGCCACGAACTGGCCGGAACGATCGAAGCCTTAGGCAGGGATATTAAGAATTTTAAAATAGGAGACCGTGTTACCGTTCCTTTTGTATCAGGTTGTGGCAGCTGTGGCGAATGCAAATCGGGAAACCAACAGGTATGCGACCACCAGTCGCAACCCGGATTTACGCATCATGGTTCCTTTGCAGAATATGTGGCTTTGGATTATGCCGATACCAACCTGGTGAAACTTCCCGAAAACATCGACGATGTTACCGCGGCAACGTTGGGATGCCGTTTTATTACGGCTTTCAGGGCAATTGTGGCACAAGGTAAAGTTAGAGAAGGGCAACATGTAACCATTCACGGTTGTGGGGGTGTTGGACTGTCTGCCATTATGATCGCCAATGCCTTTGGCGCTCAGGTAACTGCCATCGATATCAGTGAAGCCGCCTTATCCCTCGCAAAGCAATTAGGTGCAACATCAATAATTAATGCTTCAAATAACACTAATGTTGTCGATGCGGTTAAAACCATTACCAATGGCGGAGCCCATGTTTCTATGGATGCGCTGGGAAGTTCCGAAACTTGTTTTAACTCAATATCGGGATTACGAAAGCGGGGCAAACATATCCAGGTGGGACTAATGACGGGTGACCACAGACATCCCAATGTGCCTATGGACAGAATATTGGCAGATGAATTAGAAATTATTGGAAGTCATGGTATGCAGGCCCATAAATACCCCGAAATGCTAAAAATGATTGTTGAAGGTAAACTTCATCCCGAAAAACTTATTGAACGAACTATCGGTTTGGGGGAAGGTTCAAGAGCTTTGCCAAATATGAATAATTTTAAAAATAAAGGTATTTTAGTAATTAATTCATTTTAACTTTATTTTCAATCAATTCTTTTTTAAGGAAAAGCTCAATATTCATCACGATATTTAATCGTTTTATCGAAATGTTAGATATCTAACACTTTGATAATCTTTTATTTAGTAACTTGACTTTCGCTATTAATTAAATTTTTTTGTTATGAAAATCAAATTACTTTTTAAGGATTCGAAATGGAACTTGAAAAACACGATTTTATTTTTGTGTTTTATGGTGTTTATTAATTTTAACACGAACGCTCAACCTCACAATATTGTTGATGGAGGTGAGATTAGTACAACCGATAATACAACAGTTTGTGTAGGAGATGGTATTCCTGATATTATCAACGTTACTCTAACAGGAGCTTCTGGCCGTGTAAAACAATGGATCATTACAGACGATGAAAAAAAGATTTTAGACTTACCTGACAGCACTGGCCCTAATTTTCTTCAATACGATTTTGATAATGCGCCTCCAGGAAATTGCTTAATTTGGCATTTATCATATAATGGTATTAAACCTTTAATTGATCCTTCTGGTCAAGAGAAGTTTATCGAAAACCTTGATGATTTAGTAGGACGGTACGATTTATCTGATCCTATTGAAATTGAGAGAATTCAACAACCAAAAGGCGGTGATTTAGCTATTGAAGGCGGAGCCACCGAAATTGAAATATGTGCTGGAGATGGTATTAGCGATGCCTTTAATGTGACACTAGAGGGCGCAGAAGGACCATATATGCAATGGGTAATTACCGATGCTAATGGAAATATATTAGGATTACCAGATAATCCACCATTTGATTTGGAAGGAGCAGGTGAAGGCGTATGCTTAATTTGGAATTTGAGTTACGCAGAGAACGTAAGTCTTGAAGGTGTTACCAATACCGACCAATTAACAGGGTGTTTCGATTTGTCCAACCCGATTAGAGTAACACGAAACGGTGTTAATGGTGGAGAAATAGAGATAGCCGGTGGAGGTACTGAAATTGAAATTTGTGCGGGTGATGGTGTTTCAGATGCATTCGATGTTGCAGTAACGGGAGTTGAAGTTGGACCAACGGCATGGGTCATTACTGATCCAGATGGGAATATTCTAGGGTTGCCAGCTGGCCCACCATTTGATTTGGAAGGTGAAGGCGAGGGCATATGTTTAATTTGGCATTTAAGCTTTGAAGATGGTTTAACGGGTGTTGAAGTAGGAAATAATACAGCCGATCTGGTTGGGTGTTTCGATTTTTCGAATGCCATTACAGTTACGAGAAACGGTGTTGATGGTGGCGAATTAACAAGGACTGACGGAAGTGAAGATCCATTTACTTTTACCGTAGGCGATGGTATTCCCGATAATATTCCCGAAGACGCCATTACCCTTACCGGTAATAGTGGAACAAACCCGCAATGGGTTATTACCGATGAAGCGGGTACAACGATTTTGGGCTTGCCACCAAACAGTTATACCGAACCGGATTTTGATGGCGCAGGAGCAGGGACCTGTTTAGTATATCATTTAAGTTATGAAGATGGTTTGGAAGGATTAGTTGAAGAAGGATTAGTTGCAGATTTAGTTGGCTGTTATAGCTTCTCGAATTCGGTTCGGTTGTTAGGACTAGCCGCTGCAGGTAGAGTTGCCGTTTACCCTAACCCTGGTAAAACCCTCGTAAATGTGGATCTGTCTGGATTTGCATCCAGAAACGTTAACATATCTGTATTTAGTTTACACAATGTCCGGGTATTTGACAGAAACTATAGTTCTCGAAGTTTGATGAGAAATTCAGTAAGGACTATTGATGTAAGCAGATTTGTAAGTGGTCTCTATTTTGTGAGAGTCACCAATAATTTATCGGGTTCCAGTTACATCAAGCGACTGGTCGTTAATTAAGACATCAGTACCATTAAATTATAATTATGAAAGAGGCTTAAATTAATTTAAGCCTCTTTTATTTTTTATCCCGTCCCAACGCAGTTTTCTAATGAAGTTCCCTTGTTTTGCTGTTACCAAAAAGGGGACTTCGTTTTTCCTGGCCTTAAAATATCCGGCCATGTAATCTAAAACCAAGCTCATGCGCCTTTTCTTATAGGCCAACTTTAAGGCCGAAATAAGAGATAATACAAGTCCATAACGTAATTTATACATGGCTTCACCCTGTAAATATTTAGAGGCTTTGCTATAGCCGATTCCGGTGGGTTTCAAGTGCTTTACTTTAAGGGTTTCGTCGGTTTGGATTTGCCAACCGTAATATTTGGCCAATAATTCGTCAACGGTATCCCATCCCATGGAGGGTTTTAATTTTCCGATATCCCTGAAGCAATCTTTCCTGTAGGTTTTAAGTGCACCCCGTATATGATCTTTTCGTGTTAGATCTTCAAGAACCCAATTTTCATTTTTTTCTATATAGCATAGGCCGGCAACCATGCCCAATTTGGAGTCATTATTAAAGTGAATCACAAGGGTTTCCAGGTAATGTTCAGGAAATATAAGATCCGCATCATACTTGCAAATCACGTCATAATTCTCATCAAGGGTTTCGAAGCCTTTATAGAATGCATTGATAATTTTTGTTCCGGGTAAATGGGCCTCAGAAGAATATGAATTAACCGAGGTTATCCAGGTATATTTTGCGGTATAGGTATCAATAATCTGTTGTGTTCCATCCGTTGAATTATCATTAACGACCACAACTTTTTCAGGTAAAAGGGATTGGTTTACTAAAGACTCTAAGGTCAATGCAATTGAATCCTCTTCATTATGGGCCGGGATGACAATATAAATATTCATTGCTGAAATTTCAATAAAAAAATCCCAAATTCCAATTGATTACAAAAATTTTTGGAATTTGGCGCTTGAAATTTGTTATTTGATGATTCTTTCAGCATAAACGATATAATATCTTGGTGTAAACATTCGCAAAATGGGCCGTATTCCTAAGGTATTGGCCGGATTGGTCCATTTTTTCCTGGCAACTATCTTCCAGCCTGCTTTTTCCAATAACCAATCAAACTGCCAATCTTCGAATTCGTGTATAGAATGCATTGATAATTTTTGTTCCGGGTAAATGGGCCTCAGAAGAATATGAATTAACCGAGGTTATCCAGGTATATTTTGCGGTATAGGTATCAATAATCTGTTGTGTTCCATCCGTTGAATTATCATTAACGACCACAACTTTTTCAGGTAAAAGGGATTGGTTTACTAAAGACTCTAAGGTCAATGCAATTGAATCCTCTTCATTATGGGCCGGGATGACAATATAAATATTCATTGCTGAAATTTCAATAAAAAAATCCCAAATTCCAATTGATTACAAAAATTTTTGGAATTTGGCGCTTGAAATTTGTTATTTGATGATTCTTTCAGCATAAACGATATAATATCTTGGTGTAAACATTCGCAAAATGGGCCGTATTCCTAAGGTATTGGCCGGATTGGTCCATTTTTTCCTGGCAACTATCTTCCAGCCTGCTTTTTCCAATAACCAATCAAACTGCCAATCTTCGAATTCGTGGTAATGCCTGTCGCGCAAATCGGTTTTGCTTCTATAGGCTGAAGAAAACCATAGTTTAAGAGGAACACTGGCCACCAATTTATCCGCTTTAATAGCTTTTAATACGGTAAACGGGGAGAGCAAGTGTTCAAAAATTTCAAAAGCCGTAACGACTTCAGCATCAGAATTTAAAATTGTTAAAGTATCGAAATCCAAATCTTCACCTTTGGTATTGCTTACCTGGTAGCCTTGTTTACGCATTATTCCGGAAAAAGGATTTTCAATTCCAAGATCGAGGATTTTTGATTCTTCTGAAATATGTGTTGTTAGAAAATTTAAGGTATGCTTATATCTTTTATGAGGAAACTTACCTTCGTACATATACATTTTCCGCGAAAGCGGGAATCTTTTTAAAGTTAATTTTGTTTTATTCGGCGTCCACATGTCGCGATAGCTTAAGCGGAGGCGCAATGCGGAAATCTTTTTAATTGAAACTAAAATTATTAATACTTATAGACAATTGCATTTACATTCATTCCCGATCCAACGCTGGCAAGCATAATAACATCTCCTTTTGTCAAGTTATGATCTTTCATTTTATTATTTCTTACAAGATCTAATAGAGTAGGAACTGTAGCAACGGAGCTATTGCCTAATTTCTGGATGCTCATAGGAGTAATATAATCCGGAATATCGGATTTATATAAACGATAAAACCGCTTTATAATGGCATCATCCATTTTTTCGTTGGCCTGATGTATAAATATTTTCTTTAAATCTTTAATATCCACCCCACTATTATCCAGGCAGGTCTTCATGGCCTGAGGCACGTTATTCAATGCAAATTCATAAATTTTGCGTCCTTCCATTTTCATATAACGTGTATTTGGGCATAGGTCCTTGTTATTGGATTCCCCAAAGAACAAGTAATAGGCCTCATCGTAGGTAAAGGTCGCTGTTTCATGGGCTAAAATTCCACCTTCATCATCTGTAGCCTCAATTATTGAAGCACCGGCCCCATCGGAATAGATCATGGAGTCTCTATCGTGTTTATCGACAACCCTTGACAGTGTTTCCGTTCCAATGACCAGGCATCTTTTTGCCATTCCAGCCTTTATAAAAGCTTGTGCCTGTATTACGCCTTCAATCCATCCCGGGCAGCCAAATAAAATATCATAGGCCACACATTTCGGATTTTTTATTCGTAAACTATGCTTAATCCTTGAAGCAATACTGGGCAATAAGTCACTTTGTAAGGTCTTATGCTTGACATCACCAAAATTATGAGCTACAATAATATAGTCTAATGATTCAGGATCAATATCGGCATCTTCGATGGCTTTTTCTGCCGCAAAGAATCCGAGATCTGAAGAGTTCAAATGATTCTTCGCGTAACGACGCTCAGCGATACCTGTGATAGCCTTAAATTTTTCTACAATGACTTCATTGGGAGAGTTAATTAACGATCCATCGGTGTTTAGAAATTCGTGTTGATGGAAGTCCTCGTTTTTTTCAATAGTATCAGGAATATAGCTTCCTGTACCGGTTATTTTAATATTCATATAAAGGATATTTACCTTCGTTTATTTAATAATTAACGAATATAGTTTCAATTAATTTCAGCTAAAAATGATTAGCTACTTTTTTTACGATGTCCAAACCGTTAAATTAAACCAAATTTCGGGCTAATTTATATTTGTTTTCGGTGTTAAGCTTCAATAAAGTCTTCAATAGGAGCACAAGTGCATATTAAATGCCTGTCTCCGTATGCATCATCAACGCGTCTTACACTGGGCCAAAACTTATTATTTTTAACATATCCCAACGGAAAAGCAGCTTCCTGGCGTGAATAAGGAAAATCCCATTCGTCTGCAGTTACCATTTCTAGAGTATGTGGTGCATTTTTAAGTACATTATTAGGATTTTCTTTGTTTGCAAATTCGATTTCTTTTCGAATAGAGATCATGGCATCACAAAAACGATCTAATTCGGCCTTACTTTCGCTTTCTGTAGGTTCTATCATTAATGTTCCGGCAACAGGAAATGACACTGTGGGGGCATGGAAACCGTAATCCATCAGTCGTTTTGCAATATCTGAAACCTCAATGCCATTTGTCTTAAATGGCCTGCAATCTACGATCATTTCGTGTGCGGCACGACCTTGTTCCCCGGAATATAATGTATCAAAATGGCCCTGCAGACGTTCTTTAACATAATTGGCATTTAATATGGCAATTTTAGTAGAATCGGTTAATCCTTCAGCGCCCAGCATACAGATATACCCATACGAGATCAAACACACCAGTGCGGAACCGTATGGAGCAGAGGAAATCGCAGAAATGGCCTTTTCTCCACCCACTTTAATTACCGGGTTTCCGGGAAGAAAGGGAACTAATTGCTTAGCTACACAAATGGGACCAACACCAGGACCACCACCACCATGAGGAATGGCAAAGGTTTTATGTAAGTTCAGGTGGCATACATCGGCTCCGATATTTCCGGGATTGGTCAGGCCTACCTGAGCATTCATATTGGCGCCATCCATATAGACTTGTCCACCATTGTCATGAACCGCTTTGGTAATATCCTTAATGGCAGATTCAAATACCCCATGTGTGGAGGGATAGGTAACCATTAATGCGGCGAGATTATCTTTATGTAAAATGGCCTTCTCCCTAAGGTCATCAACATCAATATTGCCTTGGTCGGTAGATTTTGTAACAACCACTTTCATACCGGCCATTACCGCACTGGCAGGATTAGTACCGTGAGCAGATGAAGGAATTAAACATATATTTCTATGGCCTTCATTACGGGATTCATGATAGGCTTTGATTACCATAAGTCCGGCAAATTCTCCCTGGGCTCCCGAATTAGGCTGCAAAGATGTTCCGGCAAAACCCGTAATTTCGGTGAGTTGGTCTTCCAGTTTTTTCATAACGAATTGGTAACCTTCAACCTGGTCCAATGGTGCGAAAGGATGAATATTTCCCCAATTTGACCAACTTAAGGGAAGCATTTCGGCCGCAGCATTAAGCTTCATGGTACAAGACCCAAGAGAGATCATGGAGTGATTCAAAGAAAGATCCTTGCGCTCTAAAGCCTTAATATAACGCATCAATTCTGTTTCGGAACGATAAGAATTAAATACCTCATTTTCCATAAATGATGAAGTTCTTATTATGGAATCATTTATAATATCGCTTTCTTCAATGGAGGACAACGTAACAGCAATGCTTCCTATGGCCTGGGTAAAAATAGCAAGGATGGCATTGATATCCTGGAGTGAAGTGGTTTCGTTTATTGAAATTGAAACCGTTTGAGCATCGGGATAATAGAAATTAACTGCATTGGCTTCGGCAAGAGCCTTTATTTTTGAGGTTTCAATTTTTATACAGAGCGTATCAAAATAAGAAGCATTAGTTTGATATAGACCTAATTCTTCCAGCCCTTTTGCCAGAGTGAAGGTTGTATTATGAACTTTGTCAGCAATAAATTGCAATCCTTCCGGACCGTGGTAAACGGCATACATTCCCGCCATTACAGCCAATAGTACTTGTGCCGTGCAAATATTTGATGTTGCTCTATCCCGTTTAATATGTTGTTCACGAGTTTGTAGTGCCATTCGAAGCGCACGATTTCCGCCGGCATCTTTTGTAACCCCGATTATACGCCCGGGAATATTTCTTTTATATTCATCTTTAGTTGCAAAATAAGCAGCGTGTGGCCCACCATAACCCATGGGGATCCCAAAGCGTTGAGTAGTACCCACAACAACATCGGCTCCAAGATTTCCCGGAGCTTTCAACTTTACCAAACTTAAAATATCGGCTGCCACGGCAACCTTTATTTGAGCGGAATTGGCTTTGGCTATAAAGCCTGAAAGATCATGAATTTGACCTGATTTTCCGGGATATTGCAACAATGCGCCATAAAAATCTGAAGAAAAATCAAATGATTCCTGGTCACCAGTTACAAGTTCTACACCCAAAGGCCTGGCTCTTGTCTGCAATAATGACTGTGTTTGTGGTAAAACTTCGTCAGAAACAAAAAACTTAATAACTTCATTCTTCTTTTGTTGTCTTTCACGAACTGCAAAAAGTAAAGCCATGGCTTCGGCGGCGGCGGTACTTTCATCCAAAAGTGAGGCATTGGCGATTTCCATACCGGTAAGATCGCAGACCATAGTCTGAAAATTTAACAAGGCTTCCAGCCTCCCTTGAGAAATCTCTGCCTGGTAAGGGGTATATGCGGTATACCAACCTGGATTTTCGAGAATATTTCTCTGTATTACTGCCGGTAAGATCGTAGGATGATATCCAAGACCAATATATGATTTGAATATCTTATTTTTTAAGGCCAGATCATGAATATGTGATAAATAATCCTGCTCACTCATAGCACCCTCTAATTGTAATCCATTTTGTAATTTAATATTGTCGGGGATGGTTTGGTAAATAAGCTGTTCTAATGAATCGACACCAATAGTTTGAAGCATATCATTATGGTCGCTCTCCTGAGGGCCAATATGACGTATTTTGAAAGAATCCGTGTTCATTCTTTAAAAAGTTTTTAAGTTCAATTTTGTTGAAACAAGTTAAGCAAAAACATGAGAATGTCAATTAATGGTAACCTTCAATATTTGAACAGTTAACCGGATTGAAAATCATGTTTTTTCAAGCGCAAAAGTACGTAATTATTAATGTATTAATTCTATCAATTTTGAAAGTTTTTAACCAGATAAAATGATTATTAACATATTTATTATTTTTGTAATATGGGTTTCTTTAAACACCTTTTTGAATTCTATATAAATAGTAGTATTCATGTTGCCTTGGCGGTATGCAGTTTATGTTGGATTACGTTAATGGAATATGATTTGGCTGTAGATCAGAATTTGTTGTTTTTTATTTTTTTCGCCTCTATTACCAGCTATAATTTTGTAAAATATTTTGGACTGGCTAAATTTCATCACAGGCGTTTGGCGAACTGGCTGAAGCAGATTCAGATATTTTCCCTTTTTGGTTTTTTAGCCCTGGGTTATTTTACCTTTCGATTGGAATTTAAAACTTTGCTTTATTTAGGCTTTTTCGGAGTCATTACCTTTTTATATGCCATTCCTTTCTTACCCAGAACAATGCTTTTGGATGGAAGCATGAATTTAAGGGCAATAAGTGGGGTAAAAATCTATATTATTGCCTTTGTATGGGCCGGTATAACCGTTATAATTCCACTGATCAATGAAGGACATGCTCTAAATGCAGATGTAGTTTTAACCTCTGCCCAAAGATACATTTATGTTATAGTGGCCACTCTTCCTTTTGAGATTAGAGATATGCAATTTGATAGTATAAAGCTTGCCACCATTCCTCAAAAAATAGGCATAGGACTTACAAAAAAAATGGGGGTCTTACTTATGGTTCTATTTTACTTCATAGAATTTTTTAAAGAAGTGAGTTACAATAATAATATTGGGATATTATTGATAATTGCAATACTAACAACCTTGCTTATTATATTTAGCAAAACGCAACAATCAAAATATTACAGTTCTTTCTGGGTTGAAAGTCTACCCATATTATGGTTATTGTTGATGATTTTTTAACTCGGCTTCAAAGCATTCTTTCATCTCCTTTTTAGATTTAAGGTCTAAGCAATCCACTTTCGATTTAGTGATGACTTCAGAGAGCTTACCGTTGTTCTTTGAATATTTTCTACAAGCGCTACAATAAATCAAGTGAAGGTTTAGTTTAACCTTCTCCCAGAATGATGCCTCATTATATTGTGATTTATCACAACTATGATTTGCCTCATCACATGAAATTAATACTTTGTTTTTTTCACTCATAATTTACTATTAAAACCAATTTTTTTCTAAACATGTTGCTATCGTAGTCCTTGCTCTATGGATAATAACCCAAAGATTAGACGCCGTGATATTTAATTCATTACAAATAGCCTCGGTTTCATACCCTAAAATGGTTTTCATTTTAAAAACTTCGGCTTGCTTCTCCGGTAGTTTGCCTATACATTTATGAATGGCTATTCCTAATTCTGTATTTTCTAATTTGTCTTCAGCCGTTTTATCGAATGGATCGGCTACACGTTCTTCGAGCCAATCCCCTTCGTTCTCGGCGTCGCTATTATAATTTATGCGTATTTCGGCCTTTCCTTTTGCGGAGTTTATTTTTCGGTAGTGATCTATAATTTTACGCTTTAATATTGAGATTAACCAGGTACGCTCACTCGCCTCACCTTTAAAATTTTTCATGGATTTTAGCCCCGCGAAAAAGGTGTCCTGAACCAGATCCTGAGCGGTATTTCTATCTTTAACCCTGGTGATGGTATAATTAAACAGGTAATCGGAATATAAAGTTATCCACTGGTTAGGATCTATTTCGTGTTTAGGCATGTATTGACGGTTGTGTTTTAGTTTGTCAAAAATAGGATAAAATAATCATATATTTTCAATTGTAGATCAATCTGGTAAATTAAGAAATACATCTGCATCCAGGATTTACGGATAGAAAAAAGTCTATTCTGTAATATGTGGTTGGTATATATAATTCGATATCAAAATGTTGATTACATAAATCATTCATTTATTTAATTTGCAAATGCATATGATCATCATGTCTAACGGTCTGGCAGCCATGGAAACCTACATTGCTCTCATTTCCAAGCTGAAGTATGTATTTTAAATGTGGTTCAATAAATATTTTTTGGGTTTTAGCATACGAAAGCAACTCCTTGATTAGTTGTTGGGTACGTTCATGATCCAAATTCAATTTATTAATCTTGCCAAAGGATATATATTTATTAGAATCATACTGCCAATACCCTTTTTCTAAACATGATCTTAGGGTATAGTTTTGATCTGATAATACATATACGCCATACCCCGAAACTGAAGGCTTTTTATTGGTAGGGATTCCGGATTTGTCCAAATACATAAAAGAAATATCAATTTTTCCGCCGTCATTGTGGCTTAAATGCGGCATTAGGGGAAAACCATTGAGAAATGGAAAATTGGCGTCCAAATAGGTAATTGTAATACCTTCTTCTTTTAACGTTTCTGAAGCACTTAATAAGATCATCTTCAAATCTGGTCTTACATAATTCCTAAAAAACAATGGATAGACCCAATTGCGAGATCTTAAGGTTTCACTTAAAACCGGTAATTGCTCTCTACCAAATACTTTGGCAATCGGTGGAATAATTAACAAATTAAACAGTAAATAGATCAATGGAAAGATAAGACGTTTCTTTTTTTTATATTTTATTGATAATACAATTGTTATGATCCAAATTATGCCTCCAACTTGAGTGAGGGCTGTTAAAAAGAGAATCCAAATAACATGAAGAAAGACTTTGAAATGTTTCATTTTATTTAATGAGTCCTGCTCTCTTAAGCAAGGCTTCCGGTTTTGGGGCTTGTCCTCTAAAGCGCTTATACAGAACCATTGGGTTTTCCGTACCGCCTTTCGAGAGCACATGATCTTTAAATTTTATTGCGATGTCTTTATTAAAAACGCCATTTTCGGAAAAATATTCAAAAGCATCAGCATCCAACACTTCGGCCCACTTGTAACTATAATAGCCTGCTGAGTAACCCCCCTGAAAAATATGAGAGAACGATGCGCTCATACAGTTTTCATAAACATCCGGATATAACTGTGTGCCCTTAAAGGCTTCTAATTCGTGAGCTTTTACATCTGTGATCGTACTGGGATCCTTTCCATGCCAACTCATATCCAGTATTCCAAAACTTAACTGGCGTAAAGTTTGCATGCCTTCATGGAAAGTAGCCGAATCCTTAATTTTTGATATCAGGTCCATAGGTATAACTTCACCGGTTTCATAGTGTTTTGCAAACAGTTCCAGGGCCTCTTTTTCATAGCACCAATTCTCCAAAACCTGGCTTGGCAATTCTACAAAATCCCAGGACACACTGGTACCCGACAAACCGGGATAGGTTGTATTTGCCAGCATTCCGTGAAGGGCATGTCCAAATTCGTGAAATAGGGTCCTTACTTCATTAAATGTCAATAATGAGGGTTTACTTTGTGTGGGTTTTGTAAAGTTACAAACTATAGAAATATGTGGCCGTTCGTTAATAGCATCTTTTATGTATTGTGGCTTAAACGAGGTCATCCAGGCTCCGTTTCTTTTTCCGGCTCGTGGAAAAAAATCGGCATAGAAAATAGAAACGAAATCACCTTTTTTGTCAGTAACCTTATATGTTTTTACTTCCTTATGATATTTATCGATGGTATCGATTTCTTCGAATTGTAAACCATATAACTTTTGTGCGACGATAAAAACACCATCGATGACATTTTCAAGTTTAAAATAAGGCTTCAACTGTTCGTCATCCAGATCGAACAACTTTTGTTTTAACTTTTCAGAGTAATAGGCCGAATCCCATTTTTGTAAGGCGTCTATGCCGTCCATATTCTTTGCAAAGTCTTCTAGATCGACAAATTCACGTTCTGCCGCAGGTTTTGCCTTATCCAGTAGATCGATTAAAAAACTCTGAACTTTTTGTGGAGTTTCGGCCATACGTTCTTCCAGAACAAAATGGGCGTGCGTTTTATATCCTAAAAGGATGGCCCGATCGTAGCGTAACTTTGCTATTTCTAAAACTATTCTTTGATTATCCAAAGCATCATTTTTGAATGCCTTACTTCCAAAGGCAATGGATAATCTTTTACGTAATTCACGATTATCTCCATAAGTCATAAAAGGAATATAACTGGGATAATCCAGCGTAAATAACCACCCTTGTTTTTCTTTGGATTCGGCCAATTGCCGGGCCGCTTCTATTGCGCCTTCGGGTAATCCTGCTAGATCTGCCTTATTGTTAACAAGCATTTCATAAGCATTTGTCTCTGCCAATACATTTTCTCCAAATTGGAGTTTGAGTTTAGAAAGTTTTTTATCAATTGTTCTTAATATTTCTTTTTTATTTTCGGGCAAGTTGGCCCCATTACGTGTAAAACTCTTGTATTTCTTATCTAAAAGCGTCTGTTGCTCCTTACTTAATTCTAATCCATTTTTAAGATCGTAAATCGATTTAATGCGTTTAAACAGGGCTTCATTTAGAGTAATGTCGTTACCAAATTCGGACAGCAGCGGGGAAACCTCTTGTGCAATTTTTTGAATATCATCATTAGTTTCGGCAGAATTCAGATTAAAGAAAATACTTGAAATTCTATCCAAATGCGCTCCCGAAAAATCTAAAGCTGCAATAGCATTGTCAAAAGTTGGAGCGTCGGGATTATTTGCAATCGAATCAATTTCTGTTTTGGCATTATTGATAGCTATTTTAAAAGCAGGAAGAAAATCTTCGATTTTTATTTTTGAAAATGGAGCAGTATTATATGGAGTAGAAAAATGTTGATTTAAAATATTCATTTTAGTAATTAAAAATTAATTGGAAATATTAATACTACAGTTATTAAATCTATGTAGGCCATTTCTTCAATAGTTATTAACTTTAATATTAATAATTAAATAATGGTTAATTCACATTAATTTATTTGGTAAATTCAGCAAATATTTTTCACAGAGTTCTTAGCTCTATGATGAAATAAATTGATTAATAGCAAATTTAAAACCTCGATTTATCGGGGTTTTAATTTTTGATGTCTTTTGAACTTTCCTGAACTTTTGTTTTTAGCCCTTCTTTATAAACAATAATTTTATCACTTACACAGGAATCGAATGCACCGATAATTTGAGCCGCCAGGATCCCGGCATTTTTAGCCCCATTAAGGGCTACGGTGGCCACAGGAACCCCATTGGGCATTTGTAGAATTGACAGGACAGAATCCCATCCATCTATTGAGTTACTTGATTTTATGGGGACACCAATAACCGGAAGCGGAGATAATGAGGCGACCATTCCCGGCAGGTGGGCCGCTCCGCCGGCTCCTGCAATGATGACCTTTAGTCCTCTTGCCTGCGCTTCTTTAGCATAGGCGAACATTTTTTCGGGTGTTCTGTGGGCCGAAACGATATCGACTTCAGTTTCAATATCGAATCCTTTTAATATATCTATTGCGTCTTGCATTACCGGAAGATCACTTTTGCTTCCCATTATAATTCCTACTTTTGACATAATTTATTTGCTTATTACTTTAATCGTACTTTTTACTTCCCCGGCTATCCTTCGTGCTTCATTTATTTCTTCGTTCACGATAGTTACATGTCCCATTTTACGAAATGGGCGGGTTTGTTTTTTGCCATAAATATGTGGTGTAACGCCATCCATTTCCATAATGATTTCTATATTTTTATAAACAACATCACCGGTATAGCCTTCGGCACCAACCAAATTTACCATTATTCCACCAGCTTTACTATCTGTATTTCCTAAAGGTAAATTTAAAATAGCACGTAGGTGTTGCTCAAATTGAGAGGTGTAACTGGCTTCAATCGAGTAATGCCCCGAATTATGAGGCCGTGGGGCGACTTCATTAATCAAAATTTCATCACGCTCGGTTTGAAAGAGCTCTACAGCTAATAGTCCAACATGATTAAATGCCGCCGATGCTTTCAAGGCCACAGATTTGGCTTTCGCAGCGACATCCTCATTAATTCTGGCAGGGCAAATTACATATTCCACCTGATTGGCCTCAGGATGAAATTCCATTTCCACAACCGGATAAACTTTAACATCACCTTTAACATTACGGGCAACGATCACGGCCAGCTCATTTTTAAAATTGATTAATTCTTCTGTAATACATTCTACATTAGGTAATGCATTCAGTTCGGCATCCGAACGTACAATTTTTACACCTGTCCCATCATAACCAAATTGTGCACTTTTCCATACAAACGGGAAGTGTAATGTTTCATGTTCAATCGCCCTCGATATTTCTTCTTTGAAGGCGAATCGTAAAAAAGAGGCCGTGGGTAAATTATGATCTAAATAAAATAGTTTCTGCCTTGCCTTATTTTGAATTATCCGGAGTGTTTGAGACGAAGGATACACTTTTATACCCTCCCGTTCTAATTTTTCTAAAGCATCAACATTTACGGTTTCGATTTCAATGGTAAGGAGATCCACCTTTTTCCCAAAGTTATAAACCGTATCAAAGTCCATTAAATCTCCCTGGTAAAATTCGTTCGAAGCAATTTTACAAGGCGCTTCTTTACTGGGATCAAGCACCACCGTGTAAATATCGAATTTTCGAGTTTCATTAAGTAACATTTTTCCTAGCTGCCCCCCACCGAGAATACCTAATTTAAAATTGGAAGAAAAGTAATTCATCTCAAAATATTACTATAGTTTTTCTATTGGACACAAAAATACACTTAAATATGTAATCAATTTTAAAAATGCCAAATCAAAAATCGTAATTCCGTAATCAATTGATTATCTTTGCATCTTTCAAAAATTAATCAAGATGATCAAGCTTCATGACAAATATTTTAAACCTTTTATTTCTGCTTCAGACATTGATAAGGCTATTTCCAAACTAGCCACCCAGATTTCCGAAGATATTGGAGATGAGATACCGGTATTTGTGGGTATTTTAAACGGTTCTTTTATGGTTGTTAGCGATTTTGTTAAGAAGTACCCCAGGCCTTGTGAGGTTACTTTTATAAAATTGGCTTCTTACGAAGGTGTTAAATCCAGTGAGGATATTCAACGTTTAATAGGTTTGACGCAGGATTTGACGGGTAGGACCGTTGTGGTAATTGAAGATATCATTGATACCGGTAATACCTTGCATGATATTTATAGAATATTTAAGAACGAGGGCGTAAAAGCGCTTAAAATAGCGACGCTTTTTTACAAACCTGAAGCCTATAAAAAGGATTTTAAGATACATTATATTGGCATTGAAATCCCAAATAAGTTTATTGTGGGTTATGGATTGGATTACGATGGATTGGGGAGGGACATTCCGGAAGTTTACCAAATTACTACAGAAAATCAAATGACAAATATAGTTTTATTTGGTCCCCCGGGGGCGGGTAAAGGAACCCAGGCCGATTTTTTAAAATCAAAATATAATTTGGTACATATTTCTACCGGGGATGTATTTCGCTATAATATAAATAATGAAACCGAATTGGGTACTTTGGCCAAATCGTATATGGACAAAGGAGATTTGGTTCCCGATGAAGTTACTATAAAAATGCTTAATGCCGAAGTTGACAAAAACAAAACGGCTGAAGGATTTATTTTTGATGGATTTCCAAGAACAGACGCACAGGCTCGGGCGCTTGATGAACTAATGAAAAGTAAAAATTCTTCCATTAATGCTATGATCGCATTAGAAGTCAATGATGAAATTTTGGTCGAGCGTTTGTTAAAACGGGGCGAAACCAGTGGCAGGCCCGATGATGCTAATGAAAGTATTGTAAGAAACCGGATAACCGAATATTATAATAAGACAGCAGTTCTAAAAGACTACTATACTTCCCAGGACAAATATTTTGGTGTTGACGGTGTTGGCAGTATTGATGAGATCACAGAGCGCTTAAGTAATGTTATAGATGATTTGTAATGATATTCCATTCTTCAAAGGAATAATTGAATTTTAACAGCAATTAATAAGATTCCAGCTTTCGCGGGAAATTGATATGACCGAAGGTAATTTTGTAGATTATGTAAAAATTATGGCCACTTCCGGAAACGGGGGCAAAGGCTCTGTGCATTTACATCGCGAAAAATATATTACCAAAGGCGGGCCGGACGGAGGAGATGGTGGCCGGGGGGGTCATGTTATTGTCCGGGGCAAAAAAAATCTGTGGACCTTGTTGCACTTAAAATTTAAGCGTCATATTAGAGCTGAACATGGCAACCATGGCAGTAAGGGAAGAAGCACAGGCGCAGATGGAACCGATGTGTATATTGATGTCCCACTGGGAACTGTAGTTAGGGATACGGAAACGAACGATATACTTTTTGAAATCACAGGGGACCGGGAAGAAAAAATTGTTTGTGAGGGCGGTATGGGCGGTCGCGGTAACTGGCACTTTAAAAGTGCTACCAACCAAACACCGCGTTATGCGCAACCCGGAGTTGAACACGAAGAAAAACGGATTACATTAGAACTTAAAGTTTTGGCCGATGTCGGACTGGTTGGATTTCCAAATGCAGGGAAATCAACCCTATTATCTGTTGTAACTTCGGCAAAGCCAAAAATTGCCGATTACGAATTTACCACTTTAAAACCTAATTTAGGGATTGTAAAGTACCGCGATTTTCAAACCTTTGTAATGGCCGATATCCCCGGAATAATTGAAGGGGCGGCTGAAGGTAAGGGCCTTGGACATTACTTTTTAAGACATATAGAACGGAATTCGACACTGTTATTTTTAATTCCGGTAGATGCCGAAGATATTTCTGCGCAATATAAAATTTTACTCGATGAACTGCGTCGTTACAACCCTGAGATGTTGGATAAAGAACGATTGATCGCTATTACAAAATGCGATATGCTGGACGACGAACTTAAGACTGAGCTTAAGGTTGAATTAGATAAAGATCTTCCCATCGATTATGTTATTATCTCCTCGGTTGCCAACCAGGGCATTACAGATCTTAAAGATAAGCTTTGGAAAATGTTGAACGATTAGATTTTTGCAGTTCATGCAGACATCATGGAATAATTTTTGATTAACTTAGTGAAACACTAATTTGATGAGAAATTTATTGTGAAATCAAATTGGCATGTTGAACTTATCCTGCAGAAATGTAGGATCACTTAAAAAAAGACTATGAAAGCCTTAAAAATATTTACATTGACCCTATTGATCGTATCGTGTTCACCAATTCGAGTGAATTACGACTATGAAAGGACTGCAGACTTTAATAAATATAAAACCTACAATTATTATCAGGATATTGAAACCGGTTTTAACGAATTGGACAGTAAGCGCCTGATCATTGCTATGGACACTAATTTACAGTCACGTGGTTTTGAATTATCTGAAACGCCCGATTTTTTTATCAACATTCAAAGCCAGGAATATCATGAAGCCCAGAGCAGTTCGGTTGGTGTTGGCGTGGGCGGCAGCGGGGGAAATGTTGGGGGCGGGGTTTCTATTGGAATACCCATTGGACAATCCAACATAAATCGTCAGATCATTATTGATTTTATTGATGAAAATGGAAAGGGCCTGTTCTGGCAGTCGGTTAGCCAAAGTAGTTTTAGTCCTAACGCTTCGCCATCGACCCGCGAGAAAAAATTAAAAGCGATCGTAGAAAAGGTATTATCGCAATATCCTCCACAGCAAAATTAGAAACGCCATTACTTTCGTAATGACGTTTGTGAATTTATCCGGCAAGCAAGCCTTTATATTTGTCCTTATAACCATAGAGAACAACAATATTAAGCAATAATAATGCTAAAGCAGGACCTATGTTTCCCGGGTCTAAAGCAGTGTGATATAATATGGCATTTACAGATACACTCATTAATATGATCGCCATTAATGCGCCATACTTATTAAGTAATAAAGCTAATCCGGAAGCCACTTCAACAATGGCTACAAGTGTTAAGGTTTTAGTAGAAACTAATGCCCCAAAGAAAGCGCCGGCAGCTGCAGACATGCCTTCAGGCGCAGGCAAAAAAGGAAACAATTTGTTAGCTCCAAATACAAGAACAAAAAGCCCAAGAATAACTCTTATGGCCATAAAAACTTTTGAATTCATAATTTTATTTTTTAGTTAGAACTGAAAGATAAGGAATAATAACTAATCCTTTTAATCCTGTTGGTCGAAACTAATGTATCTTACTAACAAATATTGATAAGGCCTTATAACGTACAGGCAGGCTGTAATCTTAATTCGAAAAATTATTTTACGGTAATTCTAACACCTTTGCTATGACTACTAAACTCCGGGGCATACATACTTTGAATTGTGGTAATACCGTTGCTAAAATCCCCGGCATTGTTTACCCTCAAATCGTATTCAAATACATAGACCCCTTTTGGTAAAAGGTCAAAAAAGAAATTAGTTGACGCATCTTTAGTACTTTCATAATACCCCAGGCCATCCTGCCACTTGTATTGCGATAATACATTTATAGGTTCCAGTCCGGAAGCCCGCATATCTTTCATATGTACAAATTCCATGGCCCTGTCCACACGCAATTCTATACGCACCCGAATCAGGTCGCCAATTTTTAAAGTGGATGTATCGGTAATTTCAGAAAGTTCCTCACCCGTATCGGTATACCGTTTCAGGAATAATTTTTTCTTTAATTGCAATGGCGTTTCGGCCGAAGCGATCTTATCGAGATCTTCAAAATATTGCCAATACAAACTTCCCCAGGCAATGCCTTTTCCTTTTATTGAAATTTTCACATTGGCCATTTTCGGTTGTATTTCTGAAGGATTCCAGGACGTTTTATAGTAACCCGTTCCAGCCTCAACTTTTACATTCTCCAATTTTGTTGGTGAAATTGGCCTGTCGCCAATAGCAACGTCAACCATATCGGTAACACTTAACCAGTCGCTCCCCCGAAGTAATAAAGCGTAAACCGCTTCGGTAGTTGCTTTGGTGGTTTTCCATCGGTTGGTCTGCTTATTCTTTAACAGCCAGATTTTAAGGTCATCGATAGTTTGCGTATTATTTGCGATTTCCGAAAAGGCTTCGATCAATAAGGCCTGTGTTTCAATTGGAGCCTGGTACCAATACCAGGAGTTGGAATTTTCTTTCCAATACATGCCTGATTCGTCGGAAGAAATACTATTTTCTTTTAAAGATTTTAGAATTTTACCTGCCATCTTAGTATCGCCCTTTCTATGCATAACCAGTGCCATTAGCCCCTTGGCATATAACGAGCGCGATAACCAGTACTTTTGAATTTGGCCAAAATAATATGTTCTTATGTCTTCGAACGCTTTAGAAAGTATTATTTCCGGGTAAAAACTTCGCATGTACAGATAATGCAATTGCGTATAACTTAAGTGGTCTTTACTTAGATCGACTTCGGCATTATACTTTCTAATGTCTTTATATTCTTTTACAAATTCCTTGTCTAAATACCGAATTGCGTTTTCAATCATTTGTTTTTCAGTTGACACTTCAGCGGCACTGGTGGAGGCCTTGAGTTGTTTTAAGTGTCCGAACCCTGTGATGATATGTTGTGTGATAAACCTGTTTTCGTATCCGCCGTTAAACCAGGCCCAGGCACCTGAGGGCATTTGATTGTTTTTTAATTTACGTTTAGCCGATTTCAATTCGCTCTTCATTTTGTTTAGATCGAACAACAGGGCGATGCGCTTTTTCTGCTCGGTTTCACTTTGGGCATCCCGCAGCCAGGGGGTTTCCTGAATTAGAATGGATTTTAATTCTGCGTTCTTTTCCAGGTTACTCATAAGTACATCCTGGGATTTCCATTGATTGAAAACCTCTTGAATCCTGGGGTTGGAATTTGCGATATGACTGGCCAGTGCATTGGCATAGTAACGTGCAAAGATCTGCTCATTACAGTCGTATGGATATTCCATGAGATAGGGTAAGGCCTGAACAGCATACCAGGCGGGGTTCGAGGTCATTTCCAGGGTGAGTTTATGATGTTTCAGAGAGGTCGAGGTGTTTGTTTTTAATTTATCTAAAGTGAATGTCCTGGTTTGGTTCGAGCGTATCCACATGGGCAGGGTTTCTGTTACCAGCATGCGGTTGGACAATACGGGTAAGGCATTTTGCTCGCCATCGCTAAAATCGCCGGCCCTTGCAATGACTTTGTACTGTACGGCCTGGATGTCATCTGGAATATTTAAATTCCATGAAACCTGCGTATTGCCTTTGGCATCGACGGCAAATACCTTATTATTATCTGAATTGCCCAATTTGGTATCTATTGCATTTCCGGTAATGGCGTCGAACAACTGTAAAATGGCCTGACCCTCCAATTTGTTTTCGGAAAGATTCGAGATTTTACTACTTATTGTAATACGGTCTCCTTCGCGTAAAAAGCGGGGGGCATTGGGTATGACCATCAATTCTTTTTGAGTGATGGTTTCCAAAGATGTAGTAGCGCTTTCCAGGGTTTTGGTATGTGCCAGTAATTGCAATTTCCACCGTGTAAGGGCTTCCGGTGTTGTAAAACTGAAACTTACATTACCCTCTTTATCCGTTTTTAAATCGGGGTAGAAAAAGGCAGTTTCATTGAGGTTTTTCCGGATTTGGACGCTGTCGAAAGATGGTTCTTCATTTTTTAGTGAATCCTCACCTTCAGTTAATTTTGATTTGGTTTCAAAACCGACATCATCATTTCCTATTCCGGTTACAACAATTTCGTCTAATACAGATTTATCATCCATTGAAAGCAACACTGATTCTTCATCAACTTCCAGCTCATTTGCTACAATTTGCATTGCGGCAATTTCTCCTCTCAGATATCTATTTTGGTAATAATTCCCAAAATGAAATCCAAACCAGTTCAATCGGTCATAATTTTGGTGCGGATAATTAACGGGAGTATTATATAAACGCGTTCTAAAATTTTGAGTTCCAAAACCACGTCCGCGACTGCGGCTATACGCATAATATAATGGCTTGAGAATTGGATTAAAAATCCAATGGTGGGATTTAAATTGATCTAAAGAAGCGTCGTACATACCAGCCAGTAATTCGGCACTCACCTTATCGCCCTTTGGCCCCTTTATGTTAAAGGTCCATGTTTCTTCCTGTCCGGGTTGAAGTTTATCACGGAACGTTGTGGTCTCAATTTCCAATTCTGTTTTAGGGTAGGGTACATTAATAATTTTTTTACCGGCGCGAAAACCATTAAAAGCGGCAAAACTGTAATGTACCGCAAACCCCCCGAGGTCCTCCTTAGTAACCGGAATGCTTAATTGGCTTTTATCATTGTTTAATTGAACGACATAGGTATTAATAATGTTGTGATCCTTTTCAATATCTATGGTCACCGTAATATTATTGGCTGCGGAAGCTATACACAATTCAACCGTATCTTCGGTATTATAACTCTCTTTGTTTGTCGAGATATTAAATAATTGGTTATCTGCAATGGTTTTATCATTATTGTTAAATACCGTCGATTTGGCTTCATCCTTAACGGGCTGGCCAAATTTATCTTTAGTTTCTAAAACGATAATATATTGCCCCGAGGCCCAGTTATTCATGTTACCCAATACAACAGCTTTGGACTTTTGGGTGTCAAATGTTTTTTCCAGAATGAGCTTTCCTTTTTTCCAGTTGTTACTGTTGTCTTCATTATGGTAGGGGTCGTGGGGGAACAGTTTTTTGAATTCTTCTTCGGTAATGTCCTGATAATCCGGCGCCGACCAGGGGCGTGATCGTAATACCTGCCCGGGGGCCTGTAACTTATAAATTTTTACGGTGCCTGTTGCCGGAACAAATTCACCATTAAGGTTTTTAGTATCAATCGTAACGGTATGGTCATTTTTTGAAGAATCTAATTTGTCATCGACGGCAATAGATGCAGTTAACGCATGATAGCCCACATTAACGATGGTGGTTGCACTACGGGTCTCGCCATTAATATCGGTAACATCCGCAGTGATCTCGTAATGAAACACGGGTAAACTGCTTTTATCTGCACTGTCGTCCGGAAGGGCCTTAAAGGTGATATTAAAATCTCCATTGTTACTTGTTATGGTCTCGCCATGTGTGATTTCCTGGGGTTCACTATTAAACCATGGACGATACCAATAGTACCACCGCGGATATTGCACTTTTCTATAGACCCTATACACAACTTTAGCATCGGTGATATGGCTTCCTGCATAAGCCAAAGCTTCGCCGTTTATGGTGATACTGTCATTTACCCTGTAAGTTTCGGTAACAGTGTTGAACCTGGCTTCAAATTTAGGGCGTTTGTATTCTTCTACTGAAAAGCGAAAGAATGTGTCCGGATCAAAGGATTTTTTATGACCATGAATTCCAAGATAGTATTCTCCATTTAATCCATTGGATGGTAATATAAATTCTCCGGAAACAGACCCGAATTTATTTGTATATAGCTCTTTCTTTTCAAGAACCTCATCATTTGTATTATATAGAATGACTAAGACAGACTCATTTTCTAAAACTTCAGATTTTCCATCTTTTGTTTGCATCGCAATCCCCTTAAAATAAACGGTTTGCCCCGGCCGGTAAATGCTGCGATCGGTAAATACGAATGCCTTATGGATTAGCTTTTCTTCCTTGTCACTATAATGCCTGTTAATATAATAATCCCCAAAATAAGCCTTGTCGGTTTTGAAGCTCACTTCAATTTTCACATTTGCAATGCTATGATCCCTCAATTTTTTAATATGAAATTCTCCCAAGGAATCAGTTACAAACTGTTTATATATACTTTCTCCGTAATAGCGCTTCTTATGAGAAAAATTTACAGTTGCTCCTACAATAGGTTTACCGTTATTTCTATTTATCAACTGGTAAATTTTATGTGTTGTATTATTTTTTTCAACCAATGCCAGGTTGGTCACCTGGATGGTTTTAAAGGCGAAAGTCATAAAGCCGTTAGTTGTAGTTAAAATAACATAAGAGCCATTATCAAGCTTCGGAAATACAATTTCCGTACTGTGTCTCTGGTAATCATTTTCATCCCGCAATTTACTTTGCCATTGTGTCGTTAGGCTCAATCCTTTAATAAAGTTATATTGTTCTTCCTTCCGATGTGTTCTGCGAAGCTGCTCGATTTGACTTTGTGTTATTTTATACACTTTAAAATCCAAATGCTTCAAATTTTTGTAACTCACCAATAATCGTGCGTTTTGCTGAACAGGCAGGAAGTTTTCTGCCCTGATCTCCAGTATAGATTGAAGAATTTGCCCTTTTAAGACCGAACACTTTTCAGTACCCGTACTTACAGGAAATATTTTAATGATCGTATTGCAAATATTAAGGGCTTCTTTAAGTTTCCAGTGGTGGGTTTCATTGGTTTCAGGTTGATAGCTAAGGCCTTGCTGAAAATATACGGAAGCGATTTCAAAGTTATACAGTGCAGCCGTTTTATGTGACCCTAAGCGTAGGGCTTCGGTTTTAAGCGCTTCCAGAAATAAATGGTCTTTATTGTTAAAAACAGCGTTTTGTTTTACAAATTTCAACCGTGCTATGTTAACATCTTCCAATGCAAAATGTTCACTATCCTTAAGATGGAACCGGATGAGATCCTGATAAATTTTTAAGGCATTAAGTTGCAATGCCGTAGAATCCCTGGAAGATATATGTAATTCGGCAAAGGATTTCGCATCGCTTAAATAATTAGTGTCCTCCAATTTAAATTTATACGCCGGTCTTGAAATGCTGTTTTCGGAGGTTTTGTAAAAATTCAAGGCGTTATGCGCCAAAAGGTCGTATAAGGTAGGCCGGTATAATTTAGACTTATTCTGTAATACAAGAATATCATCATAATTAACAAGTCTTTCCAACCGCAGTATGTTCCAATTTTTTAAGGACCTCTGAAAATAAACATGAATTTCGTTAAATAAAGTTTCAAGATCCCAGGTTCTGAAGTCATTATCGTCAACTTTAGTTTCCGTTTTGGTTCGGTTATAGAATTTATATCTGTTTTGTTGAAAATATTGCCAATACAGATCGGCCAGGATATTTTCGAGTATATTTTTTGTGGGAACTTTAGTTTTCCCAATTTCTACTTTCAAGTCGTTTATGATGTTGAGTTGAGCGTCTTCTTCAAGCACTAATGCGAACTTACTTTTATAGAGTAGGGATTTAATTATTTGTGGATCGTTGCTGTCTGTTTTGGCTTTGGATGAAATATCATTAACTATTTCCAGGGCCGATTTTGGAAGTCCGTCGATTTCAAATTGCTCTACTTTTTTCCAAAGGGCATCATAAGTTTTGCTTTGAGCTCCCGCAAAATTAATAACAAGCAGTAGGATGAGCGTTGTAAGGTATTTTTTCATTTGTACAAAATTATTTCAAGGCCTAATTAAATTAACTGTAACATTAACTTCAAATTGCATACCAAAAAATTACAGATGAGAAAAGTATCGATTTGGTTGAGTTAAGATAACGGTTTTAAAAGAAAAATTCAATACAATCTGGGTTATCCGTGTTCTAAATAATATGCTTAGATAAAACTAGCCGTATCCCATGCATGTGTTTTTCATAATTCGATATTCAATTATGTATATTTACTTCCAATTAACGATTGTAAATGAATGTACATTTTATAGCCATTGGAGGGAGTGCAATGCACAATTTGGCCATAGCACTGCGTAACAAGGACTATGCGGTAACCGGAAGCGACGATACTATTTTCGATCCTTCAAGATCGCGGTTGGAGGCTAAAGGATTATTGCCTCCGACATTTGGCTGGTTTCCGGAAAAAATTACTAAACAATTGGATGCTGTTGTTCTTGGCATGCATGCCAAGGCCGATAACCCCGAGTTGTTAAAGGCTCAGGAAATGAAACTGAAAATATATTCGTATCCGGAGTTTTTATACGAACAGTCCAAACACAAAACAAGGGTTGTTATTGGCGGAAGTCATGGTAAAACCACGATTACCTCCATGATACTTCATGTGATGCATTACCACGATCGGGATGTCGATTATATGGTGGGGGCGCAACTGGAAGGCTTCGATGTTATGGTAAAACTTACAGAGGATAATGATTTTATCGTGCTCGAAGGTGATGAATATTTAAGCTCACCCATAGACCGGCGGCCAAAATTTCATTTGTATCAACCTAACATCGCTTTGTTGAGTGGTATTGCCTGGGACCATATCAATGTATTTCCAACTTACGAGAATTATGTGGAGCAGTTTAAAATATTTGTCGATTCCATCATAAAAGGCGGAAGCATTACCTATAATGAAGATGACCCCGAAGTAAACCGTGTCGTTGAGGCTTCAGAAAACACCATACGTAAATTGCCATATAACACTCCCGAATATGTTATCAATGATGGGCAAACGGTATTGGAAACTCCCGAAGGGCCATTGCCTATCCAGGTTTTTGGAGCACATAACCTTAATAATCTCGCCGGCGCCAAATGGATCTGCCAGCATATGGGAATAGATGAGGACGATTTTTATGAGGCTATTGCCACTTTTAAAGGGGCAAGTAAACGCCTTGAGAAGATCGCCCAAAGTAAGACCAGTGTAGCCTATAAGGATTTTGCGCATTCACCGAGTAAGGTCGAAGCCACCACAAAGGCCGTTAAAGCACAATACAGTAACCGGGTATTGGTGGCCTGTCTGGAACTGCACACATATAGCAGCTTAAACGCGGAGTTCTTAAAGGAATATAAAGGTGCTTTGGATGCTGCTGATGTGGCTGTCGTTTTTTATTCGCCACATGCTGTAGAAATTAAAAATCTGGAAGAGGTTACCCATGAGCAAATAGCGACTGCTTTTGAGCGTGATGATTTGATAATCTTTACCAACTCCGATGATTTTAAGAAATTCTTATTTGCCCAGGATCTTAATAATAAAACCTTGTTATTAATGAGTTCGGGTAATTATGGCGGCCTGGATTTCGAGGAGGTAAAAAACCTAATTAAATAAATTTGTCATGCTGAATTTAGTTCAGCACCTTGTAATTTCAAGTCCAAATATGCCATTTCTTAATGCCCTCAATCAAACCCCAAACTGCCGTAGGTGATGGTCCAGATGCTTGTATTGAATTTGCCCGCGTTGTTCGGTGGTAAAATGTCCAAAATAAGGATGTTCCGGCCAATTTGTATTATTTTTTAAAGGGGCGAATTCATTAATTAGGGCGACAAGATTGTCCTTTTCTATAGCGAAAACCATGGGATCGGTAACCAAAAACTGTTTCGGGGTTTGCATATTGCGCCTCCAGAGCTTATCGTTATACATCGAAGGTTTAAAGAGCTTAGACATGAGTTTCATTAAAACTCCCGGTTTGGCCTCCATTTCGATGTGGCTCAGTGCCACTTCAAAAGGTATCTGGCAATGTTTCAGCATTTGCCCGACTTCCATTTTACCCCATTGCGGTTGCGTACTTTCAGTCAGACCTTCAATGCGGTTTAAAACCTGCTCATGAGTTTCCGATTCGAATAATGACTTCATCGTATAAAATTTTTCTGGAATGAAATAATTTTTTTACTTCATTTTGTTGAAATAATTGTGTCGGTAATTTACAATAATTATATTTATGGCATGCCTGATAAATCTACTTCTTTTCCAATTAAACATTGGTCATTAGATGACCGTCCACGTGAAAAATTATTGAACAAAGGTAAAGACGCCTTGAGCGACGCAGAATTACTTTCCATTTTAATTGGTTCGGGGAATTCGGAAGAGAGTGCAGTCGCTTTATCCCAGCGTATCTTTTCCAGTACAGGAAATAATTTAAGTAAACTTGGAAGGTTATCTGTAAATCAGCTTATGGAATTTAAAGGCATAGGAGAAGCAAAGGCGGTTACCATCGTAGCTGCATTGGAATTGGGACGACGAAGGCGGGGAGGAGAGGCTCTTAAGAACAGTAAGATCGCTTCAAGTGTGTCAGTTTTCGAGTTGATGCAACCCATAATAGGTGAATTGCCCCACGAAGAATTCTGGATCATATATATGAATAATTCCAATAAGGTCATACAGAAATTGCAATTGAGCAAGGGAGGTATTACAGGAACATTGGTTGATGTGCGTCTGGCCCTGAAAAATGCACTGGAAGTAGGGGCTACGAACATTATTTTGGTGCACAATCATCCCTCGGGGACATTAAACCCAAGTAATGCCGATAAACAAATTACCAAAAAATTAAAAATGGCCGGAGAAAGTTTAGATATAAAGGTGTTAGACCATTTGATTATAACTGAAAAGACATACTTTAGTTTTGCCGATGAGGGGGTTTTGTAAGTCTCGATATAGCAATGGCAATTTGAGACGGGAGTTTTTTAGATATTACTTAATAATACCATATTATTCGTATTTTAATTTTCTTACTTTTGAAGCTTAATTCAACTTTTGAATTAGTACATACCTAATTTATGCTATTAGTTTATACTCATAAAATAACACCGCGATTAAAGTACACATTTAAACAAATTTGTACCCGAATACTGGGTATTCCGGTTAAATTCACAACTAAAATAGAAGAATTTATTGCACATGACAGTTTGAAGATATCCTATACAAAACAACCTTTAAGTCATGAAATTTTTATTCGCAGTCATAAATTGTTATTTGAGCAGGGACTGTCAGATGTCGAGATACATGTTCAGGACTGGGAAAATACAAAGTGCTTTTTTAATGCGGGAGAGAAGAGTACCATGCCTTTCGATATTTTTGCGGCTTCATTCTATCTGTTGAGCAGATATGAAGAATATCTGCCCCATGTTAAGGACGAATATGGCCGGTTTACGGCAAATGATAGTTTGGCCTATAAGAATGGGTTTTTGCATCGGCCGGTTGTCGATATTTGGGCCTATAAATTTCTTGATCTTTTAAAAAAACGTTTCCCTGATTATAAATTTAAGCCACGGAATTACAATATAAATATCGTTATTGATGTGCCCATGGCATATTTATTTAAGATGAAGGGTTTAATGCGAACCATTGGAGGGACTGTAGGCGATGTTTTCAGGTTTAAAATAAGACAACTATACCAGCGTTATCTTGTGCTTTTCAATTTTAAAAAGGACCCTTACAATACCTTTAATTGGATCATTAATAAACAGAAACAATCCAAACATAAATTTGTCGTGTTCTTTTTGATTGGAGACTATTCCACCTTTGATAAAAATGTAAGTATCAATAAGAAAAAATTTGTATCACTCATAAAATCGGTCGCCGATTATTCCAAAGTTGGTTTAAAGGTCTCCTATTTGGCGTTGGAAGATTTTGATACTTTAAAGAAAGAGAAAATTGACATGGAATCTATTATTAATACGACCTTGGAATTTTCCAGAAATTCTTTTTCCAAATTAAATTTACCACAATCTTACAGAAATTTAATCGATCTCGAAATAATGGAGGACTACTCCATGGGCTATGTTAATGAGATCGGTTTTAGAGCAGGGACATGTACACCATTTTTGTTTTATGATATGGATTATGAGATACAAACCCCTTTAATGGTCCATAGTTATCATGCAATGGATTACGCTTTATTAAAACACAAGTCCTTATTGGACAAAAAAGAAACTATTGGCAGGATGATAAACGAAATAAAGGCGGTTCATGGAACGTTTACACCCATATTTCATAATTATACCTTTAGTGAAGAAAAGAGATGGAAGGGATACAAAGAAATTTTTACTTTAATCTTAGAATCTGCCTATGATCAATAATACTATTTCTCACATTTTTTTCGATTTTGATCATACCCTTTGGGATTTCGAGAAAAATTCGGCACTCACGTTTGAGAAAATATTTAAACTCAATAATATAGATGTCGATTTAGATCGTTTTCTTGAGATTTATGTACCCATAAATTTTCGGTATTGGAAACTTTACAGGGAAGAAAAAATAGATAAGGGTTCACTGAGATACGGAAGACTTAATGATGCGTTTAATTTGGTTAATATTAAGGTAAAAAGCAGTATGATCCATAAACTTTCCGAGGATTACATCACCTATTTATCATCCTTTAATCATTTATTTGATGGTACAATAGAAATTTTGGAATATCTCTATGTAAAATATAAACTCCACATCATTACGAATGGATTTAAAGAAATACAGCAAGGCAAGTTGAATAATGCCAACATTGATAAATACTTTGTTACCGTAACAAATTCTGAAATGGTCGGTGCAAAAAAACCAAACCCTAAAATTTTTAAGCATGCTTTAAATATGGCCATGGCCAAAGAAGAAAATAGTATCATGATAGGGGATAATTATGAAGTTGATATATTGGGAGCCTTAAATATTGGATTGGATGCCATTTATTTTAATTACCATGATGATTCCTTTGAAGATGGGGTCAAAGAGGTGAACAATCTTCTCCAATTGAAACAATATTTGTAGAAACAAATGTATATTTACAGTTAATATTATTTCTTAAAGTTCTGAAAATGAAGAAAAAGATATTTACAATAATGTTTTTGATAGGATGTATCTCATTTTGTAACGCACAATCCAGTTTAAACGATTATAAATATATTATTGTTCCCAATAAATATGATTTTTTAAGTGAGGCCGACAAGTTTCAGTTAAATTCCCTGACCAAATTTTTATTTAATAAATATGGCTTCACGGCGATTATGGAAGATGAAAGCACAACGAAGGAATTGCTCAGTGAACCATGCCTGGCCTTAAGAACTAATCTTTTTAGTAATTCGGGCCTTTTTAAAACCAAGCTTGTTGTTGAATTAAGAAACTGTACGAATGAAGTGGTATTTTCTACACGGGAAGGGGGAGACCCGGGAAAAGGATTTTGCTAAAGCTTATAATTTTGCTTTAAGAGATGCATTTAAATCGTTTGAAGGCGTTGATTATGCTTATCAGCCCAAAGAAGAGGAGGTTGTTTCGGTAAATGATACCAAGGCGTCCGATCAAGAGAAAGTTGAAAAACTTGAAGAAGAGATAAGGGTTCTTAAAGAAGAAAAGGAGATACAGGCAAAAGAAGAAGTCGCGGCAGTTGTTGCAACCGAATTAGCGGTTAAGGAAGAGGTTGTGGCGGTTGTTGAAGAAGTTGCAGCACCAATAGAAAAGATAGAGCAATCCTATTCCCAACCTGTAAAGGAAGAGTCACCAAAATTGCAGGAAGCGGAAAAACCAGCGGTTAAATCTGACGTTACTGGAGTCTTATATGCGCAGCCTATAGATAATGGCTTTCAGTTAGTGGATAGTACTCCTAAGGTGATCTATAAAATTAAAAGATCAGGGACGAGCGACATGTATTTTGTGGAAGGCAAACAGGCGATCGTCTATAAATCGGGTTCCGATTGGATCTTAGAATATTATGAAAATGACACCCTCAAAAAGGATATCTTAAAAATTAAGTTTTAATGCATTCGTTAAACGAATTCAATACTCGTATTTATCCTTCCAGCGTTGTTTTAAAAAGTCCCTTAATCCATTTTCACGGGAATTATTCCCGGGGTCGTAGAGTTTTGTTCCTACAATCTCATCGGGAAAGAACTCATGATCGGCAAAATTATCTTCATAATTATGGGCGTACTGGTAGTCTTCACCATAACCCAGCTCTTTCATAAGCTTCGTGGGAGCATTTCTTATAGATAAAGGAACACTTAGGTCACCGGTTTTCTTAACCAGGCTCTGTGCGTCTTTAATAGCCTTATAGGAGGCATTGCTTTTGGCTGAACATGCTAAATAGGTTGCACATTGGCTTAAAATTATTCTGGACTCAGGATATCCTATTGCGGATACAGCCTGAAAAGTGTTATTGGCTATTACCAAAGCCGTAGGGTTAGCATTACCTATATCCTCGCTTGCCAGAATTAATAGTCGCCTTGCAATAAATTTAAGATCTTCACCGCCTTCGATCATTCGGGCTAACCAATATACGGCGGCATTAGGATCGCTACCACGAATGGATTTTATAAAAGCCGAAATAATGTCGTAATGCTGTTCCCCGGTTTTATCATAACGCACCGTGTTATTTTGAACTTTTTGCAATACGGAATCATTGGTGATGACGATCTTTTTAGAATCATCAGAATTTACGATAAGCTCGAATATATTGAGCAGTTTTCTGGCATCTCCTCCGGACAATCGCAATAAAGCTTCCGTTTCTTTCAGGACTATTTTCTTTTTAGATATTTGCTCGTCTTTCTCTATGGCCCGTTTTAAGAGCGCCTCAAGATCTGATTTTTCAAAAGCATTTAAGATGTAAACCTGGCAACGTGAGAGCAATGCGGCTATGACCTCAAAACTCGGATTTTCGGTTGTGGCCCCAATTAATGTTACCCATCCTTTTTCAACCGCCTGAAGCAAAGAGTCCTGTTGTGATTTACTGAAACGGTGAATTTCATCAATAAACAAAATGGGGTTTTTGGTGGTAAACAGTCCGCCACTTTGTTTCGCTTTTTCAATAATGTCCCGCACGTCCTTTACTCCGGCATTAATGGCGCTTAAGGCATAGAATGGGCGCTCCGAGCTGTGTGCAATTATATAGGCAAGAGTTGTTTTTCCGGTTCCGGGCGGCCCCCAAAAAATCATGGATGGGATCAACCCTTGTTTAATATGTTGGGTCAATGCTCCCTGTTTACCCACCAAATGTGCTTGGCTCAAGAAATCATCCAGGGTCTTTGGTCTTAATCGTTCGGCTAAAGGCTCATTCATATTGTAAAATTACGAGATTTATTTCTCTCTGTACTGAATTATTTTCAGGATATCCTTAAATAAATTCGGGATGGGCAGGATTCTTTTTAATGAATTCAAAATCCTTATTTAATGACAATATTTCATAATCGTCACATTTGGCTGGTTATTTGTGAGGATTAATTAAATTTATGGTATGAACACCCAGGATCAGTTTAGATTTTCGACCGGCGTTATTGCCTATCCAATTTTCTTTGTCCTATTTATATGGCTCGTCTTTTGGTTTGAGGTGCGCTTTGGGTATAGTTTTAATGACTTTGGAGTATTCCCCAGGACCTTATCGGGATTAAAAGGAATTGTCTTCAGCCCTTTTATACATAGTAATATTGAGCATTTATACCATAACTCTATCCCCTTGTTTGTGTTGTCTGCGGTATTATTCTATTTCTATCGCCCCATTTCCTGGAAAGTTATTATTTATGGGATCTTGTTATCAGGATTTTTAACCTGGTGCATTGGTCGGCCCTCAAATCATATAGGAGCAAGTGGCCTCATCTACGTGCTTATGAGTTTTACCCTGTTTAAAGGCATTTTTGCAAAGCATTTCAGGCTGATAGCCGTCTCGCTGTTGGTTGTATTTCTCTACGGAAGTATGATATGGTATGTTTTTCCGGTAAAAGAGAACATGTCCTGGGAAGGCCATTTATCGGGACTTATTGTGGGATTTCTATTCGCATTAATTTTCAGAAAATCCATTGCCAAACCAAAGAAGTACATTTGGGAAGAAGAGGATTACAACGAAGATGACGATCCTTTTTTAAAACATTTTGACGAGAAGGGTAATTTTATCGAAAATATTGAGAGTACAAGCGACAGCGAAGAAGGCGAGGATTTAAATATTAAATATCATTTTAAGAAAGATCAGAAAGACTAAAGCCTTTGCCTTACAACCTCGTATAAAAATGCACCACAGGCTACCGAAACATTCAGGGATTCAATCTCACCATATAAAGGTAGTTTTGCTCTTTCGTCGGCCAGTTTTATTATAGATGGGGTTATACCTTTTCCCTCGGACCCCATAATTATGGCGCAGGGCATCTCGAAAGAAACATCATAGATGGTATTTTTAGTTTTTTCTGTAGCGGCAATAACTTTAATTCCCGACGCCTGAAGATGAAACATGGCATCTTTTATATGGTCTACCTTGCATATAGGAACCTTAAAAACGGCTCCAGCACTTGTTTTAACGGTATCGCCATTTATGGGAGCAGCTCCTTTTTTTTGAATAATAATACCGTTGACTCCCGTACATTCGGCGGTTCTTATAATGGCGCCAAAATTTCTTACATCACTTATTTGATCCAATAAAAGAAACAAGGGGGTCTTGTCCGATTCTATTACATTTAATACCAGATCTTCCAAATCATAAAATTCTATAGGCGAGATCTGAGCCACAACGCCCTGATGATTCTTATCGGTGAGCCTGTTCAATTTCTCGACCGGAACATAGCTTGTATTTACGGAATGTCGCCGTATTAGTTTTTCCAGCTCGCTAAACAACTCTCCCCGCAATCCTTTTTGCAGAAAGACCTTATCAATGGTCTTACCCGAATCTATAGCTTCTATAACAGCCCTGATTCCAAATATTTTTGTGTTTTTTTCCATTTTAAAATTTGATCGCTGAAATAATTAAAGATCAGAATTAAATTCAAAAACCTCAGTCTTTCCATCATTACAGCCAATAATGGCATAAATCTTACCTGTTTTGGTGTCTTCAATGACCTTAACAGACTTAGCGTTGCCTTTAAGATATAACCCGGACTTGTTGGGGCCAATAACAGAATAATCCTCCTCTTGATTTGATAATAAGATCAAGGCATAAGCATTGTCCAGCCTTGGTGTCTCCACTTCGGTATTGAATATATTGCCAACTACTATTATATCTTCGTAACCATCTTTATTAAAATCGTAAGTATCTCCATCCAGTATTGGCATGGTCTGCGCCAAATTAGAAAGTTCTATTTTTTTAAATTTACCGTTGCCTTCATTTAAAAGTACAATAGATTTAAATTGAATGGCTTCACGCTGATAGGCTGTATGGATTTTGTCACCATAAATATCCTCCAGATTAGAATTGGCAAATTGATTGAAAGACGGAATTTTCTCGGCAATAAAAGGCATTTGCTGGGTGGAGCATTCTTTCCCTCTTACCGGTACAAATATGCCATTATACTTATTGCTTAATACCACGTCGTGAGTACCATTGGAATCGAAATCATCGGCATAAATTCGCAGGGGTTTTTCGGGGCTTACTTTAAATTTGATGTTTTGTCCGATATTACCAATGAGGTAATCCTTATTTCCGTCCATATTAATATCGGTTTCAGTAACAGAATACCACCATCCGGTCTCTTCATCGAGGTTACTTTTATTGGATATATCCGTGAATGTTCCATTTTCATTCAGGAATAGTCCAATGTGGGTCCATTCTCCAACGGCAATAAAATCTTCCCATCCGTCATTATTAAAATCGGTAGTAATGACCTTGTTTACAATACCGAAATCTTCAAAATCGGGTGCGACATTCGGGGTTACATTTCTAAGAGAGCCGTTATCATTTTCGTAAATTAATGAAGGTTCATGTATCGGGTATTTTTGAGGTTTTATGCGGTTACCAACAATGAGGTCGTAATCTCCGTCATTATCAAAATCTATTTTAGTCACCGTTTTACCGCTTATCGTGTAATCATCTATTTCTGTGGCGTTTAACCTGGAAAAGTTTCCCTTACCATCATTAATATAGATCCTGTCCTTTAAATATTGCGAACGCTCGGTAAATTCGCTGCCACCGCTCACAACATAAAGGTCATTGTCATTATCGTTATCAATATCGACAAACAGGGCTTCCATATCTTCGTATTGCGAATCACTTTCCAAAGCAGGGGAGTTTAATTTAGAGAACCCATTATCGGTTTGTAAAAATATCTGCCCGGCCTGACCCAATGCGCCTCCAATAAAAATATCAGTTTTACCATCACCGTTTGCATCACCTTCTGTAATATATGGCCCTAATGTAGATTGTTTATAAGGGAGTAATACCTCTTTGCTAAAATCGTCAAAATCATTTTCCTTATGGGTAAAGTTTAATACCTGATCGGATTTTATGAACCATGGCTTTTCATTTATTTCATTATTTGAATGATCTGGCGTAGCATCATTTTCATCAAATGTCAGTGAAGAATTGGCCTTTATATTGTACAATTCCTGGGTCTTACCGGACGGCCAATGCACTCTAACGGTATCTATGAGTAGGGTGGCCCCCAGGCCAAAATGTATCGTATTATCTACGGCTGAAAGGTATCCTCTAACTCTTTTCGATTCCTTTGACCTTGTTTTTCCATTATAAGTAATTGAGACTTTGGCAAAGTCCTCCGAAATATTTCCATTAGTGGTTATTTTAATATAATTACCCAGATTATTTTCTACGGTTAAATTTTTAAATAAAAAAGCCTCGTCATCCATGTTATTCACTACAATATCCAGGTCGCCATCATTGTCGAGATCGGAATAAACACCGCCATTGGAGAAGGAGGGTTCATTGAGATCGGAAAGCGATGTAACGTTTTCAAATCGTAAATCCCCTTGGTTTTTAAATAACATGTTAGCCAACTTTTCCGATGGGAGGCTATTATAGATATCTTCTTTAACCGTTAATGGGACATTACCCCGATATTGCCGCTTTGCATTATTGATCGCGATCCTGGAATCATTATCGGAAGCGTATCGTCTGTATCCGTTGGTGACATAAATATCTTCATTAGAATCGTTATCCGTATCAAAAATAAGCCCGGCCCAGCTCCAATCCGTCTTTGACAGTCCCGTTAATTGCGATATATTATGAAATGTATCATTGCCAACATTTAACTGCAGGGAATTAAACATATATTGGTACTGAAGATCTAAAGTATTTATGAGAAGGTTGAACCTGGGTACGTTCATTGAAGCCATAAGCGTTTTGGAGCGTATATGGTCACTGGAAGCCATATCTAAGACAAATATGTCCCTTAAATTATCGTTATTTACATCGGCAATATCCAATCCCATTCCGTAAAATGAGATTTGATTCGTAAAGCTTTTTATGCGATCGGTAAACGTACCATTTTTGTTATTTATGTACAGCGCATCGGGAACATAATAATCATTGGCAATATAAATATCGAGCCAGTTATCGTTATTAATGTCACTTACGCAAAGTCCCAGTCCGAATGTTGGTTTTAATAAACCCGCAGCTTCTGTAATATCTTTAAATTTTCCGTTTACATTTTTATAGAGATGGCTGGAGTTTTCTATTAGCTTTTTCTTGTCTTTTAAAATGGCATAAAATGTAGAAGGGTTTACACTATAATAGTCATTTTCATTCATTACTATGCAATCGAGGTCTCCGTCTTTATCAAAATCGAAAAAGGCTGATTGGGTACTTATACCATGATCGGCTAATCCATAATCTGAGCCCTGTTCTTTAAAGGTCAAATCTTTTTGATTGATAAACAGGAGATTATTCCGCTCATCTTTATTTTTCGGCCCACCCTGCGATACATAAATATCCATCCATCCGTCGTTATTAACATCGGCAAAGGTGACTCCACTGGCCCAGTTTTTATTGGTATTGATATTGGCTGAAGCTGAAATATCTTCGAATACCAAACCTCCTTTATTCAGGTACAGTTTATTGGGAACCTGGTTACCACAAAAAAAGATGTCCTTTAATCCATCATTGTTAATATCTTCAATGCCGAGCCCGGCTCCGTTATAAAAATAATCAAAATCAAAGAGGTTGGCTTTAGTCGTTAAATCATGAACAATGGCATTGTTGAATTTTAAACCACTCTGGTCGGAATCTATTTTATGAAATTTGAAACAGTGGGCTTAACGGTTTCCGGTGCCGTATTGGTATTATCTTTTACCTCATTTTTACAGGAATGAAAAAGAAACAGGGCAAAACACACCAATAATATTTTTTCCGTTTTATACATTATATTGAGCCACAAAAAATTTGTGTAAATATAAAAAACCATCCGGTTAATCGGATGATTTTTTGGTTAAAATGGTTGGGTTAGTGTGTTAAATTAAATACAAATTTTACAATTAGTCCATCGACCTGTTAAAGTTAAATTATAAGGATTATTTCAGTTAAAATGTAATCTTGATATTATAAACATAATAGTTACTGGAAATAAATGTAAACGGTCAAAGAAATAGTATAAATATAAAAACCATCCGACGAATCGGATGGTTTTGGCATATATAATTTATATAAATTCCTGCGTTTTATATTGCACAAGTATCCAATCTTGCTTCTCCCTCTGGAGGATTGCATAAATCACAACTGGAGGCTGTCCCACCAAGAGGTGCCGTAAGCGTCCAACCAACTTCTCCGTCCCAATCACCAGAATTAAAGAACAACCCCAGCGTTGTAGTTCCGCCAAGAACACTTATAGTAAAATTAGCTGCTGCTCCATCTTCAATGGTGTAATCAGTTCCAACACCATCAATTTCAAAAGTAAGAGAAGCTCCGTTCCATCCATCTCCAAAACTATCTGCCAATGCCAATTCCCAATCTCCAACAATATTATCTAAGTCTAATGGACAATCTATATCTGCAATGTTTATAACAGCAGTTTTTGATAATTCGGTACCACCTCTTCCAACAACAAGTTCACCATCTGCATTCGATGCACTTACAAGTGTAACTTCTACTGTTTTTTCACCATCCACCTCATCATCTGT